>ORJL010144199.1_pt1 | contig 12222 bp, 11 predicted proteins | sample 1779941 | NCBI WGS metagenome assembly ORJL01 (sample SAMEA104232317, study PRJEB22302) | groundwater metagenome | biome: forest; feature: aquifer; material: groundwater | place: USA | collected 2011-08-07 | depth 5.8 m
CAGACGCGTTCGCGCTCCTCGGCGCGGAGCTACCGCTTATGAGTGCAGAACCATTCCCGATTATGAAATTGCGAGAGGCGCAGAAGATGCTCGGCGTGAGTGAAAAACCGGATTTGGAGCCTGAGCACGAACGCGCACTTTGCGAATGGGCTAGGAAGAAACACGGTTCTGATTTTGTTTTCATCACACACTACCCGGTATCCAAACGCCCATTTTATACCTATGAAGACGAATCTGACAAAGGATTCACAAAAAGTTTTGACCTCCTCTTCCGCGGATTGGAGATAACGACCGGCGGTCAGAGAGTGCATAACTACGAAACGCTCGTTCAAAAAGCGCGTGATAAAGGCCTTGACCCTGAGAAATTCTCGTTCTATCTACAAGCCTTTAAATACGGCATGCCGCCGCACGGCGGGAGCGCGACCGGTCTGGAACGCTTTACTGCACGGATGCTTAATCTGCCGAATGTGAAAGAGGCGACACTCTTTCCGCGCGACATCAATCGCATTGACACTCTCCTGCATGCAAACGATTCAGCCGAAAATTAATTTCAGTATTAAAACGGACGCCTATCAAGGTCCGTTTGAGCTCCTGCTTGACCTCATAGAAACGCGCAAGCTCTTGGTGAACGACCTGGCGCTTTCCAATATCACGGAGGACTTCATTCAACATGTACGGGCGCAATCGGTTTTCCCGGTTGAAGAAACTGCAAACTTCATTCAAATCGCGGCGACACTTCTTCTTATAAAATCAAAATCGCTCATACCCGACCTGGCGCTTACTGACGAAGAGACCGCAGATGTTGAAGACCTGAAGCGCAGACTGGAGGTATACGAGAAAGTGCGCGAGGCCTCGCGCGAACTCTTGCGTATTTTCGGCAGAACAATAATGCTGCCGGCCGGAGAGCGTATTCCTGAAGTTTCATTCGCTCCGTCACACGACCTGTCTACCGGCGCGCTCGCCGAAGCGCTCGCGCGCGTACTCGCCGCGCGCGAGGTAGTTGAAGAGCTCCCCACTGCGAGAGTGAAGCCTCTCATAACAATTGAAGAAATGATGGATAGACTCGCCAAACGCGTTCAGAGCGCCATGACGCTCTCATTCAACGAATTTTCCGGAACGACGAAGGAGAAAATAGAAGTTATTATATCTTTTCTAGCTCTTCTTGAGCTCGTGAAGCAGGGCGCCGTCGCCGCCGAACAGCACGTCGCCCACGGTGATATCAATATCGTCCATACCGCCCATGCTTCCGTCCCGCGCTACGGATAGATATTGACGAAATCGTTGTGATACAATTCAAGACATGAAGAAGAAAGAAAAAAGTGTTGATGCAAAAATTGACGAACTTGCGGGAATGGTTGCGCAAGGATTTACCGATACGCAGAAAGAAATGCGCGATGGCTTGGCGGATTTGCGCGATGAGTTCAAAAGTGATATGAAATTTTTGCGTGGCGATATCGACATAATGCTTGACCGGCATATTGGCACATTCAGAAAAGATTACGACGAACTCGCGGCGCGAGTGAAGAAACTTGAACAACTTGTGCTGACGCACTGACAAAGAAAAAGGTCCACAAAGGAAGGCGTTGCTCTGGAGAGGGCGGGCAGATACAATACAGGCAATGCTCACACCTCCAGCCGCTATTGAAGCCTTGCTCTTCGCCTCGGGCGAACCGCTTGAGAAAAAACAGCTGGCGAAACTTCTTGGTATAAACGAGGCGGAACTAGCAATGACTCTTAAGGCTTTATCAGACTCGCTCAAAGAACGCGGTATTACAATTGTTGAGACAGGAGCAGAAGCAGAACTGCGCACAGCTCCCGAAGCGTCGGTTATAATTAAGAAACTGCGCGAAAGTGAACTCTCTCGCGACCTAGGGAAGGCGAGCATGGAAACTTTGGCAGTTATTGCGTATCAGACCGGAACGACGCGCGGGGAGATAGACTGGGTTCGCGGAGTCAACTCATCGGCGTCGCTCCGCACGCTTCTCATTCGCGGTCTCATAAAAGGCAAGGAGGACGAACGCGACAAACGCCGTATACGTTACAGTCTCACAACGGACGCTCTTGCATACTTAGGAATCTCCCGTGCTGAAGAGTTGCCGCGCGCCAAAGAATTCATGAAATCCGTATGAATCCCGTTAGAAATAGTGTATATACTTATTGTAAGCGTGATATGGTTGGATTAATTATTAGCGTTAATTTCTAACGGGATGAACATAGCAGATTTACGACAACTCGCCCACGATACCCGCTCTATGCGCGAAGCGGGCATTACTCTTCTTATAGCATCGGCAGTTCTCGTTGTTTTTCTCTTCGTACCGTTTGGATCAAAGACCGTACCCGTTGAACCTGTCGCCATTGAGATAGTGCCGGACTCATTTACTAATATCCCACTTCAAGCAAACGCCGCTATCGTCTATGACCTTGTAACAAAAGAGACTTTATATGCGAAGAATGCCGATGCACAGCTCCCGCTCGCCTCGCTCACAAAGCTTCTCACAATCTATGCCGCGCTCACGGTATTATCGCCTGAAACTCCGATAACTATTCCTGAAAGCGCAGTATCGGTTGACGGGTCTCGCACATTCTCTGCAGGACAAACATTTTCTCTTTCTGATTTAGCCCGTCTGACTCTTACGGCATCGTTAAATGACGGCGCCGTTGCGATAGCTAGCGCGACTGCCGAGAGAGAAAGCCGGTCAGAGGGCGAGATGCTCGCTGGCGCGGCGGCCGCGCTTAATCTCTCGCAAACATATGCGGTTAACGGTAGCGGTCTTGACGTGAACACTATTATTTCAGGAGGATATGGTTCTGCACGAGATTTAGCTCGTCTAGCAGGCGCAATTGTTGAAAAGGCTCCCGTTATTGCGGAGGCCACGACACGGAGCTTTGCAAATGCCGTATCAGCCGGAGGAACGCTCTTTTCTGTAAAAAATACAGACCCGATAATCGGTTCCGTACAGCGATTACTTCTCTCCAAAACCGGCTACACGGACCTCGCGGGAGGGAATCTGGCACTCGTATTTGATGCGGGAATAAATCACCCGATAGCAGTCGTCGTTCTGGGCTCTTCTTTGAAAGAGAGGTTTACTGACGGCATTGCTCTTGTCGCCTCTACGATTGCATACTTCGCGGGAGTCGCGTCTCTATGATTGACAGCACCAGCATTATTAAAGTATTCATCCCTGCGGCTGCTGCATTCGCAATCGGAATTTTATTCGCTCCGGTTCTCACTCATTATCTGTATAAACATAAGATATGGAAGAAGGTGGCGAACAAAATTGCTCTCGACGGATCTACAGCCACCGAATTTGCTAAACTCCGCGAGAATCTTCACGCGGACACGGAAACAAGAACTCCAAGAATGGGAGGAATACTAATATGGGCGACGGTCGTTTTCGTTACTCTAGGAATATGGATACTCGCACAGATATTACCGTTTCCGTTTATTCAAAAACTTGATTTTTTCAGTAGAAGCCAAACATGGGTACCTCTTTTTACTCTCGTCGCCGGTGCCATAGTCGGATTCGTAAACGACGTTCTTGACGTACATCCTTCGGGAGAGAAGGGGATACGCCTGCGCACGCGGCTCTTGTTCGTCTTGCTCATTTCAAGTTTTATAGGATGGTGGTTCTACGTAAAGTTGGGTATGGTTTTCATCGGCATTCCAGCAGACGGAACGCTGTATCTTGGCGCGCTTATTGTCCCTCTGTTTATGCTCGTGTCGCTCGGGCTCTACGCCGGAGGAGTAATAGACGGCATTGACGGACTTGCGGGAGGCATTTTCAGTGCCGCTTTTATGGCATACGCCGGAATCGCGTATTTCCAGAACCAGATTAATCTCGCTGCGTTCTCGGCGACACTCACGGGCGCGATACTCGCATTCCTCTGGTTCAATATTCCTCCGGCGCGTTTCTGGATGACGGAAACCGGTACAATGGGACTCACTCTCACACTCGCGGTCATAGCATTCATGACCGATACTCCGGGGAACGGTTACGGTATCGCGGCGCTTCCGATAATCGCGTTCCCGCTCGTCATCACAGTTTTTTCAAACATCATTCAAGTCGCATCAAAGAAGATTCGCGGGAAAAAAGTTTTTAGAATCGCCCCTCTGCACCATCATTTTGAGGCTATAGGCTGGCCTTCGTATAAAGTGACTATGCGGTACTGGATTATTTCAATCGTCTGCGCAATTGTCGGGATGATAGTCGCTCTTATTAAATAGGTATGAAATTTGTTTCCGGCGATAAAGTATTTTTCATGCTCGTACTCTGCATTGTGCTCGCCGGTCTTGCGATATTCTCTTCCGCTTCTCTAGGCTTACTTGCCAGAGAAAGCAGTTCCGTATCAGAGGACATTCTGTTTCAGGCAGGGTTGGGACTTGGTCTCGGATTTTTAGCATTGTTTCTCGCGCGCGCGATACCTCTTACTCTTATAAAACGCCTGTCGCCTTATATCTATGTAATCACGATTCTATTCACCGCTCTTGTTTTCGTTCCCGGAATAGGATTTCAGTCGGGAGGCGCCACACGCTGGATAGATATAGGCTTCACGACCGTACAGCCTGCTGAATTCCTTAAAATAGGATTCGTTCTTGTTCTCGCGTGGTGGCTCGCGCCGCGCGCGCGCCAGCTCGCGGATTTTAAAAAAGGATTGCTCCCGTTCATAGTCATACTTGTTCTGCCGAGTGTTCTTCTTCTCGCACAACCGAATACTTCCACAACACTCCTTATTTTGGCGACGGGTTCTGTGATGTACTTCGCCGCCGGAGCTCCGTGGAAAGACTTCGGTATTCTCGCACTCGGCGTTATTCTCGCACTCGGCATTGTCGTTTCAGTACGACCGTATGTACTGGAACGGATAAAAACATTTATTGATCCGTCGGCGAATTCATTGACCAGCGGATACCAGATACAACAGTCCTTAATCGCCATCGGCTCCGGCGGTCTGCTCGGAAGAGGACTTGGACAAAGCGTTGAGAAGTTTAATTATCTGCCGGAGCCCGATGGCGATTCTATATTTGCCGTATTCGCAGAGGAAGCAGGATTCGTCGGGACATTTATTCTTATAGCGCTTTTTTTAGCCTTATCGGCGAGAGGAATAGTAATATCAGGATATTCTCAAGACCTTTTCGGCGGTCTCGTAGCACTCGGATTGTCGTTCATAATTATTTTTCAGGCGTTTATCAATATAAGCGCGATGCTCGGCATTATTCCTCTCACAGGAATGCCTCTGCCGTTCATCTCTCACGGCGGTACCGCGCTTGTGGTCGTTCTAGTCATGTGCGGCCTTATCCTCAACGTCGCCTCCCATCGCAAGACCTAAATACTTTAATGAGAAAACTCCTTATTCTGACCTATAGGATAAATTAAGGAGTAATAACCATCCACAATACAATGCGGTCGCACTATGTTTTGGATAGTAGTGAATAGACAGGTATCCACAACTTTACGCTATAGCGTTAAGTCTTGGATAGTACCTATAAATTAATTTGACTTATACCAGACTTAAGCATAACCTATACGTGGATGTTTCCACCAATCACCACTTGAAATTGGAGGATATATGTACGAATACAGTTCGGTTTTTCTGGAGCACGAAGACTGGCCGGAATGGTTTACGCTTGATTTCCATCCGGGTTCTGGCCGAAAATCTCCGCCACGTCTGCTTATCGGCTTTGCGAGGGAGCCATTACAACGGCTTATCACAAAGCTTCCGAAATGCATACTGATCAACACTTTTAAAAAGAGCTTGCAGGAGGAGGGTGTCGAGGCAGACTTTCTTCTCGATACTGACAAGCCATGGGGCTTCTGCGGGGTGCTTGAGCCATATCGACGAGCGAACCGCGATGATAGGCACAAGTTCATCGAGTACTCCATCCTCATTCCGCAAGTAGAAAAAGATGCCGGAAAATGTAAGGACTGTGGCGGCACGCTTGAGGTCGATGGCATGAACTGTTTCCACTGCGACGGAACGGGCAGGGAGACGGTAAGAGAATATGGTTCCCTTGACCGAATCGCCGCGACACTTCATGTCCTTGGGTTCATCTTGGACAAGCCCGATAAGGAATTGCTTGCTGGGATCAACATCGAGCAAAAACAGCTCTTGTCAGTACGAACTTTTTTCGGCAGTGGTCACGCGCACATCGGTGCTGTTCTTTCCAGACAGTTTGGTGACTATGTGCGTTCGCTCTCGGAACAAGAGTTGCCAGAAGTGAAAGCTGCAATCAAGAGGGCTTACCTGTGGATGTTCCCGAGATACAAGAAGTTTGGCGACTTCCATTTCAGAGCCAATGTTCAGCGTAATGGACAGCTCATTATCGATGTTCCTGGTAGTGCATGTGGTCTGTATGTGGATGGTTTCAGCAGAAGCCTGAAAGAAGTTTCTGGACCGATGGAACTCGATTGCCACAACGTCGACGGGCACCATCAGCAACTGACGCTTCTCTCGGGTCTTGCCACACTCTGCGGTGCGGTCAGAAAAAATCTGTATCCCAACGCATGAGGAGAATCAACCGCGCCGCCCCAGCAGTTTAGGGGCGGCTTTGTTTTTCTATGCGAGAAAGACAGTGTATACTTTAATGCATGACCATTGTGTTTACTGGAGGGGGGAGTGGGGGGCATTTTTATCCCATTATCGCCATCGCCGAGGCTCTGCAGGACCTTGTTCGTGAGGAACAGCTTCTCGCTCCCAAGCTCTACTATCTCGCTCCAACTGCATTTGATGAAAAAGCACTTTTTGAAAATGGCATCACCTATATTTACACGCCGGCTGGGAAGGTGCGCCGGTACGCCTCACTGCGAAATTTTACCGACTCTTTCATTACGTTCATCGGAACCGTTTCTGCGCTTTTTACTCTATTCCGCCTGTATCCGGACATTGTGATGAGCAAGGGAGGATACGGGAGCGTGCCGACGACGTTCGCTGCGCGCATCCTCGGTATTCCCGTCTTCATTCATGAATCGGATGCGAAGCCGGGCAGAGCGAATCTGTTCGCATCCAAATGGGCGGTAAGAATCGCAATATCATTTGAAAGCGCCGTGAAATTTTTTCCGGAGAAAGTTAGAGGTAAAATAGCCAGAACGGGCATTCCGATACGCAAGGCGCTTATGAGAATAGAGAAAGAGGGTGCTAGACAATATCTCGGTCTTGAAGAAGACATACCGACTGTTCTTATTCTCGGAGGGTCGCAAGGAGCGATGCATATAAATGAAATCGTCATATCGGCCCTGTCGGACCTCGTATCGTTCGCGAATATTATCCATCAAACCGGACAGGCCAATTTCAAAAATGTTCAAGAAATCTCCACTGTTGCGCTCATGAAAAATCCGCATGCCGACCGTTATCACCCTATCAACTATTTGAACGAAATATCCCTCCAGAGGGCTGCGGGAGTAGCAGACGTTGTTGTCTCGCGCGCGGGTGCTAACTCCATCGCCGAAATCGGTCTCTGGAAGAAGCCTTCTATCATCATTCCGATTCCGGAATCTGTAAGCCATGACCAGCGCACCAATGCCTATGCGTACGCGAGAACCGGTGCGGCCATAGTTCTTGAAGAAGAAAATCTCACACCGCATCTTATCGTTTCTGAAATCAAGCGCATTACTGATAATCCGGAGCTCGGAAAGCGCATGGGGGCTTCCGCGCAGGGATTCACGGACCCTGACGCCTCTCGTATTCTCGCCGGTGAGATACTGTCCATTGCTCTTACTCACGAATCATGAATCCCGTTAGAAATAATGAATATAAAATATGAATTCTATTTCTAACGGGATGAAGAATTTTATAACACGATTCGCTCCGTCTCCTACCGGATATTTGCACGCCGGCAATTATCGCACTGCTGTGTTCGCCTACCTCTTCGCGAAGCATGAGGGCGGGAAATTTATCGTACGCATAGAGGATACGGATGCAATGCGTTCTAAGCCGGAATATGAGGAATCCATATTTGAAATGCTTGCGTGGCTGAATCTTCCGTCCGATGAACAGTACCGCCAGAGCGAACATAGGCCGAGACACCGAGAACTTCTGAAAAAGCTTATTGCCGACGGCACAGCATATATTTCAAAAGAAACACCGAAGAATCCCGGTGATAGGGAAGAGGTTATACGTTTTAAAAATCCAAATGGAGCAGTCTCGTTCACTGATGTCATCCGCGGAGAAATAACTACGGACGTTTCCGACCTCGGAGATTTCATCATTGCACGTTCGTTGGACGAACCGGTCTTTCATTTCGCCGTTGCGGTGGACGACTCAGACGAGAATGTTACGCACGTCATCCGAGGTGCAGACCATATATCAAACACTGCGAGACAGATACTTATTCAACGCGCTCTCGGCTTGCCTTCACCTCTCTACGCACATCTGCCTCTCATTTTTGATAACACTCATAAGAAGCTCTCTAAACGCACCGGCGCTAAGGCGCTTATTGAATATCGCGACGAAGGAATTTTGCCTGAAGCAATGCTCAATTACATCGCATTCCTCGGTTGGAACCCCGGCGATGTTCGTGAATATTTGTCACGCGAAGAACTTGTTCAAGCATTTGATATATCGCGCGTACAGAAGGGGAGCGCAATCTTTGACGAGGTTAAACTTTTCTCGGTAAATCAACATTGGATGCGCGAGCTCTCTGATGACGATTTCATTACAAGGTCCGACCTTGGGAAACTTGCATTAAGGTCGGACCTTGTTTTGAAAGTCGTTCCTCTGTTGAAGGAGCGTGCAAAGACTTTTAAAGAGGCGCGTGAGATGCTTACCGGCGAATTGTCATTCTTCTTCAATAAGCCAAAACTTGATAAAAACCTGCTTCTCGCGAAGGAGCCGTCAGAACGTACGGGCATAGCAATATCGGCCTTAAAAGGCCTTTTAGAGCCTATAAAAGCTCTTCCTAACGGCGTATCAGCCGAAGCGGTCAAGAGTGCGCTTATGCCGTTAGCTGATGCCGAAGAGACAAAAGGGAAGGGAGGCAGGGGTGCGGTGCTCTGGCCCTTACGATATGCTCTCTCCGGGGCGCAGCGCTCTCCGGACCCTTTCACTCTCATTTCAATTCTTGGCATAGAAGAAACTCTTTCGCGCATAGATAAGGCTATTGCTATACTTGAAGGATGATTCGTTACTTGTTTTTTATTTTTCTTTTCTTATTGTCTGCAGGCTTCTTTTTTGGAATTACAGAATTCGTTTTGGCAGATGCGGTATCTGATATTCAAAGGCAGATTGATGCGAACAACAAACAGATTGAAACGCTTCAAGAAGACATTGCCTCATTTCAAAAAGAACTCGATATGCTCGGAACGAAGAAGAATACGCTTCAATCTACAATCACTTCTCTAACGCTTTCGCAGAAGAAACTCTCTAGCGAGAGTAAGGTCACACAGAGTAAAATCGCTTCTGCCAATCTCAAGATAAAAGAGCTTACGCTCTCAATCGGCGATAAAGAAACAATCATTGCCGAAAATCAGGATGCTATCGCCAAAGCGCTTCGGAGTATCGCTGAAGATGAACAGGTCCCGCTTGTCGCCAGACTTATTTCTTCTGATTCTCTGCGTGAAGCGTGGCAGACTGCCGACTATGCCATCCAATTCAATCGGGCAGTCGCGAATGATATAAACGACCTGCGCGCGGTGCGTACGGAGCTTGCGAACAATCGTGACGAAGTTTCCGCAACGAAAGCGAATCTTGTCGCTCTGCAGAATGATCTTGCGACACAGAAGAAATCGGTAGAAGTCTCAAAAGCTGCACAGCAAAAGTTACTTGCGGATACGAAGAATCAGGAAAGCGAATACCAAAAGCTTATCGCACAAAAACGCGCGCAACAAGCCGAATTTGAGGCTCAACTCTTTCAATTCGAGGCCCAACTACGCCAAGTACTCGACCCATCTGCGATCCCTTTAGCGCGTTTCGGGATATTGGCTTCGCCGCTCGCTCAACTCTTCGTGACACAATATTTCGGAAAGACCGTTGACGCCAAACGTCTCTACATATCCGGCACGCACGGCGGCGTTGACTTCAAAGCAAGCATTGGTACGCCGGTCAAAGCAACTCTATCCGGGGTTGTCGTTGACACCGAAAGCATAAGGATAAGGAACGGATGCCAATACGGCAAATGGGTTCTAATCAAGCACGCGAACGGTCTCTCAACCATATATGGACATCTCTCGTTCGTCTATGTGCGTCCAGGTGACACAGTTACCGCAGGACAGGTGATTGGTCTCAGCGGCGATACAGGGTATGCGACAGGACCACACCTCCATTTTGGTGTCTATGCTACGGCTGGTGTGAAAATCGTAGACTCAAGCGCTCTCGGTTCGGCCAATTGTTCCGGTATTAAGACCGTGGCCGCAAGTCCTGCAGCCTATCTCAACCCGCTTTCGTATCTGTAGTCAATACATAGAAATCTCGGACAGACGGGATGATGGGGGAGAGAAGTGTGGTATAATATACGATATGTTCAATCTTATCTTCTGGATATTCGTCCTTCTCCTCTCTCTATCTTTCTTCGGAATCTCCATCCAAGCCATCATCAACTCGCCTGCAGGACAGGAGAACTTCAACTATGTCGTCAATCTTCTCTCTCAAGCATGGCAGTGGATTATCGCATACGTGAAGTAGCCACCTAATTGCACTGAACTGTTATCCACACTTACTTCGTTTTACATATATTGTGCGAATGATGTTCTGTAGTATGATGAGCTCATGAAAAGCCGCGACCCGCTGCCGAAACAGGTACTCCCCTTCCTTGAATACTGCGAGATTGAAAAAGGACTTTCTAATAACACGCAACGCAATTACGAACAGTATCTTAAATTATTTACGGGCTGGCTTCAAAAATCCGAACAATCGTCGCTTCTGCCGCACGAGTTGACGGCAAAGCACATCTGGGATTACCGCCTATACCTCGCACGAACCTATAAAACCCCTTCCGGAGAGTACCTCGGCAAGAAATCACAGAACTATTATCTCATCGCTCTGCGTTCGTTCTTGAATTATCTCGCCGATCGGGACATTGAGACGCTCCCTTCCTCTAAGATAAAGCTGGCAAAACAGAAGGAAGACCGCATCGTCTCATTCCTCGAGGTAAGCGATGTAGAAAAGATGCTTGCCGTCCCCGACGTATCAACACCCGCAGGACTGCGCGACCGCACCATTATGGAGCTATTTTTCTCGTCCGGTATGCGCATTTCGGAACTCGTATCTCTCAATGCCGGCCAATTCACCTTTCTAGGCGATAAGAGTCGCACGCGAACGTATGAACTTTCGATTCTCGGCAAGGGGAAATACGTCCGCACCATCTTTATCTCTCCGCGAGCTGCTCTGTGGCTACGAACGTATCTTGCAGTTCGGCGCGACGCGTTTGAACCTTTGTTCATCAATCTACGCTCGAGGGATGAAAATGCCAAGCGGCTCACCGCGCGTTCCATCCAGATGATGATATCCCGCTCGGCAATGCTTGCCGGCCTTTCAAAGAGAGTGACTCCTCATACATTGCGCCACTCCTACGCTACCGACCTCCTCTCCCATGGCGCGGACTTGCGCAGTGTTCAGGAACTGCTCGGGCACAAGAACGTCGCGACGACACAAATCTATACTCACGTTACGAACAAACGGCTTCGAGATATACACGAGAAATTCCATTGGGGGAAACGATCTTAAGAAGTAAGTATGAATACCTAGTTCTAACAAGTAATGTTCGCGATGATGTACTCATACGCCTCGTCAACCGAGTCAACGAGCGTATACAGTTTCATGTCGCTCTCATCAATGGCGGCGTTCTCCTTGTAGAGCGTTTTTTCTATAAAAGCAAGGAGAGGTTCCCAATACGATTTGCCGAATAGAATAATCGGAACGTAGCGAATCTTTTTAGATTGCACGAGTGTTACAATCTCAAAAAATTCATCCAGCGTGCCGAAACCTCCCGGGAAATACACATATACTTCGGACGCGTACGTCAGCATGACCTTCCGAACGAATAAATGGTCAAAACCGAATTTTTCGGTGATGTACGGATTGTATGCTTGCGACTCTGGCAAATTAATATTCAATCCGACTGAAGCGCCGCCGGCTTCAAACGCACCCTTGTTCGCGGCTTGCATAACACCGGAGCTACCGCCCGTAATGACCGCAAAACCTTTCTTTGCAAGCCGTCCGGCAAGTTCCTCCGCATTCTTATATACGCTATCTTCAAAAGATGCTCGCGTACTGCCGAAAATAGTCACCGCGAGA
>ORJL010519317.1_pt1 | contig 12222 bp, 12 predicted proteins | sample 1779941 | NCBI WGS metagenome assembly ORJL01 (sample SAMEA104232317, study PRJEB22302) | groundwater metagenome | biome: forest; feature: aquifer; material: groundwater | place: USA | collected 2011-08-07 | depth 5.8 m
ACTTTGACAATGGTTCCGGGGTCGCTTGCTGCCGCCTTCACGTCTCCAAACGAATCCCAGGACCAAGAGGTTGTGTGACGGATCGTGTGCCACAGCCGCCCATCGTTGGTGACAGCACAGACATGGAGCTCTCCCTGAACCAGGGAACAATCGGCGTCTAGAATCGTACCAGGATTGCTTGATGCTGCCTTGACGTCCCCGAAAGAACTCCAGAAGGTTTCGTAGCGGATCGTGTGCCAAAGGCGACCATCCGACGTGACGCCCACGAGATGTAATACGTCGCCTACGGTCGTTTTTATGGTGATTCGATAGCCTCCGCCGGTCAAGTGCTGATCCACTCGAAGCTCAAGCTGACTGGAGGCGTCAGAGAACGTGTCGCTGTCCTTAAGTGCTACGTTTGTCTTCAGCCAAAGCGGTGGCCAGGTTCCTTCGTCCACGTCGAAGACCACGACCCCTTCACTTCCTAGACCACTACCAGGATTATTCGTTGGAGCGCCACTTTCGTAGTCGTCAAGTTTCTCCCTGGCCTCCACAAGAAGATAATGAGTACTGCTTCCAACAATTGGTATTCTTATTCCAGTTGTTCGACCTGGGGGTGGGGGTTGCAGGCGCGCCAAGGGATGAAGTACAAAGCTCCGAGGTGTGGGTTCCGGGATAACAGTGGATACCGCATTCTGATCTAGCCACCCCATGTGCAACTTTGTAAATACGGAGGGATGTGTTGCGTCCGCAGTGTCCATCTCGTCGAACGAACCGGGAGTAGGTGACCGGCCCGCCGGCGGTCCATATAGATCCCAAAAGTTAGTCACCATGTGTAGCAACTCCATCGCCCACGAGCCAATACGTCCGTCCAAGAACACATATGACCTTGGAACAGAACCTTGGAATGCCCATGGTCGAATCCCCGGTATTCCGGCCGGGAAAACAACCATTATGTATTGATAGCCTGCGATACCCCCACCAGCAGCCGCGATGGCATCGTCCATCGTTTGCCCAGGGTTCGCGATTGCGGGTGTGCCATGTATTGCCCAATTCACGGTTACGGTCGGAAGTACTTCAGCATCGAGTAAGGCGCGACCGTACGACACCGTGTGAATGTACTTTCTCAGTGAACAATCGATGTTTGTCGTCGTCGCAGGGTCATGAAAGATCCGATCAATCACCCGTTGCCGAAAGTTCACTGGCGCGATGCCGGCACCAGTTGTTACAGCGGGTATGACCGCTAATCTCTTGACTCCTGTCCAAGTCGGCATTCTTTCCTCCAGTCGTCGGTTGGAAACCGCCCGGCGATCAGCCGACCATCTCGGACGACGCTGTTTGACCCCACGCTATCACCAGCTCAGACTCATGTCAAGGGAGACAGAGCGTCAGGTATCGGACCAGGCGGCTTTCTTCCAGAAGCATCCTTGACGGTTCACGTTGTCATGAGTGTGATTACATAGCAATCGCCATATTCGACCACTACAGGTATGACAGACTTCCGGGAACACCTGGCAAAGGTCGCCCGAATCCCAGCGCGCAACGTCCCTTTTACATCCGCTGGGTGCGCCAGGCGTACGAACTCGCTGACCGGCCCCTGGGCGAGCCGCTCTCCCCGGACCTGGAACAGTGGGCCCTGGCCAAACTCACACAGCAATGCGGGGACTGACAGGTCAGACAAGCCCGCCACGCCCTGCGGTTTGACGGATGGCCCGTTTTCTGACATGATTGATGCCAGGAGATGGTGCCATGCCGAACACCGAGATGAAGAACCTGCACGTGCCTTTGCCTGAGTCCCTGTACAAGCGTCTCCGGTCGGAAGCTAAACGGGTGCGCCGCCCGGCCACTGTCCTGGCGCGTGAAGCCATAGACTCATGGCTCGCCGAGCAGCGAAGGGCGTCAATACATGAAGCCATCTCGGCATATGCCCGAGAAGTCGGCGGCACCCGCGACGACCTCGACCCGGACTTGGAAGCCGCTGGGATAGAGCACTGGCTGGCTACCGTTGAGGACGAAGAGAGAGTGGACCAAACGTGAAGAGAGGCGAAGTATACTGGGCAAACTTTGCGCCTCGCTCCGGGTCCGAGCAGCAAGGTACACGGCCCGTAATCGTTGTTTCCCACGACGCCTTCAATGACGCGCCGGGCTGGCGTTCTGTCATCGTCGTCCCCGTTTCCACGTCCCCATCTCAGGCCCGTCGCGGCCCGACCGCTGTGCCTCTCGCCGCAGGCGAAGGCGGGTTGACGAGAGATGGAGTTGCCCTGTGCCACCAGGTAACGACCGTCGACAAGAGCAAGCTTACAACCCACATGGGTACGCTGTCTCCTGCGGCTTTGGTCCGAGTCGGCGACGGCCTCAAGATCGCCCAGGACCTGCCATAGGCTCAAGCTAAAGGTGGTCGCCTGCTAGCGGGGGTGGTGGTGGCGAAGAGTAGACTGCGGGACAATCCCCGAGGACAACCGCATCCTCAAGGTTGAACCCTTGCCCGACAGCACCTACACAACCTCACCATCCAGCGCGGGCCGGACTAGCGTTCATTTCCCGGACCCGCGTGCGAAGCGCCCGTTAGGGTACCGCTCCCCTCGGTCCTGTCGAAGGGATAAGGGGCCTCATTCGGTGTCAGAGGCAATTGCCGTAGCTGCAGGCTGCCAGCCCTGTCGCCACGAACAACAGGCTCAACACGGCGACGCCCCATGCGATCGTGAACAGCAAGCGGCGGCTCACACTGGGGAACCGCATGAGTTGAACCACCGCCAATGAGACGATCAGGGGCACCCAGAACTGCACATGACTGTATGCACGGGGCGGATGGAAAGGAAGCCCTGGTTCGTAGGTAACCACGACGTTGACGACGACCAATAGCAGCGGCAGGACAATAGCAGCAACGACGATGTAGGCAGGGCGCAGACGCATAGTGAAAAGTGTCCCCTCTAACGGTTTCTTCTGGGCGAACAGCGCCGCGCAGGCAGCGCATCTTCCCTTCCGTTCTGGAGATGAGTTCGATCGCTTGGGCCATTCATAACTAGCACATATCCCAACCTTCGTCTTGTATCGAACGCCTTGCCGCTCTTACGCCGCCGGTGGTGCCGCCAGCCTACGCTCGCGCGCCGCGGCGAAGGTCAGGCAGGCTCGAATGTCCTCGCCCTGGAGACTGGGAAGGTCCGCGAGAATCTCATCCTCGGTCATGCCCCCAGCCAGGTACTCGAGGACGTCGTAGACCGTGATACGCGTTCCACGGATACAAGGCTTCCCGCCACGGACGCCGAGCGTGATGGCGATTCGTTCGTCGAGCTTGATGCTCCTATGTTACTCTCCAAACCACCATTGGACAAGAGGTCAGATCACGTAAGGTCCACCAGCCCCTCACAGAGATTGAAACGAGATGGTAGGGACTCAACAAGGGCCAAGGTGGTCTTCCCCCGTCCGCCATCCCCTCTCTCCGCGTCGGAGAGAGGCTGGGAGAGAGGTCCGTCCCCAGCTATGCACCATGCACTGCGCACTATGCACTAATCACCGCTCCCTGCCATCTGCCCCTTGACCTGCCCCCTTGCACCCGTTCTAACATGGTGCCATGGCCACGCCCTTTCCCTGTTGCCTGTTCCGGTTACCCGTTCCTTGTTCCTCGTTCCGTCCCCGCGATGCACGAACAATCAGAGAAAGACGCCTCCCTCGAATCCAGCAGCTTACCTTATTTTTCTGTTCAATCATACCGTCCGCTGTTCCCTCTCCCCGCGTCGGGCACAATGCCGTAGGGGCATATCGCGTACGTCCACCCTGGCGCAGGTTCGTCTCCTCTCTCCGCGACGGGGAGAGGCCGGGAGAGAGGTCCGTGTGTGCCCTCGTTCCCAACTATGAACTATCCACTAGCAACTATCCACTTCCCCTGTTTGCATCCCCGGTTCTCCCTATGCTATAATCCCAAACAATGATTACGAAGGAAAAGAAGGAAGAGGTCATCCGGGAATACCGGGCCACAGAGACCGACACCGGCTCCACTGAGGTCCAGGTTGCTCTGCTCACCGCGCGCATCACCGAGCTCACCGAGCATCTTCGCACCCACAAGCAGGACAACCATTCCCGGCGAGGGCTCCTCAAGCTGGTAGGGCATCGCCGCCGCCTCCTGGCATATCTATTCCGCCAGGACGTGCCGCGCTACCGCTCGCTCATCCAGAGGCTTGGTCTCAGGAAGTAACCCTCTCGACTCCTTTTTTCCTAAAAAGGAGAAGCGTCCCCCATGCCCCACTCTGTATCCATAGAAGTAGGTGGGAAACCCCTAACCATCGAGACCGGCCAGTTGGCCGGCATGGCCGATGGCGCGGTGACGGTGACCTACGGAGAGACCGTGGTCCTGGTGACGGCCTGCATTAGCTCCGAGCCTCGGGCTGGCGCCGATTTCCTGCCACTCACGGTAGACTACGATGAACGTCTCTACGCCGCCGGTAAGATCCCCGGCGGTTTCATCAAGCGAGAAGGGCGTCCCACCCAGGATGCCACCCTGCTCATGCGCCTCGTTGACCGCGCCATAAGGCCCCTCTTTCCCCAGAGCCTGCGCAACGAGATCCAGATAATCGTTGCCGTGCTCTCCGCTGACCGCGAGAACGATTACGACATCCTGGCGGTCAATGGCGCCTCCGCTGCCTTGTGCCTGTCCTCCATCCCCTTCAAGGGGCCCGTTGCGGCCACCCGGGTAGGCTACCGGCAGGGGCAATACCTGATCAACCCCACCCACAGCGAGCTCCAGGACAGCGAGCTGGACGTGGTGGTCGCCGGCAGCCGCGATGCCGTGGACATGGTGGAAGCTGGGGCCAATCAGGTCCCCGAGGACATCCTGCTCGAGGCCATCCGCCGCGGCCAGGAGGTGAACCGGGAGGTCATCAGGCTTCAGGAAGACCTGGCCCGGCCCGTGGCCAAGACGAAAATGGCCTTCAAGCCCGACGATGCCCCCGAAAAGGCAAGGGTGGCCCTGGAACCCCTGGCTGCAGGAAGGATTAAGTCGGCGCTGGCGCTGGGCGATGCCACCCGGCGCGATGGGGATCTCAAGGCGTTGAAAGCGGAAGTCCTGGCCAAACTGGGCGCCAACTTCCCACCCCAGGCCCTGGCTGACGCCTGGGATGACCTCTACCAGCAGGCCATGCGGGCGCAAATCCTGGACCGGAGCATCCGCCCCGACGGCCGGGCGCTGTCCGAGATCAGACCCATCTCGGCCAAAGCTGGCATCCTACCTCGCACTCATGGTACCGGCTTGTTCCAGCGGGGCCAGACCCAGGTGCTCACCATCGCCACCCTCGGTTCCCTCCGCGAGGAGCAGCGCCTGGATGGCCTCGACCCTGAGGAAAGCAAGCGATACATGCACCATTACAACTTCCCTCCCTTCAGCACCGGGGAGACGGGCCGCATGGGCACCCCCAGGCGGCGTGAGATCGGCCACGGGGCGCTTGCGGAACGCGCCCTGGAGCCTGTTATCCCTGATACGACCGAGTTCCCCTACACTATCCGCCTGGTGTCCGAGGTCCTGTCTTCCAACGGCTCCACTTCCATGGCGGCGGTCTGCGGCTCCACCTTGTCTCTCCTGGATGCCGGCGTCCCCATCAAGGCGCCCGTGGCGGGAATAGCCATGGGCCTCATTGTGGGCGAAGGCGGCCGCTTCGCCGTCCTCACGGACATCGCCGGCAAAGAGGATGCCCTGGGCGACATGGACTTCAAAGTTGCGGGCACGGCCAAGGGCGTTACCGCTTTGCAACTCGACATCAAGGTGCTGGGGATCAGCCTGGACATCTTGCGCAAAGCCCTGGAGCAGGCCCGGGAAGCCCGGCTGTTCATCTTGAAGAAGATGGAAGAGACCATCGCCACCCATCGCCCTGAGCTCTCCAAGTACGCCCCCCGGATGTACAAGATCAAGGTGGACCCGGAGAAGATCCGCGTTGTCATCGGGCCGGGCGGCCGTACCATCCGTAGTATCCAGGATGAGACCAAGGCAACGGTGGACGTGGAGAACGATGGCACCATCATCATTGGCTCCTCTAATGAGGAGATGGCCCAGAAGGCCATCAGCATGATAGATAGCCTTACCCAGGAGGCCAAGGTAGGGGGCATCTACACCGGAAAGGTCACCCGGACAGTGGACTTCGGAGCCTTCGTCGAGATACTGCCCGGCAAAGAAGGACTGGTGCGCTTGGCCGAGCTGGCCGACTATCCGGCCCCCAGCGTGGAAGACGTGGTCAAGGTTGGCGACGAGATCACGGTGATGGTCACCGAGATAGACCACATGGGACGGGTGAATCTGTCCCGCCGCGCCCTGCTCCAAAAGGACCCGGCGGCGCCGGGCAGTCCTTCCGGAGCGCCGGAGTACGGATTCCGCAGTCACGGCCCCAGGCCTGGAGGCGGTCCGCCGCGCCGGCCCTTCCCACCGCGACAGGGTGGCCCCAGGGGCCCGGGCGGCGGCTACAACAGGGGTTAGAACGCCATGTCACCTATCCAGGTAGCGGTCCACGGCGCCCTGGGCAGTATGGGCCAGATCGTCCTTCAGGGCTTGGCCCAGGACCCCGAGCTCCAGGTCGTGGGAGCGGTGGACATCAAGGCTGCTGCAGACAGCGCCGCTGTGCCCGGCACATCCCGCTCAGTGCCCTTGTCCAGTGATGTGCCCGCCCTCTTGAAGCGGTGCCGCCCGTCGGTGCTGGTGGACTTCAGCGTCGCCGAGGCTACTTTGATGGCCGCGCGGGCCGCTTCCGCCGGTGGGGTGAACCTGGTCATCGGGACCACAGGTCTTTCTCCAGCACACGTCCAGGAGATAGGGGACATGTGTCGCGCCGCGGGCGTTGGGGCTGTGGTAGCCCCGAACTTCTCCCTGGGAGCGGTCCTCCTTATGCACCTGGCCCGGCTGGCAGCGCCGTACTTCGACTACGCCGAGATAGCGGAAATGCACCATGAGAAGAAGATAGACGCGCCCTCGGGCACGGCCCTGGCCACCGCGAAAGATATGGTTGAGGCACGCGGTCGGCCCTTTAGTCACACCCCGGCCCAGAAGGAGCCACTGGCTGGCACTCGGGGGGGCCAGTTCCAGGGGATCGCCATCCATAGCATGAGAATGCCTGGATTTTTGGCGCACCAAGAGGTTATACTAGGTGGTCAAGGACAGACTCTGAGCCTCCGTCATGATACCATCGGCCGGGACTGCTACCTTCCCGGGATAATCCTGGCCGTGAAACATGTGGTCAAAGCTCCGGGCCTGACCTACGGGCTGGAGGCAATATTGGGCCTATCGAAAGGTCCAAGGTAAGCCCTTAAGTGAAGGAGGGGCGGTGAAACTGCGTGTCGCATTGGTCGGGGCTACGGGACTGGTCGGCCAGGAATGCCTCAAGGTCCTCCATCAGAGGAACTTTCCCTTGGCCTCTCTGAACCTCTTCGCTTCGGACCGTTCGACGGGGAGGAAGGTCCGCTTTGGCGACGAAGAGTTGCCCATACAGGAACTCGCCGGCGACTCCTTCCGGCACACAGACATAGCTTTTTTCGGCGCCGGAGCTGACGTCAGCCGCCATCATATCCCACTGGCCGTAAAAGCGGGGGCGGTGTGCATTGACAAGAGCGCCATCTATCGCATGGAGCCGGGCGTCCCCCTGGTGGTGCCCGAGGTCAACGGGAATGACTTGGCCAAGCACCGGGGCATCATCGCCAGCCCCAACTGCTCGACCATCCAGTTCGTCATGGCCATCCACCCCATCCACAAGTTCAATCCCATCAAACGGGCCATCGTAGACACCTACCAGTCTGTCTCAGGCACAGGCTCCGCGGCCATGGAGGAGCTGAGCGCTCAGACCAAGCTGGTCATGGAGGGCAAGGGCACTGTCCCCCACGTCTACCCCCACCAGATAGCCTTCAATGTGCTGCCCCAGGTAGAGGTGTTCATGGGCAACGGCTACACCACCGAGGAATGGAAGATGGTCCAGGAGACCCAGAAGATTCTGCATGACTCCAAGATGTCTATCTCTTCCACCTGCGCCCGGGTCCCCGTCTTCATCGGCCACAGCGAGGCCGCCCACCTGGAGCTCACCCGGCCGACTACCGTAGAAGAAGTCCATCGCTGGCTGTCCGAAGCTCCCGGTGTCAAGGTCCTGGATGAGCTCAACGTGAACTTGTACCCTCACGCCTGGGCCGCTGTCGGTCGGGATGAGGTCTTCGTGGGGCGGTTGCGACTGGACGTGTCCCACCCCACAGGGCTGGCCATGTGGATCGTGGCGGACAACCTGAGAAAGGGCGCCGCCCTGAACGCCGTCCAGATAGCCGAGGAGCTGGCAGCCAGAAGCCTGGTTGGGTAGGCAATGTGTTCGGGCGCATGACGCTTTGGCACTGAGACACCGGTTGGGGTGGTGAATAGATGGGAACTGTGAAACGCAAGCGCCCTATCGAGAAAGTGGAGCCAAGGGAGGAACAATCCTCTTTTGACTCAGATGTGCAGTACTATAAGGAACACCTCTCAGAGTTCCTGGCGAAGTACAAAGGCAAGTACGTCGCCATCATCAACAAGGACGTGGTGGACTGCGACGTGTCTTTCCACGACTTGGCAACCAGGGTTTATGCCAAGTACGGCTACAAGGACATCCTCATGCCCAAGGTGGAACCAGAACATGTAGTAAGAATACACGGTCCCAGACTGCGTCCGACCTGAGCCCGTGGCCACTTATCAATACAAAGAATCTGTTCAAGCAGTCGCATTTCATCCCCCCGCCCCGGTGGTCGAGGTGCATGTCTCGTATCCGTCATTGGCGGGTTGGGGACAGATTGAGAGACGGGAGGCCCTGGTTGATTCCGGTTCCGACAACACCACTTTGCCGAAGGACATGTGCGACACCCTCGGACTGAGACGCGTAGATGATCTGCCGGTAGAAGATGGCAGATCTACGAGCAGGCAGGATCGATATGCGGCTTTGATAGCGTTGGCGGAGGGACAGTTCAGGTATTGCGCCATTCTCCGCTGGGACAGACCGTACGCGCTATTGGGCAGAGATATGTTAAACAACTGGAAGCTAGTCCTGGATGGCCCGCGCCAGACCCTCGAAGTCACCACTTGAAGGGAGGACGAGAATGCAACCACTAGGCCGCCTCATCACCGCCATGGTAACCCCCTTCGATGCCTCGGGTAAGGTGGACTACCCCCAGGCCCGCCGGCTGGCTCGCGCCCTTCTGGGTTCGGGCAGCGACGGCCTGGTGGTCACCGGAACCACGGGCGAGTCACCCACCCTGAGCACCGAGGAGAAGCTCAAGCTCTGGGCCGAGGTCAAGGCCGAGGTGGGCAACCGCGGCGCTGTCATCGCCGGCAGCGGCGACTACAATACCGCTCACAGCCAGGAGCTGACCAAAGAAGCTGAACATCTCGGGGTGGACGGCATCCTCCTGGTGGTCCCTTACTATAACCGCCCTCCCCAGGAAGGCCTTTACCAGCACTTCAAGGCCATCGCCGGCGCCACGCACTTGCCCTGCATCCTGTACAACGTCCCCAGCCGAACCGTAGCCAACATGGCCGCGGAGACCACCATCCGGCTGAGCCAGATTGAGAACATCGTCGGCATCAAGGAGGCCTCGGCCAACCTGGACCAGATCACCAAGATCATCGATGGGGCGAGACCCGGCTTCCGTGTCTGGAGCGGCAATGACTCCGATACGCTGCACATCATGCTCTTGGGCGGCTACGGAGTAGTCAGCGTCGCCTCTCATCTCGTCGGGCTGCAGATCAAGGAGATGATGGAGCATTACCTCGCCGGCCGAGTGGAGCAAGCCTCGGCCCTGCACCGCAAGCTGCTGCCCCTCGTCAACGCCATGTTCATCACCACCAACCCCATCCCGGTGAAGTGGGCTGTGAACCACGTGGGGTTCCCCGTAGGCAAACCCCGCCTGCCCCTGGTGGAACCCGACGAGAAGACGGCCGCCAGCATCGCGGACACCTTGAAGAAGTACCGCATAGACTTGCCACTGCCCGCGCCCGCCCGCGCCTCCGGCAAGACTTCATAGCACTGGCTCAATCCGGCGCATGGCCTTTAGAAAGGTAGACCTTCACGTGCACTCGCCGGCCTCCTCGTGCCACGAAGACCGCATAATGCCCGAGGCGGGCCGGTTCACATCCCCTCGTGACATAGTGGAGGCAGCTTTGGCGGCGGGGTTGGGAGCTGTCGCTATCACGGACCATAACAGCGTCGAGGGTGTGGCTGCTATTCGGGAGGCGGCCCGGGATGGCCTGACGGTGTTCCCCGGCGCAGAACTGGCCACCAGGGGCGGGCACCTGCTGGCCCTGTTCTCTGTGGACGCTTCGCCTCCCCATTTGCGCCGGTTCATCGCGTCCCTCGGGTTCGCCGACCAGGGCGTAGGCGACGGCTTTTACCAGGCCGACATCTGGCTAGACGAGGCCTCTCGCCGGATCACCGAAGCTGGCGGCCTGGCTATCGCCGCCCACGCCGACCGCTACTCTCGGGGGTTCCTGGCTGGAGATGAGTCGTTGGCTGACAAAGCGCGCATGTATCGTAGCCCGCATTTGTCGGCGCTAGAGATAACCTTGCCCAAGGACAAGGAGCGATGGAACCGCGGCTTGATGCCCGGCTACCCCCTGGGTCGCGCCTGCATCCAGGGGTCCGATGCCCACTCCACGAAGGAAATAGGTCGCCGCTTCACTTACATTGACTTTCCGGAGATGTCGCTGAATGGACTGCGCCGGGCGCTGGAAGGCTACCCCGAGCGGATTCGCTTCCCGGAAGAGATGCCATGAGGCCCACAGGTTTGTCCAGTACAGGGGCGGCGGATGGTCTCGATGCCGCTGGTTTCCTAGAGGAGGCGCATTATGCTGTCGAATCAGAAGGTGCTGCTGGGGGTAGCTTTGCTGGCGTTGTTTCTGGCCGCCTGCGGCCGAGGGGGACAACCCCAACTACCATCGTCAGACTATTCGCTCCACATTGACGCCAAGAAACACATCAACAACGCGCCCGAAGCGGTCGTCCATCATTACTGCAAGACCCTGACCGAGCAGGTCATACAGTGCTTGCTGTTTGACGACGACGCTCTGAAGGCAAAGCTGATCGGTGTGGAAACGGTCATCAGCCCGCAGCTCTACGCCGCTTTGCCTGATGCCGAGAAGCCTAACTGGCACTATCACCGCACGGAGATCCCGCAGGTTGAGGCCACTCTGCCCGGTCTGAGCGAGAAAGAAGCCCAAGAGGTGGTGGACAGCCTGATGGAGACGTATGGGAAGGTCATCATCTTCTGGGAGCCTGGCGACGCCGTCCCCATAGACATCTCCATCACCCGACCGGCCAGCGGTGATAACCGCCGGTAGCTGCCCACGAGCAGCGATTCAATGGCCGCCAGTCTGACCTAATGGCTGGAACAAGGTGGCTTTTTTGTCATTCTGACGCGAAGCGGAAGAATCTTAGGAGCTGCCCTGTACAAAGTCGGTCCTAAGATTTTTCACCCGGCTGCGGCGGGTTCAGAATGACATCCAGCACGCCAGTCACCTGGACCAGTCGCTGGTTGGGTAGACATAGCTCCTGCGTTCTCGGAGCAAGTCCCCAGGGAACGTGTCTTTGCATCTCTTGCTAATGCATCTTATTATCGTTTACAATACGAAGGTGGGGGTCTCCCCCACAGCGAGAGATTCAGGGAGGTGAATCATGAGGAAGCTCTTGCTCTTGGTCGTTGCGGCCGTGGTCCTGGCTGCGCTGCCGCTTTCCGCCGCTCTGGCCGGCGCTTTCACCCTGACCATACCCAGGACCCACCTGGCAGTATCGCAGGTGGGGGATATCCAGGTGGATGTCAGCATAGATGCGGAAGGCAAGGTGATCCAGTTCCAGGTAAGCGACCGGGAGTACAGTGGCACGGGAGTCGAGGTCACGCTTATGGGCCATACCTTCTGGGCTGATAGCCTGACTGTGGTCTCCAATCTGAGCAGCACAGAAGACTTGATGGCCGACCACGACGGAACCATCACGCTGGTCACCAGCCATGGTGATATCGTCCTCGAGTACGATGGTGAGGCGACCATCATGCATGGCATGGGCACGATGCACAAGCTCATCATCAAGTCCCACGGGGACTTCAAGGTGACGGACGTCGGTGACCACTTCGAGGGGTTGGAGGGCGTGGAAGGCAGCTACATGATGACGATCGTGGAGACCGGCGTTGACGTCGGGTCTATGACCGGGTTCAAGTTCTCCGCCGAGGAGGTAGTAGAGTAGGCCAAGCCGGTCACCACAGTACTGAGGGCAT
>ORJL011757112.1_pt1 | contig 12221 bp, 17 predicted proteins | sample 1779941 | NCBI WGS metagenome assembly ORJL01 (sample SAMEA104232317, study PRJEB22302) | groundwater metagenome | biome: forest; feature: aquifer; material: groundwater | place: USA | collected 2011-08-07 | depth 5.8 m
AGCTGCAGGTGTCGACCACTACCGTATTTCAATAATGTTTAGTTATGGCCGCTGATAAAAACAAGAAGCCGACAGACGTGCCCGAGGAGGATGGCAACGGCCATTCAGGCATAATCCTGCGCAACATCTCAACCGAGATGCGCGAGAGTTTTATCGACTACGCGATGACGGTCATCACCGACCGCGCGCTCCCCGATGTCCGCGACGGACTGAAGCCCGTGCACCGCCGCATCCTCTACACCATGCACCGCATGGGGCTCACCGCGTCCGCCCGCTCGCGCAAATCGGCGGCGGTGGTAGGCGATGTACTCGGCAAATTCCATCCGCACGGCGATTCGGCCGTATACGACGCCATGGTGAAAATGGCGCAGACCTTCGCCATGCGCTATCCGCTGGTCTTGGGCCAGGGCAACTTCGGCTCCATCGACGGCGACTCGGCCGCGGCTATGCGCTACACCGAGGCGAAGATGAGCAAGCTCTCCGCGGAACTCCTCGGCGATATAGATAAAGAGACGGTCAACTGGCGCCCCAACTACGACGGTTCGCAAAAAGAGCCGGAAGTGCTTCCGGCTGCGGTGCCGAATATTTTGCTTAACGGTACGCTCGGCATCGCCGTCGGCATGGCCACCAACATCCCGCCGCACAACTTGGGCGAGCTCGCCGCGGCGGTAAACCACCTCATCGATACGCCGGAGGCGACGGTGGAAGACCTCATGCAGCACGTCCAGGGCCCCGACTTCCCGACGGGCGCGATTGTGTTCAATAAAAAAGATTTGCTCCACGCCTACACCACCGGGCGCGGCGGCGTAGTGGCACGCGGCGTCGCCGAAGTGGTGGAAGGAAAGAAAGGCGATTTCCAAATCATCATCACGAGTATTCCGTACCGCGTGAACAAAGCCGACCTCATCGTGCGCATCGCCGACCTCGTGCGCGAGAAGAAAATCGAAGGCATCCGGGGACTGCGCGATGAGTCGACCACCGACATCCGCATCGTGGTGGACCTCAAGCAGGGCGCGCATCCGCAGAAGGTGCTGAACTACCTCTATAAGCACACGGCGCTCGAAGACGCGTTCCATTTCAACATGGTGGTGCTGGTCGACGGCGTGCCGCAGACGCTCTCTTTGAAGTCCATGCTTGCGGAGTTCATCAAGCACCGCCGCGAGGTGGTGAAGCGCCGCACGCAGTTCGACCTCACGAAAGCCAAAGACCGCGAGCACATTTTACTCGGCCTCAAAAAAGCACTCGACCACATAGACGAAATCATCAAGCTCATCCGCGCCAGTAAAGACGTCGCCGAAGCGCATGCGAACCTCGTAAAGAAATTCAAGTTCTCCGACCTGCAGGCCGCGGCCATTCTCGAGATGAAGCTCTCGCGCCTCGCGAACCTCGAGCGCAAGAAAATAGAAGACGAACTCAAAGAAGTGCAGGTGCAGATCGAGGAGCTTGAATCACTGCTTAAATCCGACAAAAAGATGCTCGCGCTCATCAAGACCGAGCTCGGCGCGGTAGCACAGAAGTACGGCGATGAGCGCCGCACTAAAGTGATCAAAGGCGCGGCCGGCATCATTTCCGAGGAGGACATGGTGGCGGACTCCGAGCAGGTGGTGACGCTCTCCAAGGGCGGCTACATCAAGCGCACCGATCCGGCCGAATACCGCAAGCAGAAGCGCGGCGGCGTGGGCGTCATAGACCTCGAGACCAAGGACGAGGACTTCGTGACGATTTTCCTCACCACTTCAACCCACTCCGACCTCCTCTTCTTTACCGACCTCGGCAAGGCCTATCAGATAAAGATGTACGAACTGCCGGAAGGGAAGCGCTCCACCAAGGGCAAGGCCATCGTGAACTACCTCTCGACCACGCAGGAGGAGCAGATTTCCTCGATACTCCCCATGCGCAAAAATCAGAAGGCGGGAGAGAAATATCTTTTCATGATTACGAAGCAGGGCACGGCCAAGAAAGTGGATGCGACCGCGTTTCATGACGTGCGCCGGAGCGGCCTCATCGCCATCAAGCTGAAGAAGGGCGACGAGCTCATCAAAGCGCTTCTGGTGGAGAAGGGCGATGAAATAATCCTCGCGACCGCGAAGGGGCAGTCCGTGCGCTTTAAAGAGAGCGATATCCGCGCCATGGGCCGCACCGCAGGCGGCGTGCGCGGCATGAAGCTCGGTGGCGGCGATTCTATCGTTGGCGCCGACGTACTGCCGAAGGGCAGCAAAGGGCTTGAAATCCTCGTGGTATCGCGCAACGGTTACGGCAAGACTACGGAAGCGGCGGAATACAAAACGCAGAAGCGCGGCGGCTCGGGCATCAAGGTCATGAAATCCACGCCGAAGACCGGCCCCGTGATTGCCGTTAAAATAATTTCAAAAGACGAAGGAGCAACGGAGAGCGAAATCGTCGTCATTTCCAAAAAAGGCCAGGTCATCCGCACCGAGCTGAAACAAATTCCTTCGCTTTCGCGCAGCACTCAAGGTGTCCGTGTCATGAAACTCCGAGAAGGCGACGCCATCGCCTCCTTCGTCTGCTTGTAGCAGACGGCCTCCAGATTTGGCGCATTGCGTTGTCAGCGCCTCCACTCCTCGCTCTGCTTACCTGTAGTAAGCGTCGCTCCGGTGCTCAGCGCTTCCTAGCACTGCATCCAAATCTGAAGACCTAAAAGTAAAACCCTTAGCCCACGCCTTGCGTTAGAGGCGTTTTACAGGTCTCTGATGCAGGTCCCGTAGATGTGCTATAATATAAGTATGGCCGTGGATTGGACAAAAATATATAAGAAATACAAGGGTTTTTGGATTGCTCTCAAGGATGACGAAATAACTGTCATCAGTAAAGGAAAAACACCGCAGGAGGCTCTAAAAATCGCAGAGAAGAAAGGATATCCCAATCCTTATCTCACTCGTGTGCCTGAAAAGATTGTCTCGTACGTGGGGTAATGAAATTTCGTTATAAGAAGATTGCGCAAAAAATTCTTAAGCCGGTTATTCCCATTTCTGTCTCTTACAAAAATGGAAAATCGGTCAAGTACTTCGCTCTCGTAGACTCGGGAGCCGATAGGTCTTATTTGGCCGCCGAAATAGCTCCGCTAGTAGGCATTCCAAATTACGAGACTGGCCGTAGAGAAGATGTAAGCGGCATCAATGGAAAGTCCGATGCCTATTTTCATAAGGTCACCATTTCTGTCGGTGGGTGGCCGTATGAGATGGAAGTAGGGTTTATGGAGAAATCTAGTCTTACTATGCTGGGATACGGGGTGTTGGGACACAGACCGTTTTTTGAACTTTTTTCGGTGAAGTTTGATTTTGAAAAAGAAGAAGTCGAGCTGAAAGAACAATAGACTAACCGTCCGTGAAGATTTTGAGGACACATGAGTAAGGGGAATCCAGTACTGCTACCTACTGATGCGCCCAAGAAGGGTGAAGTGTATAAGCACTACAAGGGCGATTCGTATCGGGTGCGCGACCTCGCACTACATTCCAACGACGAGGAGTGGATGGTGGTATATGAGCCGATGTACGAGAGTCCCGACACATCTCTCTTTACTCGCCCTCTGCGCGAATGGCGTGAAATAGTAGAGTGGAATGCCAAGCAGATACAGCGATTCACCAAGCAATGACCCTGCTGAAAAACGACAAGTATAAAAAAGCGCGGGGAGGGCGCTCGCGGATGCTGCTTATCGCGTGTCAGAAATGCGGAAGTGCGATTTGTACATATCAAAAAGACGGGCCGGGCAATTTGCGCCGGATGTATATAGATAGAATGTCCGAGCCGAAAGTCTCTCTGGCAAGAAAAGATTTGACCTGCGCCAAAGGCCATCTGGTCGGCGTGAAAATAATCTACGAAAAAGAAAAACGTCCCGCCTTTCGCCTTTTCGTCGATTCCGTCACCAAGAAAATCGTCAAAGCCTGATGTATCATTCTAACGTTTTGCAAAATGACAAAATGATTGCCCGGGAATATTTGATAAATAAAAAAACCCGACGCATTCGCGTCGGGTGATTATTGCAGGGTGTAGTAGGAGTCCTGATTAAGGCATTCCCAGTCCTCGAACTTGACGAGCCAGCGTTTTAAGCCGCCGATGTGCGCCTCGCCGTACAACACCAGACTATCACCGGAGTGTCGGATGATTTCGACGAGAGTATGCATGTTGCGGCGGGCAATGAACACTTCGTCTATTTTCCTGATTACCTCGCGATCGTTGCAGGTACCTTGCAGGCACGCTAATACTTGTCGGGGCTTTACATGTTCGAAGAGACGGTGCTGGACGCAGAACTCGGCCAACTCCACGACGTGGACATCCGCACAGACAGCGTCTTCGGGCAAACGGTACGAGTGCGTTTCGCTGACGTACCCTTGCTGTAGAGGTCTTTCCCAATTCGTGTGCAGGACAGTAAGCAATGTATCCAAGGCTTGGCGCACCTGCGACGTTGTTGGTTTACGAGAACTGTCGAAGCCGATGCCTTCGTGGAAGATGGTGCGACCGTTAGCCCGTGCCATGTCGATTGCTTGCTGGACTGCAGCATAGAGCTCCGGCGGCCCACTGTGCGAAAGGCCCATGAGCGTACAGGCGCGACCGGCTTTTTGCAGACTAGCCCGGCTGAGTGCAAGAGCCATCCGATTTCCCTTTTGTAAGTGTGCGGCCGTGCAGAATATACTCCCTCGTTGATAAAAGTAAATGTATTCGTATACTTCGGATATGGAGATTTCTTATGAAGATTTTGAGAAGGTTGATATTCGGGTGGGGGGGAACGGGGGAGTGATATATCAAGTCGCCCCGCCGATACTTTCTTATAAGAAAGTATCGGCGGGGCGGGGTTAGCCACTTGCATCCAAATTAGTATTTTATTATAATGGCCGTATGATACAGAAAGTATTGCGGGTAGGGAGTTCTGCGGCGGTTACCATTCCAAAGAAGTCGCTCAAAGAACTCGGGCTTAAGATCGGCGACTCGGTTTCGCTTGAAGTAGATCTATACACCAAGAGCATTACCATCTGCTCCCTCTCTGCGCGTAAGGCCATTTCTCGAAATAAGAAAGTTGATACTTATGCACTCGATTTTATTGAGCGGTATCGCCCAGCGCTTGAAGCCCTTGCCAGAAAATAAATCAGACATGATTACCTGGGAAGATTTTGAGAAGGTTGATATCCGGGTGGGGAAGATTATTGATATTAAGGATTTCCCCGAGGCGCGAAAGCCCGCGTTCAAGCTGAAAATAGATTTCGGGCCGGACATCGGCGAGAAGTATTCGAGCGTGCAGGCTCCCGGCGCGCATACCAAAGAGGAACTTATGGGCTCGCTCGTGTGCTGCGTCGTGAATTTTCCGGTCAAGAAAGTCGCCAACTTCAATTCCGAAGTCCTGACGCTCGGTTTCAGGAACGCCGCCGGCGACCCATCTCGCCAAGGCGGAGCCGAGGCGGGCGGCTGGGTCCTCATCGCACCCAAAAAAGATACCGTCGAGCTCGGCAGCAAACTCCAATAACCCTCAGCCAATTCTCAATAATCTCCCCATTCAGCAATATTTTCATTCTAACGTTTTGCAAAATGATAGAATGAGTTTACAATGGGTTTAAGATATAAGAGTGAGGGTATGACACTAAAGCCACGACAACTTGAACGCGTCATTAAGGGGTTCGCAAATCATCGGCGTGTAGATATTCTGTTATTGTTACAGCGCACGCCGGAACTCTCAGTAGCAGAAATTGCTGAGCGGCTTTCAATAGGGTATCTAAACGCGTCTGACCATATTCGAAAACTGGCGATAGCCGGCCTGGTACTTAAGCGCAGCGATGGTAAGTCGGTGCGGCACGCACTCACTCCGCGGGCAAAGGTTGTTCTAACATTTTGCAAAACATTAGAATGATGGATTTAGAACAACGCGTACAGAAAATAGAGGAACGCAATGCGAACGTTGAGAATGACAAGGCGTGGGAGACCTCGTGGACGCGGCGCGCCCTGCTCGTACTCTTTACCTACCTCGCCGTCAGCGTCTACCTCTTTGCGATAGGGGTCGCGAATCCGTGGTTAAACGGCATCGTGCCGGCCGTGGCGTTCATGATTTCCACGCTCACTATGCCGTACTTCAAGCGCCTTTGGCTCAAACACAGAAAATAATCTATAGAGGCGACGCCTCTATAGATGGTGTACTTGTCGTATACGTTAGTTTGTTGTACAGTCGCGCAGGGACGAACACGGAGAAACACATTGGTTTGGCATAGAAAAGGCAATCCGAACAACCCTTTTAGGACGTTTCCGCGCAGCAACGTGACGGTCACCCAGATCGAAGCGGAACGCCTGCGTCGTGAAGAACAGGAGGCTGAAGAAGAGCTTCTGCGGGTAATGCTTACCAAGCGTCCCCGCAACTGGCTCGGCCACCAGCGGGTGCACCAACTGCACCGGTTCCTACCCGAAATTAAGGAGCGAAGGCGAAACTGTCAGACACTCCGCCATATTCCCCGGCAGGTCTTAGAAACGTTCACTAGACTCTGCCTTGTTTGATATCGTCCGCGGTTATACCGCGGACATTTTCTTTGTATACTTGGATGCATCGCATGAAACCCCGGATTATTTACATACACGGCAACGGAGCGTCGCACTGGTCTTTTGCGTGGGCGCCGTGGCTTAAAGTAGAGCTTAAGAAGCGCGGCTTTGAAACGTTTTTCGAGACCATGCCGGACTCGGTGATTGCCCGCGGAAAGTACTGGCTGCCGTTTTTGGAGAATCACACCAAAGCGGGGGAGAATGACGTACTGGTCGGCTGGTCCTCCGGCGCCATCGCCGCCATGCGCTACGCCGAGAATCATAAGCTGCGCGGTTCGGTGCTTATCGGCCCCAGCGCGTCGGACTTGGGCGACGAGCTCGAAAAGCAGAGCGGCTACTTCGACCTGCCGTGGCAGTGGCAAAAAATTAAGGAAAATCAACAGCACATCGCCATCGTGCACAGCGACAACGACCCTTATATTCCGCAGGAGCAGTTCGCGCTCATAAAGAAAGAGCTAAACCCCGACGTGGTATTTCTGCCGGGCGCGAAGCATTTCATAGAGCAGAACACCTTTCCCGAATTGCTGGACTACATAACAAAAACTTTTTCTTAACTATGAAAACCGCGATTATTATCCACGGGATGCCGAGCAAGGAGAACTATTTCAATCCTCAAAGTCCCGCGCAATCCAACAAACACTGGCTTCCGTGGCTGCAGCGTCAACTTATTCTGAATGACATCCTCGCGCAGACGCCGGAGATGCCGGAGGCGTACCGCCCCGATTACGAAAAATGGCGCTCAATGTTCGAGCGGTTTCCTGTAGATGAGGAAACGACGCTGATAGGGCATAGCGCAGGCGGCGGGTTCCTTCTGCGCTGGCTTTCGGAAAATAAAGTGCACGTGGGGAAGGTGGCGCTCGTAGCGCCGTGGATAAATCCGAAAAGTGAATACCCTGCGCCCGGCTTCTTTGATTTCACGCTTGACCCTGATGTGGTCTCTCGCACGGCGGGCATGATGATGTTCGTCTCGAACGATGATGAGGGAGAAGTGTTAGCCACTGTAGAGAATATAAAAAAAGAAATAAAAGGCGTTCAGGTACAAGAATTCACCGGCCGCGGCCATTTCACGATGGGCGATATGAAAACGGAAGAATTTCCCGAACTCGCGCAATTTCTTCTTTCTTAACGCATTTTTCTTATTCCCTGTCCCTGATAGATCTACATCATTCTAGTTTTTTGCAAAAAACTAGAATAAGAACAAGAGGGATAGAAAAAGTGGTATATGATGTGGATATGAGAAAAGTGGGGGACTATCGACGTCTGGAGCGGGTAGTAAAAGGATTTGCGAATCGGCGGCGTCTTGAGATTCTCGATGTGTTAAAACGCGAGCCGGAACTTTCGGTCGAAGAAATTGCCGACCGACTAAATATCGGCTACATGAACACCTCCGACCATGTTCGGCGGCTCGCGATTGCCGGGTTGGTATTAAAACGGAACGAAGGTGTTATGGTCCGCCATCGCCTGACCCCTCGAGCTGAAAGTATTCTAGTTTTTTGCAAAAAACTAGAATAATGCTGTATGGAAAATAAAACGGAAGTAGAGTGTCCATTTTGCGAGCCAAAACAGCGCGTGCTCCGGGAAAACACACACGCCTACGTGGTGCTCTCAAACCCGCGCCGGATGGAGGGGCATTTTTTGGTCATTCCGAAACGGCATGTGGAAAAACCGACGGACATATCGGATGAAGAAATTAATGATATTTTTAAGCTGGTAAGGCTGGTGCAGGAAAAACTTATCGGCATGCTCGGCACGGGTACGGACGTACGCCAGCACTACCGGCCGTTTCTGCCACAGGGCAAAACTAAGGTGGACCATATCCACTACCATGTCATGCCGAGAACTCTCAAGGACCGCCTTTTCACGGAAGTGGAGTGGAACGACAGCGCGATATTCGAAGACCTTTCAAAAGAAGAGCATGACCGCATCGCGAAGCTGTTTGAGTAGAATTTTCGGTTTGTAAAAATTACAAGAGCGGGGTAGAGTGTCGGCGGAGAGGAATCAGCAATCGAAATGGGAGGCAGTCATGGCCGAACGGTCATTATCCGAACGCGTCGCCGTGTGGCTTCAAAACGGCGGCAAAGAACAGTTTATTCGGACCCAGGAGGTCATCAGGGTTGCGAGGGAGCAGCTGAAGCGCGACCTCACCCCCGACCCCGAGGTCATGCGCCAGCCGATGACGATATGAGGACGTCGTGGGCGTCTTCTCCGGACTCCGGCTGATTTTCAAAAACTGCGCTGAACGCCTCTGGCCGGCTTCCAAGCCGCCGATGGTGAAGCAGATGGCCAGAGTGTTCCGCGCTCCCGAGCATTCGCTCGATAAGGTGCCGCCATTCGCCAAGCCGGCCGCGGAAGCCGCGGACCCGGTGCTCCGGCAGAATCCCTGACATCCGTTTACCCGCTCCTCCGTGAGCGGGCTTTTCTTTTGGTGCAAAGAAAAAGCCCCGCGTCCGCCTATGGCGGCGCGGGGCGCACATCACTCTTATTCCCGTGCCAGCTCGGCAGCAAGGCCGACGTAGTTAGAAGGGTCAAGCGCCATGAGCTGCGCCCGCACTTCATCGGGCACCCGGATGGTATCCACGAAGTCGCGCAGATGCCGACGGTTTATCTCCCGCCCGCGCGTAAGCTCCTTGAGCATGGAGTATGCGTCCGCATATCCGGCCGCGCGCAGAATGGTCTGATACGCCTCGGCGAGCACCTCGGGGCTTTCATCGAGCGCTTCGGCTATCGCCTTTTCGTTCGCTGAGATCTTGCCCATGCCGCGGAGTATCGCTTCGTAGCCGATGAGACAGTGCCCGAGCGCGAGCCCGAAATTGCGTTCTACCGTGGAGTCCGACAAATCGCGTTGGAGGCGCGAGATAGGCAGCTTGCGGCAGAAGAACTCGAGCATCGCGTTCGCGAACCCGAAATTTCCTTCGGCATTCTCCAGATCGATGGGGTTGACCTTGTGCGGCATCGCCGAAGAACCCACCTCGCCCTCGACCGCTTTCTGTACCAGCCATCCATCGCTGACGTACCGCCAGAGGTCCTGGCTCAAGTCGATGAGGATAGTGTTGAACCGCGTAAAGATCTGAAAAAGCTCGGCATAGGTATCATGCGGTTCTATCTGCGTGGTGAGCGGATTGCGCTCGAACTCGAGCGGCCCGGCGCCTTCTTCGTTGAACGAGCTTACCTCGTTGAACGAGAGGATGAAGTCTTCGGCGAAACTGTGCCAATCGATTTCCGGCAAGGCCGCAACATGCGCGCAGTAGTTGCCGGAGGCGCCGTTGAGCTTCACCAGGATCTTGAAGTTCTCGAGCTGCTCGAGCTGGCGACGGAGCCGCTCGTGGAATACTCGCAGCTCTTTGCCCAAGGTCGTAGGCGTGGCCGGCTGGCCATGCGTGCGTGCGAGCATGGGTACGGAGGCATACTGCCCGGCAAGTTCATCGAGCGTTTCGACGATGTGCTTCATTGAGGGGTAGAGCACCCCGCGTACGACATCGCGTAGCATAAGGGCGTAGGAGATGTTGTTGCAGTCCTCGGACGTGAGGCCGAAGTGCACCCATTCGACTACGTCGGCGAGCGTCGTGCCCTTTAACTTCTCGCGCAGGTAGGTGATAACCGCGACGACATCGTGCTTCGTTGCTTTGATGCCGGCATAGCCCGTGGTCTCGATTGCCTTGATGACCTCGACATCTTCGGGGAAGGTCAAGCTTAACGTAAAGAGGATGGCGCGCTCTTCGTCCGTAAATTTCCGAAGCGGGACCTCCTCGTCCTCGGAGAGCGCAATGAGGTATTGCACCTGCATATAGATGCGGTAATGGATGAGCGCCAGCTCGCTGAAAAACGGCGAGAGCTTCGCGCCCGTCTTGTGATAGCGGCCGTCGACGGCGCTGAGCGCCGAAAGGGCGTTGCGTTCCGCGGTCATGACTTTCACTCCCTTTTGCAATGGTCTTCCGCGCACCACCGTACCAGAAAGGGTAGGAAGCCGCAATTTTTGTTATACAATATAAAGGAATGACCATCGGTGAATTTTTAAGTCCGCAGAGAGCCGTGCTCGCCGCGCGCATCCAGGAAGGCATGTCGGTGGCGGACTTCGGCGCGGGCGCGGGATTCTTCGCGCGCGCGGCGGCGCGCGCGGCGGGACCCTCAGGCGTCGTATGGGCCGTCGACGCCCACCGCGAGGGCCTCGCCCGGGTGCGTTCGCTCGCCGCCGCGGAGCAGCTTTTCAATATCGAGGTTTCCGCGGGCAATATAGAGGAACGCGGCGGTAGCCAGCTACCGGATGAGAACATAGACCTCGTCATCGCGGCCAACATACTTTTTTCGGCACAGGACAAGCGGGCGGTTGTGGAGGAAATATGGCGCGTGCTCAAACCCCGCGGCAAAGTGCTCGTCATCGACTGGCAGGGCTCTTTCGGCGGCTTGGGACCCCAGCCGGAGCATCTCGTAACGAAAGAGCAGGCACTGACCCTGTTCGAGAAAGGCGGTTTCGAGCGCATCACGGCGCCCGAGGGGGCGGTTCAAACCGGCCAGTATCATTGGGGGATTATGTTTCGCAAACAAGTACGATAAACCACAAATACTATAGATACGATATGATTACATCGCATCGTCCCAGTCGTCAGTTGTACCGGTTGTACGTCTAAAAAATGGACAAACTCTCGACATTTCAGATAGTCTCACTCGCCGTGTTTGGCGTTTTCATTGTCGTGGGCGTCGGGGTATTTGCGGCCTTCGGGGGATTGCTCGGCAACACGTCCATCGGACCCGTTACGCTCTGGGGAACGCTCGACTCGGCGTCCATGACAGACCTGCTTGAGACGTTCCGCTCGCAGAACAAATCATTCGATAACCTTACGTATGTCGAAAAAGACCCGGCGACGTACGAAAACGACCTCCTCAATGCGTTGGCGAGCGGCACCGGACCCGACCTCATACTTCTTTCGGGGAATAGTGTGCAATCCTTCCGCGACAAAGTGATACCGTTCTCCTTTAGCATGGTCAGCCGGGGCAGCTTCACGAGCTCTTTCATCGACGAAGCGCAACTGTTGCTGACGCCTCAGGGGGCGCTCGGTTTGCCGCTTCTGGTCGATCCGCTGGTGATGTACTGGAACACGGACCTCTACTCCGCCGCGGGGATAGCCCAGCCGCCGCAATACTGGAACCAGCTCATCGACGCGGCGCCGAAGATAAATTCATTCGACGCGGGCAAGAATGTGAAAAAAAGCGCCGTCGCCCTCGGCACGTGGAACAATATCGGCAACGCCAAGGCGATACTCACGACGCTCATCATGCAGGCGGGCGACCCGATCGTTTCGGTAAACGCGCAGGGGGCGCTCGTGCCAGTGTTCGGTTCGACGCCCGCGAAGGCGGCCGAAAATCCGGCCGCCTCGGCGCTCCGGTTCTATACGCAGTTCGCCAACCCCTCGCAGTCGGTGTATTCCTGGAACCGCTCGCTTCCGAAAGACATCGACTCGTTCGCGGCGGGAGACCTGGCGACTTACTTCGGATTCTCCTCCGAATATCCCGGGATTTCTGCGCGCAACCCGAATCTCCATTTCGACGTGGCGCTCCTCCCGCAGATACAGGGTTCCTCCGTGCGTCTCACGGCGGGGAATCTGCTGGTACTCGTCGTTCCGAAGAGCTCGCGCAACCCCTCGGGGGCCGCGACGATGGGGCGGCTCATGACCCGCGGGGGCGCCGGCGGG
>ORJL010502308.1_pt1 | contig 12216 bp, 11 predicted proteins | sample 1779941 | NCBI WGS metagenome assembly ORJL01 (sample SAMEA104232317, study PRJEB22302) | groundwater metagenome | biome: forest; feature: aquifer; material: groundwater | place: USA | collected 2011-08-07 | depth 5.8 m
CGTAGTCCACCAAAACTTTAAAATTTTTTTCGGTTTCGATAAATTCCATCCGGCCGGGGAGAATTTCTATTTTCTCGAGGGCTTTTTTTGAAACTTCGAGCGAGATGCCTTCGCGCTTTGCGAACGTCATCGCCGCGACCGCGTTCATTTTGTTAAATTCTCCGGGAATTTTGAGTTTCAGGCCGTCCGGAAAGTCCTTCGCGACATAGACTATTTTTTCTTTGGGCGCGAGACGGTAGAAAAATTCAAAATTCGTGTCGTTGCCGTTCAGTATCGCGAGCGGCGCTGCTTTAAAAAGTTCCCCTTTGGCCGCGCGGTAGTTTTCGAACCCGCCGTGCGCCTCCAGATGTTCCTCGGAAAGATTAGTAAAAATCGCAGCGTAAAATTTTATAAACTTATGGCGGTGCTGCTTTATCCCTTCGGAGGTTGCTTCCAAAAAAACATATTCGCATCCGGCTTTTTTCGCCTCGGCAAAAAATTTCTGCACGCGGCCTCGACCGGGCATGGTCATTTTCAGGAGATTGGGCTCGGACGCGCCCAAAATCCGAAAATAAAGCCCGTCCAGTGCCGCAACTTTAAACCCGGCTTCGGAAAAAATTTTAAAAAGCATCTCGCAAGTCGTGGTCTTCCCGGAAGTGCCGGTTACGCCGACTACCTTCAGGCCACGCGATGGAAAACCGTAAAAAACCGCCGCGACAAAAGCCAAAAGCCCGTGATAAGCCGGCTGGAAAAACTCAAAAACCGGTTTGGGAATAAAACGCTTCAGGAAAAAAAGCGCCCGCTCCATTACGGTTTATGAATAAAACTTCCCATCCAGATAACCGAGGTGGCGAGGGCGTTGGTCAGCATAATATGCAGAAGGTCGTCAAAACGGTAGAGAGGGGAGCGCCAAGCCAGAAGAATCGAAACAGTGAACAAAATGAGCCAGTAGATGACAAAAATTCCGCCGTGGTGGTGGCGGCGAACCCCGCGCTTTTTGCGGATTTCCTTCAGAATCGTATAAGTCGCGACGGCCCCCAGATAGGGCTCGTCAAAAGAGCCGAAAAAAATCGGGGCGCGCGGAAAAAGATCGGTCAGGCGCGCAAAATAAAAAATCGCCACGAGCGCAAGATAAATGTGAGTGAAAATCCACAAACCAAAATAAAGCCAGTCCACCGCCTCGGGATGGCGGATTTCCTCCTTTCTGAAAAAGCTCATGAAAGTTTCGATAATCATTTCTAGCCGCGGCCTCCTAAAATTTTTAAAGCTTCCTTCACGCGCGGGGATATTCCCTGAATTTTCTCCGGAACCTGGCGCAGGGCCTCGCGCGCCTCCCGGATGGAATAGCCCAAAGATTCCAAGGCCTCGAGCACATCCCGTTCTTCCTTCAACTCCGGCCCTTGGGAAACGACCTTGCCGAATTTTTCCCGGAGCTCCACCATGATTTTCTCGGCGGTCTTGCGGCCGATACCGGAAACCTTGGTTAAATAAGAAAGCTCGCCAGAGGCAATCGCGCGCTTCAGCATATCAATCGGCGCCACGTTTAAAATTCCCATGGCGGTTTTCGGCCCCACCCCCGGGACCCCGATCAGGGTTTGAAAAAGTTCCAGCTCCGGATGCGACAAAAATCCATAGAGCTCAATGGTATCCTCGCGCTGGTATAAATGCGTCCAGACTTTGGTTATTGCATCTTGGTGTTTGACTGTTTTCTTCAGGGTTTCGGCGTTAACAAAAACCTTATACCCCACCCCGGCCACGTCGATAATAACGTACCTCTCCCCCCTAAAATTAATTTTACCTTCAAGATATCCGAGCATGCCAAATTTATATGAGCGTTAGCGAATAAATAAATTTGAGCACCCCGTTATCCCGCAACTGCGGGATTTTTCGGGGTTACCTTACTTTATCCTACCGCAGTTGAATTTCTCAAGAAAGCGTGCTTAATTAAGTTAAAAGAAGGGAGAGAGAGATGTTAAAAGAAAAGCTCTTTTCGAATACAACGCCGGAATTTTCCACAATTACACAGTTTGTATGGGCGGTATTAGAGGCGGACGCAGAGCTTACGCTCAAAAAAAGAAGGCGAAACTTTGACGAGGCGCGCTGGCCTGGGGCATGGCGGGAACTTGTAAGGGATGCTAAAAAATATCCTTACTCCAAGCTCCTTGAGAAATATGGTTACAGGAATCCTCAAAGCTTGAGCTATATGTACCTGCGGATAAGCGGCGGGAAGAAAAAGCCGATTATCGCTTGCAAAAAGCTGGGAAGGCCGGACATAACTCCCGGTAAAATCAGACGCTTAGCAAAAAAACGCAATATCGCCCAGATTGCAAGAAAGCTGGGAACTTCCACAAGCACGGTGCAAAGACGGGCCAGCACTGACGGCATCAAACTCATAAACGGGCTTACGATTTTGAAACGCCCCAACCTAACGCGGTCAAAAATCCTGAAACTTCGAAATAAGCCCAGAAAGTTAAAGTTCAGGGAGATAGCCGAACGTTTTAAGGTAAGCCCCATCACAATCTTTCGAAGATTGTGGCCCGAGAAATACAAAAGAGGAAAGGCGGCCTAAAAGACGACTTGAAGCAACGGCGGCAGGGACCCCAGAGGCCCCTGCCGCCTTATTTTTATGATAAAATTAAAGTTTCGATGATTTTCTCGACAAAAAATTTATTAAAACCGACTGGAGATCAGCCCCAGGCGATTGAGAAGCTCGCGGAAGGTCTGAAAAATAAAAAACGTTTTCAGACCTTGGTCGGCGTGACGGGCTCCGGGAAAACTTTGACCATGGCGCAGGTAATAGCGAAAGCGCAAAGGCCCGCCCTGATAATGTCCCACAACAAAACTCTCGCGGCCCAACTCTATCAGGAATTCAAAGAATTTTTTCCGGAAAATTCGGTTCATTACTTCGTCTCCTACTACGACTATTACCAACCCGAGGCGTATCTCCCAGCAACCGACACTTATATTGAAAAGGACGCGAAGATAAATGAGTTCATCGACCGGATGCGGCACGCCGCGACCGAGGCAGCTTTAACCCGCCGCGATTTTATCGTGGTCGCATCGGTTTCCTGCATCTATGGCATTGGCGACCCGGAGGCATACGGAAAAATGGCTCTTGATTTGAAGATGGGCGCTAAAATAAAGCGGCAGAAACTTTTTGAACATCTGGCCGACCTGCAATACGAGCGAAATGACTTTGAGCGCCGCGCCGGAAGCTACCGGGTAAAAGGCGAGGTGGTTGAGATAATTTCCCCGGACGGAGATACGGTAACGCGCCTTGAATTTTTCGGAGACAAAATAGAAAAAATAACCTCGCTCTCCTCAACACTCGGTGTTGAATCTCCAAAAACACCGAGTGTTTTCCCGAGCGAGGTGAAAATCTTTCCGGCTAAACACTTCGTAATGCCCAAAAACAAGATTGAGCTCGCGATGCGAAACATTGAAACTGAGCTGGAAGCGCGCCTAAAGGAGCTTAAAAAAGAAGGCAAGCTCTTGGAAGCCGAGCGGCTGGGCCAGCGAACCCGTTTTGATTTGGAAATGTTGAAAACCACCGGCTACACGAACGGGATTGAAAACTATTCGCGGCAGTTGTCGTTTCGCAAGCCGGGCTCTCCGCCCGCGACCCTGCTCGATTATCTACCGGATGACGCCCTTGTTTTCGTCGACGAGTCGCATATGTCGCTTCCGCAGATTCGCGGAATGTACTTCGGGGATCGATCCCGAAAGCAAACTTTGGTGGACTATGGTTTCCGGCTCCCCTCCGCGCTCGATAACCGACCGCTCAAGTTCGAAGAATTTGAAAAGAAAGTCGGGCAGGTTATATTTGTCTCCGCCACGCCCGCCCTTTTTGAATTAGAACACTCTAAAGACGCCTTAGCGGAACAATTGGTGCGCCCGACCGGGCTTTTGGACCCTGTGATTGAAGTCCGCCCCGCGAAAGAGCAGATTAAAGACGCTGAGGCGGAAATAATAAAAGCAGCGAAAGCGAAAGAAAGAGTTTTGCTCGTTACTTTGACCAAGCGCCTCGCCGAAGAAATTTCCGATTTCCTGAAAGACAAAGGTATCCGCGCGGAGTATTTGCATTCGGAGATAAAAACTTTGGCAAGAACGGATATTTTAAAAAAGCTCCGCAAGGGCGAGTTTGATGTTTTAGTCGGGATAAATCTTTTAAGAGAGGGCCTGGATTTGCCGGAGGTCGCGCTTATTTTGATTTTGGATGCCGACAAAGAGGGGTATTTGCGAAATTACACGAGCTTGGTTCAAACCATCGGCCGCGCGGCGCGGCACATCAAGGGACGCGCAATTTTGTATGGGGATACCGTTACCGAATCCATGCGGCGCACCATTAACGAAACAAAGCGCCGCCGCAAATATCAGGAAAAATTTAACCGCGAGCATGGCATTACGCCCACACCGATAAAAAAAGAAATCCGCCCGAGTATTTTTGAGGAAATAAAAAAGCCGACGGATGTTTCCAAAGAACTCGAGCGCCTTTCGAAAAAAGACCGCGTGACGGCAAAAAAAGAATTAGAAAAAATGATGCTGGAAGCCGCGAGCCAATTAGAATTCGAAAAAGCCGCTGAGTATCGGGACGTTCTTAAAACGCTTGCTTGACAAATAACCCGCTTGCCTTACAATAAGAAAGTAAGAAAAAATATGCCTTTAACTAAAGTCGGGCCAAAATTTCAAGTCACTATTCCCAAAGAAGCTCGCGAAGCCGCGGGGATCAAAATAGGGGATCTTGTGGAAGCAGAAGCAAAAGGCGAGACTATTCTTTTGCGTCCTAAAGTTGCCGTTGATAAGGCTTTCAAGGTTTATCTCGACAGGCGGCTCGCCGAAGGGTTGAAGGATATTAAAAGGGGAAAGGTTTCCCCCGCTTTCAGCTCGGCCAAGGCAGCCATTAAGTATCTCCACCGTCAAGCCAAAAAATTTAAATCCCCTTCGTGAAAACTAGGTTTTCTCCGCAATTCGAGCGGAATTACGCCAAAGCTCCCGCGCATATCCAAAGAGCTATGGACCGAAAACTTGAGTTTCTTCTAAAGAACCTCCGCCATCCCTCCCTGAGAGCCAAGAAATATGACGAGGGATTGGATATCTGGCAAGCTCGAGCCAGCGGAAGCTGGCGTTTTTATTTCAAAATCCAAAGCGAGACTTATTATTTAATCGACCTCATCCGTCATCCAAAATAAAGCCGCCCAATACCGGGACATCCTAAAAACACTTGCGTAATTGGGATTGAGATTGACAGGAAGAATATAATTTTTTATACTATCACTTGAAATAACGCCAACTAAAAAAGGAGGTATGGCGATGAAACTTAAAGCGGTTCTGATTAATTTTGACCCACATGCTTCGGAGACTGATGCACTCCTGGAAGCATTACACTCTGCGGCTCTGTTAGAGAGCGTGGAGGATAGAGTAATCCGAGGAGCCTTACGCTCATCAGAGATGGGGCCAGCCGAGTGGTATCTTCAGGAATGCGACATGGGCCGGCACCCCAGCGGCAAACGAGGAGTTGAAGTGCGTCTGACTGGCGTGTCTAAAACCTGGAAAAGGTCAGATGCCGATTTTACCAGCGCCCGCGAAGAACTTCTTGACATTTATCGTAAGGCCATCGAGAAAAACTTATCGGCCAGAAGGGAATGTCAACTTTTTGTGGCCGTAATGGTGGATGCACCGGTACAGCTGGAAAACGGCATCAGCAGCCCCATAGTGGAAAGTGCGGCGCCATGGATCAAGGACAAAAAGAAACCGCGTCCGTCCACAGCCTATAGCGGCCCCAGGAGTAACTTGGTACCACAACCTTTTGACAAGGTTGTGGTACCGAAAACTTTTTTATATCAAATCTCCAAGCCCAATTGCGTAATATTTTATTTCAAATTAGTATAAAGTAACCTGGAAAAATCCCGCAGTCGCGGGATAACAGGATACTCAAATTTACCGCGCCCGACTTCGCCTTGACTGCTATTACAGGAAAAGAAGTAAGTTTATTGAAGCGTCGAAGTCAAAGCGGGCGGGTTTACTCACTAACGTTCATATAAATTTGGCATATGCCCATCACAAAATCAGCCAAAAAAGCATTAAGACAGTCGCTCCGAAAAAGGGAGCGGAATTTAGACAGAAAAAAGGGGCTCCAAAAAGTTCTGAAAGTCTTCACCGGGCTTGTTAAAGCCAAAAAGGCGGACGAAGCTAAGAATTATTTCGCATCCGTTCAAAAAGCGCTCGATAAAGCGGTCAAGACCGGACTTCTAAAGAAAAACACTGCGAGCCGCAAGAAATCCCGTCTTTCAAAACTCCTGAAAAAATCCTCCTAAAGTTTCAGGAGAATTTTTTCGAGCCCCTCTTCAAAACCAGTCTCCCCGCGCCTGACCTCCGAAAAAAGATCCAGAAGCTCGAGCGAAAGATTTTTTAATTCCCCCGAAGTATATTTTCCTAAATCATCTTTGGCTTTTTGAAGTACAAAGGGGTGAAGTCCGATATCGGTTGCGCCCGAATCCGCCAGGCGGAGCGTCTTTACCTTCCACCAAAGCTTCCAGAAGGCCTCCTCGGCTCCCAGTCCCTGTCTCATATACGAGCGCAGTAGCAAAAGCGCCCGGGGTTTATCTTTGCCGGAGGCGGCATCGGCAAAATCAAAATAATTCGGCTCGCGAAAAATTTTTTTGGAGCCGAGCTTTATATTTTCCAGAGAACGCCTTTCCAGCTTATTTAAAATCGCCCAGGGATCTTCCGGTCCGGCCTCGACGAGAGAAGCAACCTCCGCCGGAGAAAGCGAAACGCCGCGTTTTTCGGCCTCTTCGCGAACCCAGACAGCAAACCGTGCCGCCGGAGGATTTGAAAACTTCTCGATTTTCGCGCCGCTCTTTTTAAAACGCTCCAGCCACTTTTCTGGAAGCTCCTCCTCAAGCAGAAAAACTATATTCTCCTTGGAATCCGCGATAAAATCCAGAAGTTCTTTGATTTCTTTCTCGCGGTCCGAATTTTGCAAGAGATCCTCCAAAATCAGACATACTTTCTTCCCGAACAAGTCCCGGGAAAGATAATCACGAAGAGGAGTCGCGGAATCGGCATCAATCTGAAAAATAAGAGCCTCCTTCTCGCGCGCCCTTGCCAAGAAAGCGTTCAATTTTCGTTTGGCCCAAAAACGTTCGCCGTGTAGTATAAAAATCATTGTTTCTTTAATTCGGCCCAATTATCCCCGACTTTCGCCTCGACCGTCAGCGTGACGTCGCCTTCGTAGATTCCTTCCAAAATTTTCTTCACGGCGGGAATAAAATCTTTGACCCGCTCTTTTTTCACTTCAAAAAGAAGCTCGTCGTGGATTTGCAGAAGCTGATGTGCCTCGCCGGAGAAATTTTCTTTGATTAAGCCTTGCGCCCGAATCATTCCCAATTTTACAATGTCGGCCTCCGTTCCCTGAATGGGCGCGTTTACAGCCATGCGCTCGGCTTCTTTCTGAATATATTCGGCCGAAGAAAAAATCTCCGGAAGATAGCGGCGGCGTCCGAATAAGGTCTCGACATATCCCTTGGCCCGAACTTCTTTTTTTATTTTCTCGATATATTCCGCCACTCCCTCAAAATCGCGGAAGTATTCGGACCAAAATTGCTCGGCTTTCTCGCGCGGAACTTCCATCGCCTGCGCCAAAGCATTTACTCCCATGCCGTAGAGAATGCCGAAATTTATAACCTTGGCGTCCCGGCGCATCTCGGGAGTAACCTCCGCCTCCGGAAGATTAAAAATTTCCGCCGCGGTGATGGTGTGAATGTCTTTCCCCTCTTGAAACGCGCGTTTCATCTTCCGGTCATTAGAAAGTATCGCCGCGATTCTAAGCTCAATCTGGGAATAGTCGAACGATACGAAAGAAAAGCCTTTCGAGGCGATGAAAGCTTTTCTAATCTCCCGCCCCGCTTCTGACCGGATGGGAATATTCTGAAGATTTGGCTCGGAGGAAGAAAGGCGCCCAGTCGCGGTTCCGGTCTGGTCGAAAGTCGTATGCACCCGGCCGGATTCGTCCGCGAGTTTCGGCAAAGCGTCGAGATAGGTGGATTTCAGCTTCGCGAGCTCCCGATAGGACAAAATCTCCGGGATAAGCGGGTGGAGGTTTTTCAGCTTTAAAAGCTCGGATTCGCGGGTGGAGCGCGCGCCGCCGGGAGTTTTTTTAATCCCCTTAATCTCAAGCTTCAAGCGCTCAAATAAAACTTCCGACAACTGTTGCGGCGAGTTGATGTTGAAATTAAGCCCGGCTAGTTTCCAGATTTTCTCCTGATATTTTTCAAGTTTTTTTTGAAATTCTCCGGAAAGTTTTTCTAAAAGATTAACATCAATTAAAATCCCCCGTCGCTCCATCTCATACAAAACTGGAATCAAGGGCAATTCAATTTCATTCAAAACCCGCTCTAGCTTTTTTTCACGAATCTCCCGCCCCAGAACTTGGGAAAGGGCGGGAAGATGTCTCAAGGATTTAAAAATCTCGCCCGTCGCGAGCGACTCTTTCGGCAGAAAATTATGAACGACCCCGAATAGATTCGGGTTTTGCAGAACGGGGCGCGCGAGCCAAGCGGAGATTTTAAGATCCGAAGTAACCTGCGGCACCCGGTCTTTGCCAAGAACATGAAAAATTTTTTTAGCGTCAAAAAAATGGTTTTCGCCCTCGGCGTCTAAAAGTTTTTTCAGAACTTCGGCTTCAGCCCTCCCAGGCGCCACCTCAAAAATTTTTCCGCCAAGGGAGAGAGCGTAAAGTTTTTCAGTATCTTCCGAAAAATACCAGAAGAGCTCCCGCTCTTTTTCCAGAAACTTTAAACTGGACGTTACCCCGACTTCTTCTTTCCGAACCGCGGCGTCCGCCTCGCCGACGGCGGGAAGCCGGGATAATAAACTCACAAATCCCAGCTCCTTGAAAAGAAGCTCGGCTTTCTCTTTTTTATAATTCCCGCGCCAGTCGGTTTTCTCCAAAGAAAACTCGATCGGAGCGTCCCGGCGGATTTCGGTCAAGGTTTTTGAAAAAAGAGCTTCTTCTTCGTGCTCCTCCAAAAGTTTCATCGTCCGTTCCTTAATACCGGCGGAAGCGAGAGATTTTTTATCTTTCTTAAGCGCTTTGAAAATTTTCTCCAAAGTGCCGAATTTCTGAACAAGCTCGGAGGCGGTCTTGTCCCCGATGCCGGGAACTCCCATGATATTGTCGGAGGGATCGCCTTTGAGCCCTTTAAAATCCGGGAGGTGTTCCGGTCCAAATCCGAACCGCTCCCGAACTTTCTCTTCATCATAGAGCACCGTGTCCTGAAGCCCCTTCCTTAAAGTATAGACGCGGACCCGATGGCCGGAGACAAGCTGCAAAGTATCAAGATCGCCCGAGGCAATGATGACGTCGAGGTTTTTTTGCGTCCGGACTTTCTCGACAATCGTCCCCAAAATATCGTCCGCCTCAAAACGGGGATGCTCAAAAACCGGAATGGAGAAGGCCTTGAGCAAATCGTAGGAGCGCGAGATCTGCGAAGTTAAATCCGAAGCGAGCTCCGGGCGCTGGCCTTTATATTTTTCATAGGCGGCGTGCCGAAAGGTGGGCTCGGGAAGATCGTAACAAGCGGCGATGTAATCGGGCTTGAGCTCCCGCAACACTTTCAATAAGAAAGCGACAAAGCCGTAGAGCGCTCCGGTGGGCTCACCCTTGGGGGAGGAAAAAGAAGGGAGGGCGTGGAAAGCCCGATGCAAAATGGCATGGGCGTCGAGCAGGACCAAAGTTTCCCTTGTCCGCCGACTCGGCCTCCGTAGCCATTTCGGCGAAGGAGGCAGCTTTTGCGAAGGTGGATTTTTCACCGCCATAAAGTTATCTCGCGCAGATTTTTATCCAAAACTTTAAAACTGAATCTAAAATATTTTTTGGGCAGGATTTTCGTGATCCGATCCGACCACTCCACGAACAGAATATTGGAAGGGTCTTTGAGAAGATTTTTAAAGCCGAGCGCCAAAAACTCTTTTGGTTTTCGGACGCGATAGGCATCAATATGAAAAAAAGTTTTATGCCTGAGCTTGAAAACGCGCATTAAAATAAAAGTGGGGCTCTTCATCGTCTCTTTAATCCCGAGACCGCCCGCAAACCCTTTCGCGAAAGTGGTTTTCCCCGCGCCGAGTTCACCCTCGAGCCCGACCACCACGGCTTGCGGAGATTTTAATTTCAAAACTTCTTTAGCAAAAGTGCGGGCCAGTTGTTGAGTTTCTTTCTCGCTCTTGGTAATTACTCTTAAAATTTCCGGCATTGGAATACATAAATATTAGCACAAAACAAAAAGAGGCGGCCGAACGGAATAAATCCCGTTGACGCGCCTCTTTTATATTGATGCTGGTGGTGGCTAGCGGTGCCAACCTGCTGGGGGATCACGGGGAGGGGCCTGTCCGTGTTGGTACAGGTAGCAGAAATACGGATCCCTATACCATCCGCACTCCGCTCCGCCTAGAGGACCGATGCGTTCCTGGGTTTGGCGGTAAGGTGCTCCCTGAGAAAATGTGGGCAGCGAAGGGCTTTTGCACTTGGCGCGGATGGCGGATTTTTCCTCCTCGCCCTTCACGGTCGAGGTGTAGGAGGCATCCCCATCACAGCCGAGGACTGATGGGGCATTCAAGACGGTTTGAGCACGGGTTCGATCCCGCTCGGTCTTGTAGTACTCCCGCATCTCCTCGGTGCGGGCATCCTGTCCCGAGGTGAAAACCTTGGGACCGTAAACCACTGTGTCCGCAAGCGCTCCCCCGAGCATTCCTATTCCAGCTCCAGCCGCGGCCCCTGCTGGGCCTCCAACTCCATAGCCGATGGCCCCGCCAGAAAGGGTGCCAAGAGTCGTCATGGGACCGGCACACCCCCAAGAAAAAACCAGAACAGCCGCCAAGAGCACCGCGAGAAATCTTGCACCAGGGCGGCCTGTTTTCAAAATTGGCCAGTCCCTCCGCAAAAACCTCCGCCAGCAAAGCTTCAAATTTTTAAACATGGGACGCCTCCTTTCTTTTTTTACTAAGTTGCTTGCATTATACCATATCCATTCTAAAAATGCAACCCTTCGATAAAACTCAGGGCAAACCCATTAAAATACGCTACAATTAAACTAATATGCTAAAGTTTGACGAAGAGAAGTCAAAAAAGCGCTTCAAAGAACTTCGTGAAAAAGAAGCGGAGGATTTGGCAAAAATTCTCGCGAAAAAATACGGCATTCAGTATCTGGACCTGTCTCGAATAACGATTGACCTCGACTCGCTTAAAATTCTGCCGGAAGCCGAGGCCCGGGCGGGCGAGATGGCGGTTTTTCAATCCGTGGGCAAAAAACTGCAGGTCGCCGTGCGAAATCCCGAACTTCAAAAAACCAAGCAGATTTTGGAAGAGCTGAAATCAAAACGCTTCGAGCCGGAGCTTTTTTTGGTTTCGGAGATAAGTTTGGAAAAAGCGTTCTCCCGCTATTCCGAAATCCCGGCGTTTGTGGAGGTCGCGACGGGCATCATAGACATCTCTCCCGAGCGGCTCGAAAAATTTCAAAGCCAGATAAAGGGAATGGAGGGGCTCCGCGAACTTCTGCGTCAAGCCACGGCCGAGCGCGAGGCCAGAAAAATCTCCGAAATTCTGGAAATGATTCTGGCGGGTGCTCTGTCGCTCGACGCCTCCGATGTCCATATTGAACCCGGCGAGGCGAAAACACTTTTGCGCTATCGCCTCGACGGAGTTTTGCAGGATTTAATCTCGATTCCCAACAAAGTCTACCAACTTCTTCTCTCAAGAATCAAACTCGTTTCAGAACTAAAGTTAAACGTTAAAAATCAGGCCCAAGACGGGCGCTTTACCATCCGAACCCGCGAGACGGATATGGAAGTGAGAACTTCTTCTCTCCCCGGCCCTTACGGCGAGTCTTTGGTTTTGAGGGTCTTAAATCCCAAGACGATTGGAATGACCCTTGAAAATCTGGGGATCGAGCCGGGGCTTTTGGACGCGCTCGCTTCGGAACTTAAAAAACCGAATGGCATGATTTTAACCACCGGCCCCACCGGCTCCGGCAAAACCACCACGCTTTACGCTTTCCTAAAAAAAATCCAGACCCCGGGAATAAAAATCGTGACGATTGAGGACCCGATTGAGTATCATATCGCGGGCATCACCCAGACCCAAGTCGATTCTGAAAAAGGTTATGATTTCGCCTCGGGCCTCCGCTCGATTTTAAGGCAGGACCCCGACGTAATTATGGTGGGCGAGATTAGAGATTTGGA
>ORJL010112405.1_pt1 | contig 12215 bp, 9 predicted proteins | sample 1779941 | NCBI WGS metagenome assembly ORJL01 (sample SAMEA104232317, study PRJEB22302) | groundwater metagenome | biome: forest; feature: aquifer; material: groundwater | place: USA | collected 2011-08-07 | depth 5.8 m
ACCCACTCGCCATTCGACAGGCTCAGGGTGAACGGAAGCCAAGCCCTCAGATCATGTGTCAGTGAGTACTAGTCTAGGCCGGCCAAATACTGCTCTAACCAGTACGCTGATACAAGGCAGTCAGCCAGACCTTTAAGTAACTGTAGCTAAGGAGGTGCAGCCATGGAGGCGCTGCCAGTCCACGGAGAGTCCTTGAATTACATCGTGGTGCATCCGGACGAGTACCAGTCTGGCAGTGATTATCCGCTGATAATTCTGATCCATGGCTTCGGAGCCGATATGACTGATCTCTTGGGTCTAGCGCCTGCAATAGACCAGCAGGGGTATATCTATGCCTGCCCTAACGCTCCTATAGCTATGCAGACCTCTCCCTCAACCGTGGGTTATGCCTGGGAGATGCCTGCTGCCTACCTGGAAAACAGCAATATTCCGGATAGCCTGCCAGAGCCAGAGCCTCTACTAGAGGTGTTTATACGGGAGGTGATGGAACGCTATCAGGTCAGGCCTGGGAACGTAATCCTAGGTGGGTTCTCCCAAGGAGGGGGCCTTACATACAGGATCGGACTTCCCAAGCCGGAAGTATTCGCAGGCCTGGTGGTCATGAGCTCGGGCCTGCGGGATCCTGACAAATTAAGAGGCAAGCTGCCGGCCCAAAAGGGCCAGCCGGTCTTTATATCTCACGGCACCATGGATAACCCTGACAGAGCGCGTGAGGCCAGGGCCTTTTTGGAAGCAGAGGGTTATAAGCCTCAGTATAAGGAATATCCCATGGGCCACGAGATCAGCCAGGATGTAATCGATGACCTAGTCCCCTGGATACACAGCGTTCTACCGCCAAAACCACTGTTATTTAGAGTGTGATGCCGTCTAGGATGCCAACTAGAGCGCTCGGCAAAATTACTAGTACGGACAATTACAATACAGTACTTGACGACCTCGCTATAAACTCATAATGTGATGATAGAATGATTGTTAACAGAGTGCTTATACTGTATGAGGTGATGAGACATGATAAGGATACAATTCGAATTGTCTGAAGATAAAGTCAGGGAGTTGGAAGCTCTTATGGAAGAGACTGGGATAAGGACTAAGAAGGACCTTATCAATAACGCCCTCACGCTGTTAGAGTGGGCTATTCAAGAGAAAAAGGCAGGGCGTAGTATTGCGTCAATAGACGAACAGGAAAAGCTCTATAAAGAGATAACCATGCCTATTCTGTCAGCAGTTTCAGCAAAGTCCAGAGTGCCCTCTAGGGTTTAAAAGGGCAAAGAGCGGCTAGCTCCTTTCCCATTTTGACATTTTGACATTTTGACATTTTGATACTTGCCCAATAGAAACGCTGCACATGATTATGAGCTACAAAAGGTTGCTACTGAAAGCCTTACGCCACAGGAATTCATTGAGAGAGAACAGGCACTAAGCAATATCACTCTGCGACAGATGGTCGTACAATTTCTGAACCGCGCCTTATGGGGGACTATTAATCTCTACTGTGACCCTAATCTTCCTCCAAGGATTCCACTTGTGGGGCTTTGACTAGATTCAGGCTTTCTCAACTGGCTTGGAGCAGCAACCGTTGGTGAGATAGTAGGTCTCTGTGTCTTGGTCTATGGCGCGCTCTTTCGCTCTGATTAACAGGATGCCGGTTTTAGACACTGATACTAGTCTAACCTCTACCCTGCGCACTATTCAAAAGCAACACCTCCAGCACCAGACGCGCCGTTGTGGCAATATCCTTTAGGTCTATCGACTCTTTCACAGTATGAATATCGCGCATTCCGGTGCCGAGGTTGGCGATCAACAGCCCTTTGCCGTTGAAGACGTTGGCATCGCAGCCACCTCCTGTGGTACCCAGTATTATGTTAGTACCTATCTTTGAGGCCCCTTCTTTCAGTAGCTTCACTATAGTGGAGTCCTCTGGCACATTCATGCGGTCGTAGGCGCGCTCTACGTGAGGCTCAACCCGACCTACGTACCGTTGTCCGTCTAGCTCCAAAATATGCCGCGCTGCTGCGTCCTCAAGACACTTCGACATATGCTCGGTTTGGGCCGCCAGTTTACCCTCATCATGGCTCCGGGCCTCGCCGTGGATAACCACCTGATTTGGGATGATGTTGGTTGCGACACCGCCGTTTATCACTCCAATATTGGCCGTTGTCTCCTCATCTATCCTGCCAAGCGTCATCGCTGCTATAGCCTCGCTAACTATCCTTATGGCGCTTATACCTTTCTGTGGAGATACCCCCGCGTGAGCTTCCAGCCCGTGAACGGTCCACTGTAGATGGTTGGCTGCTGGGGCTCTTACAAACAGTGTGCCGACATCCGTTGCGTCCAGGACCAGGCCATACTTGGACCTGAGAGGAGATACGTCCAAATGTTTGGCTCCCAGAAGTCCTTTCTCTTCGCAAATCGTAAACACGATCTCTATGTCGCCGGTGGACAGACTCTGCTCCTTTATCGTTTTGAGCGCCTCCATGATGGCTGCGAGTCCCGACTTGTCGTCAGCCCCCAATACGGTATTGCCGCCAGTGCGGACAATTGTGCCATCCACGACAGGACTGACCCCTTTCCCGGGAGATACCGTATCCATATGGGCCGAAAGAAGGATAGGCGATGCAGAGCGTTGGTTGCCCGGGAAGACGGCTACCATATTTCCCACGTTGCTCCGGACCTTTTCCCCGGCATCGTCTATACTCACGCTAGCGCCCAGCGACTCGAGGTCCTCCTTGAGCTTGAGGGCTATGTCCCGCTCGCTGCGGGACTCGCTGTCTATGCGGACTAGATCTAGAAAATACTCTTTCAAGCGGTCTTCGTTGATCATGGAAAAGTCCTCCACCGGTATAATTTGAGGTAAGTGCAGTTAGTATACTCTAATCTATCATCGCCCGGAGTAGACCAAGCAGGCGCGGGCAGGATTTTGAAGCTTCTCCAAGGCCCCTGATATCACCTTCATTAGCCAACATTGGTGACCGCATAAACTGGCCCCTGTGACCATACGAACAAAAGCGGATGCTCAAGGAGCCGTCTTCGTACTCCAAGAGCTGGATGGTCGGCTCGTGGTGCTCACTGACGAAAGTCGCCTCTTCCACTATCTGCCCTCCGCCCCAATGAAAGCTGAAAGGTCGGTGGGCCACCCGTTTCCTGGGGATACCATATCCTTCCGTGACCACAGTGGTCCGCTCCTTTCCCTTAAGTCATTGCCGGTCCAAAACACTATCGACCGGATTATTTTGAGTTTCCTTCTTGACCTATTTCATTGCTGGAAATAATATAGCATCATTGAAACTTGTTGCCACTCCTTAAAGACAGCAGCCTTGGTTGGGTGCATGCTTTGCATGCAGTTTTCGGACTGAGTAGGGATTGAAACAAAGGGAAGGAGGGATGAAGCAGGGTCGCCTTGATACGTAATGCCTGGTAAGCACACTTCTAAAGTGAAGCGGCTGTCAAGAGGAGAACAGTTGGCATAAGCCAGCAGCAAGTGGTTGGGCTATATAAAGAAAAGTAACGGAGGTTTGTGATGGCAGAGCTAGCCCCTATAGCACATTGGCCGAAAGATATTGAGAGGACCCCGGTACCCGACTGGCCTCATACGGAGCTGCTATACGAGACCATTGAAAACGGCAGAATAGCGATCATGACAATTAACAGGCCGGAGCGGATGAACTCTAGCGACCCTGGTATGGGCGCCCGCTGGGCAGACGCCTGGACCAGGTTCGCGGAGACCGACGAGCAGTGGGTTGCCATAATAACAGGCGCGGGCGACCGGGCGTTTTCGGCAGGGCAGGACCTGAAGATCCGCAACGAGTTGGAAACTGCGGCCGGAACTGGAGCCTACCGCCCCACCAGAACCGTCCGACCAACTACGCCGATCGGCCCAGTATTGAATTGCTGGAAACCAACAATAGCAGCCATAAATGGCTTCGCGATCGCCGGCGGCTGGTCTACAGCCCAGAACTGCACCTTCCGTATAGCGGCAGAGCACGCTGAGATGAACATAGCGGAGGCCAGGTGGAACCAGGGCGCCGGTTTCGTCGGGTGGCTGCCCAGACTGATGCACCAGGGGCATGCTCTGGAGGTCTGCATTATGGGCGACCGGCGAATCTCAGCCCAACGAGGCTATGAGATGGGCTTTATTAACAAGGTTGTGCCAAGAGAAAAGCTTATGGAAGAGGCCATCGATTGGGCACAGACCATCCTGAACATGGCCCCTCGCTCGGTCCGCAACTTTAACCAGATGATCCACGAATGCTTCAACATGACCATACCTCAGGCCCAGAGGTTTTCCGGTGCCCTGGAGTATAACCTGGGCGGAATGGAAGACTCTAAGGAAGGGCCGGCGGCGTTTGCCGAGAAGAGAAGGCCGGTATTCAAAAACAGATAGCCTCGGAGAAACTATGGAAGGCCAGGCTGAACTGACAACAGCCTGGCCTTCTGTTTCGCCGGCAGCTCGATCATCGTCCACAGACATGCCATGGACTTCGGCTTATTATCACTTTCGTGCCAGAATATCTATTTTTCCCTCTTTACTCACAAGGTTCGTGCCAACGTCGTCCCCATGCCTGTGCATAGACATATCCACACTCGCATTGCCGATGTGTAATTTGCTAACATTTAGCTCTTCCAGGTAATAAGGGAGACGTGGATAAGAAAAAGACACCGTTGGCGGATTCGCTTTCACTGTTAGACCAAGACACGACTGGACCAACATGAGCACCGTGCCGGTGGACCATGCTTGAGGGGAGCAAGCCACCGGATACTCTGTAGGGCCTTCGCCGGGTCGCCGGGTAAACCCGCAAAAGAGTTCCGGCAGACGGTGTAGCTCTAAGCGCTGGGTGGCATCAAAAAGGCCGTCGAATATCTTTAGAACAAGATCGGTGTAGCCGTATCGAGCCAGACCATATGCTATCAAGGCATTATCATGAGGCCATATAGAGCCGTTATGATACGACATGGGGTTGTATCTAGGCTCAGTAGTTGCCACAGTACGTATTCCCCAGCCTGAAAAAGAGCTATCGTGGAAAAGACTCCCTACAAGGCGGGCAGCGTGATCGCGAGTGGCAATGCCTCCAAAAAGACAGTGGCCTGCGTTCGATGTCCTGACCATGCAGCGGCGCTTCTTGCCATCCAGGGCAAGAGCATAGGTCGATATCTCATCGCACCAGAATGCTTGTTCAAACTGCCTCTGTAGGGCCGCGGCTTGGTGTTTCAGGTCCTCCGCCAGGTCATTGTACCCCAGAGCGTAGGCCATTTCCGCAGCCCTTCGTTTTGCCTCATAAACGTATGCTTGGACCTCGCAAAGGGCTATCGGGCCCTCTGCTAATGCGCCATCGGAGTGAAAAACAGAATCATGGGAGTCCTTCCACCCCTGGTTTCTCAGACCTTTTGGAGAATGACAAGCATATTCTACGAAGCCATCGCCATCCATGTCACCATAGGTATCTATCCAGCCAAGGGCAAATTCGATGTTCCGCCAGATAGATCTTACGAAGGGCAAGTCTCCTGTGCGCTCAAGATAAGCACCGGCCAGTATAATAAAAAGCGGTGTCGAGTCGACACTGCCGTAGTACTTACCAAAAGGCACCTCGCCCAGAATAGCCATCTCACCCTTGCGTGTTTCGTGCAGTATCTTGCCGAATTCTCCATCTTGTTCCATCAGAAGTTTCTTGGCTTGAGTGTGGGCTAAGTAGCCCAGCACTCCCCTGGCAATATTAGGATTTGCCCATAAGCATTCCAGGGCTGTGATTATGCCGTCCCGTCCGAAGACCGTGCTAAACCAGGGTACTCCGGCATAAGGATAAGGGCCTAATGGAGTGTTGGTAATCATCATGTGCAGGTCTGCCATGGAGCGTTCCAACCAGTCGTTAAACAGATAGCTGGACGTGTTGATAATACAGTCCTCGCTCCTGGACTCATTTAAGAAGTTCCTTGTCTTGGTAAGGGCCCTTTCGTAGGCGATAGAGACCGGCAGGTCTACACGGCCTGGCCCATCGCCGTCTTCTTCATCATCCTGAAGGGAGCCGTCTTCATAGTCTATGAGATAAGGCACCGCGCCGCTGGTCTTGCAAGAGATGGTTAAGAAAAACGTTTCATCTCCTTTGGGCGGAAGTACAGTGCCGAAGCTAATATCCGATGAAGTTACGTCTTTTACCTTGAGAGAAGGGGTCATGGAAAACTCTATGACGGTCCTGCGCACTATTCTGTCTAGCCCTTCGTAGCCCAATATGACCCTGTCCCTCTCCACCACATCCGGAAGATAGGTACCTCTTCTCTCCCTTTTCGCGCCTCGGACCTCAAAGATGTCGGCGTAGTCGGCTTCCAACTTTACCGTGCAGTGAAGCTCTATAGGATCGAGACCAAAGTTTCGTATTCTGAAGCTCTCATAACATACCCGTTGCCAGATGAATGTGGATCTGAAGATATGCAAGGTATCCCTGGGCACTACTACTTCGTCATTCACATACACATCCGTATTAGTAAGGTCTACCGTGAGAAGGGCATTGCCCTCTTTTACAGTAGACCCCAAAAGCATCGGTCTGTCTTTGCCTAGGCGCAACTCGAGACGGGACAAGAACCTGGTACCATCGCAGTAGACGCCTTGTTCCCCAAGTCCTATAGGCTGAATGTCGCCATAACGATCGAATACGGCAAAAGTATCGTTGTGTTTAAGTACCCGCGTACGGTCGTCCGCCTGGGATGACGTCGCTAAGATATAGAATTCGTCTTGTACACGGATAATGTCTTCTGGCATAGAAGAGCTGCTATGCTACCATAATAGAGGGAGTTCTTTCTTCTATAAGTTTCTTGTAGATTGCCAGATAGTCCTGGGCCATTCGAGATGAAGAGAACTTATATTCAAACACTTGGCGGCAGCGACGGCGGTCCAAAGAGCTTAGTTGCTCTACTGCCTTGACAGCGCTGTCGACGTCTGCTACTACAAAACCTGTTATATAGTCATCCATTATTTCGGGGACAGATCCGCAAGGAAAGGCGATAACCGGCGTGCCGCATGCCATAGACTCAATCATCACCAACCCAAAAGGCTCCGGCCATTGTATAGGGAACAGGACAGCATAGGCGTTTCCGAGGAAGTCTCCCTTTTCGACTTCCCCTATCTCGCCAATGAAACTGATTAGAGGATGGTCTAGTAGAGGCTTTATTACCTCATCAAAGTATTCCTGGTCTTGAGCACCAATTTTAGCTGCAATCTTAAGCTCCATATTACAGCGCTTTGCTATTTCAATGGCTGGCTCAATCCCCTTTTCGTGACTTATACGTCCAAGAAAAGCTAAATACTTGCCCGGCTGTTCCACGACTGGATATGAGTCCTCCGGCAGTCCATGGTACACAGTACCACACCAGTTTGCCCAGGGCATGGGCTTGCGCTGAGAGTCAGAAATGGATATCAGGGGCATCTCCTGGAACTCCTGAAAAATCGGATGAAGGTCCCGTATATCCAGCCTACCATGTAAGGTGGTTACATTGCATACGTTCAGGCGCCTTGTTATGGGGAAGTGAAGATAATCACAGTGAAAATGAATAATATCAAATTGGTTGGCAAGCTGCGCGACCTGTTCTAGCATCATAAGGTGGGGCGCCATCTGGTCTACACAGTCTTTGTTCAGTCGCAACGACTGGCTGCATGTAGAAACGAGGTTGGCGCTAGTAACAGAGTCCCCGCTGGCGAACAGAGTCACATCATGTCCCTGGCTCACCAGCTGCTCTGTCAGATAGGATACAACTCGCTCTGTGCCTCCGTAAAGCTTAGGAGGGACGCTTTCGTATAGGGGTGACACCTGCGCGATCTTCATAAGTACCTCCCAATATTACCTTGCGGCCTTTAGTCCGACAGAATATCCGCCTAGTACTCACTGACACATGATCTGAGGGCTTGGCTTCCGCTCACCCTGAGCCTGTCGAAGGGCTAGCGGCTCATGGTTCGAGAAGCTCACCACGAGCGGGTAAGGAAACTACGCTGCCTCAATTCACGAGTCACAGACCACTAGGTTATTCTCTAAACAAATACGGCAGCCAGAAGAATTCTAACTGCGGTCTGAGGGATTTTTCGGGGTACACTACCTCAATTATACAACTGTTATATTATTGTAAAGATAACAAACATATAAGATTTCCGTATTTCTTGGTTAAATAACTCCTCTGTAGAAACTGGTCTTCATCTTTAGGGTCCAGCCTTCAGGACCGGCTGTCTGTTCTCTGCCCCCGTAATCTGGCCGTTATGAGAAGTTGCTGCAAAAAATTATGGTTCGCCTTAGAAGCGTCACGGTGTTGGCAGGATGCGTTGGCAGAGGCTCTTGAAGGGATCGGCTACACTCGTCTTATTAAAACCTCCGGCCACACCCCACAATCTTGACCAGTAGCTTTAGCCGTTGTAGAGTGAGTACATGATCAAATTACTCTTGGGACTGGATAACGACCAGACTTAAGACTAATGAAACAATTCTAACATCCTTCACCTGGTGTTGCGTATAGAGTTTAGGTAGAGGAGGAAGCAATGGTAACTGAGACTCTGGTTGGAAAAGGCATCCCCAGGATAGATGCCACAGAGATAGTTACTGGTAACACCAATTACACCGCCGATATTTTGCCTAGAGGCACGCTCTTTGCCAAGCTTGTGCTGAGTACCAGACCACACGCTATTATCAAAAAGATAGATATTAGTAAGGCAGCGGCTTTACCTGGGGTCATGGCTGTACTAACCGGCGAAGATGCTCCTAAATACATGGTTGGCAGGTTCCTAAAGGACCGGCCGATGCTGGCGCAAGGTAAAGTACGGTTCATAGGAGAGCCTGTTGCAGCAATAGCGGCAGTGGAAAAAGATATAGCAGAGCAAGCTGCCGACCTGGTCGAGATAGAGTACGAAGACCTTCCGGCAGTTTTTGACCCTGAAGAGGCACTAAAGCCGGAAGCGCCCCGGATCCATGATGATGGAAGTCGCTACCTTGATGGCAGGCAAGGGTGGGTTGAGATAAATGGCAACCTTCGTAATGAGGTCGTGGTCCGCCGGGGCGACCCCGATAAGGCTTTCGAAGAATGCGATCTGGTCTATGAGGACACCTACCGTACTCCTTCCACACATCAAGGCTATATTGAGCCCCACGCCGTAGTTGCGAGTGTAGACGCGGAAGGCAGGATCACGCTTTGGGCCAGCAACAAAGGCCAGTTCATAGTTCGTGATATTGTGAGCGAGGCCTTTAACATATCCAAGAGCCAGGTAAAAATTATAGTTACAAAGGTTGGCGGAGACTTTGGCGGAAAAGGGACACCCTGGCTTGAGTGCATAACCGTACTGCTCGCCAAAAAGACGGGCCGGCCTGTAAAACTGGTCCTGAGTAGAAGCGAAGACATAAGACTGGCCTCGGTGAGGCACGCTTCTATTATTCACCTTAAGGTTGGGGTTAAGAAGGATGGCACCCTTCACGCTCTTAAAGGTGACATCCTATTCGAGTGTGGCTCCTACGCCGACGGGGGTGGGGGGATGGCAGGCAGGGGGGCTACTCTTATAGGCTGCTATAAGATCCCTCACGTAGAGACCCGCGGTATTTCCGTGTACACCAACAACGGCCCGCGTGGCCACGTTAGGGCTCCAGGAGCGCCTCCTCCTACATTCGCCATAGAATCACATATAGATATGATCGCCAGGAAAATGGGTATCGACCCCTTTGAGTTCCGCCTGAAAAACGCCTTGCGAGAAGGCGACCTTGACCCTGAAGGTCACGTGATCATGAAAAATGTTGGACTGGTCGAGACCTTAACTAAGGCCAAAGAATTTGTTGAGAAGGAATTCAAAGGAGGTCCGAACCGCGGCATAGGATTCGCCTGTTCACTGTGGGGACATGCCGTGGCCCCAACCGCTATGATCTCTGGAGCTTACGTGCGTGTCGAGGATGATGGTAGGGTAGTGCTATATACAGGTGTCGGAGACCAAGGTGCAGGACAAAGAGCGGTACTCGGCCAGATCGTGGCTAACGAGTTGCATATACAACCTGACCAGGTAATTATCGGCCCCACGGATACGGCATCTACACCCTTTGAGAACGGCTCAGGAGGAAGCATGACCACCGTGCGTGCCGGCAACAGCGCCCGCTTCGCTGCCATGGATGCGAGAAAACAGGTCTTCGAGCTGGCCGCAGGGCGGTTGGAGGTAGAGGAGGATGACTTGGAAATGTCAAACGGCCGTGTCTATGTGATAGGATCTCCAGATAGAGGGTATAGCCTCGCCGAGATGGCGCGTTACGCCTTGGACACCAAGGGGGTGCCCGTTTTTGGTACCGGCGTAAAGGAGAAGCATGAACTCTTGAAATCCCTGGAGGCTTCAAAAAACGTGATGGACGGACCAGCCTTTTGTACTCAAGTCGCTGAGGTAGAAGTCGACCCCGAGACAGGACAGGTAACTGTTACCCGGTTTTTGGCGTCTCACGATGTTGGCACTGCAATCAACCCGGTCAGCGTAGAAGGCCAGTTACAGGGCGGAGCAGTATTTGGCCTAGGTTATGCTCTCACAGAGGAGATCATTACTTCAGAAGGAAGGGTGTTAAACCCAACTCTGCTAGACTACCGGCTTTTGACAGCCAAGGATGTCCCGAACATAGAAGTATTGCAGGTAGAAGTACCCTCGTCTCATGGGCCTTACGGAGCCAAAGGAGTGGCAGAGCCACCAGTCATTCCGACCGCGGCAGCCATAGCCAATGCGGTATATGATGCTGTCGGAGTCAGGATCACTGAGGTCCCGATAAAGGCCCAAAGAGTCATGGAGGCAATGAAAAAGGCCAGGCTAGATCCAAGTAAAAAGCAATAACTAAGGTAGATGTGCTCCCGTTGGTTCCTTCGAAAATAGGTTAATTTCGGGTCTTTGCTAGACCCCTCGTCATGACGGCTGGGTTCACTTTCACACCTTAGGAGCGTGGGTGAACCCGCGTGGCGGACTCCCTTGAAATATACAGTCCCGGCAACGAGGCAGTAAAATATGGGACAATATTAGGGCGTATTGTAATACGCCCTTTCGGATGGGTACACAGTCAGTTATTGAGGCATCGGCTGGTCCTTCGTGGATGCGAGTAACCGACATGTTGTATTGTCATCAACAATCTGCCGGAGAATCGAATAAATAATGAGGAGAACTGTCCTTTTATGGCTCTGAGAGACCACCTAGAGCCAGAAGAGCGTATTCAGGCACGCTGTGACCCCTTTTATGCTACTTCACTAAGACTTGTTCGTTACCAGCTCACTAAAGAGGGTGAGCTGGTCTCTTATTCGGCCTACCGCAGGATTCAGTCGGTGGAGTTAGTACGAAAGCCCCAGCATAAGTTGATGGTGATGGGCACCATCCTGGGTGTTTGTGGCTTTATTTTGTATTTCTACTGGGGACTGATAACTGCTATTCCTACGTTTTTCTTCGGCGTTGGAATTATAATATATGGTGGGCAAGGAAAAGCGGTGTATTACCAGCTACACCTCTCGGACATGACTTCCCAGGAGAAAGAGATATGGAGGATACAGATTAGGGGATCTAAAGATTTCATTGCTGCTATCGGTGACATTACCGGGAAGCGACTCGTGGAGTCGTGATACTACAATCTAAGGATAGAACCAAGTATGAAAAATAAACTGTTGATGTTATTCTTGATAGGAATAATAATTGCTATAACCGCGTGCAACACAGCTACGGCAAAGAAAGAGAATCCAGGTCAGACTGGCTCGGGTCCGTCGCAACCCCAGAGCAGTACGACTCCAGAAGGAGGCAGAGTCATTAAGCAGTACAACACGCCACCAGCAATGAGCATAGACGCAAATGCCAAGTATACCGCCAAAATGAAGACCAACAAGGGAACGATAACCATAGAGCTGTTTCCTAAGGATGCGCCCAAGACGGTGAATAACTTTGTCTTTTTGGCTAAAGATGGCTATTACGAGAATGTGAAGTTCCATAGGATCATCAAGGGCTTTATGATCCAGGGTGGAGACCCTACCGGCACTGGAGCAGGCGGCCCTGGATATAAGTTTGAGGACGAGCCGGTCACTCGCGACTATACGCCCGGCACCATCGCCATGGCCAATGCGGGGCCGAACACGAATGGTAGTCAGTTCTTTATTATGGACGGGCAGACCAGTCTACCAAAGAACTATACCATCTTCGGTCAGGTTGTAGACGGTATTGATGTAGTTCATAGCATAGCCAACACGCCGGTTACCGCAGGCCG
>ORJL011800640.1_pt1 | contig 12215 bp, 9 predicted proteins | sample 1779941 | NCBI WGS metagenome assembly ORJL01 (sample SAMEA104232317, study PRJEB22302) | groundwater metagenome | biome: forest; feature: aquifer; material: groundwater | place: USA | collected 2011-08-07 | depth 5.8 m
AAGTGGCTGAGAACGACTCCTGGCGGACGGGGGTCCTGGCCATTAGCTGCGTGAGCAACGATGCGGCGCACGTCAACTCCATGCTGGACAACGTGCTCCACTTCCTCCAGAACCTGCGGCTGGATGCCGAGCTTGTGGACTACAACATCGAAATCTCCTACCCTTTCTAAAGGGGCTATGACGGACGCTAGGAGCGCCTCCAACACAACCTCTTCTCTGCCCCTATGAGCGGCCCCTGACACACCAAGGTTACAGTCCTGCAAGGAGGAATGTGACGCGTTCTCCCGGACCGATGGTCCACTACTACGTCGCGGCCAGCCTGGATGGTTTCATCGCCACGCCCGACGGCGGGGTCGCGTGGCTGGACCCGTTCAACGCCTCCGACTATGGATTCGACGCCTTCCTGGGCAGGATCGACACCGTGGTCATGGGCCGGACGACGTACCAGCAGGCGCTGACCTTTCCAGGACCCTGGCCCTACGCCGGGAAGCGTGTCATCGTACTATCGTCCAACCCACACGTGCAGATGCAACACGGCGCGCAGCGGCGCCACGGCGATGTCGGCCCCCTTGCCGCACAGCTGCGGCAGGCATCGCAAGGGGACATCTGGGTGGTGGGCGGGGGCGTGACGGCGCGGGCGTTCCTGGAGGCTGGCGCCCTGGACAGGGTGGACCTGTATCTCATCCCCGTGGCGCTTGGAAAAGGCATCCCCCTCTTCGGGTCCGCTCCAACGCCTGCGCTGAGCCTGCGCAGCTCACGCGCCTATGAGAACAGCGTTCTGGAGCTTATCTACGACGTTCCTCACATACGCGTGAGGGCGTAGGGACATGGATACGGAAGGGTTCATCAGCTACGTCCAGGGCCTGCCCCTGTACCAGGGGCAGATCGTCCACAAGCATGAGATGCCGGCCAGACCCCCGCACTACGGAGACCTCGAGCGCCCTCTAGCGCCCGCCATGAAGACCGCACTGATGGAGCGGGGGATGTTCCCCCTCTACGCCCACCAGGCGCAGGCGATCAACGCAGTGCGGCGGGGGGAGAACGTGGCCCTCATGACTCCCACGGCCAGCGGGAAGAGCCTGTGCTACCACATCCCCGTCCTGGAAAGCTGCCTGGAGGACCTGACGGCGCGGGCGCTCTACATCTCACCCACCAAGGCCCTGGCGCAGGACCAGCTGCGCAGCATCACAGCCCTGGCGCGGGAGCTCCCGCGCCAGATCGCCATCGCCTCCTACGACGGGGATACCCCGAACTATGAGCGAGCGGACATCCGCCGGGAGGCGGCGGTGGTCCTGACCAACCCGGACATGCTGCACCTGGCCATCCTGCCCAACCACCAGGCCTGGAGCCGCTTCTTCCGCGGCCTCCGCTACGTCGTCGTGGATGAGGCGCACATCTACCGGGGCGTCTTCGGCTCTCACATGGCAAACGTCCTGCGTCGGCTGCGGCGCGTAGCGGCCGTGTACGGGAGTCACCCCCTGTTCATCCTGGCCTCCGCAACGCTGGGTAACCCCCGAAAGCACCCGGAGACCCTGACCGGCCTCCCCGTCACCGTGGTGGACGAGGACGGGTCCCCCTATGGCGGCAAGGACTTCTTGCTGTGGAACCCTCCCTTCCTGGACCAGGCCAAGACCGCGCGACGGAGCGCCACGCGAGAGATCACCGACCTGTTCACCGAGCTTGTGGGGAGCGGCGTGCGCACGCTGGCGTTCACCCGGACACGCCGCCTGGCGGAGCTCATCTACCGGTACGCCCATATGGAGCTGTCCCAAACGGGACGCGCGGACCTGGCGGAGCGCATCAGTCCCTACCGGGCGGGGTACACCCCGGAGGAGCGCCGGGAGATCGAGGCGGCGCTGGTGGAGGGACGGCTCCTAGGTGTGACCGCGACGAATGCTCTGGAGCTGGGGATCGACATCGGCGACCTGGATGCGACCCTTCTCACGGGCTTTCCGGGGAGCGTGGCCAGCACGGAGCCGGAGGCGGGCCGCAGCGGGCGGCGCGGGGCGCGGTCTCTGAGGGTTCTGGTGGGGCAGGACAACCCGCTGGACCAGTACATCCTGCGCCACCCGGAGACCCTTTTCGGGCGGCCTCATGAGCATGCGCTGGTGGCCCCGAACAACCCGCATATCCTCACGCCGCACCTCCTCTGCGCGGCCTACGAATCGCCGCTGCGTCCATCCGATGCGTCGTACTTCGGGCCGGACCTGGTGGGGACGACGGCGCTGCTGGAGGCGCAGGGCCTCCTGCGGGAGCGCCGGGGCCGCTGGTTCCCCTCGCCTGACATGCCCTACCCCGCCGAGGGCGTCAACATCCGGTCGTCCTCCAACCAGCCGGTGACCGTTCTGGAGCGGATGACCGGGCGGGTGCTAGAGACGGTCGACGGGGCGGTGGCGCTCTTCGAGCTCTACCCCGGCGCCATCTACCTCCACCGGGGCGAGGAATACCTCATCGAGGAGCTGGACCTGGAGGGCAAGACAGCCTATGCGGTGGCGGTAACCCTCCCCTATTTCACCCAGTCCATGGACACCACGGACCTGCAGGTCCTCAAGCCCATGGACAAGAAGAAGGTAGGGGACACCACCGTGACGCTGGGTGAGGTGGACGTCGCGACGACTGTGGTGGGCTACAAAAAGAAGAAGCACGTTACCGAGGAAGTCCTTCAGATGGAGATGTTGGACCTGCCGCGCATCCAGTTCCCCACCGTGGCAATCTGGTGGGAGGTGCCGCAGTCCCTGCTGGAGAAAGTGGAGGACTTCGGGCTGGACGTGGCGGGCGGCCTGCACGCGGCGGAGCATGCGGCCATCGGGCTCCTGCCCCTCTTCGCCATGTGCGACAGACAGGATATCGGCGGGCTATCCACTCCCCGGCACCCGGACACGGGTCAGGCCACCATCTTCATCTACGACGCACACCCGGGGGGCATCGGCATCGCGGAGCGCGGCTACGAGATCATCACTGACCTGTGGCAGGCAACCCTCGACACCATCCGCAACTGCCCCTGCGAAGGGGGGTGTCCCTCCTGCGTGCAGTCGCCGAAGTGCGGGAACAACAACGAGCCGCTGGATAAGGCGGCGGCGGCGCTCATTCTGGAGGACCTGCTGAAGGGACAAGAGGCCTGAGCCACGTCGCCACAAGACCGGACAGGAGTGTGTGGCGCGTCGTCCCCGGCGCGCCGGAGATGACTCCAAGCAGCCTCTGTAGTAGATTGACGACGGGGCGGAGACAGAGCGGAGATGCGCCTGTGCCCGCAGCCTGTGTAAGACTATCCTGTAGGCCATTCCTTTTCATTGACAAGGGGTCATGATGCCGAAAGAGCTTTCGCCGGAGCAACTCCGCTGGGTCTGTGACCCGGCCACCTTGGATTTCTCCACCACGCAGGAAGTGGAGCCCCTCGAGGGGCTGACCGGCCAGGAACGCGCCGTCCTCGCGCTCGAGTTCGGACTCGGGATGCGCCGCAAAGGGTTCAACATCTATGTGGCGGGCCAGCCGGGCACCGGCAAGATGACAGCCGTGGAGACCTTCCTGGCGGAGCTTGCGAAGGGCCGTCGCACGCCGCCTGACTATGTCTACGTGAACAACTTCGAGGACCCGTATCGCCCGCAGGCGTTTCCTCTCCCGCCCGGGCGAGGCCGCCTGCTGCGGGAAGACATGGTGGCGCTAGTCACACGGGTGAAGGACGAGCTGCCGCGCGCCTTCGATAGCGAGCAATACGGCACGCACCGTGACGCCATCCAGGGAGAGCTTCAGCAGCGCCGGGAAGAGTACCTCAGCCAGATCAACCAGGACGCGGCCAACAAGGGCTTCGCCATCATGCCGTCGCCGGCGGGTATGACCATCGCGCCCCTCAAAGAAGGGCAGCCGATGACGGAACAGGAGTTCCTTCAACTGGACGCGGAGAACCGGGAGTACATCCACAAGAAGCGGGAAAGCCTGGAGACGAGCCTCAAGGTCACCCTGAAGAAGATGCAAGACTTGGAGCGCCAGGCGGCGGAGGGCATCGAGCAGCTCAACCGGGAGGTGGCCCTCTTCATCATCGGGTCCAAGATCGAAGACCTGGCGGAGAAGTACAAGGACCTCCCGCAGGTTGTGGCCTATTTCCAGGCGGTGCAGGAGGACATGATCCGGAACCTGCAACAGTTCTTCATCGCCACCACGCAGGCAGACGCCCACTCGGACGAGCCCGCGCCGTTGGGGACGCAGGACCACACCTTCCGCAAGTACATGGTCAACGTGTTGGTGGACAACTCCATGCGGGAGGGCCTCCCAGTGGTGGTGGAGAGGAACCCCACATACAACAACCTGTTCGGACGTATCGAGCGGGAGATATACATGGGGGGGACATACACAGACTTTACCTTGGTGCGCCCGGGCGCGCTGCATGGGGCCAACGGCGGCTTCCTGGTGATCCCGGTGGAGGACATGCTCAAGAGCCTCTTCTCGTACGACACGCTGAAGCAGGCGCTGCGTCGCGGGGAGATCGTCATGGAGGACCTGAGCGAGCGTATGGGCGCGGTGACGATGCGGAGCCTCCAGCCCCAGCCCATCCCGCTCAACCTCAAAGTGGTCCTGGTGGGAGGGTCCGGCGTCTACAACGTGCTCTACCAGATGGACGAGGACTTCCGCGAATTGTTCAAGATCAAGGCGGACTTCACTACCCAGATGGACCGCACGGCGCAGGCCATCACGGACTACGTGGGCTTCATCCGCGCGCTGAGCGAAAAAGAGGGGATACGTCCGTTGACCAAGCTGGCCGTGGCCAAGGTGGTGGAGGAGGGAGCGCGGCTGGCGGAGGACCAGAGGAAGCTGACCACGCGGTTCTCCGAGGTGGCGGACATCATCCGGGAGGCTGATCACCACGCTGAGCTGAACGGACAGACGGCCATCAATGAGAACCACGTGCAGGCGGCCATAGACGGGCGCATCTACCGCTCCAACCTTATCCAGGAGCGCCTCCTGGAGATGACCAAGGACGGCACTATCCTGGTGGACACGTCCGGCGCGCGGCTGGGGCAGGTCAACGGGCTTGCGGTGCTCAGCATGGGAGACTACGAGTTCGGCAGGCCGTCCCGCATCACGGCCACGGTTGGACTTGGGCAATCGGGTGTGCTGGACATCGAGCGAGAGGCGCGCCTGGGCGGGCCAACGCACACCAAGGGCATCCTCATCCTTCTCGGTTACCTCACACAACACTACGGGCAGGACAAGCCGCTCCACCTCAGCGCGCGCATCGCCTTTGAGCAGAGCTATGACGGCGTGGACGGGGACAGCGCCTCCAGCACGGAGCTCTATGCGCTCCTCTCCGCCCTCTCCGGCGCGCCCATCAAGCAGTCGCTGGCGGTCACCGGCTCCATCAACCAGTACGGCGACGTACAGGCCATCGGCGGGGTGAACGAGAAGGTGGAGGGCTTCTTCGACCTCTGCAAGCTCCGCGGCCTCACCGGGGAACAAGGCGTGCTCATCCCCGCGAGCAACGTGCAGAACCTCATGTTGCGGCGGGACGTGGTGCAGGCGGTGCAGGATGGCAAGTTCCACCTGTACGGCGTGGGCAACATCTCCGAGGGCATCGAGGTCCTGACCGGTGTCCCTGCCGGGGAGCGCGGCCCGGACGGACGGTACCCAGCGGGCACCGTCCACCGCCTGGTCAACGACCGCCTGCAGGACATCGCGGACCGGTTGCGGGCCTACGGCAGGAACGGGACCGGCAACCAGCCGGAGCACACGCATGACGAGCCGGAGGTGAAGAAGGAGTTCGAGCGCTAATTGATGAGTTTGGACTAGCGGGAGGCGCCTAGTCCAAAGATATGATAGGCTTGTAGCGCCTCCTCCTGCTTATCCAATGTCTTTCAGAGGCGCTCCCCTAGCCAAAGGAGGCGACGGATGCGCTCGCGGCTGGCGTTTTTCGCAACTGTTCTTCTCATCTTTGTGCTGACCACTATGGCAGCGGGCGCCCAGCCAGTCTCATTCAGCCCACTCCTCACAATCGACAGCGCCCCACGCGGATCCATTGACCTTCCAACGGCAAGCTCCACAGCGACGCAACCATTCGCGGTCGAAGGCTGGGCGCTGGACGCATCTTCCTCCTCGGGCACGGGCGTCGACCAGGTGAAGGTCTATGACGGGACGATGGAGAGTGGGACACTTTTGGGGACGGCGACCTATGGCCTGATACGCACGGATGTGGGAGCAGCGTACGGCGGCTCGCAGTTCAACCCCAGCGGGTACCGGCTGCCGGTCAGTGGTCTGTCCGAGGGCGCACATTCCTTACACGTCTATTATCACCTCTTGGCGGATGACACATGGGCATTCCTTGGGCCAGTGAACGTCACCGCGCAAGGCGCCACTCCCGACCCCCACGGCTCCATCGATATGCCTGGCAGCGAAAGCGCAGTCGCGGCATCTTTCGCCATCGAGGGATGGGCATTGGATGCAGCCGCAACGGCAGGGACAGGCGTGGACCTGGTGCGAGTTTACGAGGGGACGATGGCCTCGGGCGCCTTGCTGGGACAGGCGACGTACGGGCTTACGCGCACGGACGTGGGAACGGCATATGGGGATGCGCGGTTCAATGCCAGTGGCTACCGGATGAACGTGAGCGGGCTTGGCGGAGGGACGCACACCATCTACGTCTACTACCATCTAGTGGCGAACGATACGTGGGCGGGCCTGGGCCCTGTGAATGTAGCCCTTCATATCCCAAAGGGGTCCCTGGACACGCTCGCGTGCCTTCAGATGCCGTGCAATACCTCGCAACCCATTCAGGTAGCGGGTTGGGCGCTGGATGCGGGAGCCGCAAGCGGCACGGGAGTAGACGAAGTCAAGGTCTACGAAGGGACCATGGTGAGCGGCGCCTTCTTAGGTTCGGCGACGTATGGGCTGCCACGCCCAGATGTTGGGAATGCCTATGGCGCGCCACAGTTCACCAACACAGGCTACAGTCTGAAAGTAACCACGTTGAGTGCGGGAGTTCATACGATCAACGTGTATGCCCATTACATTGCCACCGGCGACTGGTTACTCATCGGAACGCGGCCCGTTGAAACCAAAGGCCCCTTCGATGGGTACGGCGGTATCGATACTCCGCTCCCAGGTAGCGCCGTGACACGTGAAGTCCGTATTGAAGGATGGGCAATTAATGCACGTGCCGCTTCTGGAGCAGGCATTTCGACGATTTACGTCTCGATGGTAGAAGGGCATGGGGAGGAGTTCCTTGGCCTTGCGACATACGGCCTGCCCCGCCCGGACGTTGCCGCTGTCTACGGTGAAAAATTTCTGAATAGCGGCTTTAGCATCACTGTCAGTCCTACCTATTGGCTAAAGTACCTTCGGGTGTCCGTGTCGGCACCGGACGGCTCGATGGTATTCTCCAGTGGGCCAATCACGCGTCTTGCCACCAGCCCACGTGGCACTGTAGATACGCCCGCAGGGGGCAGCAACTTCACGACACCGTTTGCAGTGGAGGGCTGGGCCCTGGACACCGATGCCACATCCGGCACTGGCATCGACACAGTTCGCGTCTATGATGGAACGATGGCGACCGGCACGCTGCTGGGCACGGCGACCTATGGCCTACTACGCCTGGATGTGGGAGCAGTGTACGGGGCGCCGCAGTACAACAATACGGGCTTCCGCCTGGAAGTATCCGGGCTGTCCCCAGGTGCCCATACCTTGAACGTGTACGCGAGGACTACGGGCGATAGCTGGATGCTCATAGGGACACGGACGGTCACGGTCACCTGAACGTAGACCATGTGCCAAACACGGCAACCATGAAAAGAGGGCGAGGCCCTGCCGGCCGGCAGGGCCTCGATTATTGTTTCTTTGACAGGCCCTTCCTAGCCTTGTCCACGGCTTGCCCTCCGGCTATCTTGAAAGGCAGGAGGGCTGCATGAGCGACTACCTGGACACCCTTGCGAAGTACAGCTACGAGCAACTCGTCCTGTTCGCGGACCCGGAAAGCGGGCTGCGCGGGGCCATCGCCATCCACGACACGACACTCGGCCCGGCTCTGGGCGGCTGCCGCATGTGGGCGCACCCCACGGAAGAGGCCGGCATCAACGACGTCCTGCGCCTGGCGCGGGCAATGTCCTACAAGAACGCGGCGGCGGGGCTCAACCTGGGCGGCGGGAAGGCCATCATCCTGGGCGACCCCTCGAAGGACAAGTCGGAGAAGCTGTTCCGCGCGCTGGCCAGGCAGGTGGACTACCTGGGTGGGCGCTACGTGACCACGGAGGACGTGGGCACCACGGAGCAGGACATGCGCGTCATCGCGTCGGTGACCAAGCACATCACGGGCTTGCCCATCTCCGAAGGCGGCAGCGGGGACCCTTCGCCAGCCACGGGATGGGGCGTGTACCAGGCCATGCGGGCCTGCGCCAAAGTCGCGCTTGGCACGGACGACCTTGCGGGCAAGCGGGTGGCCGTCATGGGCCTGGGCAAGGTGGGCACGTACACCATGGAGCACCTGCACAGGGCGGGAGCCAGGCTGTACGGCACGGACATCTCGACGGCGCGGGTGAAAGAGGCGCAGCAGCGGTTCGGGCTGACGCCGGTGGACGCCAAGGACTTCTTCGCGCAGGAGTGCGACATCTTCGCGCCCTGCGCCCTGGGCGGGGTGTTGAACAAAGACACGATCCCCATGCTCCGCGCGCCCATCGTCTGCGGCGGGGCCAACAACCAGCTGCTGAACGAGGAGGAGGACAGCCGGGCGCTGGCGCAGCGGGGCATCCTGTACGGGCCGGACTACATGGCCAACGCGGGCGGGGGCATCAACCTCTCGTTCGAGATCGGGCGGACGTACGACCAGCAAGAGGCGTTCGCGCGCGTAGCCAGGATCTACGACACTATGAGCAGCGTCATCGCCACGGCCAAGAAGGAGAAGACCACCACCTACCACGCCGCCAACCGCTTGGCCGAGGCGCGGCTGATGGGGAAGCGTTAGCCCTCTTTCAGCGTGGCCGCTCTTGCGATGATGTCCGCGCCGCCTTCCACGCCCAATGTGCCCACGTTGACCACCAGGTCATACAACAGCGGGTCGTTGGGGTCCACCTTGTAGAAGCGCCGGTAGTAAGACACACGGGCGTTCTCCTGGGCAGTGACGTAGGCCTCGGCGTCCCCTTCCTCCAGCCCCATCCGCTTCATGATAGCCGCCACACGGAATGCCATCGGAGCAACCGTGCGCACATGCAGAGCGCCCCGCATGTCGTGCAGCACCATGTTCCCCGCTCGGCCCACGATGACCACGTTCCCATGGTTGGCCAGGTCCCGGATGGCGGCGCTCACCACGTCAAAATAGACCTTGTCGTCCACACGCTCCGCCGTCATAGGGTACGGGACGGACATGAAGGCCTCCCACTCCGTCGGGGACATGGACTCGGCCCCCATAGGCCCGCTGTGGATAAAGGCGCGCTCCAGCACCTCGCTGACCCGGCCCATGCGCGTCCAGGGCCTGCCTTCCTGGATAGCCAGCACGTCGGCGCTGGCCCCCACCCTCCTGCCGGCCTCGGCAAGGACCTGGCGGTCCACGTAGTCGATCTTCAGCCGACGCGCCGCCTCCTGCCCGATCTCCACCGCGCAGCCGATCTGACCGTTGATGGTGATGACCGCCATGGCACACACCTCCAATGCAAAGCATCGGAACGGCGAACCCACCAGCGTGAGATACGCCTTCTACGCAGGACTATACACCGGGGACTTGACGGAATCCATAGACCCGTACGGAGTGAGCGGCATTATGCGAGGCGCGCCCTCGCCTCTTCCTCGGTGAGGTCTTCGATGTCCAGGACCTTCAGGCGAGCCGTCTCCCCCTGCACCACGTGGATGGTCCTCTTGGGCACGCGCAGCGCCCTGGACAGAAGGTCGATGACGGCCTCGTTCGCCTGGCCCTTCTCCGGCGCCGCGGTGACGCGGAGGTGCAGGACGCCGTCCTTGAAGCCGGCGACCTCGTTCTTCCCTGCGCGGGGCTGGACCTTGACCTTCATGCGCATGGGCAAAGAATAACAGAGGGCCCCGGCGTACCGGGGCCCTCTGTCTGTCCTTCGCATCCTCTCTCGGCATCGTCCCGTGTAGCGCGTGGGAAAGAGCCCCGCCCCGGCGATGCTCAGCGGCCTTCCGGCAGGGCGTAGCCGGAGCTGCGCCCCCCCCCGCCATAAGGCCCGGAATCCCGCATGGGGACCGGCAGGGGGCGGGGCTCTCCGTAGTACTCCGGCCACATCGTGACCTGCACGGAGGCGATGACCACCGCAGGCTTGCCGTCCCGCGTCACCACAACGACCTTGTCCCCAGTCTTGATGTCCTTAGCCGAGCCTCCGCCCATGCGGAGGATGCGCACGCCGTCCAGCGCGTATTTGGCCTGGCCCGCCGGGCCGTTCTGTTCGATGACCAGGGTGCTCCCGTCGTTGGAGACGGTCACGCCGCCGACAGCGCTGACCACCGACTCCTTGCCATCGCGGAGGACGGTGACCCTGACCTCCACGAAGGTGTCGAACTGCGTCTCCGGCTTCATGTAGTACTGGTTGCCGATCAAGCTCTGGAGGATATTCCCCAGCACGTAGCTGAAGCTGTTGCCCGGGTAGTACGTCGGATAGACCGGTTCCACCGGATAGGGCGGGAAGGGTTCCGGGGTGGGCGTCGGCTTCAGGCCGTGCGTGGCGCAGTAGTCCGGGATGGCCACCAGGGTCATCGGCATCGGATCGCCTTTGCCGAAGATGCTGTCCACCTTGATGGTCTGCCGCATCACGATGCTGGCGCCGTCGAACACCGTGCCCCACACCGTCACCCAAGAGCCCTGGTTCTTCTTTATCCGCTCCAAAGTCTCGACGTTGTCCGTGGTCAGCGCCCAGAGACCGCACTCCGTCTTGATGGCCCAGTGGCCGCCCTCCAGCTCGTCCCAGTAGACGACCCCGCGCCATTCATACTGGCGTCCGTCCACCACCTGGTCCTGCCTCGGAGCCGTCTCCTGGGCGGGAGTGGAGGCGAAGGGGCTGGCCCCGGCCAGCGGCACCGCGATGCTCGTCATTGCCAGAGCGGTCATCCCTAAGGCGATACCCCGCCACATCTTCACGCGGTCCATGGTTGTTCTCCCTCTTGTCGTGCGCCTACAGCGCTTTGAACTCGGTCTTCTGGTCGTTGACGTACACCGTATAGGTCTTGCCGGAAGCGAAGTCGCTGCCCAGGTTGATGCTCTGATGCGCCGTGCCGTAGATCATGGTGCAGATGACGTCCGGGTCAGCGGGCCTGTAGTAGGACACAGCCACCTTGATGACGTCGTCCTGGCGGGCCACCTCGTAGTCGCCGGGCCGTGCGCACCCGTTGGGCAGGCCGTACTGCACGTTGAGGATGTACTGGGGCGGCAGGGACCGCGTTGTGACTACATCCAGGCCGCCAATGGGCGCAGGGGCCTTGACCATCTCCATGTCGGAAGGCGCATCCTTTGGCGGCGGCGCCACAACCGGCTCGTCCGAGGACACCGGCGCGTCGCACTCCTTCCCGTAGCACTCGCCCACCGTGATGCCTTTGTTCGGCCCCGGATCCACGATCTCGGTTTCTTTCGTCCCAGACGCCCCGTCTGCAGGCATGCCGATCTGGGCATTGTCTCGGGTGCCTACAGAGGGGTCCCCCGTGTTGGCTTGGGCGCAGGCGGAAAAGGCCACGCCCGCAAGGAGTCCAACAGAAAGGAAAAGGGCTGCCTTCTTCATGGCGCTCTCTACTTTGTCTCGATGATCGTCGAGGCCGGTGCCGCCGACTCATCAATGACAACGCGGGCCACGCATGAAGGGTTTAGGAGGAAAGGAGGTAGTAGTCCAAATGGACGAGTTCAGGAGAGCGTCTTCTTGAGCCATTCCCGCGCCTTCCCCATGGCGCGCTCGTCATGCCGCAGGCGGTGCGTACCGCCGGGCACGGGGAAGAGCTCCGCCCTCCCCTCCGCAGCCACAAGAAGTCGCCCGGCGTCCCCGTAGGGGACCACGTCGTCCGCTGTGCCGTGGATGATGAGGAAGGGACGCGGCGGCACCCCTGCGACGTGGTCGACGGCGGCGTTCTCATCATAGGCGTGCGCCCAGGCGTCCACGTCTGGCGGGAACGCGGGGTTGCGGATGATGCCGATCTCCCGGAAGCGCCGGACCGCCTCGCGCGGGTCGTCCCGGCGCATGGTGCTGGCAGGCGCTGCGCAGGCGATCAGGGCGGCCACGTCCGGACGGCGGGCCGTGGCGCAGATG
>ORJL010573630.1_pt1 | contig 12214 bp, 8 predicted proteins | sample 1779941 | NCBI WGS metagenome assembly ORJL01 (sample SAMEA104232317, study PRJEB22302) | groundwater metagenome | biome: forest; feature: aquifer; material: groundwater | place: USA | collected 2011-08-07 | depth 5.8 m
CCCCCAGTCCCAGAAAACAAACATGTTTTCCGGGTCAATGCCGAACCTCCTCACCTCCAGTTCATTGGTCGACACCGCTACGAAATGCTTTTTTACAAAGGCCGGATCGGAAGCCTTCTCCAGAAACCAATCCCGCGCCGTATGGGCGTTGGTCATCGTTTCCTGGGTGGTAAACGTTTTGGAGGCAATGATGAACAGCGTCGTTTCCGGCGCCAGTCCCTTCAGGGTCTCAGTGATATGCGTGCCGTCGATATTGGAGACGAAATGGGGCCTGATTTGAGGTTTCCAGTACGGCTTCAGCGCCTCCGTCACCATCACCGGGCCCAAATCGGAGCCGCCGATGCCGATGTTCACGATATCGGTAATTGGCTTGCCGGCATACCCTTTCCAGGAACCCGATAATATTTGACCGGTAAAATCCTCCATCTGCCGGAGGACCTTCTCCACTTCCTCCCGCACGTCCCTCCCGTCAACGTAGACCGGGGGGCCGAAAGGGTTTCTCAGGGCCACATGGAGCACGGCGCGGTTCTCCGTTTCGTTGATCTTATCACCGGAAAACATCTTTTTCACGGCGGCAGGCAGATTTGCTTCTCTGGCCAGCTCGACGAGGAGGCGCAGCGTTTCCTCATCCATAATGTTCTTCGAATAGTCCACCAAAAGATCATTAACGCGCAGTGAAAACTTGTCAAACCGCGCCGGGTCCTCGAGAAACAAATCTTTCATCTGCCTGTTATTCATGATCCGGTAATGCGCCTGCAGCTTTGTCCAGGCTTTTGTCTGGCGGGGATTGGTCTTCTCCAGCATGATCTCCTCCCTTGACAGCTTGATATCTCTGATCGGCAAGGCGCCTTTTCTGGATTCCTCTCTTGACCTTCGGCCCCTGAGCCGTTGCATTATATCACTTTTCCGGACAATGGACAGGAAAGAATCGAGGTTTCATGAGGATCGCCGCGCCTCGGTCCAGCCAAGACGAAGGCCAAACCTGAAGCTGAAAAATCATGGTAGAACGGGCCTATCAATATCCTGACTATCAATCACCTTGTTTTTATGTCAAAGGCTGACTAGAATAAGTAAAGATAGTGGATTATTGTAACGATTCCAGAATTTTATTTTCCTGTTGAGAAAGGTCAAAAAGGGGTGAGGCAATGAAAAAAGAGGCGCTGCTCTGGGAGAAGCTGGATGAAAATAGGGTACATTGCTATCTGTGCGCCCATGAATGCCGGATTTCCGAATCAAAATTCGGTGTCTGCGGCGTCAGACAGAACCTGGAAGGAATTCTCTATACACTGGTTTATGCTCAAGTCATCGCCGCCCATATCGACCCCATCGAGAAAAAACCCCTCTATCATTTCCTGCCGGGCTCCACTTCCTACTCCCTTGCCACCATCGGCTGCAATTTCAAGTGCGGCTTTTGTCAGAACTGGCAAATTTCACAGGCCTCGGCAAGCGGCGCCTCCGGCGCTCCCGGAAAGCCGGTTACACCCGGACAGATTGTCGAAGAGGCCAGGCTGCGCGGCTGTTCCAGCATATCCTATACCTACACCGAACCAACCATCTTTTTCGAGTACGCCTATGATACGGCCAAATTGGCAAAGCTGGCGGGCCTCTATAATGTGTTCGTAACTAACGGCTACATGACCAGACAAGCCCTGGAGATGATCGAACCTTACCTGGATGCGGCCAACGTGGATTTGAAAAGCTTCCGTGATGCCTCATACAAAAAGAATTGCGGCGCCCGCCTGCAGCCGGTTTTAGACACCATCGCCCGGATGAAGGAACTAGGTATCTGGTTGGAGGTAACCACACTCGTCATCCCCGGTGAAAATGATTCCGCTGAGGAGTTAGGGCAAATAGCGGCCTTCCTGGCCGGGATCGACAAAGACATCCCCTGGCATATCAGCCGCTTTCACCCGGATTACGAGTTCACGGAACAATCCGCCACCCCTGTCGAGACCCTGAGAAGGGCACGGGAAATAGGCCAGGAAAAGGGATTACAGCACATTTATCTGGGCAATGTTCCGGAGGGGGCCAATACGTACTGCCGCCAATGTGGGGCACTGGTGGTGGAACGGCGATATATGGGAACCGAAAAGACCAACCTGAAAGAAGGACTTTGTCCTTCCTGCGGCACCCGGGCAAGCGGTGTCTGGTCGTGACTAAAGGGGGGAGAGGTTCTTGAATTTACACCCGCCGGTCCACTCTAATTCTTCAGATCTTCGAGCGCCTTGGCCAAAGCTTCGAGGGGCGGGCGTTCATTGATATCATGGACGTCGATATAGCGAATGATTCCTTTCTTATCGATCACGAAGAGCGCCCTTTCGCTTGTTCCGTCGGAGCGGAGCACGCCATACTGCGCAGCTACCATACCATGGGGATAGAAGTCGGAAAGCACGGGAAACCATAATTTTTCACCGGGCTTGGTCATCTGCTTCGTCCACGCAAAAAGTGTCGGAATATTGTCCACTGTAATGCCCAACAAAATCGCCTCATGTTTATCAAAGAGGTTTTTGGCGATATTGTAACCCGGCCATTGGTCGGAGCAAACGGGAGTCCACGCCGCCGGAACAAAGGAAAGGACGACATTCTTTTTGCCGGCGTATTGGCCGATGGTTATCGGGGCGCCTTCAACTGAGGGCAGGGTAAAATCCGGCGCTTTATCACCGACTTTGAGCCGGAGCACGCTGTCCCTCGGCTTCAGTTTCCCCACCTGATATATGTTATCGCTGAAACCGGCTGCTTGTCCGTGGGCCAAGGCAGCTCCCGTAACCGTCACGACTATGACGCTGAGCAACATTATGTTGATCAGCGCTCCTCTCCGACCTTTCATTTCCTGGCCTCCTCCAATCCCGCTAATTTTACGATTTCCGCCAGAACCTGCTGGCTGTCCTGAAAAGCACCCTCGCCCAGATAGAACTGCTCCAAGCCTCCCTTTTCGCTCAGCCTGATGCCGACAAAGGTGGGGGTGCCGCGGGCGCCGAGCAAGTTGAAAATATCCTTGTTCTGGTCCGGGAAGAGGGGAAAGGGCACCTGGTACTTCTCCCGAAATGAATTGACCTCGAAAGAACTATTGGTTGAACCGATCCCGATCAGTTTTATTTTTCCTTTCAAGTCAGGCCGCGCCTCTATTTTCTGGTAAAGTTCGTTTACCTTCGGCGCCACCTGCTGGCAGTAAGGACAATAAAAGCTGAATACTTCGATGATGACAAAGGGCGCCTTGACTTGCCCCAGCTGAAAATTTCCGGTCCCCTCAAGGCCCAGATACGCCTTGTCCTTTTCACCCTGCGGCATGGGCAGGTCGAAGGACGGGATACTCTTGACACTGCTCAGAGTGGGCGCCTCGGGGCCGCTGCCAACCCGGGACATTTCCGGTCCCCGGGTGGCGCACCCGAGCAAAAGCAAAAACACCGGGAAAAACAGGATGGAGCCCAGCCTTCTTTTATTACTTTCCATGACGGTTCCTTTCTTTCCTGAGTTGACAGTATTGGAGGGCACTGGTGAGCAGAAATAGCAGGTGTAAGGCCTGACAGACGGCAGCAAATACTCTTTCCGATTAATCGGAACAAAAACAGTAAATGCCGCCGCCTGTCAGGGAAAATTCAGTTCCCGGCAAGGCCGTTTGAGGACACTGCTGTTTTACAATTAGCCGCTTAATCGCCGGCGTATTCCGGAACATACTGATCGGGGGTAAATACGACGACCTTGTTGCCGTCACCCATCCGGAACCTCATCTTTGCTCTTACGTCCGAGAACCACTCACCGACCTTTTCGCCGTTGGGCGCATACATCGAGAAGCCGTAGAGATTCTTGACGTTATCCTTCATATCCGTCGTCTTCATGCAGGCCACGAGTTCCATGCACATCTGGGGATTGGCAACCGGTTTCCACAGGTCATTGTCGAGCACATATTTTTTGTTGAGCCCTACGATGGCAAGCGGGTCCTTCTCCGGGCCGCTGAAATAATAATTCATCTCCGGATTCAATTTGCCGGCTTCGACAGCCGCCGAAACCGCTCTATCGGGTGAAAATTTTCCCCAGGATTTCCCCATCCCGGACAGGGTAGCGCAGCCAACAAAAACAACCAAAATCAGCAGCAAAAATCCCATTCTTAAAGTCATCTTCATATGCATTCTCCTCTCTTAAGACATGTACGCAGGTTTAGTTTAACTCCCTTACGAGACAAAAATACTACCTTACTCCTATTGCTCCTACACGAATTATCCTCCACCTCCTTTCCTGGATTGGCACCGGTGAACCCTTCAGAAGCAGCTGCCAAAGCAGGCAACACCTCCCTGTCTCCCCGCCTTTGCCTCTTTATCACGGTAATCTCCAACAGGCAATTGGAAAAAACATCAATCTTCCTTCGGGGTTAAATTAATGCAGAGATTATTGTAAATCAATGATGATTAAATGGAAGCCTAATGGTAGGCAAATACTACTATTCGAGGGCGGCCGTCGGGTAAGAGGAGGGGTTAAGAGCTGAGCTTCTGTTTCCACATGTCTATCCATTGCAGCGCCTCCAGCGGCGACATTTTCATGGCATCCAATTCCTTCAGGGCCGCCACCAACGCATTTTCGTCGTCGATAAAAAGGCTCAGCTGTACCTTGCCCTTGGCGGGAGCCTTCTTCCCGCGGGCGATCTTCGGCATCCCCAGTTCGTCGAGCTCGCCTTTTTCCAGATTACGCAGGATTTCCTTGGCCCGCACGATCACCTCTTCCGGAACCCCGGCCAGCTGCGCCACCTGGATGCCATAACTGCGGTTAGCCGATCCCTCCACAATCTTTCGCAGGAAGATAATTCGCTCTCCTATCTCCTTGACGGCGACATTGTAGTTCTTTACACCTGCCTTGGTCCGGGCCAAGTCCGTCAACTCGTGATAATGGGTCGCAAAAAGTGTGCGGGCACCTAGATTTTTGGCATCATGGATGTACTCCGCCACCGCCCAGGCAATACTCAGACCATCGAAGGTGCTTGTGCCCCTTCCCACTTCATCCAGGATGATCAGGCTGCGCCCCGTGGCATGCTGCAAAATGTTGGCAACTTCCGCCATCTCCACCATGAAGGTGCTTTGTCCCTTTACCAGATTGTCTGCCGCCCCGATCCGGGTAAATATCCTGTCCGCCACCCCGATCATGGCCCGGGCGGCCGGCACAAAGCCGCCCATTTGCGCCATCAGGACGATCAGGGCAATTTGCCGGATATAAGTGGATTTTCCCGCCATGTTGGGACCGGTGATGACCAGGAGCCGGTTGCCCTGCCTGTCAAGACAGACGTCGTTGGGCACAAACCCGTGGGCCGGGGACATCCTCTCCACAACCGCGTGCCGGCCGTCAGTAATGGCAATCCGGTCCTCGTCATCCACCTGGGGACAGGTGTAACGGTATCGTTCGGCAACCTCTGCCAGAGAGGTCAGGGCATCAAGATCGGCAATCAGGGAGGCTGTATCCTGGATTCTCTTAATCTCGCGGGCGATTTTGGTTCTTATATCCACAAAAAGATCGTATTCCCTTTCTTTCCTCCGGTCCTCGGCATGCATGACGATATTCTCATATTCCTTCAATTCCTGGTTGATGTACCTTTCGGCATTCACCAGTGTTTGTTTTCGGATGTAGTCTTCGGGAACCCGGTCCGTATTGGCTTTCGTGACTTCCAAGTAGTAGCCGAAAATGCTGTTGAATCCTACCCGGAGAGTACTTATGCCCGTTCTTTGCTGCTCTTTTTCCTCCAGCCGGGCGATCCACTCCTTGCCATCCCGCATGGCGGAAATCAGCTTGTCCAACTCCTCATCATAACCCTCCTTGATGATCCCCCCCTCCCGCAACGTTAGCGGCGGGCTATCGGTTATGGTCCCATCGATCAACTCGGCAACGTCAGTCATTTCGTCGATGCCGGCTTCCAGGAAGCGGAGCCGGGGAGCCGATAATTTCTGCAGAATCGTCCTGATGTCCGGCAGGGATTGGAGAGAATTCTTCAGCGCAATCAAGTCGCGCCCGTTGGCGATGCCCATGGCGATCCGCCCGGCCAGCCTTTCCAGGTCATAGATGCGGGACAAAGTCCGGCACAATTCGTCGCGCAGCAGATGATTGTCCTTTATTTCCCCCACGGCCCCCAGCCTTTCCCGGATTTTACCCGTTTGCGTCAAGGGGTAGTTGAGCCACCAGCGCAAGCGGCGCGAACCCATGGCGGTCACGGTCTCATTCAGCACATTGAAGAGCGAACCGGCCTTGCTGTTATCAGCGATGGTGGCAAAGATTTCGAGATTGCGCTTGGCAATATCATCCAAAATCAGATAGCCTCCCGTCTCGTACCACTGGATATTGTTAATATGCTGGGGACGGGTTTTCTGCGTCTCCCGGACATAACGCAGCACTGCTCCGGCCGCGGCCACAGCGGCCGGGTGCTTCGCGAGCGCCATGCTTTGCAGCTGCGGCCCGGCAAAGTGCTCATTAAGCAGAGACATGGCCGGGGCCTGGTCGAAGTAAGCCTGAGGAACGGCGTTTATCCGGCACCGGTTGCCGGCCTGGGAAAAAGCATCGACCAGCCACTGTGTCTGAGCCCCTTCGGCCAGCAGAATTTCACGAAAATCGAGGCTTATTGCCTGGGACAGGAAGAACTCCTGCTTTTCTGCCTGGCAAACGCGGAATTCACCGGTGGAGATATCAATGAAGGCCAGCCCCATCCCCTCCGGCAGCAAGCACAGGGCCGCCAGATAATTATTCTCACCGGGCTGCAAATTGTCCGCATCCATGACCAGCCCGGGAGTGATAACCCGCGCCACCTCCCTCTTCACCACCCCTTTTGCCAGTTTGGGGTCCTCCATCTGCTCGCAAACGGCAACTTTGAAACCCTTCTCGATGAGCCTGCTGATGTAAGAGGAAGCGGCATGGTAAGGAAAGCCGCACATGGGAATGCTGTCCTCCCGGCCCTTGTCTCTGGATGTCAGCGTGATATCCAGTACTTTCGAAGCTGTAACGGCATCTTCAAAAAACATCTCGTAAAAGTCGCCCATGCGAAAAAGAAGAATGCAATCCTCGCAGCCGGCCTTGATTTCAACGTACTGCCGCATCGCCGGCGGCAGGCTCATCAAATCCCTTATCCCCATCTATCGCACCTTCTTTTCCTCATGACTCGACTTTTAGCATAAATATCATTCCCGCCAAAGGGTTTCCGCAAGAGTTTTTTCCTTACCTTATTTGATTTTTTTTTGAAAGTATTTACCGTGACATAGCCATATGAACCGCCCGCTGACGAATCCGGACAAGAAAAAATGTATTGACTTCCGGAAAGGCATTAGGTAAGAAAGGGCACATTTTTTGTGTACAGTTTGTCATCCCTCGTCAAAATCTGTGCACCGTTGCAGCAGTGGGGCAACCCCCGATTAAATAATGAGGAGGTACTTCATGATGAAACGGCGGATTTTCCCGTGGATGGGACTGATCGTCCTGTTCTTAATCATCGGCTTCGGCCGGGAAACACTTGCCCAGGAAATCTACAAGGTAAAACGCGGTGATACGCTGGCTCAGATTGCAAAGAAATATGCAGTCAGCCCTGAAGCCCTGAGGGAAGCCAACCATTTGCAGGGCAGCAACATCAGGAGCAATCAGGTCCTCACCATCCCCAACGGGGCAAAACGAGTAACGGCAAAGAAATCCCATCCCACCCCAGCCTCTGCTTACTATACGGTAAGAAAAGGGGACAGCATCTTCAGCATCGCCAAAAAAACAGGCGTTTCCGTAAGCGCCATCAGAGAAGTGAATAATCTGTCCCGGAATTCACTGAAGGCGGGGCAGAAGATCAAATTGGCGAAGGCCGTTCCCGTACCGGTGAAAAAGGGAAAATCTACGGAACTGGCAGATTTGGACGATGATGAAGAAGGTTTGGACGACGATCTCCTTGATTCCCCTCTTCTGACGGAAGCGGAAAAAAATATCGCCGCCCGGGAAGAGTTGATGGGGAAATGGAATGACCCTCAGGAAAGAAGGTTGTTTGTCAAGGTAGCCACTGCTTTTCTGGGCGCCCCTTACAGATGGGGCGGTGTGTCTTTGCGGGGCCTTGATTGTTCCGCTTTTGTAAAAAAGATCTATCAGCTATTCGACATCAGCCTGCCTCGTACCGCCCGCGAGCAGGCGCAGGTAGGTGTTAATGTCGCCAAAGAGGACCTGGTTGAAGGCGACCTGGTTTTCTTCAATACCAGACGTTCCTTTGGCCATGTGGGCATCTACATCGGCAACAGCAAGTTTGTCCATGCCTCCTCCGGCGGCGACAGGGTGGTAAAGATTGACAGCCTCGATGCGCCCTATTACAATAAACGGTTTGCCGCAGCGGTCAGGCTGAAAGGTTTAGACGAAGAAGTCCTATAAGACAATGACTGACCGGGGGGATCATCGCGACCTCCCCGGTCAGTCATTGTCTTGCGCCTTAACCCGCTCATCACCCCCCTTTCAGACAATCGCCAGGTCCTCCTCCCAACCCGCCGGGCAGGAGGGGCAAATCAACTGCAAGACGGTCCTTTCTTAATTTTCACTTGCTTTATCCAGCTATTTTTAATAGTCTTCCCGCTCTCGCAATTACTGATAACCCCGCTGATATGAAGGAAACAGAACAGCAATGCCAAAAACAATCGCGCAGAAAATAATCGAGGCGCATTTCGTATCCGGCACCACCACGGCGGGTAGCGAAATAGGCATCCGCATCGACCAAACTCTGACCCAGGACGCCACCGGCACCATGGCCTACCTCCAGTTTGAGGCCATGGGGATCCCGAAGATAAAGACCGATCTCTCGGTCAGCTACATCGACCACAATACGGTACAGATCGGCTTCGAGAATGCCGACGACCATCGCTACCTGCGCAGCATCGCGCAAAAATACGGTATCTATCTTTCCCGGCCGGGAAACGGCATTTGCCACCAGGTGCACCTGGAGCGGTTCGGCAAGCCGGGGGCCACCTTGATCGGTTCGGACAGCCATACACCCACGGGCGGCGCACTGGGAATGCTGGCGATCGGGGCGGGGGGCCTAGACGTAGCTCTGGCCATGGCGGGCGAACCTTTCTACTTCACCTCGCCCCGGACGATCAAAATCAACCTGACCGGCGCCCTGCCGCCCTGGGTATCGGCCAAAGACATCATTCTCCAAGTCTTGCAGATTTTTTCCACGAAAGGCAATGTGGGGTGCGTTTTCGAATACGGAGGTCCGGGCGTCGCCACGCTTTCCGTGCCGGAACGGGCCACGATCGCCAATATGGGCGCCGAATGCGGCGTGACTACCTCCCTCTTTCCCAGTGATGAAATGACGCGGCTGTTCTTAATGGCCGAAAACCGGGAAGCGGATTGGCGAGAGATTGCCGCCGACACCGACGCCCAATATGACCGGGTGGTGGAGATAAACCTGGAGGAACTGGAACCACTGACCGCCAAACCCCATAGTCCGGACAATATCGGCACCGTCAGGGAAGTGGGAAAAATAGCCGTCCAGCAAGTCTGTCTCGGCAGCTGCACCAATTCGTCCTACAAGGAACTGGCCACGGTAGCCCGCATCCTGAGAGGTCGGTTGGTCCACCCGGACGTCAGCTTTATTATTGCACCCGGCTCCAAGCAAGTGCTGGAAAACCTGGCGCGCGACGGCTATCTCACCGATCTCCTCTCCGCCGGTGCCCGGCTCATGGAAAATGCCTGCGGTTTTTGTATCGGCAGCAGCCAAAGCCCTTCCACCAAAGCTGTGTCGCTAAGAACGTCCAACCGGAATTTCCTGGGCCGGTCAGGCACCGGGAGCGCCGAGGTCTATCTGGTCAGCCCGGAAACTGCCGCCGCGGCAGTAATAACGGGCAGCTTCACGGACCCACGCGATCTCGGCATACCTTACCCCGCGGTGAGCATGCCCACCCGGTTTTACATCGACGACCGCATGATCATCAAGCCTGACCCGGAGGTTGATGGCACCGCCGTCACTATCCACCGGGGACCCAACATCGGCAATCCGCCGGAGGGCACGCCGCTTCCGGACCATCTGGCCGGCGAGGTCGCCATCAAGGTAGGCGACAAGATTACCACCGACCATATCATGCCGGCGGGCGATCTGATGAAATACCGCTCCAATATCCCCAAGTACGCGGAATTCGTCTTCACTTTCCTGGACAAGGATTTTGCGAGGCGCGCCCAGGCGATAAAAAACGCGGGCCGGCACAGTATCATCGTCGCCGGTCTTTCCTACGGGCAGGGCTCCTCGCGGGAACATGCCGCAATCTGTCCCATGTACCTGGGGGTCAAGGCCATCCTGGCCCGGTCTTTTGAGAGGATCCACGCGGCCAACCTGATCAACTTCGGTATCCTCCCCCTGACCTTCGAGGAAGAAAGGGCATACGAAAACATCCGCCAGGGGGATCTCCTGGAGATCGAAAACCTCAGGACCACCTTGCTGGAAAACGGGAAAATGATCGTCCGGAACCGGACTCAGCATCAAGACTTCGCGGTGTCCTACGACTTCACGGAACGTCAAAAAATGCTGCTTATCGCCGGCGGCGCCCTTAATCTGCGGCCGTCGCTCTGAGAAATCGGAAAATCGAGGGAAATGAATGTCGCTGAAAAATAAAATAACGGTCCAGACCCCCATTGTCGAAATGGAGGGAGACGAAATGACGCGCATCATGTGGCAGCTCGTGAAAGACAAGCTCCTCCTTCCCCATCTGGACATGAAACTCTTAGGCTACGATCTGCATGTGAAGAATCGCGATGTCACGGACGATCAGGTCACAGTTGACGCCGCCCGCGCCATCATGAAATATGGCGTGGGCGTAAAGTGCGCCACCATCACCCCCAATGCGGACCGGGTGCGGGAATACGGTTTAAAGAAAGCCTGGAAAAGCCCCAACGCCACGATCAGAGGCATCCTGGACGGAACCGTTTTCCGGAAGCCGATCACGGTGAAGAACATCCGTCCTCTTGTTTGCACCTGGAAAAAACCGATCATCATCGGCCGCCATGCTTACGGCGATGTATACAACAACGTGGAAATCTTCGCGGCCGGCGCCGGTACGGCGGAACTGGTTTTTACACCTGCCGACGGCGGACGGCCACTCCGCAAAACCATCAAGGAATTCAGCGGCCCGGGCATTATCCAGGGCATTCATAATACCGACGCCTCCATAGGGAGCTTTGCGCAGGCCTGTTTCACCTTCGCCCTGGATCAAAAAACGGACCTTTGGTTCAGCACCAAGGACACCATTTCCAAAACCTATGATGCCCGCTTCCGCGAAATCTTTGCCCAGGTATACGAAGACAAGTGGCGGGACAAATTTCAGACGGCCGGCATAGAATACTTTTTCACCCTCATCGACGACGCAGTCGCCCGCATCATGAGACATGAAGGCGGCATCCTCTGGGCGCTCAAGAACTATGATGGCGACGTCATGTCCGATATGATCGCTGCCGCCAACGGCAGCCTGGCAATGATGACCTCCGTTCTTGTATCCCCGCAGGGCTATTTCGAATATGAAGCAGCCCACGGTACCGTACAGAAACATTACTACCGGCATCTCCAAGGAGAGGATACTTCCACCAACTCCATGGCCATCATCTTTGCCTGGTCCGGATGCCTCCGTAAACGGGGAGAACTTGACAGCGCGCCGGCGGTGACAGGCTTCGCGGACAGCCTGGAAGAAGCAGCCATCGAAACGGTCGAAGCGGGAATCATGACGGGCGACCTGCTCGCGGTCGCCGATCCTGCCGGCCAGCACCGGAAAGTAAGTACGGAGGTCTTCATAGACGCCGTTGCCGGGCGTCTGCAGCAAAAATTATGACCGAAAAGACGAATCTGAGGGATCTCACCTTGCGGGAGATCGAAAATCTCATCCTGAGCCTCGGCAAGGAAAAATACCGCGCCCACCAGATCATGGGCTGGCTGTACCGCCAGGGAGCGACCTCTTTTTCCGAAATGACTACCCTGGCCCGCGATTTCCGCGTTGGTATCAGCAATCTGGCCGGGGTCGGCCAGCCCGAAATGGTGAAGGTACGGACGTCCCATGACGGGACGAAAAAAGTCCTTTCCCGGTTAGAGGACGGTTTGCTCATCGAAAGTGTGCTGATCCCCGGGAAGAATCACTGGACAGCCTGCCTTTCCACCCAGGCAGGGTGCCGCATGGGGTGCAAATTCTGTTTTACCGGCCGGCAGGGACTCAAGCGGAACCTATCGCCGGCGGAAATTACCGGCCAACTGACG
>ORJL011338288.1_pt1 | contig 12214 bp, 14 predicted proteins | sample 1779941 | NCBI WGS metagenome assembly ORJL01 (sample SAMEA104232317, study PRJEB22302) | groundwater metagenome | biome: forest; feature: aquifer; material: groundwater | place: USA | collected 2011-08-07 | depth 5.8 m
CGGCAATTTAAAAGGCTTTGGCGCAATCTTTTTGTAAGGAATACAGGATAAAAGATGATGAATGCAATTGAGCCTTGCCCGCTTTTGATCATCGGCGTCAACAACCCACCAGGGCGCTTCTTTGATATCGGTATGTTTAAACATCGCGTCTTTAGCTTTTGAGAATTCCACCCATTTGGCGCGCGACTGCAAATCCATGGGGCTTAACTTCCAATGCTTGGCCGGGTCATGCATACGCGCTTGAAAACGCCGCTCCTGCTCGACATCGCTTACCGAAAACCAGTATTTGATAAGAATAATGCCGGAGCGCATCAGCATCCGCTCGAATTCCGGGCAGGAACGAAAGAATTCTTCGTATTCGCTCTTCGTGCAGAACCCCATCACATGTTCAACCCCGGCGCGATTATACCAACTGCGGTCAAAGAGCGTCATCTCCCCGGCGCAGGGAAGATGAGGCACATAGCGCTGGAAATACCACTGGGATTTTTCTTTTTCAGTGGGGATGCCCAGGGCCACTACCTTGCAGAAGCGCGGATTTAAACTTTCCATGATCCGCTTGATAACCCCGCCCTTACCGGCGGCATCCCGCCCTTCAAAAATCACGACCATCTTCAAGCCTTTGTGCTTGACCCATTCCTGCAGCCTAACCAATTCTTCCTGCAGGTGCTTTAGTTCTTTGTTATAAAACTTATTTTTTTCCTTCTTGTCCGCGTGATCACTTTTAAGGATTTTTTTATGACCGGCTTTTTTATGCATAGGTTTTGCCTTTCAAAAAGTACCGTTTCTATTAAAAAATTGGTTACTCGTATTTTTTGCCGTTAAATTCAATCCAGCCACCGGGCATGCGTTTTAAAGGGTCATGATGGGTCTTATGAATGGTGCCGCCTTTTTCACTAAAAATATACTCCCCGCGAAAATAAATAGGAACACTCGACTTTAAGTCATCAATGCGCGGAGCAATATCAATATTATGAACAACCAGAAGTGTCTGGCCGCTGGGAAGCCTCACGATAAACCTTTGATGGCGAGGCGGCTCACTATCGTCGTTTAAGAGTTGCCCGACAATCCCGTGGGCCTGGACGGCAACACCGTTTTGTTTGCTAAGAAAGGCCTGGGCAATGAGGGTGTAATCGTCTTGACTTTGGGCCGCAGGCTCGGGAACACTTTGTTTTTGAGTGCAGCCGGGCAAAATTAAAAATATCGTCAGAGCGGCCGCCAGCGGAAATTTAAAAGCCTGCGGCCCTATCAGAAAATATTTTTTCATTTTTCGTCCCGATGAACAATGACCGGTGAAAACGCGGGAAGGCATACGGCGATGTACTGGGCCCCACCAGCTTTGGGGGTCGCGTATTTAACCCACTCGCCTTTTTTAGCGATCACAGCCTGGCCGGCCTTGACATCCATCCGTCCTTTTTTGTGGTAAACGCGCAGCGTCCCTTTTAAAACGACCGTGTATTCGTCAAATGCCGGGCGCTGTCCGGGCTCCACCCAACCTTGCGGGCTTTTCATCTGGGCAATGCTAATAGCTTTTGTTTTTGAGTTAACCCGTCCGATAAATTCTTTAATAATTTTCGGCTTGTTGACGACGTCCTTGATTTGAGTCGGGGGTTTGATCAGTATCGGCATATTATTTAAATTCTATTTTTTCAACCATAAACCGGTGCGAATAATTAAAACTCCCTACTTGATCGATGAGCATGACCTCGTAAGGCATCCAAACACCTTGTGTTTCGCGGTAATCAAGATACTGCACGGCACCGTGGTAGGCCTTCGACAGGTTCCTTAGCGTAAATTCGATATAATCGATGAGACCGGTACTTTTGTTAATCCAAACAACGCATTGATCGCTGTCACCTTCGGCAAAAAAGACGTCTTTCGAGACAAAGACTTTATCGTATTCCTGCGAGCCGACAAGACCTTCACCGGCATAGGCGATGGCCGCGCTGTTTCTTAAAATAAAAGGCCAAAGAAAATAATTGCGCGCCGGGGAAAGATAGAGCCCGGTATCAACGGGTTTTTTGACAGCGACCCTGCCGCTTTTCGCGCAGTAAGTACCAAAATTTCTTATACCGAAAGAATCCCCCGCGCTTTTTCCGTCAAGGTAAAGCATTTCGGCGTCGTTTGATTTGAACGCGAAGGTAAATTGAATTTTCTGCGCGGGGTTTTCGATGGGTGTCAGGAGCCTGAAGACATTGGCCTTCCACTCATCAACGGCGATGACCGTAACAAAATTAAAACGATCTGTGCTATTCTCGGGGTCATGAGCCTGAAAAGTTTTTTTTAAGAATTCATCGCCTTGAAACTGCAGACTAGGCAGAGCGCCTTCACTCTGCAGTTCTTTGGTGCGCAGGTCAACCGCCATACAACCCGCAGTAAAAAGCGCCAGCCACAAAATGAAAACGGATTTGAAGATCATTTTAAACTCTTTGCCAAAGGTTTTCGCCCGGCGTAGCCTTCCATCAAATCGTGATACCATTCGACTTCCGGTTCGTCGCTGCGCCAGCAAAGCATGGCCTCCCGGCCGTCAATAAGGGTCGGAAAATCGACCAGGCCAATCTCAAAGTTCCAGTCTTTAAACTGGCAGCCCAATTCTTCAAGTTCACGGATGTGGTTTTCGATTTCCAGAATCAACGTGTCTTTTTCCTGGCTCGATTCAATCCCCCCGATAGCTTTGAACTTCTTTCCTTTTGTGAGGATATCGTTGACAATGCGTTTGACTAAGGGAAGCCTCAAATTGGCTTCTTCGGAGGTAAAATATTTTTTTGACATAGGGCCTCTTTTGTTATTGTTTAGGGGCTGAAGCCGCAGCTGCCTGCACCTCATAATGCCAATGCCAAGGCTCATAGGTAATGCCGCTGGGGGCGTTCTTGGGGTACGAGAGGATAAACCCAAATTGCCGGGCATTAGCTAAAAGCCATTTATTTTCTTCTAAGTTTTCAAAATCCGCGGCGTTTTCTTCGCCGTTAATGCCCTCGGCGTTAATAAAATCAATGGCCTGGCATTTGGGCGCGCCGTGCTCGCTATACCCGGGGAGTGCGACAAATTTCACAGTTTCTTTGATCGAATAATCGTGATTACTCAAATAAAAGACAAATAAATACAGCTGGTAGGCGCTTGAACGGTAGCCGGAATCGACATAAAGGCGTTTACCGATATCCGTCTCCATGGACTTCATCATCGCCAAATACTGCTCATAAACATCGGGGGGAAGGAATTTAGGAGAAAGTTCTTTTAATTCGTCCTTAATTTTTATTTTCTGGCCGCGGATCATAACCAGAGCCTCTTTGCCGGTGGCCATACCTTGATAAGGGATTTTGACGTTCAGCTTTTTAGCGTCGAGAGTTTCAAATTGTTTGAGAAATTGCTTTTCTTCTTTATTTAGCGGGGCGTAGAGTTCGGAAAATGTGAGCGTGGACAAATTTTCCTGGCGGTCACGCTCTTCGATGAGAGGGGCAAGTTTGACAATGAGATTTTTTACCTGCGTGACATCTTCTTCGCTTAGGCGCTCGCAATCAAGCGCGGCCCATGCCGGCTGGAGAGCCATGAACAAAATACTCAAGGCCAGGATGCATTTAAAAAGTCTTTTCGCAGAAGTCATGGAGGTGAAGTTTTACCTCGCTAAAATCCGGTTCATTAAGAGAGCTTAGCTATTATACCGTTCTTTCGGGCTTTGTAAAAAGCGAAATTCATCTTTTGGAAACAATTTTATTATAGTGAGCAAGCGATTTTTTAATATAACCGCGCCTTAATTCGATAATATTGGCTTTTTTCCAGAAAACAGGATGATGGGAAGCGATAATAATCTGGCAACCGTCTTTCTTGATTTCTTCAAGGCCTTTACGGATTCGCGTAATCCACTCTAAATCCTGCCCCGCCTCCGGTTCATCAAATAAAAGGCAATCCCCTTCTTGAAATCTGAAAAACCCCAGCACATCGCGCATGGTCTCGCCGTGGGAAGAATAACGGGAGCGTACCTTAATCAGCGATCCGCTCACCCCGGTAAAAGGTTTTTGACAGCGGTGAGGATTCATAATCTCGGCGTTAAAATAACGGTAAGTGGTTTTGACATCTTCATAGCGGCGGCAATCAGCGCAGTCGTAAATAGATTTGAGCAAGGTGCTTTTGCCCGAGCCGTTTGGCCCCACGACTACGTTAATGCCGGGGATGAATGAAACATTTTTTAAGTTCTCCACCCTGCCTTGATGACGCAGGCATAGGGTTATGCGGGTAATCACGCCGTTCTCCCGAAAAATTAATTGGGCTTTTCTTTTGTGTCGTGAAGGCGCCGGTTGACTTCTTTTCTTAAAATGCTTAAAAGCTTGCGGGTGTGCATGGGCTTGGCCATGGCCCGGTAGGAAATGCCGTCGACTTCTAATGTCTCTTCGCCTTTATCTTTCGCAACATTCACGGTAATGGTTAGAAAGACAATCGGGATATCTTTTGTGGCCGGGTCTTTTTGCAGACGCCCGGCGACTTCTTTGCCGTCGATATCCGGCATAATAACATCCAAAAGTATAATAAACGGTTTTTCTTTTTTAGCCTTTTTAATCCCTTCGGTTCCGTCGTAAGCAACCAAAACCTCATAACCGTCCATCTTGAGCACTTTCTCAAGCATGCGCACCGTCATGGGGTTATCATCAATGACTAAAATTCGAACAGGGTCCTTTTTCATTTCTTATCTCACTTGAGTCACGTCGCCGGCCATTCTTTTAATGAGAACGCCGGAGTCTTTGCGGATCAAAAGCCCCCCGTCTTTGTCGATATCAACAGCCACACCTTCAATGGGGCCGTTTGAATCCATCGCCTTGACTCTTTTATTGAGGGTTATGGACAATTCTTTCGCCTTTTTTAGAATAGAAGAAAATCCCTCATCTTGCAAACGTAAATACCATTTTTCTATTTCACGTAAAATTTCCTGAGTTACCGCAATTCGTGAAACAGAACGTTTGAGTTCACTCCTTAGCGATGTGGCACCCTGGGGAAGCGTATCGCTTTTTGTATTTACATTAAGACCGATACCCACCACCACAAATTTTACCCGGTCCGTCTCCGCATTTAATTCGGTCAGGATACCGGCTATTTTTTTGCCGTCGATAAATACATCATTGGGCCATTTGATTGAGGCCGTCAGGCCGAAAATATTCTTGATCGCGGTTGATAAGGCGACTCCGCAAAGAAGCGTTAACTGTGCAACTTCGGTGGGAAGAAGTTTCGGGCGCAAAATAATCGACATGTAAACCCCTTTGCCCTTAGGCGAGGCCCATCCCCGCCCCAGCCGGCCGCGGCCCTTCGTTTGGCTTTCCGCCAAAACAACCGTGCCTTCGGGCGCGTTTTTAAGCCCGAGGGCAAAAGCCGCGTCCATGGTGGAGCCGATCGTGTCGTAATGAATAACTTTTTTACCTAATATTTTTGTATTCAGCTTGAATTGGATTTCGGAGGGAAAAAGTTTGTCAGGTGAGGAAACTAATTTGTAACCTAAATGCGGCACGGCCACAATCTCATAGCCTTCGTCGCGCAGCCCCTCGATATATTTCCAAATGGCGGTACGGCTGATATTGAGGCTGTGGCTTATTTCCTCGCCGGAGATGTGGTTTTCGCTCTGCCGTAAAAACTCGATGATTTTATCCTGCATGCGGCATACTCATCGTTTTATTTCTTGCCTGAAGAAGACATTTTTCGTAATTGCTCGATTGTTTTAGGGAGATGATCCAGAAAATAATCCACCTGTTCTTCTTTGGTCCAGCGCCCGAGGGTGATACGCAACGACCCCAAGGCTAACTCGTCTTTGACTCCGATAGCCCGAAGCACGTAGGACGGTTCAAGCGCCCCCGACGTGCAGGCCGAACCCATCGAAACCGAAATCCCCGCCATATCCAGGCTCATCAGGAGTGATTCGCCGTCCACCCCGGCGAAGGAAAAATTAAAATTGTTGGGAAGCCTTTGTGTGGCGTGACCATTTAAATAGGCATCGTCAATGCGCCGGGAAATTTCGTTGATGATTTTATCGCGCAGCGTTGTCTGGGTTCTTATTTCTTCAGACATCTGTACTTTACAAAGCTCGACAGCCTTGCCTAATCCGACAATGCCGGGAAGATTATGCGTTGAGGCCCGCCTTCCCCTTTCCTGGTCGCCGCCTAAAAGAAAACGGGAAATCTTGGTGCCTTTACGAATAAATAACGCGCCCACACCTTTGGGCCCATAAAATTTGTGAGCCGCAATAGAGAGAAGATCGAGGTTCAATTCATCAACATTCACCGGAATATGCCCCACAGTTTGAATACAATCCGAGTGAAAGGTAATTCCTTTTTCTTTGGCAATTTTTCCGATTTCAGCAATCGGCTGGATAGTACCGATTTCGTTATTGGCATGCATAATGGAAATAAGCACTGTTTTGTCGGTCACGGCCTTTCGGACATCTTCAGGATTAACAAAACCGTTTTTATCAACCCCGAGATAAGAGACTTTGATTCCCTGGCGTTCCAAATGGGAAATAGCTTCCAAAACCGAATGGTGTTCGATTTTTGAGGTGATAACGTGATTGCCTTTGGATTGCATGGCGTGGATAACACCCAGGATGGCATGGTTGTTTGATTCGGTGCCCCCTGAGGTAAAAACGATTTCCTCTAATTTGGCGCCGATAAAACTGCTTAAGGTCTGGCGGGCATCTTCGATGGCCTTTTTGGCTTCCTGGCCAACGGTATGCGGGCTCGAGGCGTTGCCGAATTTCTCGAAGAAAAAAGGCTGCATCGCCTTTAAAACTTCAGGATCGGTCGGGGTGGTGGAGGCGTAATCTAAATAGATATTTTTTGACATCGTTTACCTTTCAAGATTGTCTAAATATACAACCTTCACTATTGATTGTCAACCCTTCGACGCTCCCCGCCCAAAGGACGGGGCTTGCTCAGGGTTGTGCTTCGACAAGCTCAGCATCTTTTGATCGAAGCATCCTGAGCACAGTCGAAGGATTACTCTAAGCGGCCCCTACGTTTGTCTGTTGACAAACAGACGTAGGGGCCGTCGAAGAGTCGCCTTCCCTTGGGTTAACCGTTGACGATTGGCTCCTGCTATAATATAATTCAGATAATTAAACTTAAGAAATGAATTCTCCAATCACTCAGTTCCCAGTTAATCTCTCTGGCTGGTTAGAACCTCTTCCCCAGAGCGTCAACAATCACTCCTCAGGCTTTGCTTTAGAGGATCGGCCTTTTTTTGCCATGGACATGACATCGAACAGCATGTCCCCCTTGCTTAAAATTACAGATACTTTTCTTGCACAAAAAATAAAAGAACCACATTTTAAATGCGGCGATATTCTTCTTCTTCGGATAAATAACCATTTGTTTGCGCACCGTTTTCTTAAAATTCTAAACGGCACAACCATCATCACCAAAGGCGATAATTTGCCACAGGCAGACGCCCCTTTAGATAAGAGCGCCGTATTGGCAAAAATCCGATTTATCAAGAAATTGGGCTATCCAATTGATTTGTGCCAAATCCACTGGCAAATCACTAATCTTTTACTTGGTAGATTGGGTATCATTGAAACTACTGATACTCATCACATGTTACGAAAGCCAATGATTTCTCTCTTAAAGACTGCTATAAGAATATTAAACCCCTCCTATAAGAAACTTTTTAGCGACCACTCGATGGAAAATAAGCTTATTACCTTCTTATCCCGGATCGCGCCCGACCCGGATAAAATTGCAATACTAAACGGGTTGTCTGCCGAGACACTCGACTGGCATTACTTTTACAAACTCATTCTTTATAACAATATAGGGCCGATTGTTTATAAGAATATCAAGCGGCTCACGAATAGTTTTATCCCTGAATGGGTAAAAGAGAATTTAAGTAAAATTTATAATGTAAATGCCACAGCTAACGCTCGTATATTCGATGACATCTCGCAACTGCTAGCCTTCTGCCAAGAACATAACATCCCCATAATCCTTTTAAAAGGCTTAAGCCTCGCCCAAGAACTCTATAATGACTTAAATGTTCGGCCGATGAAAGACGCGGATATCCTGGTTAAAGAGTCCGATTGGCCGGTCTTTAAAAATATTCTCGATGCCCTCGGCTTTAAAAATAAAAACGAGCTTGACCTTCTCAAACTGCATCAACTTTCCCAAACACCCATGCACTGGCATTTAAGTTACGCCAATGATACCGGAACAGAACTGGAAATAAAATTTTATCTCTATGATTTGGATTTTCCCAATTTTCTTGATCCTAATCAATATTGGCAAGACGCAAAGTCTTTGGAGATCAAAAATCAGAAAACGCTAAAGCTTTCTGACGAAGATGAATTTTTGTATTTAGCGGTGCGGATGTTCAACGTCCGCTTTCAATACCTTTTGTGGTTTAATGAACTGCGGGAATTCTTAAATAAACGGAAGAATTTTGATTGGCCGGCGTTTGTCGTCCGGGCAAAACATAAGAATGTTAGCGCACTCGCTTATTTCACTTTGAATATCCTCAAGGAAAGCTTCGAGGTAGATGTCCCTCAAGGGATTTTAAAAGAATTGCGGCCTTCGGGATTTAAGATATTCCTTTTAAATCTGATTTGCGCTAAAAATCTTACCGGCATCCGTCATCCCGCACAACGGGAAAGCAGCTCAAAAATCTTCGACCTGATGATATTTATACTTCTAAGAGTTAAACCCACCATGCAAAGTGTCGCGAATATTTTACGATACGCTTTTCGCCTGGCCTTCCCACCCATTGCTTATGTGATCTACCGTTATAATATTCCACGATGGCAAATTTATTTAGGTTGGGGATTTATCAAGCGGATATTTGTCAGGGGTTATTGAAAAATAATCGTCCCGCGTTTTTTAGCATAGGTCAGCGCGGACTTAAATATCAATACGCCTGTAATCGATAAACCGACGGCAAAAACGCCCAGCACAAATATTTCATACTCAAGCATTTTGATAGAAAACCCCTTTAAAACGGCTAAACGCAACGCATGGAAGGCATAGGTGGAAGGCAGCCAATAAGATATCTTCTGGATACTTTCCGGGAACACGCTAACCGGAAAATAAAATCCGCCTAAAAGCCAAATAACATTCCCGGCTATCCAACTTAATGGATCGCCTCGTTTAAAGGCAATTAAACCCGAAACAGACAATAACCCGAGGCTCATAAAAATCATAGAAGATAACAAAAGGGTTAAAATAACTGCGGCGACATTCACCCCTGAAAATCCCACCCCTAAGAAATTCCCGAGTAAAATACAGACTGCTGCTGTTAAAGTACCCATTAAAATATTGTAAAAACTAAAAGCACAAATCAATTCCCAAAGCGATGTGGGAGTGGTTAAAATAACCTCTAAAGTCCCGGAGGATTGTTCACGGCCGACCGTCCCCGGTAGGCCGTTCATGACCGATGTAAAAATACTCGTCGCGGCCAATCCAACAAGCATGAAAGAAAAGTAATCACCGCCGTAAAAAGTTAAGGATCCCACCTGGCCGCGGCCTATCATTTTCGACAAAAAATAGAAAAGAAAGGCGGAGATCGTCAAGCCCACCCAGCGTGTCAAAAAAGACAAAAAATAACTGATGTCGCCTAAAAATTCTTTGTGGGTAAATTTGAGAATCTTATAGAGAGAATAAGACATCTTACCCTTGGATTGCTGTCCGTTTATTTAACATAATGAGCATAGACGGTATTAAAATCCGCGTTCTCTAAATCAAGGCTATTATTTAACTCTTTTAACGGCCCCTTGGCCTTTATCTTGCCTTGAACCAAGATGACTATGTCGTCGGCTACATCAGAAATCTCAGAAAGAATATGCGTTGCCAGTATAACCGTTTTATTTTTCCGGGCAATAAGGCCGTGTTTGACAAAGGAAAGAAAATCTTTTGCGATAACCGGGTCAAGATTTTTAGTAGGCTCATCTAAGAGTAGAATAGGCGCGTTATTCATCAGCCCCCGAATCAGGGCAAAGCGCTGCTTAATGCCCGAGGAGTACTCTTGAAATGATACTTCAAGATATTCCTGAATTTTAAAAAGATCGGAGAGCTCATCAATTTTCTTGCTTATCGATTGAGCAGGAATATTTTGAAAAGAGGCAAAGACTTCCAAGTTTTGCCGCCCCGTCAGGCGCGGATAGAAGCTCCTATTTTCCCCCAAGACGACACCTATCGCACTTTTTGCCCGTGCGCCATCAGACACTACATCAAAGCCGTTAATAAACGCCCGCCCTTGGTCCGGCAGGATAATTCCGGCTAATATCCTTATTAACGTTGTTTTCCCAGAGCCATTGGGCCCGACCAAACCAAGTAAACAGCCCTCTTCCAGCGTAAAGCTAACATCGTCCAAAGCAACGACGGGGACTTTGCGCGCGCGAGAAAAAAGGCTTCGCAAATCGTAGACAACAAAAGGAATAAACTTCTTGGAGAGATTTTCGACAATAATAGCGTGGCGTTTCATCGGCTTAAGGCTTGGATTAGAAGTCCTGGAATTTTATCTAAATCCTGGTCTTTGTAGTACAATCTGAAAATCTTTACCTGCCTTGTCAAATGGGCCAAGAACAAAGAATGCTGCCGTTCCAACTCCGGCGGCGCGTATTTGATCCCCATAAGTTCTTCTTTCGCTAATCGTGCAAGAGCCACCTGTTTAGTGACGGCTTCAAGGCGTGTTGGGGCCGTTTTAACAAACCTTGGAAAAATCAGGACGCGGGGAACCGTAGGCTTTATTTTGGATAGAGAAAACTCTTCAGAAGTTTTTACTAAAACTTTTTCTTTTTTGAGGCTCTTTTGTACAAGTTTATTTCTCAATTCGGGGAACAATAAAAGAGATTCGCGGCGTAGCTTCGGCCTTGAAGGAAAAGGTAGACACTCAATGGCTGATCGCCCCTGGTATAAAATCACTTCTTCGTCACAGATATAACGAAATTTTTTTCTTGATAGAGCCAAGGCAAGTGTGGTTTTACCACTACCCGATTGGCCGGAAAAAAGAACTCCCCCGGTTTTGTTAGCGATACACGAGGCATGAAAAAGAAACAATCCATGACCCTGCAGAAGGCATTTGAGCGGCTGAAAGAAAATCAAATCAAACAACAGGTGCTTCTCGAAGTCAGGCGGTGTGGCAATATAAGCCGTGATGGTATTCGAGCGAAAATTAACCGTCGTCCTCAACGTGCGAGGCGCTACATCGAGATTGATGGTGGGATTTTTATCAAAAGTGAACCGTTCTTTATAGAAAGGGTGATCTGCGAATTTATTATAAAAAAGCGTAAAGCCGTGAAAACAATCATATTTGGAGCGTGGAAGTTTGGAATACGACGTTCGAAGATAATGGATAAATACGCGCAATCTGGCCGCTGATCGATGTTGCGGCTTTTGTTTAATAAAATCCGGGAATTGATTAATAATGAGATAAAGCAGGCTCTTTTCGTTAACCGTCATCTCGACATCAAATAAGGGGAAAACAAGTTGTAGTTTCATCACTTTTGAACATGAACCATCATGATTTACTTAAAATGATTAGTCTAAGAAAAAGAAAGCCCAAAGATTAGGTTATAACAGGGTGGTCGAAAACACCGCACCACCGACCCCAAAAACACGGCGCAGCTTAGGATGTTTGATAAATGACGGTTTTTCGTAGGTCTTTTTTTTATCTTTTTCTTGTTTTTTCGGTTCGTGTTCTTTGTTACGCATAGGCCTCCTCGACAAAAACGTCTGGACGTGAGCTCTAGCCTGCTTCTTCCTTCTTTTACACTTTTTCCTGATGACGCATGCCCAAAAAATTTTCCACATCACTTTTCAAAGCATTTAAATCGACGTCGTAATGCTGCGCCAATTGTTCTATTGTTTTTTCCACGCTTTGTGTTTGGGCTAAATACAACCAGATTTGCGAACCCACTTCGTTTAACCGGTACGAAGGCAACTCATCCGAGAAAACAAATAATCGCACCGTGCCTCTTGCGTCAAACCAAGTCATCGCCTGACATGGCGACCATTCTACACCATTATCGTATACAACAAAATCTTTTTTAAAACCATCCCAAGTTGCAGTTTCGTTACCTTTTGTCTCGGGATCGGAAAAGACCATCGCGATAGCAGATAGAAATTCTCCTGTCGCATGCGAGAGCACACAAACCAGATTGGCTATCCATAGAGAAAAACTCTTTTTTCTCAAATCTTTGAATAGAAACTTTAAGGTTCGAGAAGAGTAAAAATAAAACAATTTTAAAACAAATAAAAGA
>ORJL011387608.1_pt1 | contig 12213 bp, 7 predicted proteins | sample 1779941 | NCBI WGS metagenome assembly ORJL01 (sample SAMEA104232317, study PRJEB22302) | groundwater metagenome | biome: forest; feature: aquifer; material: groundwater | place: USA | collected 2011-08-07 | depth 5.8 m
CACGGAGCTGCTAGGACGTCGCGCCGCGCCAGCTCCACACAGCCTCCCGTCGACAGCCCCGCCCCCCGCAGTGACGTGAGCCCCACCCGAGTTCTCGCGTCTGCCGGCGGGGATTTGTCGTGTATGCTAGCACACTTCGGTGTTACTTTCAATCGCAGTTGCTCGCACCCATTGTGCAAAGTGGGTAATTGCAAGCCCTAAGCATGCTTGCATAACATGAGAGTGCGAAAGAAAGCGAACAGGGGCCCGAAGCTTCTGTCGAGAGGGAGTCTGGCAGAGCCGGAGCTTTTTGTCAAGCCTTGCCACAAAAGGAGGAAATGCCAGGTTGACCTAGAAATGGCGCTGGCCGGACTCCGTAGGGGTGGCAGCGGTGTTGATGCTGTTTCCCGCGAGATCCAGGATGGCGGTGCTGGGGATATAAGTTGCGGTGGAACTAGCCCCCGTAGTGACATGGTTAACGCTCAGGCTGGTGAGGGTGATAGTGATAGCATTGGTCGATGCGGCCCAGACCATGGAAGCTCCGAACACGCTGTTGGGTGCGCCCGTATAGTTGTTACGGCCAAGGTTGACCGTGCCAAGATTCACATCAAAAGTAACCGTATCATTATTGCCGAAGCCGGCCACATTGTTATTGATGGTGACCGTGATAGGCGTGGCCGTTCCGTTCCATCCGGTCTTTACCGAGGGCAGGTGTAGAGCCTCGGCATAAGTCAAGACCATCTGATCTCCGACCTCAGCTCTTCCTGCTGTCCCCCCGGTCTGGTTGATGGTCTGAAGGCCAATGGCCGTGGGGGCCGTGTTGTCTACCGCAACGTTCCAGGAGGTGCTGCCGGCGTTCCCCGCGTTATCCGTACCGGTAACGGTGAAGGCTTTGCTGCCCTGGCTGAGGGGATTGTCGGCCGTGAGGGAGGCAGACTGATAATTGTACGACACGCCCCCGCAGGTAAAGCTGCCTGGACTCAAAGGAGCCGAGGTCTGCCCGGCGCTGACCACGTTGGCGGTTACCGCCATGTTCGCTCCAACCGAGGCTACGCCACTGGGCGGTGACCCGCTATCGCTGACGCTGGCACATACCTGGTAGGTACCCCCTTGGCGTATCCATAGATAGCGTCCAGAGGGACCAAGTTGGGATCGGCACTTTGGTTGGTGTCTCCCCTGGTCTGAAAGTAGGCGCCCTACTCGGAGCCGCGCGGCGGAACGAGGTTCTCGGCGGAGGCGTCTACCATGAACTCCAGGAGGGCCGGACGCCGTGATTCCAGGGCTCGTTCCACCGAGGGTATGATTTGATCGGGATCCTCCACTCTCTCCGCGTGGGCTCCAAACTCACGGGCAATATTCGCGAGATTGGGGATAGGCAGTTCCGTCCCTATGAAACGGCTGCCGAACTGCTTTATTTGCTGGTAGCGCATGTTACCGAACAACCCGTTGTGCAGCACCACGCAAATGACCGGGATGTCGTTGGCCACGGCGGTAGCCCACTCCTGGAGACTCATCATCATGGAGCCGTCGCCTGTGATGCAGACCACGGGGGTTTCCGGCGAGGCGACTTTCACGCCCATTGCTTCGCAGAATTCGGCACCTAGAGGGTGCCAGCCGCCGAGGGTGTTGGCCGCTAGCGCATCGAAGGCGCGCTCGAACCAGCCCGAGGTGCCGCCGGAATCTGCGCTCACCAGGGCGTTGCGGGGCAACGCTTTTCTCAGGTCGCTCATGAGGCGGTAGTTTTGGATGGGAACCTTGTTCGACGTCTTCAGCGGTAGGATCTCCTCCGCCCACTCGGCCTTTCTTCGCGCCAGCTCCTGCACCCACTCAGATGGTTGGTCCGTCCGGCGTTCGGCGTATCCTCTGTCCTTCAAGGTCTCGAGAAGATCCTGCAAGACCAGCTTGGCATCGCCCGCCACGCCGGCTTCGACGGGCACGATCTTGCCTAACTCGGTGGGGTCGATGTCGATGTGCGCGATCTTGGCGCTCTTGGACATAGGCACACTGAAACCGGGGGTCACGGTGTATGGAAAGCTGCACCCAATGCCCAGGATCACATCCGCGTCTTTGTAGGCTTGCCGAGTGAGTGGGGCGCAGCCCACGCTGAGAGTGCCAAGCCCCAGAGGATGGTCGGCCGGGAAAATGCCACTATGCCCCTTGGTGGCCGCCACAGGGATGTTCATGAGTTCCGCCAGCTGCAGCAGCTCTTGGTGAGCGCCAGCCAAGTTTATGCCTCCTCCGGCAAAGATGAAGGGTCTCTTCGCCTTCTGCAGCAAGTCGGCGACGGCTTCAATATCCTGCTGGTTCCCGCGTGGCGGCTTGGCGAGATGGAGCCGAAGCTCCACGCGGTCGACGTCGACTTTCTCCTTCAAGAAATCCGAAGGTATCCCCAAAAAACAGGGCCCTTTTCTGCCTGACAGGGCGGTGGTCAGACCACGCTGCAGGCTTTCCTGGAGTCTGTCCTTGCGGCCTACTCTGATGGCCAGCTTGGTAACGGGAGCGAAGATGCGCGGCGAATCAAGATCGTGGTGTATGGACGCGCCCAGGCCGAGAAACTTGGTGCTCTCTTGCGCGGCAATGAGCACCGAAGGAGTAGACGTGTAGTAGGCCTGTGCCAAACCTGAAAGGCAGTTCGTTTCACCGGGTCCAGGGCTGACCAGACAAATGCCCACCTGCCGCGCTTGTCGCGCATAGCCGTTGGCCATGTACATGGCAGCCTGTTCGTGTTGGGACTGTACATAGCGAATCTCCGGGGTTCTGTGTAGTACGTCGAGCGTCGTCAGAAGAGCGCTACCCGATACCCCAAAGATCACCTTCACCCCTGCAGACTTCAACCCTCCTACCAGGACCTCCGCTACTGTCAGCTCCATCGCTTCTCATTCCAATCTGTGCTGGCTTCTAACTGGCACGTATGCGTTGAGGCATACTTTGATACCATTGCCCAAACTCTATCTGCTCGGAATCAGGATGCACAAATTCCTGGCAACTACCAAAACGCCCGGGGAACGCAGGAGGATTGCGCCTCCCTACACCCATTTTGCACCAGGAACTGCTCCAGGCCAGAAGATAGCCTGTGTCAACCGATCGCCTCCGGCATCTCAAGGGACCCCCCTTCTTGTTCTAGAGCCTCGGTATATAACCGCCTAATCTCGGGGTCTTCGTCTCCATATTCGATCGTCCTGTCCCTTCGCTTACTGGGCATCAATGTCCCCTCTCTCTGGACATCGTGGAATCCCACTCCGTATTTCTGACTGCCGTAGCGTAGACCTACCTGGAGCGAGGGCTCCGGACTCAAGTTAAACTGTTGGTGAAACCAGCGAGTCGGGGGGCTCAAGACACTTCCTTCTTGCCAATCCACCTTCATAACCAAGTCCCCATGGCCATTTTCATAAGGGCGAGTCCCCGCCTCGGGAGGCCACATAAGCGTGAAGCCCTTGCCGCGAACGACTAGCACAACCGCACCGCCGCCGTGATAGTGGGCCTTCTGATAGCAGCCGACAGGGCACTCAGCTACGTGCGCATTCAGGACGTTCCCCCCCATCTCCAAAGCGGCTACACGCGATCCGATTCCCTTTTGCGCGGCCAAATCGATTCTGACAGTCCTGATGTCGGCAACGAAATTGGTGTCCCATCCCGGCCAGTCCAGGGCACCGTGGTATCTTCTATCTCCGACCTTGAAATAGTCCGGTTGGCCATCGTAACGATCCGCGAAAACGTGGTCGCAGCCAAAGATGAAGCTCTCGTCTCGCAAGATGTCAAACAGTATCGGTGCATTGGTCACGGCCAAAAGCAGCGCCGGAGCAGAAGACCCGTTGTGCAGTTGGTGCCACACGTTAAGTGGTATCGCAAACAAGCTGCCCGCGCCCCACTCAAAGATGGCGCTTGGCTTGTCTGGAACCCGCACCTCGGCGGCGCCTCTTCCCTCCAAGACGTACACCAACTCCTCGTAAACATGTCGTTCCGGGGCTACCGAGCCTCCTGGCGGGATTTCCAGGACATACATGCCTGTAATGCCCTCCATCCCACGCAAATGAAGGAAGGCCCCCTTGGCTCGCATACGCTCCCAGTGCCCCCGGGACACCGCCAGCACCTCCTCAACCGCATATCCTTCAACAATCGGAATCCCCTCGCTCTGCATCCACCGCTCGTAAGTGGTCTCTACCTTCTTCGCCATATGCTCCCCACAAAAATCAACGTTTTCTACAACTTATCAGCAGAAAGTTTGCCGTCTCCCAGTTTCCGCGATTCAAGCGCAGCGGTAAGTTCATACCGACCAGGTGCCTACACCATTCGAATACGATGCTTGCAGAACACAGACAAAACTTTGGATCAAACTCTACTAGCTAGACAACGCGCCGAGTCCATTTCGCCCTAGTAGGTCGCAGCAATCCTTTCTCACGACTGCAGGACGAAGTCTGCAACAACGCTCCTCGGGTTATCGGTATAACCCTGCCCCAGCTTATCAAAGGCGTAGACGTGGAAGTGCTTTGACAGACCGTCAAAATTCAGGCTCCAATGGTCTGCAGAATAGTAGGAGCCGAAGCTGCCGCCGTGGATCAGCACCAAAGGCTCTCCGATCCCTGCCTCATAATACCTGGTCCTTATACCATCGACATTGCGGAACTTGGGCTTCTCCATCTCCATCCTATACTCTGTGCCTGTTCCGCGATAAACAGTTTAGTCCCCTGGCGAACACCGCTTGGCCGTATTCGCCCGCCCTTGTCGTAGGCCCTGATGATCCATCCGGCAAATTGGCACTAGCGCTTCTCTTGTGTGAGCCAAAACGAAAGGGTGTCCACCCCGGGGGTGATTGGCAACAGATCAGCAACCTTCGGGGTGCCCGCGTAAACTAGCCCGGTATAATTGAGCGGAATTACTACATGGTTCTCGTAGACCTTCCGGTAGGCAGCCTCCGCGTAGCGCACCTGCTCTTCCACCGACTTGGCCGCCTGGGCCTTCTCCACCTCTGCGTCGGCCACGTCTGTAAGCTTCACAACCCCTTTGCTCCAGTAATACACTCCCAGCTCCGCGCTTGCGAGTTCGCCAATTGTCGCGCAGTGGTTAGCGGCCGTTCCGACAATCTCTGGCGCGTGTTCTTTCCCAGAGAACAATGGACGAAAGACCGTGTATTCCATCGGCCGGATTCGTGCCTTAACGCCCACTTTTTCCCAGTAACCGGCCACAGCCTCCACAAGCAACTGCGTGTCGAGACAGCGAGCGAGGGGAACGCTGTAGAAGGTGATTTCAAACCCGTTGGGATATCCCGCTTGTCGCAAGAGGCGCTTGGCCTCTTCCGGATCATACGGAGTCGGTTTGAGGTCTTTCGGTGTACCTACGGAGAAGCCAGGCGCCGACGGCGTGACTGCCGCCACCGTCCCCGCCCCCGCAAACAGGGTATCCAGGATTTCTTGCTTATTAATAGCCAAGTCCAGGGCCCAGCGTACTTCGACCTTGGAAGTCGGTCCAGGCGGGTACTTGCCAAACGCACCATAGAAGTTGATCTGCGCCATGCCTCCGTAGGGAATAACAATAGGCTTAAAGCCAGCCTGCTCGACCTCTCGTACGGTACCAGGGCTAATGAGCACAAGGTCGGCCTGTCCAGCTTTCAACATGGCGATCCGGGAACGCTCCTCGGCCACCTTGAAAACCTGGACCCTAGCGAAAGCTGGGGTTGTGCGCCAGTGGTTCTCCACTGCTTCATACGTGATCGACTCACCGGGCTTGTGCTCGGCCATTTTGTACGGACCCGAGCCAATGGGTTTCCGGTTGAACCCTTCCCACCCGACTTGCTCGATGTACTTCTTGGGCAGGACTATGCCCTCGTTTCCCGAGCTTGCCAAGAAGAGGTCCATGTTTATGATAGGCTGGCTCAAATCCACGCGCACAGTCAGCCGGTCCAGTACCACTACATCCCTAATCGTCTGGCGGAACTCGCCCGCGTGGAGAGAAGCGGCCTCCGGAGACCGGTAACGGTCAAAAGAGAACTTGACGTCCTCCGCGGTCATCGGATCGCCATTAGAAAAGCGGATGCCGTCACGCAACTTGAAAGTCCAACTGAGGCCATCCGGTGTTGACGTGCCGCTCTCGAGCAGAAGCGGGCGGATTGCACCGTCGGGCGGAAAGGTCATAAACAGGGACTCATAAATCGGCCCACCGACGTCATTGGTTCTAATCAGACTCCTTGTTAGCGAAGGGTCAAAGACCTCCCTGGACAGGTCCGGCACGACGATGGTTATTTGTCCGGTGGGCTTCGCTGGCTTTGGCGCCGCGGGCGATGTCGGGGTTGGGTTAGCCCCCGCGGGCGCTACGGACGTTGACGGTGTTGACTCTTTTGCCGCAGGCTTCGCTGTCGGGGAAGTCGGCACCGGCGTAGCCTGAGTGCACGCGGCGAACAGAGCAAGTACCACCAGGAGACCTAGAGTGGCCAACAGGTTCCTTCTCCACGAATAACCTAGCATCGTATACTGTTCTCCTTCTTCTCTGGGTATTAGCAAGAGTGCCCCGGACTTATTCAGAGGCATGCCAAAGCCCTGCCGTCGCCGGGATTGTCGATAATTGCAAGATCGGTGCGGCTGGCTCTTCGTCTAAGTTTGCGCTACATGCCAAGTTCGGGCAATCGTCAGAGTCGAGTTCCACATGCTTCTAAAATAACTGTGGCGGTATCTTGGAATCGTCATCATACGGAACCCCACTTTCCGTTTCCTCTTCCTTGCCTCCTTCGTTCTTCACTCAAGTTGCCGGCAACTACGGCCGACACGCTCCTAGCCTGCCCTCGACCGTTAGTTTCCTTTGCAAATGCAAGTAATCAAGCACCGGACTAAGCCTGTCATTTAAGGACGCGCCAACGGTAGTATGCTCTTGCCTGGCGGTCAACCGGATTTCGGCGACCCTAATCCGTGAGTTCCCAAAGTTGGACAAACGTGGCAAGTTGCCACCCAAGAGTTAGGAACTCTTCTTGCCGAACGGTTCGAGCCGCACCCTCGGCATTTCCTATATGCCGACCATTCAGTGTAACTGGGCGGTATGCTAACATACACTCTGGTGGTTGTCAATGGACCGCACTCGTGGTATGTTACTGCTCAGGGAAAATGTCCGCACTCGTGGTGGCCCGCACTCGTGGGGCAGGGTCTTTTCATTGTCGTTGAGTTGGGGTGAAGCATCGGTCTGTGCAGGGAGCGCCCAGACGCAGCTCGGCACGAGGGCTCCATGTTGCGAAGATCGGGCAATCGTAGCAGAGCGACACGGGGAGGCGACTGGCCGCGTTGGTGCTCGGCGCTCCCTGGCTTGGCGCTCCCTGGGATGCCCATACCACAAAAATGTGGAACCCACCCCACTCGTGGCCTACACTCGTCCTGCCGGATTGCGTTGCCTTGACATCTTACCGGATTCCCTCATAATTAATGCTTAAAGTGCCCTGGGGGCCACGCTCTCTGGGAGAAAATGAGGCCGAAGCCCGAGCAGTTTAGCGACCACGGGTGCACGGACTACGCCATCAGCGTTCTGACAAGTACCAGTAGCCGGAACAAGGTTGCCTAAAACCACCGGTTCTCGATCACATAAGAGGCCGGGACGAACAATTATCTGCGGGGATGGCTCGGGGAGCGTGCGACCAAAGGTCCCCAGTCGCTGGCTGATACCCAGTGGTTCCCCGCGACGGAATTGAAACTCTAACCCATAGTAGCGTATATCGAAAAGGAGGCCCAACTGTGTCCCATGTCTTCGTGGGTCGTAGCGTGCCCAAGGTTGATGCCAAACAGAAGGTCACTGGGGAAGCCCTTTATGCCGGGGATATTCGCTTTCCGGGTACTCTCTTCGGCAAAATACTGCGCAGCCCGGTTCCGCACGCGCGATTAGTAGGGGTAGATACCAGGGAAGCCGAGCGACTACCCGGGGTCTTAGCGGTGGTCACTGCCAGGGATGCGCTACCGGTGCGCATCGGGCGTTTCATCCAAGACAAGACTCCTCTTGCTTTAGACAAGGTCAGGCACGTAGGTGAACCCGTGGCCGCTGTGGCCGCCATAGATCGGCTCACCGCAGAGAAGGCGCTGGACCTTATCAAAGTCACATACGAAGAGTTGCCGGCCGTTTTCGATCCTTTCGAAGCGCTCGTTCCAGGTGCCCCCCTTATCCACGAAGAGCTTCCTGCCTACGTGGATGCTATCCCATCACGGCGGTATGGCAACGTCCGGAACGAAGTACGCTATGCCTGGGGAGACTTGGAAGCGGCCTTTGCAAAGGCCGATCTTGTGTGTCAGGAGACCTATACTACCCAGGCAGTCAACCACGTCTACCTGGAGCCTCGAACGGCCGTGGCCGTTGCTGATCGATCTGGCAAACTTACTATTTGGTGCAGTACTAAATCCCCTTTTGCCTTCAGGTCCCAGGTGGCCCAATCCTTAGGGATGTCTATCTCCCGCGTGCGAATAATCGCCCCCAGTGTAGGAGGAGACTACGGGGGCAAGGGCCTGGCCACTATCGAGCCTATTTGTGCCCTGCTGGCTCAGAAGAGCGGGAGGCCTGTACGCCTGGAGCTTTCCCGCCAGGAAGAGTTGGCTTGGGGATACGTGCGGCATCCTGCTGTCATAAACCTGAGGACAGCTATGAGAAGCGACGGCACGCTGCTGGCTGTACAAGGGCAGTTAGTTTACGATACGGGGGCATACAACGATGCCATCATGGGCTTGGCCCATAGCTGCTTCAATTTGGTGGGGCCCTATAAGACCCGAGCTGTGGAACTGGTTGGTCGCACCGTCTACACCAATAACATCCCTGCAGGCCACGTCCGCGCCCCTGGGGCGCCCCAGACCCTCTTTGCCATAGAGTCCCAGATAGACATTATGGCTCGCAAGCTCGGGCTAGACCCCTGGCGGGTGCGCAACCACAATGCAGTAGGGAACGGTTCTTTGTCGGCTACCGGTTACGGCACTCTCCAAAACGTGGGCCTGACAGAATGCTTGCGAAAGGCAGCGGAATCTGCGTCCCGTGTCCGTCGGAAAGATGGGCCAAACCATGGCATCGGGGTAGCATGCGGTCAGTGGGAAGTCTTTCCCTCTGATAATGTTGCTCCTTCTCGGGCTGTGGTCATGATCAATGAAGATGGCAGCGCTACCGTCCTTTCCGGCATCACTGATCAAGGTGGCGGCCAATATACCACTATGACCCAGATAGCGGCCGAGGTGTTGGGCCTTTCTTTAGAGGATGTCAGCCTGGTGGTTGGCGATACTGATGTCTGCCCTTTTGAATCAGGTACCGGGGCGAGCGCCACTACCAAGCGGGCTGGCAACAGCGTTCGCTTTGCGGCACAAGACGCCAGAGAACAACTTCTGGCACTGGCCTCCGCGCGGCTTGAGGCCGCCGTTTCGGACCTTGCGATTGAAGGCAAACGGGTCTATGTCCGGGGCACTCCCGATAAGGCTGTTCCCGTGTCGGAGCTAGTAAGGATAGCTGCAGCCTCCACGGGCGGCCTTGTCATAGGTATCAGTACCGAGGGCCAGAAGAGGCTTATGGCTGCCATGAAAGAAGCAGAGGGGACCATCGGGTCGCCATCTTACAGTGTGCAAGTTGCTGAGGTCCAGGTGGACCCCGAGACGGGAAGGATTCAGCTCCTATCCTACCTCACGGTCCAGGATGTGGGCTGCGCTCTGAATCCCATGAACGTGGAAGGCCAGGTGGAGGGTAGCATAGCCTTTGGCCTGGGCTATGCCCTAAGCGAGGAAGTGTGCCAGGAAAGAGGCAATACCCTCACGAAGGACTTGTTGGATTACCGTGTTCCCAGAGCCACTGATGTCCCGGACATAAATGTGAACATGGTGGAGGAGCCTTCCTCCTTTGGCCCTTATGGGGCGAAGGGAGTGGGAGAATTGGGCATTACTCCTGTGGCTGCTGCTCTGGCGAACGCTGTCGAAGATGCTATAGGAATACGTATCACCAAATTGCCCATTACCCCGGAAAAGGTACTGCAGGCCCTAAAGCAAAGGGAGAAGCAGTAATCTATTCCCATCAGGCCGTTAAGGTTTTCAGAAATAGGACTCTTCTGGTATCGGCCGGGTTGTCCGGTGAAAAGGGCCTCTTTACCGTGTGCCTGGACTGCCAGTGTCATGCACGAAAGTGACAACTCTTGGAGTGCTCCGTGCTCCATTGACCTTCAGTTTGAATTTCACGTCTTTATTCACAATTAACCTGCCTGCCGCTCATCATAGCTCGCTCACACCTTGATTCTGTTCTTGGCGACCTTCTCACCTGTTTGGTAGTATTCCCCCTTGACAGCCAGTTCGGCCTCGTCGGCTATCTCCTCCGGCCAGAAGCCCAGGGATGAGCCAAACCAGGGTACTTTGGGATTGAGAGGAGGCAGCCCCAGATCCTGCCATATCTCCATGGCATTCTCCATGTATTCCCGCCTGGGTAGTGATGTCGGCGGATAGCCCCACTTACGCGTGGCGTCTATTAGAAGCGCCGAGGTCGGTGGGATCTCCAAGAGATCCTGCCTTTCTCCGGGTGGAATGGCTGACGGGTCCAGCGACGGGGTTTTGCCTTTGGCGATGTGAATATCACGATGAGGCTGCATGCGATAGCATAATGCCCACGCCACTGAGTCCATATCCCTGGGATCTATATCGTCGTCGACGGCTATCACAATCTTCGCATAGCGAATGCTTGCAGATGTGACGCCATAAAGCGCCTGCCAGACTTGAGGCGTGGTGGCATTCTTGAACTTTACTACGCATAACATCCGGCCGCCACTGTCGGTGTGATAGCCTACATCTACCACGCTGTCGATCCCTAGACTGTGCTTCAAGAGATTATAATCAGTGGCCTCTTTGCCGATCTGCACCATCAGGCTGCTTTCACTGGGAGGAAACTGGCTGATATAGGCATTCCAAATAGGCTGTTTGCGATGGCCGATGCACTTAACGTTGAGGAACAAGTCCGGTCTACCCATTCCCGTGTACCCTGTGAACTCTCCGTGCGGTCCCTCGCGCTCCAGATAGTCGGTGGGGACTTCTCCCTCTATTACAATCTCGGCTGTGGCCGGAACCTCTAGGTCAACCGTCTTGCATTTGACTAACTCAATCGGCCCACCGGCAATCCCCCCCGCTACGTCCAACTCGTCCACGCCGTAGGGAACCTTGGTTACTGCCACCAAACCTACGTTTGGTGTGGGCCCCACAACCACGGCCACCGGCATCGGCATGCCCCGGTCCTTGTACTTCTGCCAATGGAGGCGCAAATGCTGCTGACTTGCAACGGCTATCCCTGTTCTGGTAGGGCTCTTGAGCATAGCCCGATGATTGCCCACGTTCCTGATCCCCGTATCTGGATCCCTGGTGATCATGTTGCCTGCGGAGAAGTAAGGAGCGTTGTCAAACCCAGGGGTGGAGATGGGAACAGCAAATTCCCCCAATCCTCCATGCTCCTCCAGATTACCGCCTATGTGTACCTCTTCGTAAACCGGCCCGGACTCAACCATCCTTGGCTTCAAGGGATGAAGTTGAGCATCCTCCCACTTTTTCAGTATACCTTCTGGATCGGTCCCCATGGCCAGAGCGTAGATGTCCCGGGAACCGGCATGGCAGGCGACCAAAACCCCCCCATTATACTTCTTGCCCTTGGCATCGGTTACATTCTCAAAGAGAAAAGCTTTTCTGTCTTTGTCAGGGATTCCACCACGGAACTGCCACCTGACCAGAGGCATCAGCTCGGTATCTTTGTTTATCTCCCGCCTGACCCTCTGGAGCTTACCATTCTCTTCCAGAACCCCGATGTACTCCCTGAGGTCCTTGTAGTAGGCCACTGTCCCTCCCCTCTCGATAAGTTCCTAAGACTTACCACAGACGGCCCTGTTAGCCCGGCGTGCGCTTTCGACTAAGGTTCGACAGGGATTGTCTGTGCCGCCAGGTTCAACTCGTCAGACAAGTTTTGAGCGCCGGCGCCAGCGCGAGTACTGCCGCTTCGGCCCGATGAAGCGGAGCCCCACTAGCGATCTTCCTCGTATCTGGCATCTCGTTGCTTGAGGAACTCCTTAAAATCCCGCATGCTTCCGTCGGACCGGCCGAATGCTATCAGAAGACCATCGTGCTCTTTGGTGAGGTGCCCCATCAAATGAAGCTCGTGATGGTGCTCCTGTGCCGCGCGCCATCCCATGAGGTCCTGTGCATAGTTGAACGCGGCCTTGGTCAACCTTATGGTGTAAGGTAGAGTCAACGCAATCCTGCGCGCCAGCTTAAGCGTTTCCTC
>ORJL011161865.1_pt1 | contig 12208 bp, 14 predicted proteins | sample 1779941 | NCBI WGS metagenome assembly ORJL01 (sample SAMEA104232317, study PRJEB22302) | groundwater metagenome | biome: forest; feature: aquifer; material: groundwater | place: USA | collected 2011-08-07 | depth 5.8 m
ATCAAAGAGCAGGCGATGGCCGATTTCGCGGAGTTCGTAAGTCCGATGAAGGTGCGGACGATGAAGGCTGCCAAGCTGGACATCATCGAAGGGCGCAGGGAAGGCGCCTGCGTCTGGGACATCACCGGAAAGAAGTACATCGACTGCCAGACGGGCTCGGGGATCATGAATGTCGGAAGACACAATCCCGAGATCGTGCAGAAGCTCAAGGAAGCGCTGGACACATACGACATCGGGGTCTTCCTGCTGTGCTCGAAGCAGAAGGCGGACCTGGCAAGGAAACTCGCGGAGATCGCCCCGGGTGATCTCAAGTGCACGATCTTCGGCGTCGGGGGCGGCGAGGCCAACGACGCGGCGATCAAGATCGCACGCGGCTACACGATGAAGACCGAGATCATCTCGACCGAGCGCGCCTACCACGGCCACACCGGCTTTGCGCTGTCGGCGATCGGGCGGGCTGCTTACAGGGAGCCGTTCGAACCGCTGATGCCGGGCTTCAAGACCGTACCGTTCGGGGACATCGACGCGATGCGCGGCGCGGTCACCGCCGACACCGCCGCGATCCTGCTCGAACCGATCCAGGGCGAGGGAGGCATCCACATCCCGCCCGACGACTACCTGCCCGCAATCAGGAAGCTGTGCGACGAAAGAGAGATCCTGCTGATTCTGGACGAGATCCAAACCGGCATGGCTCGAACCGGAAAGATGTTCGCGTCCGAGCACTGGGGCGTCGTGCCCGACATCATGACGGTGGCGAAATCGCTCGGCGGCGGCGTGTATCCGATCTCGGCGACGATCTTCAAGGAGGAGATCCAGGACTTCTTCGTGCCGCATCCGTTCATCCATCTCTCGACCTTCGGAGGTTCCGATCTCGGCTGCCTCGTGGGCCTGGCGGTGATCGAGTACATCCAGAAGAATAACCTCGCGGAGCACGCCTACGAGATGGGCAAACGATTCCGCGCCGGGTTCGATCGATTGCTGAAGGAGTATCCGAACCTGCTCCTGGAGGTCCGTCAGAAGGGTCTCATGATGGGACTCCAGTACACCAACGAGTCGATCGGACCGCGGATGACGCGGAAGATGGCGGACCGCAGTGTCATCGCCGTCTACACCGGTAACGACCCAAGCATCTGCCGCCTGATGCCGCCGCTGGTCATCACCGCCGACGAGGTGGACATGGTGCTCGGCGCACTGGAAGACTCGATGAAGGAACTGTCCAAGGAAGCCGGACTGGGCAAGGACGACTGAGTCGCTAGGGCCGACCAAACAAAGGAGAACCGTAATGGCAACGAGTCAGGAAATTCTCGAGGCTCTCGCCGACTACCAGGTGCAGTGCAACGAGAACAAGCGCCTGCGCAAGATGCAGCGCGACTGGACGAAGCTGCTGCACTTCATCGCCGACGACACCGACGATCGCTTCACGATGAACGTCGTCAAGGGCGAGATCATGTCCTTCGAGGCCGGGACGTCCGGAACGCCGGATATCGTGGTCACCACGCGCAGCGAGTACCTGTGCGACATGTTCTGGGGCGATCTCAACCCGTCGCAGAAGTACCTTCAGGGAGAAATCCGGGTCAAGGCGACCCAGGAAGACATCATGCGGCTGGACGCGATCACGATGATCATCTGGCCAGACGTGTAGGACCCAGCTCATGACCGAGCTGCGAAAAGTACTGAAGTTGCGGACGGTGATCTCGACGTCCGCCGGGATGGCGATCGCCACTTCGTGCTATCTGGCGGGACTGCAGATCGCCACCGTGCTGGTCGGCGAGCTGGCGTGGATTTCGGTGCTGGTTGCGGGCTTCTTCTGCTTGCTGTCGGCGATGTGTTTTTCCGAGCTTACGGCGATCTACCCGAGCGCGGCGGGCATCAAGCTCTTCATCCAGCACGCCTTCAACGAGAAGGTCGCGATCATCATCGGGATGTTCTACGTCGTCCTCGGGATCGCCATGGTCGGAGCCGAGAGCTATCTGCTCTCCAGCGTTCTCACCAGCACGATCCGGTTGGTAGGTCCGGTATTCGACCGCTACCTGTGGATGTTCTTTTTCGTCTTCTTCGTCGGCTACATCAACTTCCGGGGCGTTCTCATCACCGGCATCGCTCAGGACATCATGACCTACGTGATGATCACGTTCCTGATCGGTGTGTCGATCTATTCGATCTCCCTACACGGCGTCGACGTCACCGCGGCGGCGCACAGCGAGAGATTCACGTTGAGCAACGTCATCCAGGCGGCGGCCGTGGGCGTCTTCCTGTTCGTCGGATACGAATGGGTCGCGCCGCTCGCCGAGGAAACCACGGACTACAAGCTGATCGGCAGGGGCATGCTGTGGGCGATCGGCATCCTGACCTGTACCTATGCTCTGTTCACCGTGGGGATGTACGTCGGGCTCACCCAGGAACAGATCAAGGAACAGCTGTCCACCGACACTCCGATTCCGCACATCGTCCTCGGGCGCAACCTGTTCGGGCCGGTGGGGGCCGTGTTGTTCGTGCTGATGAGCATTCTCGCCTCGGTGACATCGTTCAACTCCGGGTTGCTGAACACCTCCCGGTTCTCGTATGCGATGGCGCGCGACAATGTCCTGCCGCGGGTATTCAGCACCCTTCACCCGGTGCACGCGAGCCCGTGGGTGTCGATCCTGTTTCTCTCGCTCCTGGCGGTAGTGGTCTCTTGCCTGACCCTGGTGACCGGGCAGTACTTCTTCCTGATCATGATGGCTGCGGCGCTCGAGTGCTTCATCTATATCGTCGCGGCCGTCTGCGTGATCCGGCTGAGAAAGAAGTTCCCGGACAAGGAGAGGTCGTTCAAGGTGCCGTTCGGGGATGCGATTCCGATCGTGACCGTCGTGGTATTCGCGGGCCTGCTGATCGGCTTGTTCTCGGACGCAACCCGGGACTACGAAGGCCGGATCCTGTTCCAGAACTACTGGGTGGCGATCGCGATGGGCGGCTTCTTCCTTTTCACGACCGCGTACACACTTGCCGTCGTACCGATCTTCAAGAAGAAGGCGCAGGAACGAGCCAGCGCGCGGGTGAAACGAAGGCCGGGCAGAGGGTAGGGGCTCGGCACATCCCGCGGTTTTGGCGATTGTCGAGACAATTGAACTGCGCGCTTGAGATGTGATACGCCGCCGAACATCGATCCCAAGCTGGTCGACGGCTTTGATTGTAGACGTGTCGTCAGAGAAGTGGACCATGAAGGTATCTTGGAAGGATTGGCGTCCGCAGGCGAGGTCCGATCATGGATCTGTGTGGCAACGAGGGTGAAGGAGTATCCGGACCTGCCAGAGTCCGCGCTCCAAACGCCTCTGTAATAGGCCGACCAGCCTATCAGCGGATCGCGCCATCGCGACTCGGACAAGGAAACCAAGCCGACACGAGCACTTGTCGGCCGCGAGCCGCACGACGTTGCGGCGCGTTAAGCCGACCGCGCTGGACGGGACGAAGAGAAATAGGCCGACCAGCCTAATTGGCGTTCGGCTCGTGTGTAGGTTGCAGATGTGTAGGTTGCAGAAATGAGCAGTCAGGTTCTCTATCACCCGTCGGTTACACAAATCCCTGAGGCGACGCTCGTGGAGCAGCTGCTTGCGAGTCCGTATCGACGCGATGATCTGCTCGCAATCCGTGGCATTCCGGCAGGCGCGCTTTCCCAACAGAGGGTGTCACAAACTGGCCTACCGGGCTCTCCTGAAGGCGACGTGGACATTCTACTCTGGAAGCCGGACAGATTGGATCAGGCTGTCGCGATCGAAGTAAAGACTGTCAAAGCTACTCTCGACGGAATAGGCGGGGATCACTTGAACAGGCTTGCGGAATTCAAGAAGGGCGTTCGTCAAGCGAATGATCTCGAACGAATTGGCTTCTGGAAGATTTATCTGTGGGTCTTCGTGCTCGTAGATAGCCGGTTGCAGAACGGCGGCAGGATCACGTATGACGGCCTTGGTGGGGAACTCAAACACGAAGTGGAAAACACCATCTCTATTGAGAAACTCCATCCGCGCGTTGGACTCATTCATTATGAGTTCGTCCAATCGATGGACGAGATTCCTCTCGAGGTTGGCTCGTATGGCGGCCATCTAATTCGCTTGGCAGAAAGCTCAGAACAACCCGTGGGTGTAACCGGATGGGTGGCGCAGAGAGACAGAGAATCGAATGCCGAACATGCGGCTGCAGGTGACAGCCGCGGTACGGCCACAGAACTTGGCCGCGTCCGTACCTGAGCCGCGGCGTTCGGCGGCGCGACGTGTGGTGATGAGTTGATGGCTGGAGGAACAATGGGGAACAGAGTCGTCACTCTTCTTCTCGGTGTACTGCTCACGTCGACAAGTGCGGCGGCTGTTCAGACTGACTTTGGCGTCGATGTCTGTGATGGCTCCAGTTCGAGCAAGAACAACGCGTACTGCAGCTGCATCGGCAAGACAGCTTACTATCAGAATCCGGGCGGAGAGCTGCCGGTCGGAAAGGTGATCGGTGTGGTCTACAAGAAGGCCGGAAGTTGTCGCTCAAAGAATTGCCAGATCCTGGCGGACCACGAAGGGCACTACATGGTAGTCAACGATGGCATGGGTCAGCTGACGCAGGATCCGCGAAAATCAACCTGCAAATAGAAGGCGAGAGACGTGTGCGGTTTGTAGGCGAGGGTCGGAGGATTGGCCGAACATGCGGCGGCAGGTGACGGCGGCGCAGCAGCCATTCCAGTGTGGCCGCCGCGCCTGAGCCACGGCGTTCGGCGGCGCGTTGGTGATCTGCAATCCTGCGGCTCAGGAGGACTCAGCGAATGGATGCTCGTTTTGAGGATATCGTGGCCAGCGCAATGAAGCTGCCAGAGTGGGATCGCGTTCGCCTTGCACAGAAGTTCATCGCCAGCGTTGACAGGGACATCGCGCCGAACGTCAAGGCGCCCTGGCTCGGTGAGGCGGAACGTCGCCTTGAAGAACTGCGATCTGGCAAGACCAAGGGGATTCCGGCGGAGGGAGTCTTTACGAGAGCAGGAGCGGCTTTACACCGCGGAGAAGAGAGCACCATAACAACTGTGTCCACCAACACGGGGCAGGTTCAGTATGGCCAAAGCTAGAATCAGTCTGACGCTGTGCGTGTTATTGTTGAGTGGCTGCGCCGAGTACATGGCCTTTCGCAGTCACCCGCCCGGGGCGCTGGTTACCGTGACGGACCTCGACGAGCATCAACAGAGCTGTACAACGCCGTGTGAGCTGAAAATCTCACGCGGCAATGTCCGTTCCAATTTCTACCGCTACCGGGCCGAGCTGAAGGGCTACCGCCCCGAAGAGGGGGACATCCACACGCGCGTCGCGCCGGGCCGAATCGTCGGAATCGTCTTGACCGCCGGCCTAACGGCAGTCCTGCGTGGTCCGAGCTACTTTGCCGACAACGACATTCGACTGAAGCCGATCAAACCAACCGGGACGACGGGCACGGGCGACACCGCCGAGCGGCTACGCAAGGTCGATAAGCTGTACGACGAAGGAGCCATCACCGAGCGCGAGCACCGGCGATTACGGGCGGAAGTGCTCGATGAGATGTAGGGTGCCATTATCGAAGAGTACGCGTTCGAGTTCTTCGAGACGTTTCCGCCAGCTCAGTTCCTCGACCGGATTTGGTCGGGTATCGCCCGGCCAAAAAGCTCGAGGACGTAGGGTGCAAACGTTGCGCTCCACCGTAATAGAACTCAGGAGGCCGAACTCACCGCTGCAGGCGACCGCGCCGACGGCCGACGTTCCACTGACGGCGCGGCGCCTGAGCGGCAGGCGGTCGGTAGCACGCATCAGGGGGGGCTGGTGAACTCAGCACCGAGAGCGGTGATCGTTGTCGACGGGTCGGCAAGCTGGTATTCGTCGAGTTGATGGCGGAAGTGAACGAATGCCGACGGTTTTGCGCTCAGGTGAGCCCCAGCTGAGCCCTGCGGTCCGTGTCACCGTAACCAAAGACGCCTTGGCGGTTGATTTGGCGGATGGGCGTACGGTGATTGCGCCGTTGGCGTGGTACCCGCGGCTACTGCATGGATCGACCGAAGAACGAAAGCGCTGGCGCCTGATCGGCCGAGGCGAGGGGATTCACTGGCCGGATCTGGATGAGGACATCAGCGTCGATGGCCTACTGGCGGGCCGCCGATCGGGCGAAAGCCAGCGGTCGTTCAAGCGGTGGCTCGCCGACCGAGCGTCGTGCGGCGCTAACAAGCGCATGCAGCCGGCGCGCAAGAGAGCGCGCGGCTGATGCGCAGGCGTTAGCACGATGTCCGCTCTGGACTCGGAAAGCACACGGGCGTAGCGTTGCATCATGAGCGCAGAGCCGATCATCGAGACGTTCCGGAAATTGCCTGCGAGCGAGAAGTTCCGTCTGGTTCAGCAGCTGTGGGACGAACTCGCCGAGGAAGCCGCACTCCTTCCCGTCACCGAATCGCAGCGCCGTCTTCTCGACGAACGGATTGACGAGCATGAGGCAACTCCCGCTGACGTCGAGCCGTGGGAAGAGGCCCGCGACGACATCCTGCGCAAGCTGTGAAATACCGACTGGTTGTTCGGCGCCCCGCGAAGGCAGATGTTCGCTCTGCTGCTCGTCAGTACGAGTTGCAGCGGCCTGGGCTGGGACGAGAGTTTGTCGCCCAGGTGGATGCGGCGTTGAGTCGCGTCGCCGAAAAGCCGCTCCAGTACCAAGGGTTTCATCGCGAGACGCGCCGGGCAATCGTCCACCGGTTTCCGTACGGGGGTCTTCTATCGGATCGAGGCGAGCAACATCGTCGTCCTCTCTGTGAGCCACTTGCACCGCGATCCGGCCTCGTGGAAAGCTCGCGTAGATCCACCTGGCTAATCAGAGACAGACGTAGCGCGCCAGCAGCAAGGCGCTGATCCCGTAGAGGAGCGGATCCACCTCGCGACCACGGCCGCAGGCGAGCATGAGCACGGCGTGGGAGATGAAGCCGAAAGCGATGCCCTCGGTGATCGAGAACGAGAACGGCATCACGACGAGAGTGATGAACGCGGCGAGGGCCGCCGGCGGGTCGTCGAAGTCGATGTGGCGCACGGCGCGGACCATGAAGCTGCCGACGGCGATCAGGGCCGGCGCGACCACGGGGTAGAGGGTGGCACCGCCCAGCGCCACGGCTGTGCCGGCGGTGCGCACCAGCGGTGACAGGAACAGCGAGGCGAGCAACAGCACGGCGGTGGTGACACTGGCGAGGCCGGTGCGCGCACCCGCCTGCACGCCGGCGGCGCTCTCGACGTACGCCGTGACCGTCGTCGTGCCGAGCACGGTTCCGACCATGGTGCCGAGCGCGTCGCTCGCCATCGCCTCGCGGGCGCGTACGAGCTTGCCGTCCTCCAGCAACCCCGCATGCGAGCAGACACCCACCAGAGTGCCGATGGTGTCGAACAAGCCGAGGAAGAAGAGCACGAAGATCACCGCGATCATGTCGGGGCGCAAGGCGCCGGCGATGTCGAGGCCGCCGAATGTCGGCAGCAGCGACGCCGGCGCCGCGATAACGCCGTGAAACGGAACCAGACCGAGCCCGACACACGCTGCCGCCGTGCCCAAGGTACCGAGAAGAATCGCAGCGCGGTTGCCGCGTACCAGCAGCATCGCCGTCAACAACGTTCCGGCGATCGCGACCTGCACCGGCAACTGCCCCAAATCGCCGAGGGTAATCATCGTCCCGGGCGAGGGCTTCACCAAACCAGCCCACTGGCAGCCGATCAGAGTGATGAGCAGACCGATGCCAGCGGCGATGGCGTGCACCAGGTTCGGCGGGATGGCATCGAGCAGCCGCTGGCGCACGCCGGTCAGAGTCAAGATGAGGAACGCGGTGGCGGCGATGAAATTCGCACCGAGAGCGACCGGCCACGAGTAACCCATGCCGCCGGCCGCGATCGGTCCGCACACCACCAGGGCGATATAGAAGTTGTGTCCCATCGCCGGCGCCACGGCGAGGGGATAGTTGGCCAACAACCCCATCAGCAGGGTCGCGAACGCCGACGCCAGACACGTCGCCGTGAGCACGGCGCCCGGCTCCATACCCATCGCCGCCATCACCGCCGGCTGCACGAAGAGGATGTACGACAGGGTCGTGAAGGTGGTGGCGCCGCCCAGGAGCTCGCGTCCGACCGTGGTGCCTTGGCGCTGCAGCTGGAAGAGGCGTTCGAGAATCTCCTGGGCAGAAGTGGCCACGGCGTCGATCTATCTCATTTTACGAGCAAGCGGAAAGGTGCGAGGCGGGTTGGAGTACCGGCTTTAGCCGGTCCGAAGAAAATACGGATATTCCGTATGCGCCGCCTAAAGGCGGTACTCCAACGCCATTCCGAACGAGCACCAGCACCAACACCAGCACCATCCGTCAGCATGACCACTTCGCCACTTCATTTCCCTTGCGGTTGTCGGCTATGGTGCCGCGCCATGGGTATGACGAAAACTGCAAGTGGACTTCAGTACGACGACACCACGCTCGGCAATGGCGCCGAAGCCAAGGCCGGCCAGACCTGTGTGATGCACTACAGCGGTTGGCTGTGGAACGGCAGCGCCAAGGGGGCGAAGTTCGACAGCTCCCTCGATCGCGGCAGGCCGTTCTCGTTCAAGCTCGGCGCCGGCGAGGTGATCCGTGGTTGGGACGAGGGTGTCGCCGGCATCAAGATCGGCGGCAAGCGCACGCTGATCATTCCGCCGGATCTCGGCTACGGCAGCCGCGGCGCCGGCGGCGTGATTCCTCCGAATGCCATGCTGCTCTTCGAAGTCGAGCTCCTCGAGCTACGCTGAGGCGAGCGACGCTGGACGGCCAGCTTTCGAGCTGTGCGGTCGACCGGCCGATCCGCCTCCACGACTACCACCGAATGGCCCACCCGGACTCATGCGCGGCGCAGGTAGTTCTCCGGAACAAAGACGTTGCGACAGCGAAACGGTGGTGGAGACTCGAGCATGAGGCGCACCCGAAGAGCAAAGCCGCGCGCCGGAAATGCAAAGAAGGGCTGCGGGCTGTTTGTCCTGCCGACCCACGCTGGCGGCCGCATGGAGACTTCACGACACAAGGCGCTGACTACGGCGGCGATGAGTCCCTCCGCGGGACCGGAAGCATCTGGACCCTTACGGATCATCGCCCAGCGCTGATCGCGCGTGGCGCCTCGAAATTCGTCCACGAACGCGTTGATCGACCTCTGCAATGCGCCCAGGGCTTGAGCCTGCGTCAACACGTCCCGCACGGTCATTCAAACAATTCCTCGAGCAGCAGGCGCACCCGCACGGGTAAGCGCTCCTCCGGAAAGAATTGGAGAACCACCTGCAAGATCTCGGCGCTTGACCGCAGGTGCAGAGACTTAGCCAGAAACCGGATGTCGGCCGCATCCTCTTCCGTGCGCGCCGCGGCGCATTTCATTGCCAACAGCGTGCGCGCATCCGCCGTCGAAATCGTGAGGTGAGAGTACGTCCTCCAAACTTCGAAATCCGCATTGGCCGGGACAAAGGCCTTTGCCGCATCATTGAGCCAGTCCTCAGGAAGCCCGAGCTCTTCCGCCACCTCACGAGCCGCCGCTCGAACGCTCTGTGGATTCGTAAACCAGGCATCCACGTCCTTGGTAGCGGGCCGCGCATCGTGCACCAAGCACATCACTGTACCGCCGACGACGAACAGCTCGGCGCGCTCGTCACGAGCCGCCATGCGGTCGTTCAAGCGCTCGAAGGCTGCTGCGATCGCATCTCGGTCCATCAGTGCCATGTGGGTTGGACTGTACCTCTTGCTCGAGGCTGACGCCAACCGCTGAAGTGGCAGGGTGACGGGGTCAGCTCGAAGTCAGGCGCATGCCTTGGGGTGTAAACATTCGGTGAACCCGTCGTTCGGCCTGACCGATCGGGGTCGGGGTCGGCATCGGTATCGGAATCGAGGGCAACACCAGGAGCTTCGACCACGAGCGACTTGGCGTATACCCGGCGGCCCTCCAATAGGCGAGGGCAGAGTCGATTCCGATACCGATCCCGAGGGGAGAGGCGGCGCCATGGAACTGCCGACGGATTCACCGAATGTTTACCTTGGGGTTACGCAAGTTGCTTCGTTCGCCGAGATTTGCGCCGGGGGAGCAGCTGCAGAGAAGAATCTTGGCTCGTTCCGACCCGGGCGAGGACTAGTCTCGCGGACGGCTGCTTTCCCGGCGAAGTTTGGGCACAATGGCTGAGCGTGCTTCATGCAGGTTCGAGCCTTACAAACGGGCGCCCTCCTTGTGCTCATCGGATGTCTCCCGCTGCGAGCTGGATACGCTCTAGATCAGCTCGAGACCGAAGAAGACATCTCCGAGCTGTTGCCGCGGCAGTATCGAGCCAACACCGACCAGAGTAATCGCTGGCAACGCCCGTGGGCCTTGCTCCCGCAAGTCGGTTATGGTCCCGACACAGGTCCGCTCGCCGGTATAAAGTTCACGCACCGAAACATTGGCGATAGCGGCGTCGCCTTCGACGTCGATGGCACCTATGCCTTGAAGATGCAGCAAGGGTTGACCATGACGATTGCCCAACCGCATCTCTTCGATGACAGCTTTCTGGTCGCGCTGCGAGGCGGGGATCACTACGACCCTCAACGCGAGTTCTTCGGCTTGGGCAACAATGACCAGGGCCCCGACTCTGCGTCGACGCACGCGTTTCAGGACATGTTCGGATCGCTGACACTGGGATGGCGGCCAATCGAACGAGTCGCGCTGAGCCTCAGCTTCGGAGTGCGCCACGTCGGTGTCCGCCGTGGCGATCGGCTCGACGAATGCGGCGACCTGGAGCCCTGCCCATTCACGGAAGAGGCATTTCCGGATCTTCCCGGCGTCCATGGCGGCATGGCGAGTCGTCTCGGCCTGTCTCTCGTCTGGAATGGACGCGACGACGTGGTGCGGCCGACGCGCGGTTGGCGGATCATCCTGAAGGCCATCCATTCCAACAACAGCTTGCTTAGCGATTTCGAGTTTACCCGCTACGTGGCGGACGTCGGCTACCTGCGCGCCTTCGGAGAGGGACGTTATGTCATAGGTATTCGCCTGGACGGCGAGTGGATCGCTGCGCCCGAGCGCAGCGTCCCCTTCTGGGAGCTGACCGAGCTTGGTGGTCAAGACACGATGCGTGGCTTCTTCCCGCATCGCTTCGTCGGGAAGGGCAGGGCGCTCGTCAACCTCGAGGGGCGATTCTTGATGACCGAGTTCGATTTCTTCGACCTCTGGCACGTCAAGATCGACGGTGTCCTCTTTGGCGACGGCGGCCGTGTGTTCATCGACCGCTCCGAGGTCCGCGATGAATTCAAGCTCAACCAGAAGATCCTCGGTCGCATCGTCGATGACTTCCAATACAGTTATGGTGCCGGGCTGCGAATCGGTCTCGCCGAAGCCTTGGTCGCTCGCATCGACGCCGGCTTCAGTGAAGAGGCTCTTGGCTTGGTATACCTGTCCTTCGGGCAAACCTTCTAGTCTTCGCTCGCTCGCGTGCGGATACAGGCGCGCGTCGACCGCTTATGTCGGCAGGCTTTTCAATGGCGGCTGTAGGATTTGCCGATGAGCAATACCGCGAGCGTGAACCCATGACCTCCCAGCCTTCCAGGAGCGCTGGCATCCTATCTGCATCACTCCTGTGTTGTGAGAGGATCTCACTATGAAGACATGGAGGCACGGAAGTGACGATCAATCAGCACGGGATTGGGCGTCCAGCTTCAACGCAACGAGATGTCGTTTCGACGTTTCGCCGCGACCTGGAAGCGTTCGTGTCTCCTTGCCTCCATAGTGGGAGTCGCGAGGCGTGGCTGCATTTTCTGCGCAGACGTTTTGTAACTCTGCGTTCCGTGTAGGGCGCCAAGAGCGGTCGCCCCGCACGTTGCGGTCACCCTCCGAGGTGGGCATGCATCATGCACTTCGGCAGCGTAAAGGCGGCTTCACTACCACAAACGAATCCAGAAGGAGGAAGAGTCATGGACCAAGAAAGCTGTCGTCACCCGGCGTGCCTGTGCGAGGTTGCTGGTCAGCAGGAATACTGCAGCGAAGAATGCGCCCGCGAGCACCAAGCGGCTTCCGGTGACCTCGACCTGGACATCTGCAACTGTGGGCACGCGGAATGTGAAGTCGGCGACGACGTCGACGGAGCGACGGGCGATGTCGCAGATTGAGCTCCTTGACTGTCTCAAAACCAATCCGACAACAGACAACAGACGCCCAGACAACAGACCTCGAGATGCCGGCTGACCTCTATG
>ORJL010003408.1_pt1 | contig 12206 bp, 9 predicted proteins | sample 1779941 | NCBI WGS metagenome assembly ORJL01 (sample SAMEA104232317, study PRJEB22302) | groundwater metagenome | biome: forest; feature: aquifer; material: groundwater | place: USA | collected 2011-08-07 | depth 5.8 m
CCTCATTCAAGCCCGGGATCAGATCTTGCTGGCATCTGCCGTCACGCTGGCGCTCGCTATAGTGTTTGTGTGGCTCACCACGCGGCAGGTGACGAGGCCGGTGCTGGCGCTGGCCGGGGCGGCGCGGCGGATCGCCGCGGGCGACCTCGCCACGCCGGGGGCCATCGCCGGGCCGGGCGAGGTGGCGGAACTCGGCCAAAACTTCGAAGCCATGCGCCGGAGGCTGGCGGCGTGGGGCGATGAGTTGGAGACGGCGGTGCAGAAACGCACCCGCCAACTTTCGGTGCTTTACGCCATTGACCGCGCCGCCGCCCAATCGCTGGAACTGGACGGAATCCTCAACGATTCGCTCGACAGGGTGCTGGAAGTGCTGGAGGTGGAATCGGGCGGCCTCTATCTGCTGGAGCCCGATGGCGAGACGTTGACGCTGCGCGTCCATCGCAACCTTCCGGAAGAACTCCTGAAGAACGTCCGGCTCCTCAAACGGGGCGAGGGCATCTCCGGGCGCGCCGTCGCCGAGAGAAAGCCGGTGGTGCTCGACGTGGCGGACTATCCCACCGAGCGGCTGGCCCCCTTCATCGTGGGCGCAGGCTTCCAGACCTTCGCCAGCACGCCGCTCCTTTCGGCCGGCGAAGTGGTCGGCGCACTGAGTCTGGCGACGCGCCGCCCGCGCGCCTTCCCGCCGGAGGAAATCGAACTGCTCACGTCCATTGGGCAGCAACTGGGCGGGGCGGTGGCCAATGCGCAACTGCACGAGGACACGCGACGCCAGGCGACGCAACTGGGGCTTCTATATGATGCCGGACTCACGATCAACCGCGCGCTCGATCCGCGCGTGCAGTTGGAATTTCTGTGCAAGATCGCCATGACTGCGGTACAAGCCAACCGCGCCGAATTCTTCCGTTGTGACGCGGCGGCCAGCCAAATGCGATTCGAACTCAGCGCCGGTTACAGCGAAGAGACACAAAAGGCTTTGACCGGGTTAACTTTCCCGCTGGGTGAAGAGCGCGGGCTGGTCGGCTGGGTTGCCCAAAATCGCTTGCCGCTCTATCTGCCGGATGTGTCCGCCGATCCGCGCTGGATCCCAATTGATTCCGAGATTCGCTCGGTGCTGTGGGTGCCCGTCCTCCACGAAAAAGAGTTGCTCGGCACGCTCAGCGTGTCAAGCGCGCGCCTCAATGCGTTTACGCCGCACGACGAGCGATTGCTCATCTCGTTCGCCAATCAGGTTGCGGTCGCGATGGAAAACGCGCGGCTGTACACGCAATCGCGGCAGAACCTGACCCGCGTCCGGAATCTCTACGAACTCAGCACCGAGATTCTCGCCACCACCACGACCGAAGAGACGGCGCGGGTCGTAGTGCAACAGGTCGTGCGCGCCGCTGGCGCACACTCGGCAATGCTGAACTTGCTCGAACCGGATGGGCAGTGCACCTTGCGCATCGGGATGGATACGCAAGGGCTCCTGTCGCCCGAGCCGCCGCCGCGTCCCGACGGCACCACGATGGAAATTTTTCGCACAGGCGAGCCGCTGATTGTCACGGAGGTGACGGAGCGCCGCGCGCCCATCATTCCGCGTTTGGTCGAAATGGGCATCAAGGCATTCATTGGCTTGCCGTTAAAAGTCGGCGCGCGTGTGATCGGCGTCCTCTTTGTGCGCTTCACAGAATCGCGCGCTTTCTCCGCCGACGAGACGCTGCGCGAGGCGTTGACGATCTTTGCCAACCAAGCCGCGATGGCGTTGGAGAAGGCGCGGCTGTACCAGTCGCTGCGCGCCTCCGAGCAGGAATACCGCACGCTGATAGAGAACGCCACCGAGTTGATCTGGGCGCTGGACACCGAAGGGCGCTTCACCTTCGTCAACCGGCAGTCCGAAGAGGTCAGCGGCCACAAATTAACAGATTGGATCGGCAAGAGTTTTGCCCCCATGATCGCGCCGCCAGAGGACTTGCCGCGCATCCAGCAGATAGTTCTCGAGACGCTCGCCGGCAAACCGCAGAGTTACGAGGTAGGCATTTACCGCGCTGACAGCAGTATCTTCTATCTCTCGGTCAACACCACACCGCTGTATCGAGACGGGCAGATCGTGGGCATCATCAGCTTCGGGCGAGACATCACGGCGCAACGAGAAGCGGAGACAGCACTGCGGCAGCGGATGACCGAACTCTCGACACTGTTTGAGATCAGCAGCGCCCTGCGCGGCGTCGAGGGCGTTGAGCGCATGTTCCCGATCATCGTCCATCAAGCCGTCGCCGTCTGCCAGGCTGACTGCGGCAGCCTCTCCCTAGTGGACGATAGCGCGGGCATGCTCGTGTGCCGTTACGGGACGGGCGCGCGGCAAAACCTGGTGGGCGCGCGCCTGCGGCTGGGTCAGGGCATTTCCGGCCAAGTAGCGCAGAGCGGCATCCCGCATCTCAGCCCCGACTTCCAGCATGATCCCCTGATCGCCTTTGATCCCGCGACCTCAACGCGCCTGCCCGAAATCGCCAGCAATGTCTGCATTCCGCTGCGCGTGGGCGAGCAGATCGTGGGCGCGATGCACCTCAGCAGTTACACCCCCCGGACCTTCGCCGAGGCCGAGATTCGTCTGCTCACCGCCATCGCCGACATGGCCGCCAGCGCCATCCGCCGCACCGGTTTGTTGGAACAACTCGAGCACCGCGTCCATGAACTCTCGGCCCTCTTCGACGTGAGCAAGATGATCACCGCCACCTTGCGCATCGAGGATGTCCTGCAATTCGTCGCTGGCGCGACGACGGAGGCGGTACACGCCGAGGGGAGTTATGTTTTTCTCTGGGACGAGCGCGAGGAGCGGCTGGCGCTGCGCGCTACGCAGGGGTTTCTCGTTGAGGATGTAGGCCGCATAAAGTATCGTCTGGGAGAGGGGTTGGACGGTTGGGTCTTTCTGGAGAGCCAAACCGTCAACGTCCCCGATCTGGCCGCCGATCCCCGTTGGAAGCGGGAACCGGAACACGAAGCGCCGCTCGCTTCGGGCCGGGCAAATAGCGCGCTGATCGTCCCGCTGGTTATCGGAAAAAAAGCATTGGGTGTGTTGGGCGTGATCAACAAAATCGGCGCGCCCGCCCCTTCGACGGAGTTTACCCTGAGCAAAGCCGAAGGGCTCAGGGCAGGCTTCAGCGCCAGCGACGAATCGCTCCTCACCGCTCTGGCCGGTCAGATCGCCATCGCCGTCGAAAACGCGCGCCTGTACGAAGACGTGCGCGACCTCTCCGTCGCCGCCATTCGCTCACTAGCGGCGGCGATTGATGCCCGCGATCCGTACACGAGCGGGCATTCGGACGATGTGGCGCGTCTGGCGGTGCAGGTCGCGCGCAAGTTGGGCTGGGGTGGCGCGGATTTGGAAATGATGGAATTCGCCGCGCTACTGCACGACGTGGGCAAGATCGCCGTACCCGATGCTGTTCTCAGGAAAGTCGAACCTCTGACGGCCGACGAATGGAATATCATTCGGCTGCACCCCTATTACAGTGCACAGATTGTCAAGCCGATCCAGCCGCTACAGCGCATCGTCTCTTGGGTTTATCACCATCAAGAGCGGTGGGATGGGACAGGCTACCCGGACGGGTTACGGGGCGAGGCCATTCCGCTCGCCTCGCGCATCATCGCCGTGGCGGACGCCTTCAACGCCATGACCACCGACCGTCCCTATCGCAAGGCGTGCGCCGTGGCCGAGTCGCTGACAGAGATTGAACGCTGCGCGGGCAAACAGTTCGACCCGGCGGTTGCGCAGCTGTTCCTGAGAATGATGACTGAGAAGTGATGGTTGAGGAGCCTATGTCTGATCTTGCCACTCTCCCGATAACACCCAAAACCGGGCGACGAGACTTGCGTCTCTCTCCCAACCAGCAGTTTGCCGTTTTCAGTTTTGGCAACCTTCTGCTGCTGGGCGGCGCACTCGCCTGGTTCCTCTCCGGCCAGATCGAACAGCAGATGGCAACGGCGATCTCTGAGATGATCGGCCATCAGGTCTCGACGATGATTCGCGGGCAACTCTCGGCCGCCGACCTGCGTGAACCGATGACCGGCGAACGCTATGCCGCCTTCGACGCCTTTCTGCGCCGCAGCATCATCTCCCCACAGATCGCCCGCGTCAAAGTCTGGAATGAGGCGGGGGTGATCATCTACTCCGATGAACCGGCGCTGGTCGGTCAGGTTTTCCCGCTCACGCACGAACTGCTCGAGGTCTTCACCGAGGGGCGCGTGGTTACCGAACTCGCCAACCTGCAAAGAGCCGAGAATGCCGCCGAGCAAGGGATGGGGCCGCTGCTCGAAATCTACGTCCCCCTGATTCCGGGCAATTCCGACGAGGTGCTTGGGGCATACGAGGTGTATCTCTACTATGACCCCATCGCCGCCGCCGTCCGGCGCTCCCGAATCTGGATTTGGGGTTCGGTGGCCGTCGCGCTGGCCGCGCTGTGGGGCAGCCTGTTCTGGGTGTTCGCGCGCGCCTCGCGAGCAATCCTCCACCAGCGGCAGCTGGCGATCACCGACCCGCTCACCGGACTGCACAACCGCCGTTACCTGCTGGAACAACTGGAGATCGAGCACGAACGCTTCAGGCGTTACGGCGTCCCATTCTCACTGATCATGCTGGACGTGGATCATTTCAAACACTACAATGACGCGCACGGTCACCCGGCCGGCGACGCTGCTTTGCGCGAACTGGCACAGCGTCTCCTGAATTGCGTGCGCCGACTGGACACCGTCGCCCGCTACGGCGGGGAAGAGTTTGCCGTTTTGCTGCCCGCCACAGACCTGGCTGCCGCCGGACGTACCGCCGAGCGCATCCTTGAGGGCGTGGCTTCCCAGCCTTTTGCTCACGGCCCGCTGACCGTTAGCCTGGGCGTGGCTTGCTGTAATGACCGTACCCGGGACGACGTGATCGCCGCCGCCGATGGTGCGCTGTATCGGGCCAAGAGCCTGGGGCGAAATCGGGTATGCCTGGCAGCCACGCAGGCCGAACGGATAGCCGGAAATGCTTGAATTCGCCGCGCTACTACACGATGTGGGCAAGATCGCCGTGCCCGACGCCGTGCTCAAAAAAGTGGAACCGTTGACCCCCGACGAATGGAGACTCATCCGTCTGCACCCCTATCACAGCGCGCAGATTGTCAAGCCGATCCAGCCGCTACAGCGCATCGTCTCTTGGGTTTATCATCATCAAGAGCGGTGGGATGGGACAGGTTACCCGGACGGGTTACGGGGCGAAGCCATTCCGCTCGCGTCGCGCATCATCGCCGTGGCGGATGCCTTCAATGCCATGACGACCGACCGGCCCTATCGCAAGGCGCTCGCGGCGGCGGAGGCGCTGACAGAGATCGAACGCTGCGCCGGCACGCAGTTCGATCCGGGGGTTGCGGATGCATTCGTGAGAATTCGGACGACCTGATGCCGGAGTCCGGACCGTATTGGGGGATAACCACGTTCGCCCGTGAGTAGAATTTCGTGAACATTCTCAAAATCCAGCGAGGTCGACACCTCCGATGAGCCGATTTGAGGGCGATTCTGTGGTTGCGGTTCAGTTTGCCCACCAACATTTTGAGCATGTTCATAGGCGCGGTCATCTTCGGCATCGAAATCGTACACTTGGATGATGTGAGGGTGATGCAATCGGGCAATGGTAGCGGCCTCGCGCTTGAAGCTGGAACGCCTATACGCCTATTGTTACAACGAGACTTTGTATGACTACGAGATTTTTACACTTCTCTCTTCTCTCTGGACTATTCGTTACTGTCGAGAGCCGGAACGTCGCCGTTTGCGATGAGCGCAATAAGCCGCGCGATTGCGCCACTGGCGATAATCGATTATGGCGACGATGTCGATAGGGTCGCCTTCGTGTTTTTAATAAACTAAAAGAGCCGCACTTCCCCGAACTTTAATAATCGAAAAAGACACCACTGGACGTTTAGTCTCTGCTATCGTGCGAGCCACAAACTCAACACGAAAGCGGAGGAGGAGATGATCACAGTGGAAGATCGCGAACAGATACGACGAGCCTATTTTGTCGAGCACAAAAGCCTGCGGCAAATTGGGCGCCAAACCGGACATTCCCGGCGAACGATTGAGAAGGCTTTGCAGTCAGCGGAACCAAGTCCCTACACCTTGAAAGCGCCTCGGGCAGCGCCAGTGTTAGGAGAGTACAAAGCTCAGATAGATAAGTTGTTGGCAGAGAACGAAAAGCTGCCGCGGAAACAACGTTACACCGCCCACAAAATTTTTGAGCAAGTCAAAGCCGCCGGGTATGTCGGCAGCGAAGCGGGGGTCCATGTCTATGTCAGCCACCATCGCCAAACTCGCCACCGCCCTCAGGTGTACCTGCCGTTGGAATTTGATCCCGGCTGGGATGCCCAAGTGGATTGGGGCGAAGCCGAGGTGGACATGGCCGGGCAACGCCTCACCGTCCAACTTTTTCTTTTGCGCTTGTGTTACTCGCGGCGGTTGTTCGTGCAGGCCTACCCCAACCAGCGCCAAGAATCTTTCTTCGACGGGCATGTGAAAGCGTTTGCCCATATGCAGGGTGTACCGCAACGGATCACCTACGATAACTTAAAGACGGCGGTGCAACGCGTGTTGGAAGGACGCACCCGCGAAGAGCAGCGCGCCTTCGTCGTCTTCCGCAGTCACTATCTGTTCGACAGCCGATTTTGCACGCCGGCTCAAGGTCACGAAAAAGGCGGCGTCGAAAGTGCGGTGGGGTATGCCCGCCGAAATTTTCTGGTCCCGATTCCGCAGGTGGACGATTTCGCTGCCCTCAACGCTCATCTCTTGGTCGAATGCCTTAAGGATGATCTTCGTCGGGTCGATCGCCAGCCAGTGTGCATCCAACAATCTTGGGCATTGGAACAATCGTATCTGCGTCCAAGACCGGAACACGATTTTGCCTGCTGCGCCACCGTACCGGTGACGCTCACTCCCTACGGGCAAGTCGTCTTCGAAACGAATCGCTACTCGGTGCCAGTCGAAGACGCCTATCGTCATTTGGTGCTCAAAGCCTATCCGTTCCGAGTCGACGTGGTTCATCAAGAACGAGTCATCGCCAGTCATCCCCGTTGTCATGGACGGGAGCAAGACATTTACGATCCGTTGCACTACTTGCCGCTGTTGGAACAGCGTCCCGGTGCCTTCGAGCATGCTAAACCACTGCGCCAATGGCGAGAGCGGTGGCCGGCGGTTTACGAGCAACTTTTGGCTCATTTGCGCGCCCAACCCTCGGAAAACCAAGGGCTGCGTGAGTTCGTGCAGATACTCGGATTACACCGCGAGTATCTGCCAACATTGGTTGAGCAAGCGATTAGCCAGGCGCTGACTTATCGCTGCGCACACTTAAACGGTGTGCGTCTCTGTCTGCGGCAATTGCAATATCCTGAGCAGCCGCTCGCTACATTGGATCTGACTCAGCGACCGCACTTAGCGGGACTCGGCCAACAGCCGTTAGACTTGCATCACTACGAGCATCTACTGGCTGAGTCGGCGATTGGAGAGACAGTATGACCGAGACATTATTGCTCGATACCTATCTCAAACAATTGCGCCTACCCCTGTTCGCTCAGCATTACCGCAAGCTGGCGAGCGAAGCCGCTCAAACCCAGTTGGGTTACGAATCTTTTTTACTGGCCTTAGCCGAACAAGAAGTGACGCAACGCGAAAAAAATCAGCAAGTGCGGCGCATCCAAGAGGCGCGCTTCCCGCTGCTCAAAGACTTGGCTGAGTTTGACTTCTCGGTCCTGCCCAACCTGAACAAAACTTTGATTCTCGATTTAGCTCGTGGCGGCTATATTGCCAAAGCAGAACCGATTCTTCTGATGGGCAATCCCGGTTTAGGAAAAACGCATGTGGCGACTGGTTTAGCTTTAGCCGCTTGTCGGCAAGGACACAAGGTGCGCTTCTACAACGCTGCCGGGTTGGTGAACGATTTACTGCAAGCACAGGACAAACATCAACTGCCGCGCTTCTTAGCCCAAGCCCTCAAACAACGGGTCATCGTTTTAGACGAGTTAGGTTTCCTACCACTCTCGCCAGCGGGCGCACACCTGATGTTTCAATTCTGCTCCGCCGTGTATGAACGGGTGGCGTTGATTGTGACCACCAACTTGCGCTTTGCGGACTGGGTGCAAATTTTCCAAGATGAGCGGCTCACGGGTGCGTTGCTGGATCGACTCACTCACCGCGCACAGATCGTGGAATTTGTTGGCGACTCGTTTCGTCTGCGCCAAAGTCTTCAGCGGCAAACTCCGGGTGAGCGAACGGTCTAACTTAAACCAAGGGCTATGGATATGTGGACAACTGGAAGGGCACCCAGTTGCCCACATATCCACAGCCTCGACGACGACGATGCTCTCCCCGCAGCGAAGCGGAGGGAGACGATGGTGCAATCTCCGAAACGAGGCGGAGAGGGATGACATCCTAACTGTCACCAGATTCATCCTCGAGGTGTCAGGCAAACAGGTGGTGACTTTTTCGATTAAAAAATGGTGTCTTTTTCAATTATCAGAGTTCGGGCAGGTTAGCCCAAGTGCGGACTTTTTCAATTAAAAAATGGTGACTTTTTCGCTTGACAAAAACACCTTCGGCTTGGATGGCCCGCGCAATGAGTTGGCGCGCTTGGGCCGTTGTCAAGGCGGGACTTTTTTTGAACACCAGTTGTAATCGCCTCAGAAACAAATGCGCCATAAAAGTCTGCGCCATATGATGATGCCATCCCAACCAAGTGCGCGTTTCGTAATGATCCATTCCGACTTCACCTTTGCCTTCTTTAAGCAGGGTCTCAATCGGCCACCGCATGCCACTGACGTGCACCAACTCTTTAGGCGCACATCGGGCAGGCGCATTGCTCAAATAAAACTTCGTTTCCGTTGGCGCCGTCACACTTCGCCTCAAGACCAACCACCCTCGTGGTCCGGGCAACGCCTGTCGCACCAGCGTGACTCGCATAAACGCAAAGTCCGCCAACAAGGGCCCCTTGCTTCCTTCTTTAATCAGGTAACGCTTCCACTGTGCGCGCGACAACTGTTCGGCCAACACCTCAACTCGTTCAGGAGACGGCGCACTTTTCGCCACACGAGGATACAGGCGGGGGCGTCCCAAGGGGCCGCGTCCCGGAGGCTCGACAGGCGGGGTTCGTGTCCAGACACGAGTATCGGCGGGCACTTCGGCCAGATACCATTTGCCCAAGTCCGAAATCCCCTGCAAAAAGGCTGGGTTTTGTATTAGTCAGACACATGGTAGACATCAAAAGAGCCAGCAACGATGGGCGAATTCGTTCGGCGAAAGACCTGGCATCGCCAGACCCTGATGGGGCCGGTCGTTATACTCGGCGATAAATTGCGCCAGCAGAATTTCCAACTCGGCATCGTTCTGCCAGGATTGAGTGGCGAGCCATTCTTTAAGTGTGCGAACGAATCGTTCTGCAATGCCATTTGATTGCGGACGGTGTCGTGCGATTAAAACGTGTATAAATTCTTCATCACGCATCAGGGTGCGAAAAGCGTTAGCGGTAAAATGCGTGCCCCGATCAGAAATGAGAAATTGGAGATCGGGCGGCAGCAGAACTTTCAACGCAGCCACAATGAGTTCTGCCGTCACTTTCGGTCCCGTCACAAATAATGGCAAGCCCAAACACTGACGCGTACAATTGTCTGTGATCACCAGAATGGCGATCCACGCGGTGATCAGCGGTAAGGCGGACAACTGCTCTCGCAAATGGCGGCGCCGTTGACGCCATTGTTCATCTTCCATGCAACCCTCTGTGTCACTTGACCATCCATGCGTGCTGTTTCTCTTGGGCGGATCGTCATTGACTTGGCGCGGCGTTAAGGTATTGATTTTAGACAAAGTAATTTCGATACTGCTTTCCGATCTTGACTCCAGATGTATATTTTTGTAATATACTCCTATGATGTTGGATCTCAAAACGGTTGAGGGCTTTGAGTGGGACAGCGGTAATTCAGAGAAAAACAAAGTTAAGCATAACGTCACCACTAACGAGTGCGAGGAGATCTTTATGAATCTTCCTCTGCTTCTGGCTGATGATAGTAAACATTCGCAAGACGAAAAGCGTTATTATGTACTAGGGCAGACCAACAAGGAAAGGCGAATGCTCACCTCTTTCACGGTACGACAGAACAAGATCCGAGTCATTTCTGCACGCGACATAAACCGAAAGGAGCGAGCGACTTATGAAAAAGAACTTACGCAACAAGAAATCTCTAAAAAAGAAAATCCCTAATTTCCAAAGCGAGGCGGCTGAGCGTAAATTCTGGGAAACACACGATTCTACCGAATTTTTGGATTGGAGTCAGGCAAATCGCGTCATCTTTCCTAATCTAAAACTGTCCACCGAAACTATCTCGCTTCGCTTACCCCAATCCATGCTCAGCGAAATCAAACTACTCGCCAACAAACGAGATGTCCCGTATCAGTCACTCATCAAAGTTTTTCTCCGTGATCGACTTGATAGGGAGATTGGCAGGCACGTTGCCTGATCTCTTTCTTTACCGACAGATGTACTAAACTGTTACTCGATTTTCTCGTCATGAAACAACAACGCGCCTGCTAAAGAAGGCGCGTTGTTGTTTCATCTAACGTTACAAGTCGTGAATTGGCGCGACCGGATTCTCAATTACTTCAACGGACGCTGCAGCATTTCTTTGCCGAAGGAGTCAACTTGAAGTTCAAATTGATCAATCGTCGCGCTTTTGGTTACACCAATTTCGCAAATTTTAGATTGCACGTTTTAGTCGCCTTCAACCCGTTTTCCCGTTAAAGTCGGGAGAACCCGACTGTGATAATCCCTTAAACGCGAAGTGCAAGCCCGGCTCGCCTGGACACTGCCAGACACGCTGCGCCGGATTGCACGTTTTAATAATACGGGTCGGTCGTTTCTGGACTTGGCGATGATGGAGTATCACCGACTGCGCTTTACCCGATACAGAGATGGTGTGTGCTTCCCACAGTTGATCGCGGCGCACGACATACGCCTCCAATTTACGAAGATATTTGTCGTTGAGTTGTTTTAGCAATCGTAATATCTCTTGCACCCGCCGGTCACCGGCCAGTTCGTCGACGACGAAAAGCAATCGCGGCAGCTGTCCAACCAGCTGCGCATAGCCCATGCTGGCGTGGTAATACTTTTCCAGCCGCCACTCCAAGTGTTTACCGTGAAGCGTGCCGCAATCCACCTCTAACCAGAACTTGCTTTGCTCAATCTTGTTTTGCTGATGGACGTGCACCACGCCAGTGCCATCGGGGACGACCATCGTGTGACGTACCGTTGTCTTGCCTGGAATTTCAAAGAGACTATTCTGTGTGGGCATCACATATGGGAACTCTTTGTCAAAGCTGATCACTGTCAGCGACTCACAGTTCGCCAACCCGCACAAAAAATCGAGGATGATCCGGTTGTGCCGCGGGCGACATGACAGGGGAGCCATATTGAGGCTCAGTTGCTTGCCCGTTACCGCCGGAACTGAACGCACTTGCCATTGGCGCAATCGTGCGTATTGCTGCGGCGCGAAGCCGGCTTGACGCGCAATGAGTTCGATCCCGGTCGGCGACAGGAAGAAACCACCATCGCGTTTTTGACACAGCGCAGACAGATGATTCAAACAGCGATACACACTAGACGGACGCCAGTGCATCAAGCGGCTCATGTCGAGCGGGGTCAAGAGGGGGTAACACCCGATCAAGTTCAACAATTCGCGTTCGTGGAAAGTCAGTGTCCGCTGGTGTTGAACCACCGCATTGCGTCGAGGCAGTATCGTCAGGCTGCGCGTGGTCGGCGCAGTCGAGATCGGCGGCGTGGCGCGCGACACAAACGCCGACACATGGGACGGGTCTTTGCCCGACAATCGGTCGGGCTTGGGCGGAACTTGGGATGCGCCCCAGGTGTTGTTCCACAGTGGACGGCGCTCACCGCTCTCATTCCACCACGGGCGCTGTCCATCCTTCTTGGCTAAGAATTGATAACTGGTGATGGCAAAAGAGGACGGGCGTTGCTCATACCCCGGAGCGTTCCGCCACAAATACAGGCACTGCTGCAGGCGGGTTTGATTGGCGGCGATCATGACAAAGACTGGAAAATCGTTTTGGATCTGGCGCGGTTTAAGTGCGAACTCCGGGCGGCGCTGCCAACGATGAAAGACGCGGAATATACTGTAAAACCAACGCACGTCGATCCCGCCGGGATC
>ORJL011501210.1_pt1 | contig 12206 bp, 5 predicted proteins | sample 1779941 | NCBI WGS metagenome assembly ORJL01 (sample SAMEA104232317, study PRJEB22302) | groundwater metagenome | biome: forest; feature: aquifer; material: groundwater | place: USA | collected 2011-08-07 | depth 5.8 m
AAGTGCATCTGCTAATGTTGCTAATTGCTTAACTTCTTGGTCTGCTCTGATTGATGAGAAAACATTATCTAGTAGATTTCTATTCCGAAGAACCTGATATAACCCACTATCGATTTTTTCTAGTTCATGCCTATTTGTAATTTTATATGTTACACAGTATGCTTTAGTAAAATCTACTAATGCGCTACTAGTCATCACCGCCCAGTTCCTATACCTGCCTTTCATTGGAATTTCAAATGTTTTTTCGCCTAAAGATATTTTTTCAATTTTTGTCCTTCCGAAAACCTCGTCTATGATATTTCTCCTAGAAAGTTGAGCATATAAACCAGAATCTTTCTTTGACCCACTTACTAATTCAGAAGGTTTCGTTATTTCTTTTTCCTTGCAATACGCTTTGGCGAATTTCAGCATTTTTTTATCTGATACTTTTTTCCAGTGTCTCTTTCCTTCTGCATTCAACGGAATTCTGAATGTTCTCCCGCCTAGTACTACTTTTTCTTCTTTTTTTCTTTCAAATACCTTGTCTATAAGAGCTCTGGTACGAAGTTGAGTGTATAAACTACGATCTTTTTTCGGACCTATTTGTAATTCAGAGATTTTTGTAATTCCTTTTTCCTTGCAATATGCCTTAGCATATTCGACTATTTCATCATAACTCATCGATTTCCAGTTTCTATACTTACCTTTCATTGAAACTTGAATATTTGGTCTGGCCAGCCCTTCAACTAGAGGTGGTGCAGAAGTTCTTGGTTTAACAAAAGTAGCTCTGGAGGTTTTATGTTTCATTTTTCAGAACCTCCGAATGATTCAAGTGCATCTGCTAATGTTGCTAATTGCTTAACTTCTTGGTCTGCTCTGATTGATGAGAAAACTTGATCTACAAGTTTTCTTCTTTGAAGTTTATCATGTAACCCTGGATCTTTATTCCGACCTCTCCGTAATTCATTTGGTTTCGTTATTCCTTTTTCTGCAACGTATGCTCTGGCATAGGCAACGATTTCTGGATCTGACATTGTGTTCCAATTTCTATATTTTCTTCGCATAGAAACATGAACGTTGGTATTGGCCAGTCCTTCAGCTAAAGGTTCCTTAGTACCACTACTAGTATGGCCTTTCGCCTGCCTAATTCTAACTCTACGCATAGCTATAATTATGTTAATTAGTGTTTATATATGTTACTTATTGCATGTTTGTAAAATGATATCGTCATCTGACGTTTGAGAACCCCTAAAAGTTTATAAAGAGTCCGAGACACTTTAGTATTCTAATTATCTACTGGCAGACGAAGTAATGAATAATAAAAATGTGGGGTGTTTCTCAATGGCAAGCCTAACAGAAAAGATTATTCTAGCACATTTCATAGAAGGAGATCAGACATTACCCAGAGGCAAAGAAATTGCCATAAAGATAGATCAAGCACTCACGCAAGACGCTACTGGAACTATGGCTTTCCTCGAATTTGAAGCCATGGGAATTCCACACGTAAAGACAGAAGTATCCGTAAGCTACGTAGACCACAACATGCTTCAGACTGATTTTAGAAACCCGGATGACCATTTATATTTACAGAGTGTTGCTGCAAAATTCGGAGTATACTTCTCAAAACCAGGAAACGGCATATGCCACCAGGTACATTTGGAAAGATTTGCGATACCTGGAAAAACATTGTTAGGTAGTGATTCTCATACACCCACATGCGGCGGTATAGCTTCGCTTGCGATAGGTGCCGGAGGATTAGATGTTGCAATATCCATGGGCGGAGGAGCATTCTATTTCGAAATGCCTAAAGTAGTTGGAGTAAGACTCGTTGGTCAATTAAATGAATGGAGTGCTGCTAAAGATGTCATACTGGAAATGCTTAGAAAATTAACAGTAAAAGGCGGAGTAGGAAAAATATTTGAATACTTTGGACCTGGAGTAAAAACTCTGAGTGTTCCGGAACGATCAACAATAACAAATATGGGTGCTGAATTAGGCGCAACTACCAGTATTTTCCCAAGCGATGAAACTACGTATAAATATTTGAAAATGCAAGGAAGAGAGAGTGTATGGACAGAATGTAAAGGAGACGAGAAAGACAGCGACTATGACGAATTAATAGAAATAGATATGAGTAAACTAGAACCGTTGATAGCGAAACCGCACTCTCCTGATTTAGTTGTAGTAGCCAGTGAATGCAAAGGCACAAAAGTCAATCAAGTAATTATAGGTTCTTGCACTAATAGTTCATTTAGAGACTTGATGACCGTTGCGATGATTATGAAGGGAAAGAAAGTACACCCTAATGTAAGCTTTTCCGTTGTACCTGGATCAAAACAGGTCTACGAACAAATAGCACGAAATGGAGCACTGGCAGATTTGATATGTGCAGGTGCAAGAATTCTTGAAAGCGCTTGTGGGCCTTGTATTGGTATGGGTCAGGCACCTTCCAGCGGAGGAGTAAGCGTCCGTTCGTTCAACAGAAATTTCCAGGGAAGATGTGGAACTTCAGATGCTAATGTATACTTAACATCTCCAGAGGTATGCGCAGCATGTGCACTTACAGGAGAAATAACTGACCCGCGCGAGCTTGGTAAGGCACCAAAAATAGAGTGGCCAGAAAGAATAGAGATAGATGACTCGATGATAATTGCACCACCAAAAGACAATAGAATGGTAGAAATAATCAGAGGACCAAATATCAAACCATTGCCAGATATGAAACCTCTTGACGATGCGATCACAAAAGAAGTGCTGATAAAAGTCGGAGATAATGTTACAACCGACCACATAATGCCTGCAGGAGCAAAAGTACTGCCACTGAGAAGCAACATACCTGCAATCAGCGAATTTGTTTTCAGTGCACTTGACCCTAAATTTGTTGCACGAGCAAAAGAAAAACAGGGCGGGATAATAGTTGGTGGGGATAATTATGGCCAAGGCAGTTCAAGAGAACATGCGGCAATTGCTCCACTATATTTGGGTGTAAAAGCAGTAATCGTAAAGAAATTTGCAAGGATACATAAGGCAAACTTGATTAATTTTGGAATACTACCACTTACATTTGTTGACCCTGTAGACTATGATAAGGTAGAGCAGGGAGATGTTCTTGAGATTGACGGAATAGTAGCTGCTGTAAATAATGGCGGCATGATAAAAGTCAAAAACGTAACTAAAAATTACGAGTTTACGACTAAATGCGATCTGACAAAAAGAAATGCAGAAATGCTTCTGGCAGGCGGTTTGATAAACTTGACTAAGATTAAGGCTAACAATTAAACACGGAGTTGATTGCTATGGTAGATTTTACAGATTTGAAACCACCAACTGAAGGTAGCACGATAACTATGAGCAATGGAAAATTGCATGTTCCTAATGATCCGATAATACCTATAATAGAAGGAGATGGAGTAGGAATTGATATTTCTCCAGTTATGAAAAAAATAGTTGATGCTGCAGTTCAGAAAGCATATCGTGGAAAGAAAAAAATAGTATGGTTCAAGGTTCTTGCAGGAGATGAAAGTTTCAAAAAGTACGGCACATATTTACCAGATGATACTGTAAAAGCAATTCAGCATTACTTAGTAGCCATAAAGGGCCCTTTAACTACTCCAGTTGGAGGAGGCCACAGAAGTCTGAATGTTGCCCTGAGGCAAATGCTTGATTTATATTGTTGTGTTAGACCAGTAAGATATTTTGATGGTGTCCCTGCACCTGTTAAAGAACCGCAGAAATTAGATGTGGTGATTTTCAGGGAGAATACTGAAGATGTTTATGCGGGCATTGAATGGAAACAAGGAACTGAAGAAGTTAAGAAAGTTATAAATTTCCTTAATACTGAAATGGGAAAGAAGATAGCTAGTGATTCTGGAATTGGTATAAAACCGATAAGTGTCACAAGGACAAAACGACTTGTGGAAGCAGCGATTAATTACGCAATAAAATATAATAGAAAAATAGTAACAATCATGCACAAGGGAAACATCATGAAGTTTACCGAAGGTGCATTCAGGGAATGGGGCTACGAAGTTGCTAAGGAAAAATTCAGAGATAGAATAGTTACAGAAGAAGAGGTAACTGCCGGAGCAAGCAGGGACGGCAAAATACTAGTTAATGATAGAATTGCAGATAGTATGTTCCAGCAGATATTGCTTAGACCAGATGAATATGATGTGATTGCCACCACTAACTTGAATGGTGATTACATTAGCGATGCAGCTGCCGCGCAAGTCGGTGGTCTAGGAATTGCTCCAGGCGGAAATATTAATTACATCACTGGCCATGGATTCTTTGAAGCAACACACGGTACTGCACCAAAACATGCAGGACAGGATAAAGTAAATCCTGGATCACTTTTACTTTCTGCAGTAATGATGCTGGAATATATGGAATGGGTAGAGGCATCTGATTTGATAATGAAAGCATTCGAACAGACAATAAAACAGAAGATTGTTACTTACGATTTAGCAAGACAGACAGAAGGCGCAAAGGAAGTTAAATGCTCGGAATTCGGAGATGCAATAATAAAAAACATGGAATGAAAAAATTAAAGCGAATAAGGATTGCTATGCCACGAAGAAAAATCAGAGAATTTGACGCAAAAAAGATGCTTGCTGCTATTTCCAATTATGGCTATGGTGAACTTTCGCTAGATGTTGCGCTGGTTGATGAAAACATAGATCTTGATAGATTAGCAAAGGAAATTCCATGGCTGAAAACAAAAAAACTGGTCGTAAAGCCAGATCAGCTTATTGGCAAAAAAGGAAAGAATAATTTGATATTGCTAAAAGCTGGTTTTGACCAGGCAAAGAAATTCATAAAGGACAATATGGGAAAAACAATAGAAGTAAGTGGCATATCCGGACCATTGACTCATTTCATAATAGAACCATTCGTGGAACACGACAATGAATACTTTTTGGCAATCCTGTCAAACAGAGAAGAGGATGTAATACTTTTCTCAGAAAAAGGCGGCGTTGATGTTGAGGATCATTGGAATGAAATTATCCAGATACCTGTGCCAATTAATGCTGATATAGAAAATATAGACATTGAGAATAAACTAAAAGGTATTTCTGGAGAACGAAAAGAAAAACTGATTTCATTTGTTAAGGCACTTTATAAGTATTACATTGATTTTGGTTGTACTTACCTGGAGATGAACCCTCTTGCATTTGATAAGAATGAAAATATAGTACCGCTTGGTCTTGTCTGTGAAGTTGATGACTGCGAACATTTCAAATGCGAAAGTAAGTGGAATGGATTGGAATTTCCACAACCGTTTGGAAGAAAAATGTATCCTGAAGAAAAATTCGTTACGGAGCTTGATGATAAGACTGGAGCGTCGCTTAAATTGACAGTACTTAATCCAGATGGAAAGATTTGGCTGCTCGTTGCTGGTGGCGGTGCAAGCGTGATTTATGCTGATACTGTAGTTGATCTTGGATATGGAAAAGAACTTGGCAATTATGGAGAGTATAGCGGAGATCCGAATGAAGAAGAAACTTATCAGTACTCTAAAACGATTATTGATCTTGCAACCAGGAAAACTGGTAAGGTTCTACTAATCGGAGGTGGAGTTGCAAACTTCACAAATGTTGCAAATACTTTCAAAGGCATAATTAGATCATTGAAAGAAGCAAAAGAAAAGTTGCAAAAAAATAAGATGCAGATATATGTTAGAAGAGGGGGGCCAAACTACGAAGAAGGTCTTAGGATGATGAAGGAACTAAGCAAGGAAATAGGAGTACCGATATATGTATACGGTCCTGAAACACACATGACTAAGATAGTGGATTTGGCAATAAAATATTTAGGTGAAACTTATGCAAAATAATTACAACGACCGCGCGGAGCGCTTGCAACCGCTATTTACTCCTCAAACAGAAGCGTTCATATACAATCTAAAAGCAGCTCCGATACAAAGAATGCTGGACTTCGACCATATTTGCAAGAGAACAAAGCCAAGTGTCGTTGGAATTATTCAGCCTGGGAGCAGTGGTTATCATAAAGCATTTTTTGGAACTAGAGAGATATTGATACCTATCTATTCTTCAGTGCTTCAAGCTTCTAGCCACCACCCCCAAGCAGACGTACTGATAAATTTCGCGTCATTCCGTTCTGCATTTACTTCCAGCAGAGAAGCACTTGATGCTAAAACCATTAACACAGTTGCAATAATCGCAGAAGGAATGCCTGAAAGGGAAACCAGAGAACTTATTGCACTGGCAAAGAAAAATAAGAAAGTCATAATTGGTCCTGCAACTGTTGGCGGCATCACAGCAGGTGCATTCAGAATAGGCAACACTGCTGGAACTATTGAAAATATTATTTCTTGTAAACTTTATAGGCCAGGAAGTGTTGGATTTGTCTCTAAAAGCGGTGGACTGACCAATGAGATGTGCAATGTTCTTGGAAGAACTACCGATGGAGTGTATGAAGCAATTGCCATTGGTGGAGATAGTTATCCAGGTTCAACAATGCTGGAACATATGCTGAGATTTGAACAGAATCCTGAAATAAAGATGATTGTTGGTCTTGGTGAATTAGGTGGAGACGAAGAATATGGAATAATTGAAGCAAAGAAAAAAGGGAAAATAAAGAAACCAGTTGTGATGTGGGTTTCTGGCACATGTGCAAAGATATTCCAAGGCGAGGTACAATTCGGCCATGCTGGTGCAAAAACAGGAAAGCAACAGGAAAGTGCTGACGCTAAAAATAAAGCATTGAAGGAAGCAGGAGTAATTGTACCAGCTTCATTTGAAGATTTTGATAAAGTAATTATGGAAACGTTCAAATCACTAAAATTACCAGTGAAAACAGAACCAGAAGTGCCTAAGTTACCAGTGGACTATGAAACTGCAGTCAAAAAAGGAACTGTGAGGAAATCCACTAATTTCATTACTACTATTAGTGATGATCGAGGAGATGAACCATATTACAATGGAATACCTATGAGTAAATTGATTGAAGATAACTATTCAATAGGAGATATTATTGCCTTACTTTGGTTTAAGAAAAAACTTCCAAAATATGCAAGCAAGTTTATCGAAATATGCATAGTGATAGCTGCAGATCATGGACCCGCAGTTAGTGGTGCACACAATGCAATTGTTGCCGCTCGTGCTGGTAAAGACACTGTTTCTTCTCTTTGTAGCGGGTTATTGACTATTGGCCCTAGATTTGGTGGAGCGATAGATGACGCTGCAAGATATTTCAAAGATGGTTGCGACGCCAACATGAGTCCGACAGAATTCGTAGCAGATATGAAGAAAAAGGGGATTAACATTCCAGGTATAGGCCATAGAATAAAATCTGCAAAAAATCCCGATAAACGAGTGGAGTTGCTTAAGGCATACGCCAAAAAGAATTTCCCTAAGACTAAATATCTTGATTATGCACTTTCAATTGAAGCAGAGACATTAAAGAAAGCAGATAATTTGATTTTGAATGTTGATGGCTGTATAGGAGTACTGTTCGTAGATTTATTTAGTTCCTGTGGTGAGTTTTCAACGGGAGAAGTAGATGAAATGGTTGACATTGGTTATCTTAATGGACTATTTGTACTTGCAAGAAGTATAGGCATCATGGGACATGTATTTGACCAGAAACGATTGAAGCAGCCATTGTATAGGCACCCTTGGGATGATATATTATTCTTGAAATGACCATCCCGAGGGGAAGTGAACGACAATAGGAGTTCATTCGGACCCTTGGGAGGATATACTGTTTTTGAAGTAAAAATAGGATTTAATTAGTTATTGTACAACTACTAGTTATGCCTAAAGCACCAGCACCTAAGATAAACAATATTAGCTTAAGGCAACTCAAATCTCTAGATCCTAAATTACATAGCGAACTAATCGAATTCTGCTCTGAACTTGATAAGGGCCAGTTCCCTGAAGCATTGGGTGTGACAAAAGGAAGATACAAAACACTTGCAGTACTTGGTAGAATCCATGAAAAATTAGTCAAGCAAAGTAAAAAGGAAAGAAGTTCAACTAAACAAATGAAAGAAGCGGAGAAACTAATTCTAGGAGCACATGCTCTATTTGGAGGGCATAAAAATCTGGCAGAAAAACCAGAGAGAAGATCGTTTGCTACAAGAACTATACAAAACATGTCTGAAGGAATACAGAGAGCAGAAAGAACAATGCAGAAGACAATGGAAGTAATGGAATTACTTTCAGAAGCAAGAAAATACGAGAAGATTGCCGACAAACATGCAAAGAAAAAAGAGCATGAAGATTCTGGATTTTTCTACCAGCAGGCTGCTGAACTAACTAAACGCGCGTATGAACTAAGTGGCAATAAAAAGCATCGTGAAAAATACAGAAAATTATTTGATAGTGCAATCATAGAATATAATCCTGAGCGTTATGAATTGATACCAATGCAGGAAAGAACTTCAGCAACATGGCTAGGATTGGCAGAATGCTATCTCCAACGATATATAGAAAATGGTAAATTTGAGAATTATGTTTCTCTTCTTACCAGGAGCCATACCAGTGATATTCGCTCTCTTTACTATGCAGTTACAGGTTTCTACCGTAAAGCCGCAGATATGGAGAAAGAACCAAAACAAAAAGTCAGATATTATGTTACAGCCGCAGACTACCAGCAAAAATATGCAAGTTCTCTAAGGATGGCAGCTTATGATTATAGTAACGCTGCTGCAGCAGAAACTAATCCCATAAAGAAAGCCGAGTATGGAGTCATGGCAGTTAGGATGCACATAGAAGACCGTAATAACTATGAAGCTCATCAAGTTTTGGAAGCAGCAATGGGATCTATTGAAACTATGAAACCAGAACAGAGAGGATTCTTACGTGACATTCTATTGGAAAAAGTAGATGAATATAAAGGCAAATCAAAGGATTCTCTTATCACGGCAGCAGAACTATATAAATTTGCAGCAATCATAGAGCCAGATGTAGATAAGAAAATGAAATTGGTGATGGCTGCAACTGAATTTTATTTTGATGCGACTGACTTTAATAGCGCTCGTTCGATGGACCTAAAACCAATCAGAATTCCGGTGGAGAGGCTTCAGGAATTCGTTGAGAAAAAGAGGGAATTGTCTATAGAATTTTTTATAAGAAAGGCAGAAGAACTTGTAAAATCAGGAAAACATGAACTTGCTTCTCATGCATATACCCTTGCAGCAGAGTTAGAACCAGACAAAGAAAAGAAATCGTCATTTTACGAATTAGCAGGAGAAGAAGCACTGTCTGCAGGAGATATTGTACTTGCATGCCAAAGTTATATAGAATTAATAAAATACAAAAAACTAGAATTTGAAGAAAATATGGAACTACGAAAAACACTAGTACGTAGAATGTCAAGAATAATAGAAGAACATGCAGAAACCTGGACTAAAGATAAAATAGGCGACCAGTATCTGGCACTTGCGAAATTTAATTCAGGACTTGCACATCATAAACTTACTAGATTGGATTTGTACATTTTGGCAGGAGATGCATATGCTTCCGCTGGGCTCTACGAAAAAGCAGGAGACGCATACGGCAGCACTTCACCTAATGCACCCATAGAAGTATTTCAAAAAGCTGCGGTTCTTTCAGCAGAGAGTTATATAAATGCTGCAACAGAAAAAAATAAGATAACCTATTCTAGTAAAGAAGAACTCCTGTTAAAAGCAAGTGGTGCTTATCTGGCAGCGGCAGAAAAAGAATCTGATCCGAAAAGACAAGTAAAATTATATACGCTTAGTGCTGATACGGCCATCAAAGGAAAAGATTACCAAACTGCAGTAACACGATATAGATTGGCAGTAGAATCTTCCAGTAAAGAAGAAAAAGTCAGAACTACCACTGAAATACTAAGGTCATTGAAAGGAGTCTATAATGGACTACAAAATAATCCTTTAAATGCTGGCAAAATTTGTGAGTGTATTGCACAACTAGAAACAGACAAACAGGAACAAATTCATTACTATGACATTGCAGCAGAAAATTATGTTAAAGAAGCTGAAAAATATGGAAAGGAGATACAAAATAGGTGGATGGCATATAAAGCTGCTGCTGATTGTCATGCAAGTATTGCAAGATTAGAAGAAGGATCAGAAAAAGTAGCACAAGTAGTAAAGGCAGCTGAGCTATCTGTAAAAGGAACTGATTACAAAGAAGCCGCAAATTATTACTATGAAGCTGCAAACAACGAGCAGGTACCAGAAAGAAAAGTCAGATACCTACTTCGAACTGCAGAGAACAATATCAGAATAGATGCATTTAATGGTGCCTATGATATTGTAGCAGCTACGGCTAAATTAGTTAGTACTAAAAAAGCAGCGGCAATGAAAAAACATTTTGCTAAATTATTTGAGAAGAAAGCTGATGAAAATTTCCAGAAAAGAAACTCTGGAACTGCGGGACAGGGCTATTTCTATGCTGCAGAACTACAATCAGATGAAAAAGAAAAAACCAGATTACAGGGCAAATCACTTGCGTGTTCCATACTTCTTGGCAATTGGCAGAGTAAAGCAGAAGTATTGAAGAAAATAGCACCAGAAATGTATACTCTCCTTTCTGATTCAGAAGAGACAGATCTGGACAATAGATTCTTATCACTTTTGAACATTCCTCTAAACCTTCAGGAACTCACAAGAACTTTCAAAGCGTATGATGCTGTAAAACGTGAAGTAGGAGTAAACCCTGCAAGAAGAGAGAGTGCACTGCAACTTTTAGTAGATGGAACAACGAAATGGAAGGAAACCGGATTTAAAGAAGTTGAAGGAATTCCCGATTATTTCCTATTACAAACAATGACAGTTGCAAAAGATGCTGATCAGATTAATGCGATTAGACGACTACTTGAAACTAAAATAGTCAGGCAGTCAAAAGATGCACGAAAGACAGTGATGTGGTATCTTGAAGATAATAGGTATAATGAAAAACATATGAGATTATTCTATAGAGTTGCTAGTGTTTCATCTGAAAAAAGTGTGATGAAAAACATAGCTACTCTTGGAATAATTCATCTGATTAATCCTGAATTTGATTTAGCTGATGCTGAAACTTCCGAACAAATTAGAGCTAGGTTAAATACGGAAATAATGAAATTCATGGAAAAAAGAACAACAAACGAGACAGTAAAGACAAGATTCCTTGAAAGAAGTGAAGAACTTTATGGAAATGGCATATTACAGGCAGCTGTTACAGTTTATTCCAAGTATTCTGAACACCAAACTATCCTTCCTCTGATTGACATCGCATTTGCAGCAATGATTATGGGGGACTTTGACAAGGTTAAATACCCAACAGAAGAAGGAGTAATAACTATGACGTATCTGTCAGAAGAGCAAAGGGGAGTTTTGCTTGCTGCAACTAACCAGCTTGCAATTCTTGATAAACAACAAACGGCAGCCTGGCAGGATACAGCAAGACAAAGGTTAGTTGCAAAAGAGACAGCGAATAAAATTGATTCAGCAAAAACTGACGTAACCAGCAGAATAACTGATATGAAATATCACTTTGAACTTCACATGCATAGTCAAGAAGGAGAGATAGAAAAACAGTTTGCATTTACTCCGGAATACCTTGCAGAAGTGCAGAGAAGAGCAACTGAAGCACAAAAAGGATCAAAAGAGTTCATAAAGCTGAAGAACATAGAACGAATACTTCTTGGAATGGCTGAACTTGATAAATTAGATATAACTACAATAAAACAGAACAAAGGAGATGTGAAGAAGAATTTCACTAATCTGGCGCAGTCAACAAGAATACTTTTTGTAAAATACTATGGATTCAAAGAAGAAGCAATGGAAAGTCTTCAGGCTAAAGTAGATATTGAACATCTTAGGAAGATGCTGTTAGAAGAAAGAGAAGAACTTACGGTAAATGGCCTAACGGTTTATGACAGTGGTGAGTTTAGTCACTTGATACTTGCAGGAAAAGAACCTGAAAACTCAGGTTCGTGCCAGAGATATGATGGCACCCCTAATCTTATGATTGGCCTTTCTGGTTATTTGCTTAATGCAGCAGTAAGAATAATCAGAGTAGAAAACCAGGATGGTATCGTAATGGGCAGAGCAATGTTAAAGGTAGTTGAAGCAGATGGAAAACCGGCATTATTTTTAGAAAAAGCGTATTATAGAAATTCGGCCAGCGATGTTAACACGGATAATGCGATAATCGCACTTGCAAGAAAGAAAGCAAAGGCAATGGGAGTAGAACTTTTGACTGTATGGAAAGGAACTGAGAATAGACGAA
>ORJL010171403.1_pt1 | contig 12205 bp, 9 predicted proteins | sample 1779941 | NCBI WGS metagenome assembly ORJL01 (sample SAMEA104232317, study PRJEB22302) | groundwater metagenome | biome: forest; feature: aquifer; material: groundwater | place: USA | collected 2011-08-07 | depth 5.8 m
ACCGGTGGAGAACCTTTACTAAGAAAAGATTTTCTTGAAATTTATTCATATGCCAGGCAAAAAGGCTTTATAATAACAATATTTACCAATGGTTTATTGTTGAAAGGGAAGATACTTGATTATCTGAAGCGTTTTCCTCCTTATTCAATAGAAATTACAATAAATGGAATCACCAAAGACGTTTATGAGTCAATTACACAGGTAAAAGGTTCCTTTGAAGCAATGAAGGGATCAATCGCAGAGTTAAAGAAAAGCAGGTTAAATGTTATTTTTAAATCTAACTGCCTCAAACAGAATAAGGATGAAATCGCCGATATCTATTTATTTGTTAAAAAAATGTTAGGCAAAAAAACTAATTATAAATATAGCCCATTTATTTTTCCAAGAATTAATGGTGATAAAGCCCCCTGTGATTACAGAATTTCCTATAATGAATTAGAAAAAATAAGTAATTCTAACGATGAGTTTAATGAAGCGCATAAATTAAATCTCTGCGATTCTGTAAAGCTTAAAAGAAATAGAAAATTTATTTATCAATGCAATATATGGAATATAAATTTTTTTGTTGATCCTTTTGGCATATTAAAATTTTGTGAGTTTATTAATAAATACGGCATAGATTTGAAAAAAAGGTCTTTTAAATATTTTTTAAAGCATAACTCGGAAATTTTAAAAAAAACTTTTAAGAAGGATTCCAAGTGTTTTAAATGCGATATCAGGGTTTTCTGTTTGTGGTGTCCGGCTTATGCATATTTAATGACGCAAGATGAGGAACAGCATATAGATTTTTTATGTAAAATGGCAGAAGATAAGGCAAAAGTTATAAAACAGAGGTTGTAAACAAAAGGAGGTTGGCATGGGGAAAAAACCAAAATTTAAGTGTGAGATTACAAAGATTAAACTTAGTCCTGAACAGGCAGTATTAAGCTGCGGTTGTTCAACCGTAGGTTTCTATGCAGTTGAAAACGAGCTGCCCTATCATTATAATGCCGCAGATTCGCATAGACCAAGCTGCGGTACGTCTAGAGCGGTTTATACGCATTGGGATTGTAATTCAAGTACAGATACAGGATCTTCAAGAACCGTAGGGCATGACGGAGATCCTTATTCATAAACAATTAATATGAAAATCGGAAGTTATAACAAATTCTGGCATAGGATGCATGCATATGCCAAGGATAATTTTATCCCTTTGCGGGTAATGTTTGAAATTACATATGAATGCAATTTCAAATGTAAATATTGTTATATACGCCAATCATATAAGAGTAGGAACAAAGAGCTTACTACGGAGGAAATATATTCTATATTGAGGCAGTTAAAAAAAATAGGCTGTTATTATTTGGGATTTACAGGAGGAGAGCCTTTTATAAGAAAAGATATTTTAGATGTACTCAAATATGCAAAAAATTTAGGGTTTGAAATTATTATATATACAAACGGATCGTTAATAAATAAAAATACTATGGAACAATTATTTTTTTTAAGGCCGAATAAAATAGATATTACTATCCCTGCAATGGGTAGGGAAGTTTTCGAAAAAATTACAGGCGTCAAAGGATCTTACAACAAGGTTTTTAATGCTGTCAGCCTGCTTCATAAAAATAAAATTAATTTAGGGTTTAAAACATGCTTATTAAAGGATAACAGGAATGAGATAGATGAAATACAAAAATTTTCTAAATCCTTAAATGTTTATTATAGGTTAACAGGCACGCTTTCCGCAAAATTAGACGGTTCGGAGGAGCCTTTCAGGTATGGATGTGAGCCGTCTTTAACAGATAATTTTATTTCTGTTGATAGGCATAAACAGAACAATAGCTGTGAATTAATTAATAATTTTAATAAAAATCGTATTTTTAAATGTGGTGCTGGTGTTAGCCAGGCAGCAATCACGCCTTTTGGAGAACTTAAAACATGTATCAAGATAGACTGCCCAAAATATAAAATATTAGATAGCTCTCTCAAAAATTGCTGGGAAAATTTAAGAAAATCAATATTCCAGCCCAACTAGAAGCCACCATATCATCCCAATCTCAGGCAAAAAGAAGGTAAAATCAATAAGATTGTGAACCAAAAATATGAAGGCAGTGGTTAATACAAGGCCTAGTGTTTTATTTTGGGGATAGCTTTTTAGGTTTTGCAACCCGGATTTAAAAATAGTAAATATCAGCCAGAGAAAAGAAATAATCCCAAGAATACCCATTTCAGCCCAGATCTGAATATATGAGTTATGCGCAAAACGGCTGAAAGGACTATTAAAATTACCAATGCCCACGCCTGTTAAAAAGTGGGCCTTTATTATTTTCAGGCCCCATGTGCAATAATCAAACCTTCTTGCAACTGAAAACAAAGGGTGGAGGTGTTCTTTTGTTAGAGACTGCCTAAGATTAAAAATAAATATTACAGCTGCAGCTAAAGATATAAATATCAGCATTCTCTTTAAATTGAATTTTTTACTTATCAATGCATAAAAAAGCACCCCTGCAGATAAGGCCATTAAGCCGCCAATGGATTTTGTCAGAAGTATAGCCAGTAAAACCACGCCTAAAACAAACCATTTTTCCTTGTCGTTAATTATCAGGATAAGAGGTACAATTAAAATCAGGTATCCTGCTAGGCTATTAGGCGTGATAAAAGGAAGGAATATCCTTTTGTTTGCCAGGCAATCCAGCACAAAAGGGTTTGTTATGCCTTTTTTGCTTACATAGCTAGTTATATGAGAAAAACCAAAGAGATACTGGTATATGGCCAATATGCTTATAACAAACCCGGCTAGCACCAATACGCGGATAATCTTGTGTTTGTTTTCATAAGATAATGATACCCCGACGATGAAAACTAATATATTTGCTATATATTTATAGAGCTGGCCAAGGCTGTTTGTTTTATTAATAGAAAAAATTATTGATATTAAGAGGGCTAGGATAAAAAATAAAAGAGGGTATTGGACAGGTTTTAATTCTTTTAAAAAAGAGCCTTTTAATAAAATCCAGGCCAACAAAACCCCTGCTAAAATAAAAGAATATATAAAATCTATATTGGGAAATGCCAGAGACGAGATAAACGGCCGGATAAAAACCAGGATTAGTAATAAATTTAACATTATGCTATAATTATAAATTGAGGCCGATTATATGTCAAATGTATTCGTAAGCGTTATAATTGTAACTACAGGCAGAAAAGATTATTTGGAACCATGTATGGAATCTTTAAAAAAACAGGCTGATTCCGATATGGAGGTTAATATAATTTACACCCTGCCTGAAAAATTATCTTTTTGCCAGGCGTTAAATAAAGGAATAGCAAAGAGTAAAGCCGATTATGTCCTATGCCTTAATGATGATGTTGTATTGGATAAAAAATTTATTCATGAGGCCTTGGCCGGATTTAATAAGGACCGGAAGATAGGTATGGTTAGCGGCAAAATTTTACGTCGAGACGGCGTAATTATAGACAGTACCGGCTTATTTCTAACGCCTTGGCGCACTGCAAAGGAAAGAGGATACGGCGCTAAAGATATCGGCCAGTACGAAAAAGAGGGGTTTATATTCGGTGTAAACGGCGCAGTAGCGTTTTACCGCAGAAAGATGCTGGAGGATATTAAGCAAGGCGAAGAATATTTTGATTCTGATTTCAGATTTTTTTATGAGGATCTGGATATTGCCTGGCAGGCGCAGCGCTTTGGATGGAAGGCATATTATGTGCCAGGTGCAGTAGCATATCATTTAAGGGGCGGTACAGCCAGGATAAAAGAAGGTATTAATAAAAAGCACGCTTTTAAGTACCTCATCAATGATGAACTGCAGCTGGATTTGATTAAAAACAGATACCTGGCGATAATTAAGAATGAATCCTTGACAGATTTTATTTTACATCTGCCGTTTATATTAGCTTATGATCTCATAGCTTGTGCCTTTTTATTATTTTATAAACCAGGGCTTTTTAAAAATATTTTTTTAAATTTGAAATATATAAGGTCAGCTTTTAAAAAGAGAAGAAGGATATAATTTTATTGAAAGATTTTTTGATAGGTCAACAGAAATCTGTAATCATCCACTTCTGTTGACGAGCTGCCGATAGGCACGCTGTAGTTCCAATTCATGTCATTGCGGTATAATGCGCTTAAGCTTATACGGTTGTCTCTTGGCATCGTATAAGTTGCGTCAAGCGCTGCTGACCAGATGGCCCGGTTTTTATTGTCTCCGTATTGGCCGTTATTAAGTTGATAAGTCAGATACGGCATTAAGGTAAGTTCAGAGCCGTTACTTAAAAAATATTTATTAAATGGCCATGAAAATGTAGCTGAATATATGTTTATCCTGCCTTCGTTTGTAATACCTGTATTATCTGAGGTATCATCATAGCCGTAACCAAGTGATAAATTCGCACCTGCCCAAAGCTGTAAAGCAGCATTAATGTCAAAAAAATCGCCTCTGCCTGTAGTGCCGACATCGCCGTTAGGGCTTTTTTGTGTATCCGAATGCGAATAGCTGGCTGATAGTAAAATCATATCAGTAAGTTGTTTTGCAGCCATTATATCGTAAATATTTATGTAGTTGCCGAATGTGTCTATATTTTCTATTTCTTTTCTTCTGGTATAAGAGGTGCTTAGATCAACGCCATAAATCTTTTTTGCCAATTCAAATATTATGTCCCTGTCAGATACGTCATTTGATACAAATTCGCTGCCAGGTGTTGAAAGCGTATCCATAATCTTTAATCTTATGCTGCTTTGCGGCATCCACTGGTCTTCATCCGGAATATATCTGAATCCGCCGCCGTAATTTGTCTGCCTGTTCATTTCTATATTACCCATGTTGCTTTCATTGCCAAGATTATTTCTGACTCTGGATAAATTAAGGTCAAAATAAAAAGGATTGGATTCGAAAAGCTGGTATTCCATATAATTATCTATTTTTTCTCTATCCGAGGTAATGGCAGACAGCCAGGACGAGGTGGTGGATGCCAGATCTGCATAGGAACGAAAATCAGGGCCGATAGATTCATAAGAGTTTACAAGTTTAAATCTAGGGGTTTGAATAACCGATTGCACATAATTGGCAAAATCTTTTATATTTTTATCTGTTACAAGGATATCTGTATCGGATCTGTCTTCATTGCTGGTACTATAAGCGCTTTCTGTTTGGATCTTCCATTTATTCGGCACTAAAACTATATTTTGATCAATTGAAACCACCCTGTTTAATTTAGGATCAAGATTTGTATCTATATCATGGACGCTTTCAGAATCCCTTAATTCCATATAGGAAACTCCGACTGTATAACTGTCAACAGGTTTGTATGCATCCCGCACAGCATATACCTGGCGGGGATAAATATAATTTCTGTCATTAGTTTGTTTAGTGCTGGTTTTTGCCATAAAATGAGGCACAACACCTGCCAATATTTTAAAACTATTTTTTTCGCCATTTGAATAAAAATCTGCGCCTCTATAATACATGCCTCGTAATGTATAACGGCTGAATTGTGTGGATGTATCGCCCAATATAAAACCTGTCCCGGCATTATTATTAATTGAATAAGTTATCCTGCGTAATCTTGTATCATCATGGCCGTTTTCATGATGGCGCACATCCATGGAAATATCCTGCTGATATTTTTTACTACTGCTATTCATGCCAACATGTTCTTCTACAAAAAAACCTCCGGGATAAAAGCTTGTATCAGTGCCTTCCCCCAAGCGCCGTCTATTGTAGCCAATAGTAGTATTATTTATAAATCTTGTAAATGACTCGTCATCTTTTGAAGATATCAATCTTTCCTGATCATTGATTTCTATTTTTTTCCTGGCATATAAGGCATTTTTATAACCAAGTATTTCTTCATTAAGTTCCGAACTTGTTATACCGTTTTCGTGCAGTTTTAACCATATTTTATCAACATAATCTCTGGCAGCCTGATTATTTGGGTCTTTTAAAAGTATGGCCTGGAATTCTGTCAGGGCTTCATTTAGTTTGCCTGAGTCATACAGGTAGCATCCTTTGGCAATGGCTAATTCGGTTTGAACCGGCTGGATAGCCAAAGATAAAGGGCAAAAGATAAAGAATAAAAGACAAAAAGACAAGATAGTTTTTATAGCGCTTGGCATCTTATTTTTCCTATGGCGAATAAAGTTCAACTATTAAGCTGGTTGAATAAGTCCCTGTTACTGATGTCGGGTTTGTTTCAGTTGCAAAAAATGCGCTAAAAGGATTTTTTAGCGTAAAATCCCCGGTTTGGTTTGTATCTGTTTTAAATTGACTGTCATAAAAATCCTGGCCGATTAAATTTCTCCAGGTTCCCCTGTCAGCAGTCATTTCACTGTAATCAGGGATCCTTAACCATGCTGCCTTGCTGTAGTTTCTTTCTCCGGAGTCCAGTAAAGGGCCGTTCCAATATGTATCATCATCAACAGGAGGCGCGCCTGACAAAAGGCTGTCCCAACCGAGTTCCTGGTCTTCAGGCGGGAAATTTAAACACCAGACACGCAATGGTATCGTATACTGGCCATCGCTTGAAACAAGGCCAGCAGGGCTGCCCCTGCGAACAGCATCTTGTATGCCCTTGTATTTTGTATAATTGTCAGTATATATGCGTATGTACCAGGGTTTCTGTTCACCTAGCCTGTTGAATAGAAAGAAGTCATATGTAATTTCAAGCGGTACAGGATACATATGTCTGCCGTAAGGCAAAACACCAAGGTTTATTGTTGCTGGAAATACTTTTAAGGTTTCTAGGGTTCCTGTAGCGCCGATACGAACAGGAAAAACGCCGGATTTTCTGCCAATTTCTACATCACTGCCGTTATAAAGTATTAAAGTTACAGTGTATTTGCCGGTAGGCGGCATGGTAGTCCATCCCCGGGTAACAAAAGTTGCAGTTTCTCCGTTTGCAAAGGTAGCTTTAGCCGCAGAACCTGTTGGGTATACTTCAGCGTTAGTAGAGCTATTTGTTAAAACAGGAGAGAAATATGCATTAGATATGCTGGAGCCATTATTTTTTACAGTGACAGTAATATTAAATGTTTGGCCGTATTTAAAATTATGTTGATAGGAATAACTGATAAATTGAATATTTGCAGAAAATGCATTTTCAGAAAGTAATAATAACAGTGCAGCTAATGAGATAATAAGGCAGCAGGAATATAAATATTTTAAGAGTCCTTTCATTTTTTAACCTCAAACGAAATGCGCTTTTGTATCAAAGGCGCCTTACCGATATCAACTGTTGCGATAGCAGTATATTTTCCTGTAAATCTTGGCTTCCATATCATTTTTAATTTTTCACCAAAACCCGCAAACATAGGCAGAGATTTTCCCGCGGAGGATTTGTTTACTACTGTGCCGTATTCGTCAAGTATAACGATTTTTGTCACAGGCCTTATATGCGCAGTGCCGTCATTATACAGCGTAAGGCTCAGTTCAACAGATTTTTTATCATTGGATATCAAGGTAGTAAAATCAGAAATTTCGCAGGAATATTCCGCCGAATCCTTTATTGCAACATATACCGGGATACTAATCCTCGGAGTTATTTTTATATTTACCTGCCCGGCCTCATTTTTTTCTATAAGAGGTTCGGGGCGTTCTTCATCTATAAGAAAACATGCAACATATTCATTATCCTGGGCATTGGGGACATTTATTGTATATGCAATCTGTTGTGTTGCGTTTTTATCAAGATTGATTTTATCAGGTTTAAAACTTATCCAGCTTTTGCAGGAAGGCAGGGCTTTTTTTGATTCAGGGTAAATCGTATTAGCGGAAAACATATACCTGTAATCTCCTGGCGATAAAGAGATGCTTACGCTTTCGTCTCCGTGGTTTTTTATTGTTAAATAACCTGAATAAACCTTATTATCGGAAATTTCCAGTTCGATTTTCAAGGGGTTTATTTCTATGGATGCAAAGGCAACGCCGGTAAAAAGCAAGAAGGTGGAAATAAAAAGGAAAAATATTTTTTTCATTCGATTCTCCATTATGGGCATGATACGATTTCAATATATAAATTTGCCGTGTAGTTTGCCGTAACTGCACGCGCGTCAAAAATACTTTTGAATTTGATTATAAACGGTGTTTTTAGTGTTGTATCGCCAAGTGCGTTGTCGTCATCAGTAAATAATGCGCCGTCAGTGCCTGCTACCCATAGTTCATTTCTTGGGTCATTAGCCATTATTATGCAATCTGTGTAGGGAGAAATTTTTTCGTCCAATTTATCAGGGATATATGTTTCATAACCAGCCTGATTTATATCCGGAACAATTTTATATTGCTCTATCCCGAAATTCGGGGAATTGGCGAATAAAGGCAGTGCAAACCTCCCGTCAGTTGAAATCAGCCCTGCTGGGTTTGATTTGCCAGCAGCGCCTGATATACCGGTGTAGTTTGTGTTGTCGGTATAAATGCGCATAATCCATGGGTATTCGCCGTTATATGTGCCCTCGATGCTGATTTGGCCTATTTCCTGTTCGCCAGGTTTTGTTACGTTGAATTTTAATTTTCCTATATAAGAATACGCGCCGAAAGAATTAACCTTTCCTGTGACAGGTATGATAACCCGTTTTGCAAGGCACGGCTCTGCCAGCAGGATGGAAACAAAAACCGCAAATAGCATTAAACATATTTTTTTATTGTATTTTTTCATTGTTATTCTCCATTTCTATTAAATCTGCTGCTGCATTTTCCAAAAGGTATGCCTGTATATCGGAAAAATTTTCATAAACAACATGGTCTATCTTTTCTCTAAGGCAATAAGTGCTTAAGTGCCCTTTTGCAAATACCAGGTCTGCATACCTGGAGGGGCATCTGTCAGTTGTACTGTCGCCTATATATATAATATAATAACCCATAGATCTATATTTACGCAAATGCATTGTTTTGCAGTTACCGCATTGATTACATTCCTCACTGGAATATGGATTTTCTATTTCTAATCCATTTTTCTTAAACAGTATTTCATTGGAATAATGGGGAATGCGGCCTAATTGATATTTTTTTAACACGGTTTCTATGCAAAGAGAAAAGCCGCCGCTTACTATTACAAACTCATAGTTTTCCCTTGCGCTGAATTCCAGAAATTGTTTGAAATAAGGGTCTATCTCAATCTCGTTATTTAATAATTTTATAATTTTTGCCTGAGTGACCTTTTTGGGGTCGCAAAGCGCAAATTCCTGCTTTAATCCTATCCTGTTGCCGAATTCCTCGCTCCCAATACGTCTTTCTATAGCACGCCAATCGGATTCAGCAAATGTGTCAAGTATTTTGACCAAGGTATCCTGCATGGTTATAGTGCCATCGAAATCACACAATATGACAGTATTCATACGTCTCCAAAATATTTTAGAACTGCCTTTTTATTTTATTAAATCCATATAAAGCAATTATAGTATAACTTAAACAATATAATATTGTCAATAAAAAGTTGAAAAATCAAGGAACTGCGTCTTGACACAGGCATTTTTGTATGGTATACTTCCTCTGATAAGCGGAAAATCGCACTTTGATAATTTACACAGTATCAATTGTAAAAAAGGCAAACTAAGGGTAACCTTAGGGCGCAAAGCTACCTGTCCTGAGCAAGGCCGCAAGGCCGCGTCGAAGGATAGAGGGGCTGCCAATTGAGTGTCAAACCTCAAAAAGCATATGCCTTTTTGGGGTTTTTTTGTTTTAGGCACCATAGATAAGGCAGCCAGGCCCTTTAGGGATATCTTTAGCAAGCCTTAAGGAGGCCTGACATGAAACGCGTACATAAAAGAATAATAAAGAAGGTAAGAAAGCATTGCAGGAAATGCCTTAGTTTTATTGAAGCATTAAGGCTTTATTCCGGTATGCCAGTCGGGGTGTAGTGTTAAATAATCAAAAAAGTTAGATTTTATATGGAATATTTGGTCTTTTCAGGTGTTATAATATTAGAGATATACTTATATATTATGATATAGTCTACATATAATAGCATGGTTAGAGTTACCAAATGTGTGAGATAATTTTGTTAATTTTTTTTGGCCACTTGTTTATAACTTTATAAAATGAGGCGCAAAATGAAAAACTTAAACCGCTTAATAATTTACACTTTGATTTTTTCTTTTGGGCTTATGGTTTCGGTTTTTGCTCAAGCCCAAGATGAGCCTAAGTCGTCGAAGTATGTCCCAGGAGAGATCACTATTAGACTAAAAGAGGGTAAAACCCTTGAAGATATAAAAGGACTAATTGAAAAATATGGGCTTACTTCAGGAGAAAATTTGTTTAAAGAGCCCAGGGACCCTAAAGATGTGTTGAAAGATTGTAAAAATAAGTTAGCTGATTTGGATTTTCAGAATAAGGGTTGGTATTGGCAATTGGATAAGAATTCTTCAGGATATAAAGAACGTAAAGATGAATTAGATAAAGAAAAGGAAGATCTTAAGGAGCGCATTAAAGCTCAGGAAGAATTTATTGCGCATCAAGAGGCGCGTCAGAAACGCGCCCCTGTGGGATTAAAGCAGTTGGATCTTTCGCGAACCTACGTATTTAAAGTAGATGAAAAAATTGATATTATTGTTTTGTCAGAAGAGATAAAAAAGGACCCTAACGTCGAATCTAGCCAACCTGATTATATCGTAAAAATAGAATTGATGGCTTTTCCCGACACTCTTCCTAATGATACCTATGTCAGTAAAGACGGCCTTAAATGGAAAAGTGGATCTTGGGGGCAGCCGTATGAAGATATGTGGAATTTAAAGATAATTGAAGCAGATAAGGCATGGAAAATTTCTCAGGGCCAGGATATTATAATAGCAGTTATAGATACAGGAGTCGATTATAACCATGAAGACCTATCAGCCAATATGTGGACAGACATTATAGAACGTTTTACTAACCGGCGTGATGATGATGGCGACGGTTATGTAGATGATTTTAGGGGCTGGAATTTTGCAGAGAATAATAATTTGCCTATGGATAAAATTGGCCATGGCACCCATGTGGCAGGAATTATTGCGGCTTGCGGCAATAATTCAAAAGGGGTAATAGGCGTAGCTCCTAGGGCTAAGATTATGCCTATAAAGTTTAGTTTAAGAGCAGGGACTCAAGCAGCTATCAATATGTTTGCCAGATCAATATATTACGCTGTTAAGCATAACGCAGATATCATTAATTGTTCTTGGTCGATACCATTGGAGAGTGATTATAATTATGCTCCTCTGGAGGATGCATTATACTATGCTTATACAAAAGGCTGTGTAATTGTGGCCGCAGCAGGAAACGATCCAGATCCGCTTTCGCCGTCTGCTGACAAAAGACTTCCTGCAAATTTCTGGGGTGCGCTTGCTATTGCCTCAACAGATACCAACGATTGCAGATCTGTTTTTTCTTCTCGTGGGCCAAGGAGTATTGATGTAGCAGCTCCCGGCGGTGGTGACTCAGAAGATCCCAGAGTTGAAAATATTATTTCTTTAAGGGCGGCTGGTACAGATATGTATTTAGGGACACTTGGTTACAAAGCAGGGACTAATATCATAGGAAATAAATACTATCGCTCTATGGGGACTTCTATGTCAGCGCCTGTTGTGTCCGGTATTGCTGCGCTGCTGATGGCCAAATATCCCCAAGAGCCAAATTATGAGATAGGCTTTATTATAAAATCCACTACTGATTCTTGTAAAATTGCTGATGATAATGTGGGCACAGGAAGAGTCAATGCTTATAAGGCATTAATGAGAATAACCAGAGATATTACTCCTCCTGAGAAGCCGGAAGTATATGATGAGGGAGGTATTACCAATGATAAATCTTCTTTATCTTTCTTTTGGGAAAGTAAAGATAAAGAATCAGCCATTGTAAATATTGTATACCGGATAACCCGGGATTCTATAGATGGGCCGGTTATCAGAGATTGGACTTCGGCAGCAGATTTATCCGGAGACGTTTTGGCTGATGGCTTGAACTTAGAGGATGGGTACTATTATATAGCAGTTAAAGTAAGGAACTATGTTGGCTTATGGAGCGAGAACGGATATTCCAATGGGATAAGAGTTGATGCTAGCGGTCCGACCAATAGTTCTATTATTATCAATAATGGCAACCCCGATACTAATAATGCAACAGTGTCGCTTGATCTTTATGCCCAAGATAACGGTAGCGGGGTATCTACTATGAAGTTTAGGAATGATGCGGGTGAATGGACGCAGGAAGAACCCTATGCGAAGACCAAGGCGTGGACGCTTACG
>ORJL011249197.1_pt1 | contig 12202 bp, 15 predicted proteins | sample 1779941 | NCBI WGS metagenome assembly ORJL01 (sample SAMEA104232317, study PRJEB22302) | groundwater metagenome | biome: forest; feature: aquifer; material: groundwater | place: USA | collected 2011-08-07 | depth 5.8 m
CACGATCGGCGCGCTCACCGCGCTCTAACACCAGAAGGCGTCGGGCGAGGGGCAGCGTGCGGACGCCTCCATGTACGATGCGCTGCTTGTCCTGCTCTCGGGCCGTATGATGACACACGTGCGGGACGCTCCGGTGTCCCGCGGCGATTACTCGCCGGTGGCCCCCTGCGGCACGTTCCTGTCGAAGGACGAGAAGTACTTCTACATCATGGGTCACGACAACAACCACTTCCCCCACGTTGCCCGTTTGATGGGCCATCCCGAACTTGCGGACAAACCCGGCTACAAGACCCGCGCTGAACGGTCGAAGCGCAGCAAGGAACTGAACGACATGCTCGGTGCATGGGTGGCGTCCAAGTCCGCCGCCGAGGTGTCCGCCGACCTGGACAAGCACGGGATTCCGTTCGGCCTGGTTCAAGATGTCGACGACGTCCTGCGCGACCCGCACGTGCGCGCGACCGGGACCATTGTGGAGGTTGACCATGAGGGAGAGGTCCTGCCGCTGGTCGGCCTTGTCCCCAAGCTGTCCCGCACGCCAGGCTCAATCCGTTCCATAGCGCCGCACTTGGGGCAGCACAACGAAGAGGTCTATTGCGGCATCCTCGGCCTGTCGAAAACCGAGTTGAGCGAACTGAAAGAGGCCAAAGTCCTCTAGCTTGCGATGCCAGGGGCACTCGCGAATCGCCGCGCAAAAAGAGGGAGGCCCTGATTCGTCAGGGCCTCCCTCCGACGTTTAAGTCATGCCGATGTACAAGGGCGCTGCGTCGCGCGGGGGCCCGTCGTTAACCGGAGGCCGCGGCCTTCAGCATGAACGCAAGCGCTTCCTGGGCGCAGCGGTCGGGGAACGCAGTCGTGATGTGGTGCTGGGCGTTCGGAATGATGATGACTTCCGCGTTCGGCATAGCCTGCTTCATCGCGTGGAGGCGCGGCGGCGCCGCCAGGATGCTCTTCTCGCCGCCCATAATGAGGGTGGGGACGCGAATCTTGGACAGCAGGGGCGTGAAGTCCGTGCCTCCCAGGCGGCTGATGACCCCCACGATGGTCTCCGGCCTGGTCTTGGACAACTCCTGCTGGTACCAGTCAATAAGCCCCTGCGGCACCTGCTCCGGATTGAAGCGGCCGTACATCGTCCACTTGGCCCAGGCGGCGGTCCCTTCCGTCTTCAGGATGCGTATCTCTTCCGGCAGGCGCGGCGCCAGGTCGGCGAACATATAGGGCGCGGCGCAGAACGCCAGGCTTCGGACCCGCTCCTGATAGTCGTGCGTGAACTTAAGGCAGACCGTGCCGCCTAAGGTCTCGCCGAGCAGATGCACCTTCTCCAGTTCAAGTTTGTCCATGAAGCCGCGCAAGTCCTGCACGAAGCTGTCCACGGAGTAGCGAAAGTCCGCCGGGGCGAGCGACGACTGGCCGAAGCCACGCGCGTCAATGCGGTACACGCGGAAGCGGCGGGCGAGGTGAGGCACCCACCCATACCACATGCGACTGCTCTTGGCTACGCCGTGGTGCATCACCGCTATCTGCGGCTTGGTCCAGGGGTCGGTGAAATCGTCGACCTCGTAGTGCATCTCCAGGGTCGGGTCAATGCGGACCTTAGGCATGACGGCCCCCTTTCATCGCGTAAACTCGCGCTATTATACAGGCGCTTGCCAGATGATGTTGCGGAAGCGCATAATATCAGGGTTATGCGCGAAGCTGTATTTCCAGGCCTCATCTCGCGTGGCAAAGTCCTCACCGTTCTGACGTGTGTGTTCGCCATATTGCTCCCATTCCTGTTCTCCGCATGCTCGGTCCTGCCAGCGCCCGTGCCATCGCCAACGCCGATGCCTCCACCCACGCCCACGCCAACGGCGACTCCCATTCCCCCGGCCACGCGCGAGGCGGTCGTCAGGTTTGTTTCGGACCTGCGGACACTGGACGCGGAGACTGAGGCATGGTGGGGGGATTTCAACACGTACATGGAGCGTGCGACCACCACCAAGCAATCCCCGTCACTTGGCGAGTTCGACAGTCTCTCCTCGCGCTATGACATCCTGCTCGACAAGGTGAGGAAGCTCAATACTCCGAACGACCCGGTTGCCCGCGAGGTCTCTCTTCGGTGGGTGGCTGCGTATCTGAAGACCCTTGACTTGCTACGCGGTCTCCGAGAGGCGGTGGCGTCGCGACAGGGTGACCCGGCCAAGCTTCAGGCCCTGGATGACGCCAGCGTCGAGGCGGGCAAGCAGGCGGACGGGGCCATGCAAGCTCTTGTGAGCAAATACCAGTTGAAGCCGCAGGAGATCGCGCAGCCGACTCCGCAGGCGAAGCCTTAAGGACTGGGGGCCGGCTCCTCCGCAGGAGTGGGCGTGGCGGCTGCGTCTTCGACAGGGGCAGTGACGGATGGGCGTTCCGCCTTCGGTTGCACGCGGCGCGCCGTGGTGATGAAGCCGGTGTGGGCCACCATCCGGTGATCGGGGCGCATGCTCCGCTGCTCCACGTGCCACGTTCGCAGAAGCACCTCCAGGGTATTGACCATCTCGTATCCCGGCACGACGTTCAGCTCCATGACCAGGCGGTGGACCTGTAGCACCGTGGGCAGGAAGCAGAGCAGGATGCCGCCCAGCCGAAGCGCCTTCGACGCGGTCTGCACCACGAGCCAGGGCTCCGGCACATCCAGCACCATTCGGTCCAGCCCCTGTTCGGCAATCCCCTGGTAGATGTCTCCGAACCCCATGGTCAGGTTGTCTGGCGCGTAGCCGAGGAACGCCTCGATATTGCGCCGCGCGTGCCGCAGCGTGTCCTCCCTGTTGTCGTACGTGATGACGTGTCCCGTGGCGCCGACGGCGCGCAGCAGGGACAGCGTCAGGGCGCCTGAGCCTGTCCCTGCCTCGAAGACGCGGGCGCCCGGATAAATATCGGCCTCCAGAAGAATGGCGCCCGTGTCCTTAGGATAGATGATCTGACTGCCGCGCTCCATCTTGAGCAGGTATTCGGAGAGAGTGGGGCGCAGCGTGAGCAGCGTGTGGCCTGTATTGGTCGGAAGGCGCACGCCTTCCTCCTGGCCGATGACCTCCGCGTGAGGCAGCATGCCCAGGTGGGTGTGCAACTCCCTGCCCTTTGCCAGTCGCGCCATGTAGTGGCGTTCCCGGTGGTCAATGAACACCACCAGGTCACCCTCGGCGAAGGTCCGTCGTTCGTCAGTCATGCTATCTCCGGCCATTCCAACAGAAAAGGGCCCTGACCGCAAGTGCCGGGCCCTTATGTTCGCATCCCCGTCGGGGCACTATGAAATCTTCACTATCTCAGCAAGGATGTCCTTGACGTCGGGCAGACGGGGCCGCTCATAGAGCTTCTTCCAGCGCACGATTCCACTCTTGTCAATTACAAACACGGCGCGGAAAGGGGCGCCCAGCTTGGGGTCCATCATCCCGTAAGCCTCGGTGGCTGCGCCTTTGGGGTGAAAGTCGGATACGAGCGGAAAAGAGACCCCTCCGAGCGCGGAGGCCCATGCCTTGTGCGTGGCGACGCTGTCGCAACTCACCGCGACGATCTGCACGTTCCGCTCTTCAAACTGCTTGCGTTCCGTCTGGAACGATGAGACTTCGTTGGTTCAGCCGCCCGTGAAGTCGAACCGGTAGAAGATAAGGACGGCGCTCTTTGTCCCCTTCAAGCTGCTCAGAGTAAATGTATCGCCCAGGTGGCTGGGGAGAGTAAAGTCGGGCGCCGCCTGTCCCACGTTGATTTCGGTCATGTACTACCTCCCGTGATGTATGGCCAGAGCAGGCCAGCGAGCATCCTGAACGGACGTCAGACCAGCGATTCTAGTCTAGTGTGTGTTGGCATCATTGTCCAGTTGCCAAACCTCTGCAAGCGCCGGCGCGAAGAACAGCAGCCCCCGAGCGTTAGACGGCATGTTTCGCCGTGTCACGGCGTCGGACGGACTTTTCCACATGTGACGCGAGCAGGCGTGGCGGAGACGCGCAATTATTCGTACGCACCTTGACGACAAGTCGTATTCCCGATACTATAACATGATGACCAGCTAGCCCTATGGGGTTGGCGGGCCAGGACGGATATGGAGGTATTGCGCGTGGATGCCGTGGTTGTTGTGATTGCCGTCCTCGCCGCGCTCGCCATCGGAGGTTTGGCCGGTTTCTTCGCCCGCGGGCGTATCCTGGGCAAAAAGTTCCAGGCTGTCCAGACTGAGGTCGGTCGGCTCCTGGAGGAAGCCCAGAGCAAGAAGAAGGAGCTCCTAGTTGAGGCCAAGGATGAGGCCTTGCGGATCAGGCAAGCGGCGGAACAGGAAAACAAGGAACGCCGCGTCGAGGTCCAGCGCCTGGAGCGCCGGATAGCCCAAAAGGAGGAGAACCTAGACCGGAAACTGGAATCTCTGGAGCGACGTGATCGAGGTCTGCAAAACAAAGAGCGAGAACTGGATACCATCAAGGCGGAACTGGAGGAGCTGAAGAAGAAGCAGCAGTCCCAGTTGGAGGCTATCTCCGGCCTGTCCAGCGCCGAGGCGAAGGACATCCTGCTGAAAAAGGTGGACGCGGAGATCCAGCAGGAGACGAACCGCAGGCTGTGGGACGCCGAGAACCGAATCAAGGAGGAGGCGGAGCAGAAGGCCCGCCTTATCGTAGCGGAAGCCATTGAGCGCGTGGCCACGGACGTCGTCTCCGAAGCCACAACCGTGGTGGTCCCCCTGCCAAACGACGACATGAAGGGACGTCTCATCGGGCGGGAGGGACGGAACATTCGCGCGCTGGAAAACGCAACCGGCGTTGACCTGATTATTGACGACACTCCCGAGGCGGTAACGCTCTCCGGATTCGACCCAGTTCGGCGCGAAGTCGCCCGCCTGGCCCTGGTCAAGCTCATCCAGGACGGGCGCATTCATCCCGTACGCATCGAGGAGATGGTCGAGAAGGCGCGCAAAGAGGTGGAGGAGGAGATGCGCCGCGCGGGCGAGCAAGCCGTCTATGAGGCCGGCGTCACGGGGTTGCACCCCGAGGTGGTCCGGCTCCTGGGTCGGCTTCGCTATCGGTACAGCTACGGCCAGAACGTGCTGCAGCACAGCGTTGAGTGTGCCTTGCTGGCCGGACTCATGGCCTCTGAGCTCGGCGCCAAGGTCCAGGTCGCCAAGATGGGCGCCATGCTCCATGACCTGGGCAAGGCTCTCACGCATGAGGTGGAGGGGGGCCACGCCGAGATTGGCCGGGACATCGCCCGGAAGTACGGCATCTCCGATGAGGTTGTGGACGCCATCGAGGCCCACCATCACGACACCGAGCACATCAGCGTCGAGGGCTTCCTGGTCAACGCCGCTGACGCCATCAGCGGGGCCAGGCCCGGCGCGCGCCGCGACTCTATCGAGCACTACGTGAAACGCCTTCAGGCCCTGGAGGACGTGGCGACAAGCTTCAAAGGCGTGGAGAAGGCGTACGCCATCCAGGCGGGCCGCGAGGTGCGGATCATGGTGAAACCGGAAGAGATTGACGATATAGGCGCCCTTAAGATGGCGCGCGACATCGTCAAGAAGATTGAAGACAATCTGATATACCCGGGGCAGATTCGAGTGACGGTTATCCGGGAAACAAGGGCCATAGAGTACGCCAAGTAACGGACCGTGGGAAGGGAGCGCCGGATGAGCGCTCCCTTCCCACTAGGCAGGAGAGCGGGCCTTGCGCATTCTGGTCATCGGAGACGTGGTAGGGAAGCCCGGGCGCCGGGCCGTCCGCATACTCGCGCCTCAGCTCCGCAATGAGCACCATGTTGATTTCATCATCGTCAACGGAGAAAACGCCGCGGGCGGCTTCGGGATCACTCTGGAGAACATACAGGAGTTCCTGGAGTGCGGCGTGGACGTGGTCACCTCAGGGAACCACGTCTGGGACCAGAAGGAAGTCATCCCCCACCTGGACAGCGAGCTGCCCATCGTGCGTCCGTTCAACTATCCGCCTGGCGTGCCCGGGCGGGGCTACATCCAGAAGGGCGGCGTCCTGGTCATCAACCTCATGGGGCGAACGTTCATGGCGGACATTGACTGCCCGTTCCGCGCCGCGGACCGCATTCTGGCCGAGGTCAGCCCCAAGCCGTCGGTCGTCATCGTCGACTTCCACGGTGAGGCAACGTCCGAGAAGCAGGCGATGGGCTGGCATCTGGACGGCCGGGTAAGCGCCGTCGTCGGCACGCACACGCACGTGGGCACGGTGGACGCTCGCGTCCTTCCCGGTGGCACGGCCTTTGTCACGGACATAGGCATGGTCGGGCCGCGCGACTCCGTCATCGGCGTGGACACGAAAAGCGTGCTCCAGCGATTCCTGACGCAAATGCCTGCGCGGTTTGAGGTGGCCAGGGGGCCGGTTACGTTCAACTCGGTGCTGATCGAGACGGACGACGCGGGACGCGCGCGGAGCATCCAACGCGTAGACAGGGGAGTGGAATGAACCATCTGGTTGACCTGCATCTTCATACGACAGCCTCCGATGGGCGATTAAGCCCCCGGCAGCTTGTTGATCTTGCGGCCTCCCGCGGGCTTCGCGTCATCGCCGTTACCGACCACGATACGACGGACGGGTTGCCCGCCGCTCAGGAGGCCGCCCGCGCCTACCCGCATTTGACGCTCATTGCCGGCGTAGAGCTGAGCACCGACGTGCCCGGCGGGGAAATCCACGTGCTGGGATACTTCGTGGACAGGTCCAATCCCGAGTTCGAGTCCTTCCTGTCGCAGATGCGGGACGCCCGCGTCGGCCGCGGGCGGCGCATGGTCGAGAAGCTATCGGCGCTGGGGATGCCCGTGCCCTGGGAGCGCGTGCTGGAACTGGCGCAGGGCGGCTCCGTGGGGCGTCCGCACGTGGCCCAGGCGATGGTCGAGCAGGGGCACGTAGCCAGCATCCAGGATGCGTTCAACAGGTACATAGGGCGCAACGGCCCCGCCTACGCGGAACGCGAAAAGCTGATGCCGGTGGAGGCAGTTCGGTTCCTCCGTCGCACGGGCGCCCTGCCCGTGATAGCCCACCCCGGTGAGGTGGACAATCTGGACGCGGTCCTGGAGGAATTAAAGGAGGCGGGCATGGTGGGCATGGAAGTCCACTACAATAACTACCCTCCCGAAAAGGTACAGAAGCTGGCCCAAGCGGCCGTGGCCCATGGCCTGTTGCAGTGCGGCGGAACCGACTACCACGCCCTGGGTAACGAGGGGGAGACCGAGCCCGGATTCGCGGGGCCGCCGGTGGAGGTGGCCCAGCGTCTCATGGAGATGGCCCGCGCCGAAGCAGGGACACGCCGATGACTCTTGAAGCGAAAGACATCATGGGCATCATCCCCCACCGGTACCCGTTTCTGCTGGTGGACCGCATAGTGGAAGTCCTGCAAGGGGAGAAGGCGGTGGGCATCAAGAACGTAACGGTGAATGAGCCGTTCTTTCAGGGACACTTTCCCGGAAATCCGGTCATGCCGGGCGTGCTCATTGTGGAGGCGCTGGCCCAGGTGGGCGCGGTCGCTATCCTCAGCATGCCGGAGAACAAGGGCAAACTCGGCCTCTTCGCAGGTATTGACGCCTTCCGCTTCCGAAAGCCAGTGGTGCCCGGCGATACCCTCCGTCTGGAAGTCACGCTCACGAAGGTCCGCGGGCCCATCGGCAAAGGCTCCGCCAGGGCCGAAGTGAACGGCCAGACCGTTGCGGAGGGCGAATTGCTTTTCGCACTCGTCGACCCGGACGATGTGACCAAGCGTTAGCCCGCTGGCGTCGTTCGGCCCTGACGCGAGTCTTCTCTCCGCGAAAGAGACTTACGCTATGCAGTGCGCCGCACATCCCAATACCGAGACAAATCTGAGCTGCGGCAAGTGCGGGACCCCAATCTGTCCCAAGTGTCTTGTCTATACGCCCGTCGGCACACGCTGCCCCGCGTGCGCCCAGCTCAAGCGTCTCCCCACATATCAGGTGGGCGCGCGCCACTACATCATTGGGATGGCGGTGGGGTTTGGAATGGCCGTCGGAACGGGAGTGGGCTGGTATTTACTGGAGACGCAGTTGCCTTTCGTTTTCTTCATCCCGTTTCTGCTGCCCTACCTCCGCCTGGCCGCCATCGTGGGCATCGGCTACCTCGTTGGCGACGTGATGAGCCGCGCGGTCAACCGGAAGCGGAGCACGGGCCTGGCGGTGATCGCGGGAGCGAGCGTGTTCCTCAGCTTTGCCATCAGCGGCGCCCTGCTGCGCGTCTACTTCGGGGGCCTGTGGAGTCTGGCGGCGGTGGGCTTCGGCATCTACATCGCCGTTATGCGCCTGCGGTAGGGACGTCTAGCCTTTGTCGACGGGCGCTGGCCGCGCCTTTTGCGCGGCGTCCCGTATGGCCTGGTACACCGCCTCCACATCCCGTACCGATTGAATGGTCGTTATGTGGCTCTGAAGACCGCCGGGCAGCCAGCCGGGCACTCGTCCCACCAGCCCCTTGAAGGGGGGGTTCCCTCCCAGGTAGATGTCACCGAGGCCGGGTGCCAGCACTATGCCGTGCAGTTCGCGAAGCGACGCCAGTTCTACGCTCGTTGTCCCCTTGCCGACGGCGCCTGTGGAAAGCAGTACCCGTCTATTGGTCAGCATGTACGACGTGTGGCGCCACTCCTGTGCGGCCAGCAGATAGCGCCCGAACGCGAAATAGCAGGCCACCAGAAAAAACACGAGAGAGAGCACCTGTATGGCGAGATGGGGGGCCTCGTCTTCCGGCGGCACTATCCATATGCTGAAGAACAGCAACAGACCGAGGAGCAGCCAGAGCAGGCTGAAGCCGGCAACGAAAAGGCCCACAGGCGAGCCGATGAAAATGAAAAACAAACGGACAGGTCTGCCCTCCCAGAGGACTTCCTCTCCGCCTGTCAGCTCCTGGCGCAGACTGTCGCCCTCGGATAAAGCAGCGCCTGGCACGGGTCGCCTCTAGTCCGTTACCTTAGGCAGGCCTGACGCGCGGCTGGGCAGGGCGATAGTGGCCTTGCCGGGCACGATGATCTGGCCCCGCTGGGTCTCGCCCCAGATGTCAACGTCCACGAGGCGGTCGTCGCCCTCCTGGTACTTGCGCACCACTTTGCCCTTGATCCAGACCGTGTCGCCCAGAAAGTTGATGCCCCTGTATTCCACAGCCATGCGCCGAAGCCATGCATCGTCACCCATCCAGTTGGTCAACAGATGGCTGGTCCAGGCGCCGCGTTGGGAGCCGTAATCGTAGGCGGCGGGCATGCCGATCTCCGCGGCCATCCAGTTGTCCCAGTGCACCCGCTCGATAGGCTCCGGCACTCCCGTCTCCTGGTTGATGACAGCCACCGCGGGCGTTCTACGGCGGTACTCCAGGAAGAAGCGGAAGGCGCGGATGTGGGGAGAGCCCGCGCCCATGACCCACGCGATTATGTCCTGAGTCGTCAGCGGCCCCTTGACCACGGGGGCGAGCGCGTCGCCCTCCTTCACGTCCTCCCAGTAGCGGGGCTTGGCGCCGCGGACCACCTCGGCGTCGTAGTCGGCCTCGATCTTCTTCATCTCGTCCGGCGTGTACTTGGCGAGCTTAGTCTTCAGGTATTTTCCCCGGGAAGCGCCCTCGTGCCGCTCCACGCGCATGGAGGAGAACTGCCAGGTGGCGACGGACTCGTTGCGCTCGTTGCGGAACGTCACCTGCTCTATCTGCTGGAACATGCGACCGGCGTAGGAGCTTTTCTTCTCGATCATGTCCACCAGATGGTGCGTCGTGGTGATCTTCTGACCGAGGCGCAGCGGCTTGAACCACTCCCAGGCGTCGCCCGAGTGGAGGCCGTGGACGCCGGCCAGGCCGCGGCCCCGGCGCAGGTCCCAGCTTCCCCAACTCATGCTGTACAGAAAGCCCGGCGGCGCGGTCATCCCGCTCCAGCGCGTCTTGCGGGCGTACGCCTCGTCGAACCACATGGGGTTGGGGTCGCCGATGGCGCGGGCGAAGTGCTTGATGCCGTCCTTCGTGACGAATTCGTTATAGGGGTCGGTAATGGGGCGCTCCTGGCCGATCTTGGCTCGAAGGTAGGCGAGTCCCTCTTCGGTGATCCTCCCATATACTTCAGGCATGTCTTTACTCCTTATTCCTTCGCAGGTTTAGCCTGCGGGGTCTTCTTTCGCATAACATCAGCCACACCCTTGTCGACGTGCTCACGCACGTGGAAGTCGCACAGGGCCAACTCGCCGACCCGATAGGCGGCGGGCTCGCCGCAGACAGCGCAGGCGTAGGCCGCGAGGAGCTGTCGCTTGTAGGAGAGCGCCTGCATATCCGTAAACTCCTGCTTGCATTCCCAGCAGCGCAGAAGGCCGCTCTTCTCGCGTGCGAATGTATGGATGTGGTCTGTCACCTTGGAAACCCTCGTCCAGGACTATAACGTCTGTCTGATGCACGTGTCAAGGAGCTAGGCAGCGCCGCCAGATTCCGCTAGAATGGAAGGCGGACAGGAGGCCCCGTATGCGTACCGTGTCCCTTATAGTCGCCATTCTCATCATACTGGCGATGATCGTCGCCCTCTTACCGCCACTGGTCGGCGCGCAAAGCCAGCCCATCACGGTGGCGAAGGACGAAGTGGTGGACACGTTCCCAGATGGCATGCAGTTCAAGATGGCGGCCAGGTCGGAGCGCCCCATCAAATCGGTTGAACTGCGGATGACGATACGTGGCGCGCGCGGGCTTGTGGTGGCCCAGCCCGCATTTGAGCGAGGCGCTACCACCATCGCCACGGACTACACGCACCGGCGTATGGGCACGGGCCGCTACTACCCGCCGGGCCAGGATGTCACGTACTTGTACCGCATCACCGACGATGCCGGCAACGTGCTGGACACACCAGCCCAGTCCCACACCTACCTGGACCCACGCATAAAGTGGGAGACAGTTACGGACGGGTTCATCACCGTCTATTATCATGGTGGACAGCGTACCCGCGCCGAGACGATTCTCAACGTCACGCGCCAGACCATGCAGACGGTGGGCAGCGTCCTGGAGACTCAGCTCAAAGAGCCTATTCGACTGATCGTCTATAACTCCTACGCGGACATGGGTCCCGCGCTCCCCTTCGTCAGCTCTACCTACGAGGCGACGCTGCTGACCGAGGGCCAGGCTTACTTCGAGCAGGGCGTGCTTCTGCTCTTTGGCGGCGATTCGAATATTCGTGGAGTCACCTCGCATGAGGCCACGCATCTTCTGGTGCACCAGGCGGCGCCCAGTCCGCTGGCCCAGATACCGCCGTGGCTTGACGAGGGACTCGCGGAATTCGGCAACATTCAGCCTGGAGCCGAATACGATCGCACGCTGGCGCGCCGTCTGGTGAGCAACACGCTGATCCCGTTGCGCGACCTGGCTGCGAAGCCCGGCCTCCCGGATGACGTCATCCTCATGTACGGCCAGGCCAGGAGCGTGGTCAAGTTCATGATCGCGACCTACGGCGCGCCCAAGATGGCGGAGCTTCTGCGGGTCATCAACGACGGTCTGAGAATCAGCGACGCGGTCCAGAAGGTGTACGGCATGAGCGTGGACGAGTTGGACAACACCTGGCGCAAGTCCATCAACGCTCAGCCCGTGCTCATCGCCACGCCGACGGTCGAGCCGACGCCGGTGTCTGTGCCCACAATGGCGCTCTTCTCCGGGCCGCCCGTCGCTCCCTCCGCGCCGTCGGCTCCTTCTTCCGGTCAGGTCGCCCCGACGGCGGCGCCCAAACCTGTGCCCGGCCAGAGCGGGCAGGGCGCCTCGGGCGGACTCGGGTGCAATCCCCGTGGGGGAGACCCGGGAGTGGACCCCGCGGCCATCGCTATATTCGCCATGCCGGGGATGTTGCTCGCCCTGCGTCGGCGCTGATGCGCCGCGAACGAGCGGCTCGCGCGTACGTCAGCGTAACGCGCTCCTGACGGGATGAGGAATACTACCGTGTCCGGGGATTGAACACGTCGCTCAGCGCGTCGCCCAGCAGGTTCCACGCGAAGATGAGAATGGATACGGCGGCCGCGGGGAAGATGATGAGGTGCGGGTACTGCCGCAAGATGCTTATGCTTCCGTACTCGTAGAGCATGCGCCCCAGGCTCGGGTTGGGCGGTTGAATACCGATGCCCAGCCAGCTTAGCACCACCTCTGAACCGGCGGCGGCGCCCATGCCCATGGAGACGGACACGATGACCGGACCGAGGCTGTTCGGCAGGATGTGCACAATCATGATGCGCCAGGTGCTGGCGCCCGCCGCGCGG
>ORJL010827376.1_pt1 | contig 12201 bp, 8 predicted proteins | sample 1779941 | NCBI WGS metagenome assembly ORJL01 (sample SAMEA104232317, study PRJEB22302) | groundwater metagenome | biome: forest; feature: aquifer; material: groundwater | place: USA | collected 2011-08-07 | depth 5.8 m
CAACACCAGGCTTGCTATGTTCGCAAGACACTTTCATTTTCAAAGCGTGATGCCTTTCATCACATGGTTACCAAATGGTTCATTGTTGATCATAATCTAGCCAGAAAACAATTCGCATCACTTACTTTGTGACCACTACCCGCATTTCTTGTGGGGATTCAATTAGATGAATATTGAAGTTTTTCATATTTACCGCGGGCGCAGGGGGACCGCTCTTTTTTTGACGCTGTCCCATGCGCGTTGATACCAGGCTTTGCGAATTAAGTAATCGAGTCGGTAGGTGAAGCGAGCAGGCATCAACCCGAAATAACGCGGCATCGAATCAATGGCACAGGTGCGGTTGACGGCAAAGTAATCCAGCCAGAAGGATGAAATTGGAAAATTAGGCACAATCCCTTCGAGAAATACCGTGAGGGCACGCAAGGTGGTCGGTGACAATGACAGAAGAAAACGCTTCCTGCGTGTTACAGCCATGATGGTTTCGAGGATCTGTTGCAGTGTGAAAAATTCACTGCCGCCCAGTTCATAGACCTGGTTGATCGTGTCGCTATTTTCAAGCGACCATAACATGCAGGTGACAAGGTCTTCCACCCACACAGGCTGCACCACGGTTCGTCCGCCGGCTGGTATTGGAAATATGCCAGGGGAGAAACGGATCAGCCGCGCAAGATTGTTTGTAAAATGGTCTTCAGGTCCATAAACAAGCGAAGTGCGCAGGATGGTGTATGGCACATTGCCGTTGCGGATGTGCTCCTCGGCGATGCCTTTTGCTTTGAATGCGGGATATCCCGAAGCGCGCGCTGCGCCAATGTGACTGAGATAGACGATTCGATCCACGCCCGCATCTGCTGCGGCTTCGACGAGATTTTCCGTACCTTGAATATCTGCAGTGAGCAGGTCGCCGCGGCTTCCCTGGTTTTCTGCACTGGCAAGATGGAAGATCGTCTCCACACCGCGCAAGGCCGCCCGTAATCCACGCTGGTCTGCAAGGGACACCACCGCCACTTCCACAGGAACGCCTTTGGGCAGGCGCGGCGTGCGCGGCGAAGGACGGATCAAAGCGCGCATTGGATATCCGATGGACGAGAGCTGGCGCACGAGGGTTCGTCCAATAAAACCAGTTGCGCCGGTGACAAGAATCATGTTTGGGATTATAGCAGAGGGAAAGAAAGTAGACAGGGAAACAAGTAGCCAAGTAGACAGGGCGGGAAAAATATCTGAAACAAAAAGACACAGAATTGCAGGGCATGAACCTCCGCGTTCCGTGTCTACCTTATGTACCTGTGTACGTAACCTGTGGGCGCTGAGGGACTCGAACCCCCGACCCCTTCGGTGTAAACGAAGTGCTCTAACCAACTGAGCTAAGCGCCCGGGTGACCGGTATTATAGCATGTGATCATAAAAATCAATAAATTGTTTGTTCGCCTGCATTATAATCACAGTTATTCTACAGGAGAAACCTTATGACTGACTCAAAACCACTTAACTGGACTCCCTCGCCCGATGTTGGTTACTCTGTGATCCGCCGCGGCGATGGCGGCATGACATTGACCTTCACCGATCTATCCGATACAACTATGGCGCATTGGCATGAATTTGCGCTCGAACATTTGCTTGGCGCCGACCGCCGCACGCGCAACCTGTATGACCTGCGCGCTGTCAAGGTTATTCCTGAAAAAGCCATCCGTATGGCTGTGGATGCAAACAGTGACCCCTCGGCACGTAATATCCGCGTGGCGGTCGTAGTGGCAGACCAGTCCGTTGCGGATGGGATCCGGAGTGTGGCGGCGCTCGCAGAAACGGAACTGGCGTCCGCGATGAAAATATTTACAGATATCAACGAAGCAGAATCGTGGCTGGCGCGTCCGTTGGATCAGATTCCCTGAATGTCATTGCGAGGAGGACTTTTGTCCGACGAAGCAATCTCCATCAACGTTTTGGGGATTGCTTCGGGTGAAAATACAGCGCCCTCGCAAGGCGTAATAAAAGTATGAAATCACAATTCCTTCAAATCGGAAAGTTCACCCTGGATTGGGGTTCCCGCACGTATGTGATGGGCATATTAAATGTGACACCCGATTCCTTTTCGGGGGATGGCGTTATTTCAAAAGGAGATGTGGTTCAAGCGGCTTTGTCGCAGGCGGATGATTTCATCGCCTCGGGTGTGGATATTCTGGATGTGGGCGGCGAATCAACCCGGCCGGGCTCTGCTCCTGTTCATGCTGATGAAGAGCTGGAGCGCGTGATTCCCGTCATTCATGCCCTGCGCAAAGCATTTCCAGACCTGTTAATTTCAATTGATACCTACAAGGCGCAGGTCGCTGATGAAGCGCTCAAAGCGGGCGCGCATATCGTCAATGATGTCTGGGGACTGCGAGCGGACCCCGGGCTGGCGCATGTTGTCGCAAAATACAAAGCCCCTGTTATTCTGATGCACAACCGCAGTAACCCTGCCAGCGTGGATGTGCGCGAAAAACTTGGCTATGCCTATATCGGATCTGAATATCAAAATTTGATCGAAGATGTCAAGCGGGAATTGCTTGAAAGTGTGGCTTTGGCAAGACATGCCGGTGTGGCCGAGTCGCAGATTGTGTTGGATCCAGGCATCGGTTTTGGAAAGACGCGCGAACATAATCTGGAGCTGATCAATCGCCTCGCTGAGATCCGCTCGTTGGGTTACCCGATCCTGCTGGGCACATCCAGAAAATCGTTTATTGGGTTTACGCTAGACCTGCCTGCCGATCAAAGAGTGGAAGGTACTGCCGCAACTGTCTCTGTTGGAATCACGCGCGGCGCGGACATGATCCGCGTTCATGATGTGAAGGAGATGGCGCGGGTTGCAAAAATGACGGATGCCATTGTTAGAAAATCACCGAATTAAATATGGGAAATTACAGCAAAGAACTTCAGCGGGCTGAAATTATCGAAGCGAAGGCGGGCAGTAGAAGCACTACCCGCCGCTATTTGGACCGCGCCATTTACATGGCCAATTCGCATGATGTGCTGGCTGAAGCCTCGCAACAACATATTGAAAATTTCTGTCCTTAGGTTGATTGACAGGGATTTTGGCGACTTGGATGCTATAATGCTTTATCGAATTCATTCAGTCTAATATCATGAAAGGATGCCAAATTGGCCAAAGTAAACTATCAATACGAAAAGCGTCAGAAGGAATTGCAAAAAAAACGCAAAAAAGAGCAGAAAGACAGGCTCAAGCAGATAAAAAAGAACTCGCAATCTCCAGAGCCGCAAGGTACTCAGGAGCCAAAAGAGACTACACCTCCACCTCCGCCTGCTCCCCCTGAAAAATAGAGTCTTGCCCATTTGACCTCCGAGATTTTTTGAAAACTCGGAGGTCTTTATATAAAAAGTTCCCTACTGAAAAGTAATGGGTTCCACGTGCCAGCCTTCTTCGCCCATCAGTTTCTTGAGCCGCTCCAGCAATTCCGGGCAAATGCGCGTGGTGTCGTTAGGGAAATCAATCAGGTGGGCCTTGCCATTCTCAAAGATCTGGAAGGTGAACTTATCACGCCCATGATGCGAGATCAACGTGCCGTACAAAGTCTTGATGCGGCGCTTGTCGCGTTCGTGGTCTCCGGTTGAGCGCAGGTTGATGGTGATCTGTTGCGGCGGATGTTCCTTATCCTTGTTCTCTTTCACCAGCGGGACATACAAAGATGGAAGCACCGCTTCGCGCCGCTCTTCAGCCTGCTCCAACACTTCAACATTTTCCAACGCCGGAACAGCGCGAGTCACCAGGGGCAGGGTCACTTCTTCATTCTCCTTAAATTTTGGTTCAGGCTTTGCGGCAATTGCAACTTCATCAAAGGAAGGCTGCCATTCGTTGTCCCAGCCATCAGGAAAATTATCTGGCGCAGGCGGCGCGAGGTGGTCCGGTGCGTATGCCAGTTCTGGCTCGGCGATTGCGTGTGCCGGGATAGTATTTCGGCTTACAGGTTTGGGTGTTGGATTCTGTTTGGGTGCAGAGCCAGGTTTCGGCTTGGATTGAGGCGCACTGGGGCGGTGAGGTGAGTCTGCTTCGATACGCGGGAGCACAGGCTTGGGAGTCGTATCCTGTTTGGCGTATGGGTCGTCTGCCGCCACTGTCACCTTGATCTCAGTTTTGATCGTATCCACCAAAATTTTAGGCGGAGGATTGCTTTGATCCACTTTGCCTTCGACGACGATAATCTGACCGACTTTCATTCCCTCGCGGAATTTTTCCCAAGTTTTGGGAAAGAGCACGAGTTCGATGTTGCCTTGAATATCTTCCATGGTGACGAAACCCATGGGCTTGCCGGTTTTAGTTGTGTATGGACGAACGACCGTGATGAGCCCCGCCACGCGGACGTTTTCCTCGTGATCGGCTTCGGATAGTTGCCCGGAAAAATAGCTGACGATCCGCGCCAGTTGTAATTGAAATTCATTGAGCGGATGATCGGAGATGTAAAGCCCGATGAGTTCACGCTCCCAATTGAGCATGTCTCTTTTTTCAACATCTTTTACTTCGGGTAGTTGGATTTCTTCCACGACGCCAGTGTCCGCGCCGAAGAGACTCATTTGTCCCGCATCTGCCGCGCGGAAATGATTACTGCTGATGGCAAGGATTCGATCCAATGAAGCCAGCAGGGAGGCACGATTGCCGAATTGATCGAGCGCGCCCACTTTAATCAGACATTCGAGCGAGCGTTTGCCGACGGTGCGCAAATCTACACGGCGGGCAAAGTCATTCAGGTTGGTGAATTTATTTTGCTCGCTCTGAGCGCCGCCGAGGGGTTTGCGCGCTTCCACGATGATATTTACCGCGCCTTCGCTTACATTCTTTACCGCGCCAAATCCAAAACGAATACTGGATTTCGCATCAACATCTTCAATGTTGAAATCCCACATGGATGCATTGATATCGGGCGCCAGCACAGGCACGCCCATACTGCGGGCATCGGCTGCATATAATGCCACCTTTTCTGTTTGGCTCGCCGAAGCAGACATCAGTGCGGCCATGTATTCGGCCGGATAATGGGCTTTGAGATAGGCCGTTTGAACAGCGATAACGCCGTAATCGGCCGCATGGCTTTTATTAAAACCATACCTCGCGAACTCTTCCCAGTCCATGTAAATGGCATCGGCGATGAGTTTATCCATGCCTTTTTCGACCGCGCCTTTTACAAATTTGGCGCGATGTTTTTCAATATCATCTTTTTTCTTCTTTGAAATGGCCTTGCGTAACTCATCTGATTCAGATGGTGTGTAGCCTGCAAGTTCCACGGCCGCGCGCATGAGTTGTTCCTGATAGACAGGGATGCCATACGTATCCTGAAAAATAGGCTCCATTTGCGGGTGGCGATATTTCACTTCCGCTTTGCCGTGCATGCGCGCGATGTATTCAGGAATGAATTGCATTGGGCCCGGGCGATATAATGCGACCATGGCGATGATGTTATCCAAATTCTTGGGTTTCATCTGCACAATCCAGCGCGTCATGCCTCCCCCTTCGATTTGAAACAGGCCGGCTGTCTGCCCGCTTCCCATTAATTCAAAAGATTTGATGTCATTAAGGGGAATGTTGCTCAGGTCAAACTTAATGCCGTGACGTTTTTCGATCATGTCACAGGCGCGCGCCATCACTGTCAGTGTGATAAGTCCGAGGAAGTCCACCTTCAACATGCCCAGCGAATCGAGAATGCCCATTTCAAACTGGGTCACCGATTTGATGGGTGTATCTTCTGAATTCGAGGTCGGACGGTGAAGCGGTAGATAATCCACAATCGGCTGGTCTGAGATCACCACACCCGCCGCGTGCGTGCCGGCGTTGCGGACCGTCCCTTCCATTTTTGCGGCAATGTCGATCACCTCGCGCATTTTTGGATCGTTATCATAAATCTCCTTGAATTCTCTGATCGCCATGGCATCCTGCATTGAAGAGCCTTTGCCAGAGGTGAACGGCACAAGTTTGGCAACCCGGTCGACTTCGGACAGGGGAATTTCCATCACACGCGCCACATCACGGAGGGCGGCTTTTGTCCCCATGGTGCCAAAGGTGATGATCTGCGCGACCCTGTCCGCGCCGTATTTGTTGGCGCAATATTCAAGCACTTCAGAACGGCGGTCGTCACGGAAATCGAGGTCGATATCCGGCATGGAGATACGGCCCGGATTGAGGAAGCGTTCAAAGATGAGCGCGTATTCAAGCGGATCCACCATCGTGATCTCAAGTGTGTAGGCGATGATCGAGCCGGCCGCAGAACCGCGCGCGTTGTACCAGATTCGATTTTCACGGGCGAAGCGGCACAGGTCCCACACGATCAGGAAGTAGGCATCGAATCCCATGCTGTGGACGACGTTTAATTCATAATCGAGTCTTTCCTTAACCTTTTGGCTGGCGGCCTCATCCTGATATCTTTTCCTCGCCCCGGCCTCGCACAACGAGCGCAGGTAGGTCTCGCCTGTATATCCCTCAGGGACAGTGAACTCGGGCAGGTGATAGCCTTTGAAGCCGAGGTCCACATGACAGCGTTCGGCAATCAGTAAAGTATTTGAAAGCGAGGAGGGCACTTCATCGAAAAGTCGATTCATTTCTGCGGGCGAACGCAGGAAGTATGATTCGTCCGTCATGCGCATGCGGTCCGGGTCATTGACTGTCGAGTTGGTTTGGATCGCGAGCAGAATATCCTGCAGGCGCGCATCCTCCGGATTGACGTAATGTACGTCATTGGTGGCGATGTATTTCGCCTCATAACGCGCACCCATTTCCAGCAGTTTTTTGTTCAAGTCCGTGATCTCTTTGATGTTGTGCTGTTGTAACTCAACAAAGAAGTTGTCTTTGCCGAAGACATCGTAGTACCAATTCATGCGGCGCACAGCTTCTTCGGGGTTATCGCTCAACAATGCGCGCGGAATCTCCGCGGACATACAACCTGAAGTACAGATCAATCCCTCGGAATGCGCGGCCAGGAATTCACGGTCAATACGCGGATAATAATAGAAGCCTTCCAATTGGGCGGCGGAGGCGATCTTTAATAGATTCCTGTAGCCAGTTTCATTTTCAGCCAGCAGGAGCAGGTGAAAGGAAGAGCGATCGAGTTTTGAATCCTTGTCCTTCATGCCGCGCGCGGCCATATAGGCTTCCAGCCCGATGATCGGCTTGATCCCTACCGCCTGGGCGGCCTTGTAAAAATCAATCACTCCGAACATGGTGCCATGGTCGGTGATGGCCACGGCCGGCATGTCCATTTCTTTAACGCGTTGAACCAGCTTCTTTATATTTGAAAAGCCGTCGAGCAGGGAATATTCAGTGTGGACGTGTAAATGGGCGAAGGACATGGTTGGTGTAGTAATTTCGCGGAGCGGTTTAATCGTTGAGTAGTTGAACTACAAAACTTATTAACTTCTTAAATATCAAACTAAAATTCATTATAGCACGCATGTTCAAGATTGAACTCGGCGGGAGGCTTAATAAATCCACAGGAGCGGATAAAATACTACAGTTATTTCAAAAATCCCAGCCTGCGGTCTGCCTCCCGCATCCTGAAGCCCGTGTCGTTGCAGATTCGAAATATGCTCGTGATATAATCATTAGAACGTTCATTCTATCTTGACCAGCAGGAGAAACCCATGAGTAAAAAAGTGATGGTCTTCGTAGGAACAAGCAAAGGCGGGTTTATTTTCAGCAGTGACAGCAAACGTAAAAAATGGCAGATGGGCGACATTCAATTTAAGAGTTGGAATGTGATGCATATGCAATTGGACTCACGTGACAACCGCCTGCATGCGGCGGCGAGTCATTTTGTCTATGGTCCAACCACTCACTATTCTGACGATTTCGGAAAAACATGGACACAGTCGAAGCAGGTGCCGGTTATTTCACGCCCATCGAAATCCGGCAGACCAGCCAGTACGGTGGACGAAGCGTTTCGCTCCGAGGGAGGAGAGAATATAAAAGATAAACCCGAATCAATGATCAAGGTTTGGAACATCAAACCTGGGCGCGCCAGCGAACCAAATGTGTTGTATGCGGGAGCACAACCCGCGTCGTTGTTCATTTCCCAGGATCGCGGTGAGACGTGGACATTGAACGAGGCGGTTTACGATCATCCACAACGCGGTATGTGGAATCCTGGAAATGGAGGGTTGTGCCTGCATACCATCCTATTGGATCCAACAAATCCCAAACGGATGTATATCGCCATTTCCGCTGCAGGCTGCTATCGCACGGACGATGGCGGGCAGACGTGGAATCCTTTCAACAAAAATGTGCGCGCAGATTTCATGCCTGATAAATTTCCCGAATATGGACAATGCGTGCATAAGATGGCGATGCACCCAGCCAGCCCAAATGTGTTGTATCAGCAGAATCATTGCGGCGTGTATCGCAGCGATAACGCCGGCGCGGATTGGATTGACATCGGCGACGGCAAATTGCCTTCGCGCTTTGGTTTCCCAATTGCCGTCCATCCCACTGACCCAAAGACGATTTATATTGTGCTTGAAGAAAGCGATGAGTATCGCATGAGTGTGGATGGGAAGTTTGCCGTCTGGCGCAGCCGCGATGCGGGCGAGTCATGGCAGAGAATGTCAAAGGGGTTGCCCGAACGCTCACATTTGGATGTTTTACGTGAGGCGATGGCAACTGATAGTTTTGAAGACGCGGGCATTTATATCGGGACGAATACAGGCCAGTTGTTTTGTTCTCGCGACTCTGGAGAGAGCTGGGAGTTGATGGCGGATTTCCTGCCGCCGATCTATTCGGTGGAAGCGGCTGTGGTGGAGTAAAAGCGAAGTGACTGTCACCTTGAAGGTGACAGTCACTTTTTTGCGTGGATGTTTTCTGGAGTGCAGGAGCTTGCTCCTGCATAATCGACAGCAAGCCGTCGGACTCCAGAATTATCTCTTCAATTGACGGTCTTCACGCGATGGGGTTGCAGAGCTTTTCCAAATTTTTCCATCATCATTTCTTCGTAATCAGACCAGTTGCCGATGAAATTGAAGGTAGAATATGACGATATTTTCCGTAGGAAAAACTGAGTGAGTAAACCATTACCGGATCCTGTTATGTTGAATGAACAAGTTCAAGAGAATATCCATCGAAGAAGAACCTTCCATAGGGCGGAAATTTATTTGCTGTCTGTCTTGCTAATTATCGGCCTAGCCGCTAGTTTCCTGCTTCCCATTAGCGGGGGATATGATGAAGAGACACATCTTCTGCGTGTGTGGGAGATGTCTGCTTATTCTTTCATCCCGAACGATGAATTGGTTGGGAAAATGCCCTTCCCCGCCGTTTACTGGGAATTGTCCTATAGAAGGCAACCGATCGTGCGCGCGGTCAAACCAGATCTATGGGAGAAATATGGCGAACTGTCCCTCGATGCCCATGACTATATCTATGGGAACGTTGAGACGAGGTCCGTCTACTCGCCACCGTTGTTGTTGCCTCAGGCGCTTGTGATGCGCTTATTCGGGCGAAGCCAGCGATTTCCCGCACTTATTGTTTACTATGCCATTCGATTTGTTGGGTTATTAAGCTATCTCATATTGGTTTGGCTGGCTGTTCGCCTTATTCCTTATGGAAAATGGATCCTTGCGGTGCTTGCGTCATCCCCTGTGGCAATCCTTCAGGCATCCACGATCGGCGCTGATGCCATTTCCAATGGAATTGCTTTTTTATTTATTGGCGGCACACTTGCGATTGCAAAACGAAAAGAACTTCTGTGGAAGGACTGGGTAGCCCTCGCCTTTTTATTTTTCGTTCTGTTTTGGGGGAAACTCAATATCATTCCTCTCGCCCTCCTTCCGTTTTTGGTCATCCGTCCACCCCAATTCAGAATCCGGCATGGATATTTATCTCTTCTGCTCGTGGTGGTTGGTCTTTGTCTACTGGAAGTATTCGGTTGGAACCTGCTTGCCTATTCGAGACTCCATACCGCCCCAGATGGGACAGATCCAGTCGGGCAGATCAGGTTTATTCTGTTACAACCACTCGAATTCCTATTCATCCTATCCGGTAATATTTGGACGAAAGGCTTGGACTACCTGCGTGGTTGGATCGCTATCTATGGATTTGCGTACTGGCCCATCCCAACCTGGACATACTATTTATACATCACAGGACTCGCGACCGCGTTGCTTATCCGTGAGAAAAATGAAGAGATCGAAAAGCGAACACGCCGCGGTTTGTTGATCGTCTTTATTATTACTTATCTCGCAACCATTATCTCGCTTTATGTAACGTTTAATCCTGTGGGGCATGATTTTATCGCAGGTGTTCAAGGAAGATATTTTACGACTGTGATGCCGCTTCTATTCCTCGCCCTGGCTGGCTTGCCGTTTCAAAAGTGGATTCGCGTTCCCGCGTTTTTTGTCATGATCCTCGGCGGTTTGAGTCTTTTTCTGTATATTGCAGGCATGTATCTATCCTATCATGTGCCATGCGGCTCTCAGTATTATCAGCCTGGTCTTTGTTACCAGCCAAATTATAAAAACTGGGCTCCAGACGAACTTTATTCTCCTCCCGTTTCAAAACAATTGACAATTAGCCAGGAGATCGTTCCCGAATGCAATGGGGTAACCGAACTTCGGATTTGGGTCAGGGCAGCGGAAGCAGACCCGAACGGATTAACCGAGTTCATCCTGAAGGATATGGATCTTGACCGCGAAGTGATCAATGTCAGTGTGATGAATTCTGAATTGCCGGATGGAAATTGGTTTACACTAAACTTTCCGCCTGATTGGGAATCAGATGGAAAGTTCTATTTCCTTACCATTCAAGGTGACGATCAATCAGCTCTCGGTCCTCGGGTTGCCTATTCCTTGAAACCGGAATTCCCGGCAGGGAAATTATTTGAGAATGACCAGGAAATAAAAAAGGATTTGATCTTTCAAACAGGCTGTATCGCTGGATTTGACATACCCCGTCAAGCAAAATCCCCCTGAGAAATTAGATAAGCTTACAACGGGGACGAAAGCGGCTCTTTGGGCGTGGAGCGAAGATCGATCTCAATTGCCGCGATCAGGAATTGGATCCCCAGCAGAACCGAGAGGGTTGGAAGCATGACCGTCCCTGTCGGTGCGGGAATATCCCGCATTGCATAGTCTATCCATTTCACTGTGCCGAAAATCAACCCAAAGAGCAGAAGAGGTAATCCCGTCAGAAGATAGATGGATGCCATCGAGAAATCATGGATCAGATTCTTGAGGAGCAGGCGGCGGAGAAATGTTTTCATCAACTTGAATGGGAATTCGAATATGACCCTGCGGATGGACAGGCTCGAGGTCTCTCCGCCATAACGTGCAGGCATTGGTATGTCTTTTACCACAGCCCCAAGTAAATATAAATTTGCGAGCATGGATGTCTCGAAGAAATAAGTGCGGTCAATTTGGTTGAGCGGGAGTTGGGTAAGCACATTCGAACGGACCGCAACATATCCATTGGTTGGGTCGAAGAGATTCCAATACCCCGTGGCGGCTTTGGTGAGAAAGCCTAAACCCATATTCCCCGCCCGCCGAATGATCGGCATTTTTTGAAGGGCTTGAAAATCCCGAAAACGGTTTCCCTTTGTATAATCAGCCTGACCTTCGATCAAGGGTGTTAATAGATCGGGCAGGTGAGACACGTCCATCTGACCGTCGCCATCCACCTTGACAACGATCTGGGCACCAAGCTCAAGCGCTTTTTGAAAGCCGGACTTCATTGCGCCGCCCACACCTTGATTTCGTTCATGCCTGATCAGGATGATGCGGCGATCTCTTTTTGCAGACTTCAGAACAATTTCCGCAGTCTGATCGGGAGACGCGTCGTCCACGATAATGACATGCTTCAAGAAACGAGGCAGGCCCGCAATGACCGTGTCGATCTCGTGCTCGACCCTGTAGCAAGGGATCACAACCGCAATATCGTATTTTTTCAAATCGATCTTCCCATAAGACATGGGCAGATTATACTTTTTAATCCGTTTCAGGATCGTTCTCTTAATAAAGAGACCATCACCACGCAAGCGGCAGTCTCTTGGGTTTACCGTTTCAATGCGTAATACTTCACGCGATGCGGAGTCAAATCCTTCAAATCTTTCCTGCGTCATGGCTTTGTAATCGGACCAGTTGCCAGTAAACCCGCTGGTCGAGTAGCGAAGCGTATCGAGACCAGCAGTTTTCAAGGAATATTCTGTTTCATGTGACGGTTGGTCTCGATACGCCCTTCGCAAAGTACGC
>ORJL011003630.1_pt1 | contig 12201 bp, 12 predicted proteins | sample 1779941 | NCBI WGS metagenome assembly ORJL01 (sample SAMEA104232317, study PRJEB22302) | groundwater metagenome | biome: forest; feature: aquifer; material: groundwater | place: USA | collected 2011-08-07 | depth 5.8 m
AAGCCTCTAGGTGATTTGTCCCAAATTTCTTTTGTATCCCTTTGTTCTATCTTCTCTCTTTGACCTAACGCAGTTAACGGAGAATATTTGAATAATTCCGCAGCTGCATAGAATGAAACATCGTGCATCCTTGCAATATGCGCTAAAGTAGAAGTGCCAACTTTATTGATAAGGTCCCCTCTCGAGGTAATGGCATCTGCACCTACTAGACAAATGTCTGCTTTCTTCATGAATAAATTCATTGCACCATCTACAATCATGGTAACATCTAAACCAGCTTCCACTAGTTCCTTGGAAGTTGTTCTCCCCTGGAATAGCGGCCTGGTTTCACATGAAATTACGCTAATATTTTTCTTCATCATGTGTGCTCGCTTGAGAATTCCGGTAACTGTAGAAGAATGGCAGTGAGTAATTACTACTGCATTTTCCGGCAATAGCTTTGCACCATACTCCACAAGTTTCTTGTAATCAGAATTCATTTTTTCAATTAACTCTTCCTCATGTTCTATGATTAGTTTCTTTACTGAACTGACTGATTTCGCCTTGTTTAGTTTTACCTGAGCTAGTGCAAATTTGGTTGTATCGATTATACTGTTTCTAACCATTGGTTCAGTTGGACGTGCATTCGCGAGCCTGTCACTTATTTGAACTAATTCAGAATATAGTTGCTCCAGAGATTTAGCCTTGGATGATTTTAATTGAAGAGAAATTGCTTTTAGCGCTGAACGTGCAACATTTCTTGCACCCTGGATTTTAATTGCTTTGATGTCTGAGATGATTTTCTCGACTTCTTTTACTTTTTGCATGGATAGAGAAAACAGGCTAGAAATATATAGGTTATGATAATGCCAATCCGTCTGTTCTTATGTTGACACTGTCTATTAATTGCCTAACTACTGAGTGCTCTAGACCAGAAGATAGTGCTAATATACTTAGTATATCTGCTGTATCTGAAACTTCTCCAGAAGCTTGATTACGATTTAATATTCTTAACATAGTTAGAACTTGTTCAACTTCACTGTCGCCATAAACAGTAAGCGCATGTACATGGGGATGTTGTTGAACTCCTACTGCGATATTTATTATTGGGGCTTCCCTAGTATCTAAAACACAGACCCCAGTACATTGAACTATTTCTGAAGGTTTTACAAAAAAAGTAGTTTCTGATAGATATGCTTTAATGTGTCTCAATCGAAACATTGCAGCAACAAGAACTGCAACTTCTTCAGCACTGGCTGCCAGAACAGTTGTATCTCCTGTTTCAGCTACAGAGTGGGAAAGAAGATTGGCTGGAGACATAACATCACTAGAAGCATGGACATGGCCAGTCCTTACTACTAATCTAGTACCAAAAACAGCTTCAGAAACAGTAAGATCCAATGGGTCTTGACTAACCAAAGGGGACACATTTACAACGGCAGCTCGGATATCTCCATTAGCGAATACTCTATTAGATATGGAATCTAACCTTCCACCGCTATCTGGTTTATATGGCCCCTGCTCAATTGGTCTTCGCTCGGGTTCTAGAATATCCAGCATACCACTAGCGGTTCTTACTGCATTTTCTCCATTTATAAAAAGTAATCTACTACCATCTCGTGCTTTTAGTGCTTGTGAAAACTTCAATCTAACTGAACCCACTTCACCCATATAATCTATTCAGTGTAGAAAAGTATAAAAATGGAAGTCACAAAAAAGACAGAGAAAGATTTGCTGATAAAAATAAATTTAAAATAAAAACAAATTAGAAAACTGGATATATTATAAAATATAAAAATTTAAAATAAAAATTGAATAAAAATTAAAAAAATAAAAAGAAGAAAATTTATCCGAACAATGATGCAAGACCTTCAGCTGCCTGAGCTTCTGTCTTACCTTCATCTTTCTTCTCTTCTTTCTTTGCTTCTGCATGTACCGGTGCTGCAACTGGTGCTGCAACTGCGGTTGCATTCTTGAGTAATTCCTCAAAGTTTGCGCCCTTGACTGCATCTGCTAATACTTTAGCTTTTGCTTCGTCATGTTCTGCACCTGCTGCCTTAAGTACGCTTACTACTGCGCTAGCAGAGACTTCCTTTCCTGCGCCGTGCAATAAAAGCACTGCGTGCAAATATGGATCTACTTTTGTCATTCTAAATCACCCTCATTTTTTGTAAATATACATCTTATTTGTTCAAGCTATCAAGAGCCAACCCCTGCCTTACTGCAGAGGAGAGAAGCTGCCCCATTGAGCTAGAAGAATAAATGTTTCTGTTTATTGAAACGTTCAATGACTGCCTGTATGCTTCCTGCAACAACAAAGCAATGTTCTGCTGTGTAGGATAACAAGCATTGATGGACAAGTTAAGCGCATCACGCATGCTTTGCATCAAATCTGTATTTAATGTATCATCAATGTTAAGCAAATCAACTGAGTAAACATAGTGACCGTCGTAACCAAACAGTAAATTTACCTGGGTTTCGAAAGGCATAATGTTAAGTTTCTGCAATGCCTTAGCTTTTGGATCAGTTATTGCTTCACCAACTTTTGCTACGACACTGTCTTTGGAAATTACGATCTTTCCTGCTTTTATCTGAACGTTTAAGCCAGCAGATTTCAATTCACTTAGTGCTGGTCCTGGAGGTAAATCAGTATCTCCTTCTGGAACAATTATTTCAAATGGCGCTATTTCACCAGTTTTTGCTGCTCTTCTCTTCTTGTTTTGCTTGAAGAATTTGTTCAATTCGTAAGGAGATTGGTTTGTTAATATTAATGCAACTGGCTTTTCACATTCTTTTACGTATGGAGCTAATTTGGCAACGGAAGCAAGTACTCTAGTAATGATAGGTTTCCTCAATACGAAGACTTTTCCTCCGTTTTCCCTTATCTTCTTTCTAGAAGCCTGGAAAAGTGCATCTGGCAGCTTATTAAGATTGATCAATGCAACTGTCTTATATTTACCTATCTCTGCCTTTACATGTTCCACTTCGGAAACTTTTTCTTTTATTGTTTTTCTGTTAACATCTGCTTTGTAATTAGTCATATGAACACCTACATTACTTTAACTGGTTTACCCATCGTCAACTTGATATAAACATTCTTTATGTTGCCTTCGGTAACCTTATTTTTGACTGCTTCGTAAACAGTATCAATATTTTCAGCCAGATCTTCAGTACCCATTATTTCAGTACCCACAAATGCATGAGCAACTGGCAAATATTTGCCTTTTGAAGCAATTCTAATGGACTTTCTGGAACGTTCTATCATCTCAACTACATTACCTATGATAGGCTTTGGTAATTTACCTCTTGGACCTAAGTACTGACCAAGACTTTTAGCTACCTGCGCCATTACATTTGGCTGAGTGAGTAAAACATAATTCTTTGCAAGATCAGTTAGTTTGGCTTTTGTTGCGTAAGAAGTAATTTCACTTGGCGAAATAATTAGATCTGCACCGCCTTTCTTTGCTTGATTGGCAATATTTTCTTCTGCAATTACACCAACCTTGAGTTCCTTGCCACCCTTACCTTTAGGAAGCAGAATATCAAGACTAAGTCTATTTTCGCTCTTGGTGAAGTCAATTCCTCTCATATTAATTATGAGTTCGACACTTTGTTTGAATTTCCTTTTTCCTTTGTCTTCGAGCATTTTTCCTAATGCTTCAGATAATTTATTTTTGTCTAACATAAAAACGGCCTCCTAGTTGTTGCCAGTCGCTACGCGACAGCAGACTAGTTCAAACGGTAGCTATTACCAGACGCACTCGCATCAGGAAATTATTATAATGTATAAAAACGTTTAAAAAACGCTATTATACACTACAACTCGCCTACTCTTCGCTTAATTCTCTTTTTTAATCGCTTGCGTTTCTTTTTTACCCATTTCCATCGCATGCGGTTTTTCTTCTTCCATTTTCTTGGTTTATCTCCCATGAATACACCCAGTGATTTAACTTAAATTAATCTTAACAAAGACGTTTGGAGGAACTTTAACTCTCAAAATCTGCTTGATGTATTTCTCATCGCCATCAATGTCAACTAGTCTTTTACTTACTCTCTTCTCCCAGTGTTCATAGGTATCGCTACCGTCGCCACAAGGAGTTCTCCTCGTTGTAATTTCGAGTTTCTTCCTTGGAAGCCTTATTGGACCATGAAATTTCATGTTGAGCGCAACAGCCAATTCTTTTATCTGGTCAACTACGCCATCAAGATCCTTTGGTTTTTCTCCGGTAAGTGTTATTCTTGCTTTTGTCATAAAATCATCTAAGTTATTAGAATTTAAAATTCAAATCAATTAGTAGAGAAAAGATTAGCTAAGAAACATATTTAAATCTATTCTATCGAATCTCGCTTTCGTAAAGACTAAATCATCTCAACAATCGGAAGAGCATTTAAACCTAAATTAACATTTTTAAGCTCGGAGACTGGAAACCACTGGGCAGCTACATGCTCTCCAGATATCTTAAACTCTTTGTTTTTCACTTCTGATTTGTAAACAATATAGATAGAATGTTTTTCTTTTCCTTCTTTCTTATAGGTAGCTGATGTAACTCCAATTAGTTCAACGTTGCTTACTGTAATACCGCATTCCTCGAAACACTCCCTTTTTGCAGCAACTTCAGGATGTTCGCCATATTCGATACCGCCACCTGGAAATTCCCAGATGCTATTATGACGTTTTAAAAGAAGAGTTTCGCTGTTATTTAACAGCACTAGATAAACATTTAATTCGGGCTTCGTCATTTCGTTCTACCGCCTACCCTCGAACTTCTACCGGTCGTATTTACCTTACCTTGGGCTTCATTCCCATTATCTCTTCGGTTTTCTCCCTGTCAAAATATTCCAATGCAGAACTACATTTTGGACATTTGAAACTTGAATCCTGAGCATCTGTCAGTGCAAGCATAGTATTCTGAGCACCACATGAAGGACAAAAATAATGATCGCCACTAGCATCATCAAATGCAGGATAACGTGCTTTCACCTTATCCCCTACCCATTCCTCAATTCTAGGCTTATTTAACTGCCAGCTATATGAGTACCAACCGGTCTCGCTGTCTTTTTCTCTTAAATATGTTACAAGACCTTCGCTATGCAACCTGTTTAAGGTAGCACGAACATCACTTATCTTGAGCTTTAATGTCTTTGAAAGTTCTTCGTCGCTCAAATTACCATAAAAGTTCCTGACAATTTCCAATGCATTCTCTCCTGCGAGATCTATTAGCATCTGTCTTGCGTATGAATCTGATAAAACTTGTTTTAGGCTTTCCATCTCTATTTTTTCTCTCTCTTCAAAAAGCTTCTTCATAGCCTTGTCTGCCACTGCCTTCTCTTCTAATTTAGCCTTAAGCTTTGCTTCCTTAATTTCGGCTTTACTGAGCTTAGGAACGACAACAGCTGCAATTTTCTTAGCAATTGATTTTTTCACACTAAGTTTTGGCTTGGCAACTACTTTCTTCTTACTGAAAGCTACCTTTACAGCCTTGACCTTAGATTTTTTAACTATAACCTTTGATTTTTTCTTTGACACCAAAAATACCACCCGAAACCACAATTATTACGCATTAGAAGTATATAAGCTTTTCGGTTTTGCAATTTTATGAATTCAGAACAATAAATATATAATGGTAAATAGGTAATTTAAAACAATGCGAATTGCGTTTTTTACTGATACCTACCTACCTAATACAGACGGAGTAGTAACTGCTATCCAGAACTCCCGAGCAGAACTGGAACTCCGAGGACACGAGGTGTATATTTTCTCTCCTGGCACAAAAAAACAGAAGGAAGAAAACAAAGACAAATATGTCAATTATTTTACTTCTGCATCATTCAAACCTTATCCAGATTATAGAATAGCAATACCGAATTTTTTCTCTATCGTAAAAGTACTGAAAGAGTTAAATTTAGACATAATACACTCTCACGGCATAGCTACTACTGGTCTTGCCGCAATACACTGCTCCCAAAAACTAAATGTTCCCAGCATTGCAAGTTTTCATACTTTAGTCCCAGAAGCCATGCATTATGTAACAACGCAAGCCCAGATACAACAATTTCTTCAGGCAGCAGCATGGAAATACTTACATTGGTATTATTCTCATTTCAAGAAAATATTGGTACCAAGCGAATACATTATGAAAAGTCTTAGTGCACACTCCATAACTAATACGATACTTCAGCCTTCTGGAATAAATTTAGAACAGTTCTCAAAAAATGATGGTGGAGAAAAATTCCGGAAAAAATTTGAAATACCAAAGAAAGCAAAGATAGTTCTTTTCGTTGGAAGGCTTGCGCTTGAGAAAAAAATAGAGACTATAATAGAAAGTGCACAGAGCGTAATAAACTTAATTCCAGATGCTAAATTTGTGATAGTTGGAAAGGGACCTGCTGAAAATCATTATAGAAGCATGGTAAAGAAGATGGGGCTAGAAAAAAATGTTTTGTTTACAGGTTACGTAGAAGATGATGTCCTTCTAAGTGCGTATGCAGCAGCTGATGCATTTGTTTTCCCTTCTCTTTTTGATACTCAGGGATTATCAGTAATAGAAGCAATGGCATCTGGAGTCCCTGCAGTAGTTAAAAAAGATGCTGCTACTGCAGAATTTGTTGAAGATGATAAGAACGGGTATCATTTTTCAGATCATTTTGATCTTCATGAAAAAATTGTAAATGCAATAAAAAACAAAAGTAAACTAAGTGAAAATGCAAAAACAGCCGTAAAAAGATTTGACATTAAAACATCTACAGACAGGTTGCTTGAAATATATGAAAATCTGATTTTGCAGAATAAACAGAAAAAATAGAAGTTGATAAAATAGGTAGAAGGATAAGAAAAATAAGGTAGAAAAATAAAAGAAAAAATTAAGGTAACTTCTAAGACTCTTGTAATAGGTCATTTATGTAGTCTGGAGTTGTCCTAGTAGTTGTAGTCGTATTTGTAGTGTTGCTTGCAGTAGAGTTAGAAGAACTAGTACTGTCGTTACCAACTGGTTTTGGTGTCTCTTCCTTACTAGTCGAAACGTTCAAACAGTATGTCTTTTTCGTCTCATTTGCAACGCTACTACAATATGCAGGAGTCTTAGTGAAACCTGCAATTTCGATATAACAATCGTCTTTAGTACTTGGATTACTTATAGATGTGCATAATGAAGTATCTTTACCTATACTTACCAGATTAAGATAGCATTGATCTGAACGACTGCCAGCTAGACCACATAGTGGAGGATATTTCAGCTCCAATGCATTATTAGAGATGCATTTCTCCTTTGTTATTATATCTTGATTTGAATAACATGCATCCATCATGCCATTTAACTCACTCTCGAAACTTAACAATGAAAACGCAGTCATATTTTCGGTCAAATTAGCAGGTGCAATAATTTCCTGATCTTTATTGAACTCTGCTTTTATCAGTGTCCAGACATTTATCTGTTGTATGCCTCCAAAGGTATATTTGAAAGTACGCTCCTGTGCTAATCCATCATCTGAGATACATACACTACCATGGAAGATTTTAGGGGAACCTGAGCCTATGCCATATTGAGCAGCCTCAGATAACGTAAGATTGGAATAATCTATGACAAATTTTATGTCATCACATGAAAAATTATTTACAGTTTTTGCTGTTGTTTCCGGTTCAAAAATAACTATACCATTCTTGATTAATGATTCGTATGAATTTTTGGAACTTATAGAAACATCATCATTGAAGAATAAAGCGCGTAATTGCTCCAGATGTGCTGTTACGGCACTATCATTCTCAGGAATTACACAACCCTTTGCCCTAAATAGAGCGCGTGAACAAATAATAGTCTGATTATCTAGGAAGTATGTTTCCTTTAGAAATAAGGGAGTTTCTAGTTTAAAGTAGGTGTTTGACCCATTATTGACAAGGGTAGTGGTTGTTTTATAACCATTTATTGATTCGCTATATTCATAATTATATTTTTTTACACCGTTGGTAGAAACCAAACTTTTTAGAAATCCTGCTTTAATAGAAGCCAATCTTGGATCTTCTTTATTTGGAGGGGGAGATTGTTGACTTATAACTAGAAATGCTACTAAAGCCAGTAAAAGTACGGCAGCAATCGCTATAATTTTCATGTTTGGTTTGTTTCTTTCGTTTTCAGTTGAAATTTCGTTTGTTATTTTCTTGACCATGCATATCACCTTATTGAATTAGCAACACTAATAGTATGTTTATGTATTTGTTATATTACTAGGAGCAATATTAAAAAGCTTATTTCCAAAAGTAACAAATGAATTTCGTAGCAAAAAAAATATTTTTTACAAAGGGAGTTGGGAAGAGCAAGGATCAGCTTACATCTTTTGAACTGGCTTTGCGGGATGCAGGCATAGCTCCGTTTAATCTTGTTACTGTTTCCAGCATATTGCCGCCTGAAGTAAAGATAGTAACCAGGAAAGCAGGCCTTAAACTCCTCAAGCCAGGACAAGTAGTATTTGTAGTAATGGCAAGAATGTCTTCCAATGAACCAAATAGACTCTTGGTTTCTTCTATCGGAGCAGCCACACCTGCAGACAAGAAAATGTATGGATATCTGAGCGAACACCACACTTATGGTCAAACTGATGACAAAGCAGCTGAATATTCTGAAGATCTTGCAGCCAGCATGCTTGCATCTACATTAGGGATGCAATTCGATCCAGAAACAGCATGGAATGAACGTGAAAAATATTTCAAAATGAGTGGAAAAATAGTACGAACGACGAACGTAACACAGTCAGCCATAGCAGACAAAGATGGAAAATGGACTAGTGTGGTTGCCGTAGCAGTATTAATCCTCTAGGAATATGATTAGAATGCCCATAAAAAATATATTTTTTGATATAGATGATACCCTTTTTCCTAGCAGCGAATTTGCAGAACTTGCAAGAAAGAATGCAATACGCGGAATGATAGAAATGGGGCTTAGACACCCTCAGGAAAGATTATATAAAATACTGATTAATATTACTGAAAGAAAAGGATCTAACTACACTGGTCATTTCGATGATCTTTGTAAAGTACTTCGCGTAACTAATCCGTCTCGCTATATAGCTGCAGCTATTGCAGCATACCATAATACAAAAACGTCGATATTGCCTTATCCTGAAATACCACGCATATTACTTAATCTCAAGGAAGACGGGTACAAAATATATATATCAACAAACGGCGATGCTATAAAACAATGGGACAAACTTATTAGATTAGGTATAGAGCATTATTTTGAAGATGTTTTTGTATCTGAAGAAATGGGTGAAGAAAAAAGCCCGAGTTTCTTTAGGAAAGTCCTAAAACGAATTGGTGCTAAACCTGAAGAATGCATTATGATAGGAGATAGAGAAAACAGCGACATAATTCCTGCAAAGATGGTTGGAATTATCACAGTTAGAGTAAGAAGAGGCAAACATGCGAAAGGGAAGAGCACTGCAAGTTTTGATGTTGAAAATCTTGAAAAGTTGCCGATAATTATAAAGAAAATAAAATAAGTCTACTTATTATGGCCAGGCGCATTTCCTGAATTTCCTGGTGCAGAACTACTTCCACCTGATGATCCGCCATTTCCTCCGGCATTGTTGTTTCCTCCATTTCCACCATTACTACTGTTATCAGAACTATTATTGCCATTCTTTGAGTTTTCAGAACTCTTGGCTACTGATGGTACTTTTGATTCTAGTTCTTGTTCTATCTGAGAAACTTCAGCTACTTTCCCAAGCCCCCCGTCATTCTTAAGATAACGTACTACCGAAGTCCGAGTGGTCAACGTACTTAACAATATTGCTTCAACTGATTGCCTTGATTGATAGTCCCCGGATTCATAAGAAGTGAGAAGTATTTCCAGATGCTGGCCGGTATTCTCTGCAACAAGCCGTTCTGCCTCGCTTGCTTCAATATTTTTATCATTAAATCGTTCTATTCTTGCATTTACTTTTTGCATTTCTTTGTCATAACCAGTAAAGTCGCCAGAATTTATTTTTTTGTCTGCTTCGTGTAATTGATACTCCAAAACAAAGTTCGGATCGATAGTATCTAGATCATTCAATAAAGTTTTATCACGTGCAGCTAAATTTCCTAGAACTTTTTCTAGTTCTGATTTCAGACCAGGAGATTTTTCCAGATGTAATTTCAGAACATCTTTGTGCATTGAAGAAGAAATTAGTAATTCTTTTTTTATTTCTGTCTTGTTCGTGAAGTAACGTGTTTTAAGGAATAAATCGCATTTTGCCATTTCTGCCTGGTAACTATCTAAAAGTCCACGAAGATATTCGGGTTTATCGCGTCTCGCCATCTCTTCCATTTCTGCAAGTCTCAGCTCGGCATAATCTAGTGCAGCCCGGCATGCCGCATCTCCATTAGTATCTAGATAAGTGTCTAAAGCCTCTTTCAATAATTTTAATTTGTATTGTGCTGAATCTGGCAGTTGGCCACGTAGTTTTGGCCAGTTTTTAAGAAATCCAGGAGGTATGTTTATTATCTTAGTTCTATTAGTAACGTTCTTGAACTGTTTTGTCTTATTTGTGGCATTTGTCATGTTGGTTTCGTTTACATATGGCAATTTGGTCTTGACTGTAAAATATGACGAGTATGCATCTATCCTACCAGCACCAGCTGTATTCGAATCATAATTAAGTTTAGTTGCGTTTTGCTGGAGCACATCAAAAACTTCTGAGTAGGTGAGAGAACTGTTTGCTTCAAGCATAAGTGCAATTACTCCGCTTACGTGAGGAGTTGCCATACTCGTACCTGAAAAAGTAACGAATCCATTACCATTGGAAGTAGAGGTTATGTAAAGTCCTGGTGCTACAATATCTGGTTTTGTTCTTCCGTCCCCAGTAGGACCTCTGGAACTGAACCATGTGATAGCATCATTATCATCTACTGCACCGACAGTTATTGCTTTTTTCGAACAACCAGGAGAATTTATTGTTCCACCGGAAGAACCGCTATTTCCTGCAGCTACAACTACTATGACCCCTTTGGAAACAGTATTGTCTACTGCTAGAGACATTGCATCACTACCATCACATGGTCTAATAGCTGCACCAAGACTCATGCTTATTACATCAGCATTGTTGATAACCGCCCAGTCTAATCCTGAGATAATATCACTAGTGTACCCCCAGCCATACCGATTAAGTACTTTAACGTTTTCAAGGCTGGCACCAGGAGCCATACCACGATAGGTCGGATCGTTACTTGCTATGATACCTGCAACGTGAGTACCGTGCCCATAATAATCTTCAGTAGAACCATCGATAGTAAAATCAACTTCTTTGATTATTCTATTTTCAAATGCAGGGTGATGATGAATACCCGTATCCAAAACTGCGATGATAATGCCTTTGCCAGTAGTGTTTTCTTTCCACACATTTGTTGCACCAGTCTTCAAAGCACTGACATCAAGAGTAACGTTTGTAATATAATCAGGCTGAATCTCCTTTACAAAATCTTTCTGTGCAATCTTTTCCAGGGTTTTTTTATTTCCCTTTACTGCTGCACCATTAATTAGCTTAAAACTGCGTTTTACATGTGCACCTTCTGATTTCATAATGGATTCTACATCTACAGGCTGTTGGGACTTGTATATAATTATTGCATTTATCTCTTCACTGGCATTTGCCTTGTTTAAGTCTTTCTGCAGATCTGCATGGATAGAACTGGCAAATACTGCATTTGCAAGTGCCAAAAATGCTAGGAAAATAAAGATATTTCTGAACCGCATATAGTGAGATTATGGTATCAAGATTAAAAAAGCAACCGAAACCAAAGACCATTTATCTTTTTCCATATAATAATAGAATACTGATTCTATGCTGCGCTCATTACGTCTTATTAACTGGCGTTCTCATGCCGATTCTTTTTTGGAGTTCAGAAATGGCACTAATCTGCTTATGGGATTAATGGGAGCTGGAAAATCAAGCGTACTTGACGGGATATGTTATGCTATTTTTGGCACGTTTCCTTCAGTAGAACACAGAAAAATGAAGCTTGAGGATCTAATAAGGCTTAATGAAAACGATTGTAGAGTAGTACTAGAAATAGCGTTTGACAACAACTCGTATAGAATAGAAAGAAAATGCAGCAAAAACAAGAAAGGAGTTGTAAGTGATGCAGATGTCTACAAAAATAATTCCCTCATTGACAAGGGACCTAGTGCAGTTACTAGCTATATGGAACACCTACTGAAAATAGACTACGATCTTTTCACAAGAGCAATA
>ORJL011280752.1_pt1 | contig 12199 bp, 10 predicted proteins | sample 1779941 | NCBI WGS metagenome assembly ORJL01 (sample SAMEA104232317, study PRJEB22302) | groundwater metagenome | biome: forest; feature: aquifer; material: groundwater | place: USA | collected 2011-08-07 | depth 5.8 m
GGAAAGCCTAACTCCACGCTCCCCAACAAACGTATCATATCCATCCGGAAAAGATTTAATAAACTTATGAGCTTGCGCTTTTTTTGCAGCCTCAACAACTTCCTTACCGGAAGCTCTAAGATTGCCATACCTTATATTTTCCAGAATCGTACGATGAAATAAAGATACGTCCTGCGGAACAAAAGCGATCTGTCTGCGCAAACTCTTACGAGTAATATCTCGAATATCATGACCATCAATAGTCACGCTTCCACCGGAAATATCATGATTTCTCATAAGCAAATCCGTCAGAGTCGTTTTTCCCGCGCCGCTCACTCCAACAATTCCAACTTTCTCCCCGGCCTTAACTTCCAAACAAAATTTATCAAACACAACCGTTTTTCCAAAATTAAAAAAAACATCTTTAAAAACCAAATGCCCCTTTGATTTAACCAAAATTTTTGCCCCAGGCTTATCGGTAATATCATACGGAACAATAAGCTCGTGCAACCCTTCCTCAATCTGGCTGTAATCATCAATCGCGTCAGTCATCTTATGCCCGATAAAAAACAGCGACCGCGTCAAATCAACTGTCATTGAAATTATTAAAACCAAACTCCCGAGAGTCGCGTAACCATTTTTCATCACAAATATCGTGATTGATATCATTCCAAAAACGAAAATCGCCAACAGCACCCCATTTGCAAACAAGATCCACTCCGAAGCTATCCAGCTTTTCAAATGTCTTTTTTGATATTTTTCAATAAACGTCCCCACAAAATTACGCTCATATTTATGACGAGCGTTGGCATGTACAGTGGCAATATTTGACACAGTATCAACCATTTTCCCCTTCAGTTCCGAACCGGCCTTGGCAACAGCAAACGAAAGATGCTGTTTTTTTCTCACAACATAATAGTTAAAAGACAAAAACACGCATATCCATGTCACAAACAATACTCCAAGCATCTTATCAATGGACAAAACGATCGCCACATTAACAATCAACCCTATAATAAGAGGATAAAACTGCCAGAGAATATTGGAAAACATACTGCTTATTCCCCTTGAAGCATTGCTGATTTTATTTACAAGAGACCCCGCAAACTTACGATTAAAATAGGCGCGGCTATGTCCGATCAGATATTTGAATAAGTCCCTAGCCACAGTCGCCTCACTTTCTGTAATAAGCCGCATTCCGGAGATACCGCTTAATCTCCAAACATTTTCAATAAGAAAATACATTAACGGGAATGCGATAACCCAAAACCACAAAGAATCCATGGACACATCGCTAAAATCACTGGCCACCGCATTTGTAGCTGAATCTGTAAGCGCGCGCAAAACAAGCAAAAAAGCGCCATCCAGCAATTGGGCGCCTGTAACGGCACACATAGCCAATATCGCCCATTTACGGCTTTTTTTAGCGACAAACCACATGAATGAAATTGGGTTTTGCGGAATCTTCATAATGCAACCATAACATCAAATAGCGCATGATGCAATATACGAATCAAGGTTCACTCAGCCCAACCACTTAGCAAATTAAAAAAAAATTTTACTCCGTAGTATCACCAGAATACCAGACATATATACTAACCAATTTGGAATACATGTCGGAACTGATATCTACGCTTGCTTCAAGATTCGCGGCATCCTTTGCATTATAAGATGCGCCTGAACCTTCACTTGACTGGGATGTAATTTTCCATGAAGCTTGTGAAAACAAATTTTTATAAAACTCTTTAACTGTTTTCAAGTCTTCGGTTGTTTTTATAGTAATATTCTTGTTGATATAACTCTCGTCACCATCATCAGAAGATCCAGTAATTTTCCCTTTATCATATATCAAGCTTGAAGGAAAACCAATTGGCGCATCCACGGCCTCTGCCTTTTCGAATTCCTGAAGCTCCATTTGCGCCCCGAATTCAACATAACTTTCCATCATCTTCGCTGCATTGGCAGGATCATTTGGATCATAAGTTTCTGCGAGTTTCTGCTGAGCCGTCATGAAATCATTCAAATCTTCCACTTCTTCCTTACTTGCTGTGTCCGACGGGCTTGCCGTTTTGCCACATCCGACAAAAAACGCAGCACTAACCATCACCACCATTAAAATTATGAGATTCTTTTTCATATTTTTTTTATTAAAAGATAAATATGCTTTCAAAACAAATTGTATTACCGTTGCAAGATATATACAACGAATTATTTGCAAATTCGTGTTAACAATAGGAAGATCAATAGTTGAAGACTCAATTTCATTTTATGCATAAAAAAATTTACATTTTCATAATTGCAATAATAGGAATTTTTACAGCTGCATTTTTGCTATATTTCCCTGATACAAGAAACTACCTGAACAGTGTGGTTTCCGAAATTACAAACAATTGCCAGACGGCACAGACAACAACATTCATAAAATCATACCATCTCAAAGATGCCAATTCGGCAAACAATATCTCTCTAACTTCTGACGGAGGTTATATCCTGACCGGCGGGACGATAACAAACAAATACATGAGTGATAGCGACGCGTTTATTATGAAAATTAATTCCAAAGGCAAAAAGGAATGGGCGAACTTAATACAATCGAAGAACAATGTCACTACTGATCCTTTACTGGAGAAAGCTGGCAACGACAGAGGACATGCTGTAGCACAATTAAGCGATGGTAGCTATATTTTGGCCGGTGAAACAAACGGATTTCTGAATGACGAATTATTTGAAAAACAAGAATTTTCAGGCGACATTTTGATTTCCAAATTTGATGCAGGTGGCAAACATATTTGGACTGAAACTTTAATGGGCCTCAGTTTGGACATCCCCGTAAATATTATTGCTGACGATAATGGCGGATTTTTTCTTTCGGCGGCAGTTGCGGAAGTGGGATACGAAGGAGTAGATTTTCGCCACCATTTTGTAATTGGGAAATTTGATGATTCGGGCAAAAAACTGTGGGTAAAAAAAACTAATTTACTTTCTTGGGATCCGCTTGTTTCTAATACAAAATTAAATCAAAGTTTCTTAAAAGACAGTGATGGCAATCTCCTTTTAACGGGTATGATCCCAGTCCCAAATGAAAATGCATCTGTTAATGATGACGATGCAGTAAAAAATGCGAATAATCTGGCCATTATCGTAAAACTGGATAGCGACGGAAAAACAGTTTGGACAAAAAGCCTGGAAGGAATACCAGCTCAAATTAAAGGAGTAAATTATCGCGTACGTGCCGGTTCTTTTTATGCCATAGAACAAACAGAAGACAAAGGCTATCTGGCATTTGGGCTCCTTTCTCCGATTGTCACAGGCGGCCCGAGGGCAAAAGTCGCAAAACCGGAATATCTTGCCGCAATAAAATTAGATGAAAATGGCAATTATAAATGGGCAAAAGCCGTAGGCATCGGCGCACCGCTTACAGGTTTCTTTACCGCAAAAACAAAGGACAATGGATTCGTTTTTATTAAAAATTACAATGCTTGGAATAATAAATCCGACGAAGATTATAATAACTATTTAAAAAATAAAAAAAACGCACTGGGAAAAAAGCAAAATGACGAATTGGAATCCGGGATTGATCTTGATAAACAGACCATTGATCTTACGGAGAAATTAGATGTAAATCTCAATAAAATTTTGGCAATAAAAACGGATCAAGATTTCAATGTACAGTGGGTAAAAAAAATCGGCGTTGGCAAAGAGTTTTTTGGCTTCGATATAAAAAGTACACCAGATCAAGGCATTGTTATTGCCGGTCTACATAGAAATTCCACTGTACGAGAGGTTAACTACGGACAAACCCTTTATTATGATGACGCTCTTTTGGTTAAACTGGATGCTAATGGTAACGCAGGCGTTAATTATGGTTTAATTTCAGACTATTCGGCGATTTCGGCAGAAGACATAAGCGCATATATTACAGTGGCTGATTTCACGTTGGAAATAGAAAATGACAACGAACTAACCATAAACCAACAAAATCCCAATATATTATCCGTCAACACTAAAATGAAAAATTTATGCGCACTTAAAAATTATGAAGCGGCCATCTGTCCTTCGGAATCTCAAGTAAAAACATGGGCGCAGATAAATTTTAAAAACACTAAAAAAATCAACAAAGTCGCGAAAGGGAAAAGCCAAGAAGTGCACGACGAAATTTTGCCAATCTTGGAGCGCGTATTCAAGGACGTAAAGTTAATAGATAATATTGGCGGATTTTCTATGGAATATGTGGTCGGCCGCCTTGTCACGCAAGCAGACATAGAGGCCGTCCAAAAAGAGCTCGAAGCCTTGGGCTACACAACATATGAAAAAGACATTGACCAGCTGATAATGAAAAAAATCGGTATAATGTTAGTGGTGAGATTTTCAACGAACGACCGTTTGCGCGGAATTATCACTGTATCGTTTTAATAATTAATTTTATGCATAAAAAAGTCTATATTCCAATAATTGCAATAGCAGGAATTTCCATAATTGCGTTATTGTTGTATTTCCCCAACACAAGAAATTCCCTGAACAGTGTTATTTCCACAGTAAAAGACAAGTGTAGGACGACACAAACAACAACATTCATAAAATCATACCGTCTCAAAGAACTAACGGACACATATGGGATAGCGCAAACTTCAGACGGCGGATATGTCATCACTGGACACACTGTCAATCCCGCTGAATTGTGCGGCTATAGTATGTTTTGGATCAAAGCTGACAGCAATGGGAGTAAAGAATGGAGCAAACTTTGGAATAATTGCAGTTCAGACGGCTATGCAATCACTCAACTGACTGATGGAAATTATGTCGTAGCCGGAGAGATCAGCGGCGAGTTTATAACAGATGAGGATCAGGCCGAACTTGAAGGGCAAGGAGATAATTTGGTAGTAAAAATTGATGGAAATGGAAATCCCATTTGGACAAGGACGATAAGCGAAAAAAGCATAGACACGCCGGCAAAACTTATTCCAACAAAAGACGGCGGATTTGTTATGTCGGGAGAAACAGGAAAATTAGTCGGGCAGCCGGATGTAGCCGATGTAATGCACATAATGTTTTTGGGAAATTTCAATGCCAATGGCGAAACAAATTGGCTTAAAGAAATTGACGCTGACGAACAATTCGGAGTCAAATATGCCACTCAAACGAAAGACGGCGGTTATATTTTGATCGGCAATATCAAACTTGTGGATGAAAATGACCAGGACGTACCGGCTCTCGTGAAATTAAATAAAAACGGAGACTATGAATGGGCAACCGGACTGGAAAGCGTGCCGCTTGAAATTCCAAATTTGACAATGAACCCTGACAAAAGCCTTCATGTGGGAACTCCCAATAAAATGCACATACCCTTCGGAACTTTCTTCACGGCTGAGCAAACCAAAGATGGCGGCTATATAGCTCTTGGAAATTTTTTCTCCTCATCTTTAGCAGCGGATGAAATTAGCAATTTGGCGCAAAATGCCGGCAAAGAATCAAGCTTTGCAGCCGTTAAAGTAGACAAAAAAGGCAAATTTATGTGGACAAGAATTCTTAAAATTAAAAAATATCTGGAAGAGCCCGTAATTAAAAAAACAAAAGACGGAGGATATATCATCATGGGAAATAGCCTTGCTATCGGACTTGAAGATCAAAAAATTACCGAGCGGGCAAAAACATACGAGGAAATGATGAATAAATACTACAAAAAATACCCTCTCGGGAGCACCGAAACACCGGCATCCAAAAGAGACATGGAAAAAATTGCTGACACTATTGAAGAAACAGGAACCCCCTTTAATGCTAGAAACGTTACGTTAATAAAAACGGATGCAAATTTTAAATATCAATGGGGAAAAACTATAGGTATAAATAAAGACCTGGACGCTTACGACATAATCCAAACCGCTGACTCCGGATACGCGATAACGGGGACCTGGCACACTGGAATTAAATACAAAAGCATGGGCGCATGGGTGGAATACACCGAAGCGATGATTATGAAACTGGATGCCAACGGAAATTTGGGCAATGACAACGGTCTCATTGCAGATTTTTCCGATACTGAAAGTAGTGACGCAAGTTCTTATATCGTTACAAACAAATTAAACTCTCCACAATTGCTACAGTCATATCCAATGGATAATGTTGTTAGAACGATCAAGGTGGGCGATAAAAAAGGCGTAAACACAATTGCATCGGAAGCCAAAACCTACAATGTAAAATTTTGTAGCGTAACAGCCAAGGACGATGCTGTCGGTGGCACTGCCGTAACAAAAACACGAGCTCAAATGAAGTACGAAGAAACTAAAGAAGTGGAAGCCGCAAGCAAAAAAGGAAAAATAATCAATGATGAGCTAATGCCGATTTTGAAAGGAATATTCGATAATAAAGTAAAGTTATGGGATGAGGATATTTCCGGATGGGTTGCCTACAGATTTAACCGACTTGTCACAAAAGAAGATATAGATAAAACAGAGACTGCACTGGAAAACCTCGGCTATAAAATAGACAGGAATGATAACAGAGATTTTACCGCAACAAAAATCGGAATGACGTTAAATTTTCATTTCTATCTCGGCAACACAAATACCGGCCACCTGGACGTAATGTATTAAATCGCAACCAGCGGCAGTCCCTCCACAATATCAACCTGCACGCCTAATTCATCCCTGACAAAAGCCACTATTTTCTTAGCAGTTGATCCAATATCCTTGCGGCCCATGTCCTCCAAACTCTCCAAATCTCCAGTCACTGGATCAACAATTTGACCCAAAACCAATTCCATAAGCAAATTCTGTACAACAATATTTACCAAATAAGCTGCAAGAAATACTTTGGCCGGCCTCGGACCTGACCTGGTGCGTACAAAATGACCTACTGGGACATTTGGAAATACCAAAATTTCCTCCCACGTCTGCCCAACAAGATATCGTTGCTGAATACCAGCCGGCATTATAGCCACAGCTCTGGCAATAGCTTCCGCAAGTGTAATAATTGGAACGCGTTCGGAGTCATCTGCAGAATTACCACCATCTAAAGGACCACCTAAAGACATATATAATTTAGATTAAACAACAATTCTTGTCCCGCCTCTACCTTCTGTAATCGCTCTCTCCGCATGCGCAAAATCCGTAATCAAAGAAGGCTCGCCAGTCCTTTCAGTAAAATTAATGCAAGCACCTAATTTCGGTCCCATGCTGCCTGCTTGGAGAGAAGGTAATATATCCCTTGCTTCTGACAAATCAAGCTCGGGAATGACACTCCCTTCAACACCATGAGTTTTAAATTCTTCAGGATCAATCACTCCCCGCACAGCAGTCAAAATAGCCATAAGTCTTGCGCTAATAGCCTCCGCCACTAAAGCTGTAGTTCGATCTTTATCTATCACGCCTTCAACACCGCGCAAAGTTCCATCAGGGTTACGCGCCACCGGAATACCTCCTCCACCACCGCAAATCGTCAAAAAACCGTTATCGACATTAGACTTAATAGCCTCCACATTAACAAGTTCAAGAGGAACAGGTGATGGTACAACACGTCTATAACCGTCATCTCTCTTGTCACTCATACGCTTTACCGTCCACCCAAACTTAACTTGTTGAGCCATTGCTTGTTCCTCAGTCATCCAGGAACCGATTGGTTTTGTTGGATATTGAAACGCCTTATCATTGGGATCAACCAAAACCCGTGTAACCAGAGTTGCGACTTCTCCAGCTATGGACGGATCTATTCTACGCATTTCATTATCTATCAATAGTTCAAGCATAAAACCGATAGCTCCCTGGGTATCTGCATTGATCGCATCAAGCGGAACGTTATGCAAAATTCCATATCTTAACGCATGTTCAAATCTTTCCAAAATAAAACCAACCTGAGGACCATTGCCATGAGTTACAGCCATGGCGGTTTCGTAACTTGTACACCATAATTTTGCTATTATCGCGCAGGCGGTTTGCGCGGCGGCACGTTGATCTTCTATAGTTTCTCGTCCCTTTCCGAGGGTTAAAGCATTTCCACCAACTGAAATAACTAATCTGTCTGGGATGTTAGGCATAATTTTAAGTATTAAATTGATTTAAGGTGTTAATATAGTAGTTTGTGGCAAATATGCAACAGAAAATCTTGCAAAATTCTCAACAATTTGATTGAATAAGACCCAACATTTTAAACAAACACATTTATGGGAGATAAAGCAACCGACGTAGAAGCGCATGAGATAGAACCATTCGGATATAAAGAAGCTCATGATGCAGCTGAATTCATTGGAGAAGAAGCGGACAAAACAGGCCTGGCACTTCCAAAAATTTCCTTCACTCTCGGCTCAGGATGCAGAACTTTTGCAGATAGATACACGTCAGAAGGATCTCGACTTGTCATTCCAACACGTAAAATCCCTCACTTCCCAATACCAAAAACCGCAGCAGCCGGACATGACGGCAACTTAATAATCGCTCCAATAAACGACAATCCGAAGGAAACCATGGCCATTTGGGCCGGACGCGTACATTTTTATCAAACTATACTAAGACGATGCGGCGAAGCATTAGAAAGAATAACAGACCCGGAAGTCCGTAAAGCTGCAATAGTTTTCTACGTGGCGATATGTCGAGCTATGGGCGTTAATGATATTTTAACCTCAAATGCAGTAGGATCAGTCAGGCCGGACATTCACCAAAAAGGCGACATTGTGCGAGTTTCAGATCATATACTTGATCCGGATGACGATTTTGGTGTACCGGAAGATTCACGATGGTTTGATGAAAAAAAGACTAAAGACCCAAAATACGATTACGCTTTAACTGATTATTTCTACGGACAAGGTAATCTTTACTCGGAAGAAATTCACGCATTGGCGCGAGAAGTAGCAGCAGAAATGGGCATGGATTTAAAAGAAGGAGTCCTGCATTGGCGCAAAGGCAGAGGATATGAAAGTCCGACAATGAGCAGGGCCATTCGAACAAAAGGAGGTGCCTTGGCAGCCATGTCCACAGCTACGGAAGCTCAAAAAGCAAGAACCGTTGGCTATTCAAATCGCCCGAGAGAGCGTCATTTTGCTGCATTCAGCAACGTAACAAATGTTGCGCAGCTCGATCATGCGCAGGTCTTGCAACACGGTGAAGTAAGCGAAGCCGGAAGAGAAAAGGAAGATATTTTCAATCCGTTTATGTATAAGCTTATTCAAAGAATAACCCGGGAAAGAGCATTACAACAAGTCCAGCAATAGGGACCACTATAAACCCCGCTTCCCTACATCACCTGCTCCAAATAGCATTTTTCGCAATATTAATCTTTATCATATTTTCCATATTAGTTCCCGACAATCTACCCTATACTCTACACAATAAAATCCGTAAAACAATCTCATGTGCTTCTCTGCGACAGCAAGCTTTATAGCGGGCGGGGCATTAACCGCGGCGGGAATTCTGACGCTCAAAACAAACAATAATAAAAGAGGAATCCTTTTGGCAAGCATGCCTTTGCTTTTCGGCATACAACAATTCATGGAAGGTATTGTTTGGATCACGCCGATATCAAGTCCATGGCATCAAATTGCAACTTACGCCTTTCTATCTTTCGCTTTGGTACTCTGGCCATTCTTCATACCATTATCCATATTTCTTATAGAAAAAAATGAAGTCAGAAAAAGAATCATTTCATACTGTCTCATATTAGGATGCGCAATTGCAGTTTATTCAATCTTCCTGTTAATTCTAAATCCAATAAATTCGAACGTCTGCGCAAACAGCATCCGTTACATAGTCAACGAACCACATGTAACAACGGCGATAATTCTATACGTAATAGCAACCGTTGGAGGGGCGTTAGCTTCAAGTCATAAAATGGTTTTCATCCTCGGTATGGTTCTAGCCCTTTCACTTTTGATTTCCTTACAATTCTATAAATATACGTTTATTTCAGTCTGGTGCTTTTTTGGCGCAGTATTAAGTTTAATAATTTATCTTCACTTTAGAAAAACAGCGGCTAAGTAACTTTCGCAAGTATATCGTTATGTCTCTTTGATTTCCAGAAAAAATATCCGATCACTGTAAAAGTTGCGACAGGAGATGCCCATTCCGGAACATGAACGCCAAAAGCATCAACTGTCATAATTGTTCCAAGAAAAAGAATCGAATACATCGCTCCATTCTTTAAATAAACATATTTTTTTACGCGCTCAATATTATGAATTGTAAACTCCCTGACAACAAAAGCTCCGATTCCATTCCCAATAAAAATCAAAGGCACTGACAAAGTAAAAGCAAAAGCCCCAAGCACTCCATCTATGGAAAATGTTGCGTCAATAATTTCCAAATATAAAATTTTACTGATGTCCGAAAGATTTTTATTTGCTAAACTTTTTTCTTTTGCTTCTGCGTTCTGTTTAAATCCGTGAGTGATAAAAAATGCTGTTGATCCGACCACCGCGCCAAAAGCCATCATTGGATTTTGTTTCAAAGCATACCATACGATAATTGTTAATAAGACAGACACGCTCGCAAAAAACCAAACTCCGTTTTTAACAAAAAACTTTTCAAAATGCGGAAGACCAAAATGTTTTTCTTCCAAAAACAACCAATGCAAAAATAAAAAAAGTAAAAATATTCCACCGCCGGCTAACAAAATCGGCGAAGCCATTTCCACTGATTCCATAACACGCGGATCATTACTGAATGTCGCAGTCAAAGCTTCTATCGGCCCAAGCGAGGGATTAACCGCCCAAATAATTGCCCATGGCAAAAGTCCGCGTACTAAAAAAACAGCGAACAAAAGTCCCCACAACAAAAACCATCTTCGCGCTTTTGGCTGCATCGTAGCAACAACTTCCGCGTTGATTACAGCATTATCAATACTTGAAATAACTTCAAAAAGAATAAGACCTAGAATAACTAAAATAGCTGTAATCATACGTAAAATATTTTTTAAAAAATCGCTTTTAGCTTAATACAAAAAAAAATTACTTGCAATTTAAATAAATAACTTGATAATGAAAGTAATTCCCTAACTTCATTCCTATGCCAGCAAAGAAAAAGAAACCCGCCAAAAAAGTTAATAAGAAAAAGAAAGTCTTGAAAAAGAAAAAAAGATAATTTTCTTTTTAGGTGGTAAAAAAAACACTCAGAATTCTGGGTGTTTTTTTGTATCCAGATGGCACTTTTTTAACGTCATCTTAAAAAGTCTTGACTAAACCAGATGAAACGCCTAGATTAGGGGTACATTCATTAACCATGTCAAATATGGCATACTCACACAAAAACAGTAAAGGCCAAACGTATTTCTTACATTCACAGAATGTAACTCTACGCGGCGGCAGAAAACAGGTAATATTTTATTTCGCAAAAGAAGTAAAACCAGGCGCATTGGATGAACTTCCAGAAGGCCGCATGGTAGTTGAAAACAAGAAAACAGGATTGCCTCTTCTAAAACGTATAGATAAAAAGTAATTATTGGAAAAGATACGTTCTACAACCGAAAAACCACCCTCTTATCGGGTGGTTTTTCTTTATTTCCACTTAATCGAACATCCCATCGTTGGATATTGAACCTCACTTGATTTCCCACCACTCAACAATGCCTCTATCTCAGTAGCCAATTCTTGTTTTGTAACTTTACTCAAATCTTTCCAGTTATCATCAATCCTTCCGTGATAAACCAACCTGCGCTCATTATCGTAAACAAAAATATCAGGCGTGCATTGTGCTTTATATTCACGCGCAACATTTTGCATCTCATCAATCAAATAAGGAAAATTCATTTTATAACGCTGATAATATTTTTTCATATTTTCAAAACTGTCTTCTTCATAATCCGGATTCGCAGCATTGGCATTAATCCCAACAAATTGAACGCTCTGATTTTTAAACTTTTCTTGCAGCTCAACCAATCGTGACCAAACCGCCTGCACATACGGACAATGATTACACATGAAAACAACAACAAGCACTCGGGCGTCTTTAAAACTTTCCAAACTATAAATCTTGTCATCAACGCCTTTCAGCGAAAAATTCTTTGCAGGCTCCCCCATTTCTATTTTTATTGACTCAAGTAAAACCATATTTAAATTCTTTATTTAAAACTGATTCCAAATTAACTGATTGCTAACTTCATGATGATATAAAATTTCACCGCACTTTATTTTATTACCAAAAGCTCTCGGAGATCTTTCCGCTACTTTATATTTAAGTTCGGAATATTTTCGTTGATTATCCTCTCCCATTATTTCTTTAATAAAATCACTTTTTTCAAA
>ORJL010038350.1_pt1 | contig 12197 bp, 16 predicted proteins | sample 1779941 | NCBI WGS metagenome assembly ORJL01 (sample SAMEA104232317, study PRJEB22302) | groundwater metagenome | biome: forest; feature: aquifer; material: groundwater | place: USA | collected 2011-08-07 | depth 5.8 m
AGTGGTACTAGGAAAGTGTTTTATACTTTCCTGTACCATTATTAAGTCTTAATGCGCCCCTGTCTTCTTATACAATCCCACTAATTCTGCCTTCTGGATTATATGGCCTTGCATTGCTTTCTCTAACGCTTGCTTATTAAGCCCTGCTTTTAAATTTAAGTCTGCGTCCAGGGCGTAGATTTTAAAAAAATAACGGTGGGTCCCGGATGGAGGGCAGGGGCCTCCGTAATCTCCCCGGCCAAAATTATTCATCCCTTGTTCAGCCACAACGCTATCTTCATCTATGCGGGAAATAATAGGTATATTATAAACCACCCAATGCACCCAGGTTCCCATCGGCGCATCCGGGTCGTCAACTATTAAAGCCAAACTTTTAGCGTTAGCGGGAAGGTCTTCGATAATCAGCGCAGGGTTAATACCCATTCCTTCGCAAGTGAATTTTTTGGGAATAAATCCGTTATGATTAAATTCCGCGCTTGTTAATCTCATATCCGCCTCCTTTGATCCATAGCTTTGTGCGTTTGCTTGAATAAAATTTATAGATATAAAAATAAGGGTTAATAAAACAATGGTTATCTTTTTTATGCGCTCTGCCATTTAAAAAGAATCCGCTAGATTCCCAGCCATAATTCTTGCTGCTTCGATCTTCTCCTCCTGAACCTTAAGGCCTAAAGCATCCATAGGCTGGGCAATGACAAAAGTTATGTCAGTTATGCCTACAAATCCAAAGATAGCGCGCAGATACGGCTCCTGAAAATCATATGCTCGAGAAGGGCTATCAGGGCCATAATCGCCGCCCCGGCTGGTTATAACCGCCATCTTCTTATTTTTTACCAATCCCTCAACTCCATCTTTAGTGTAGCGGAAAAGATACTTTGGCTGAATAATAATATCTATGTATTGCTTTAACGCATAGGGAATATGAAAATTCCAGATAGGAGTGCTGATTAAGTAAGCGTCTGCGGAAAGAAAGCGGTTGATATGGCGCTCGACGTCCCTCCAGGCCGCTTTAAGTTCATCTGTTAACTCTCCTGCGCCGAGTAAAATATACTTGCCGTATACTACCTGAACCGTAAGCGACGGTAAAGCCTCTGTAGTAACATTTAACTCATCTATATCGCAGTGAGGATATTTCTTTCTAAAGCTCTCTAAAAACGCTGCTGTAACTTTAAGGGTTCTGGAATCTTCGGCCCTGGGTGTGGCAATAATATGCAATAACTTTTTCATATTACCATCCTTTTAGCATTTAACTATCCGATAATTATTCTATAATTATTGCCGTTACAGGACATTCATCTGTTGCCTGCCTGCATGCATCCTCAGCATCTTTAGGGGCCAGATCTACATACGTTACTGCCTTATCGCCTTCCATTCTAAATACCTGAGGACAAGTTTGTACACATAAACCGCAGCCAATACATAACTCTGCGTCAACCTTTACCTTCATTATTCTCCTTCGACTCGCTTCGCTCGCTCAGGATGCTTCGAGTCGAAGTGCTGAGCGAAGTCGAAGCACTTTTGTTTTTCCGAAGAAAAAGGGCAGATGCATAGTTAAATAAAGTGCATCTGCCCAAAAAACTTATTTCTTCTTCTTCGCTTTTTTCTTCGGTTTTTTTGGCCCACACACTCCGCAACCCATCATTCCACCTCCTTTTTCCGTACCATTTATCCTGAAGCACAAGACCCTTTAAGAAGATTATAAATCTCATCGGCGTGATGTTCCTCATCATTCAAGGCATCCTCTGCAATCTTCCTTGTAATTGGGTCATCAAAAGCGCATAGCTTTACCAGGTTCCTATAGCCTTCTATAGCTACCCTCTCCTTTTCCAATAGATCCTTAAGCATATCTGTATAATTTTTTAAGGGCTTGAATGCGTAGTTGAATTTTTTGCCTATCTTTTCAATATCGGAAAGGGCATTTATGGGTTCGCCTAGTAACTGATTAACCCGAAAGCCCGCTCTTTCAGCGTGTCCTAATTCTTGGGCCGCGTGCTCCTTCATCAATTCCTGCATATCCTCCATCATCCTGCCATCCATAATTATCTCAAAATACTTATATTCTAAATAAGCAATAATTTCGCGTGCCCTTGCTTCATTCAAGAGTTGTATAATCTTATCGCTATCTGCGGTATAACCTGCAGTAAATATGCTTTCTTTCTTCATCGTGCCTCCTCTCGTTAACGAATTGCCGGTTTATCTTTCCATAAATTTTACACTAAAATTTACCTTAAAGTCTTATTATACTACTTTAATCCATAGTGTCTATTCTATTCCTATCTCTTGGGAACTCTGCCAAAGGCCATGAATGTTACAATAAGAAGAAGCTAAAATTACGCCCGGCTTTTCTGTTTTGAACTTTAAGGCTACCTCGGGATGCGTATAAACTGTGCTTGTATCTGGCCCTTGAGTTGATTCCCCATGAGTGTTAAATTCAAATTTTCCAAGCTGGTAAGGAAAGTTTTCTCCTTTTGGTAAAAAATAAACTTCTGTCCAGCGTATGTGGTGGGCAGTAGTGTTAGGATGGGGTATTTCCTTGCCTACGCTTACTATAACAGAAAGAAATGCCCCCTTTTTTGCTTTATCAGCTGTTTCAATTACCGGCACATGTTTTTCTTTTTTCCAATCCGCACTCTGAAATAAATCTTTGAAATCTGGCATTCTTTCCTCCTTTATCTTGCTTCCTAAAATATGTAAACGATCCGACGCTATTCTCTCCTTTTAATTGGATAAGTAATTATAAAGCGATACCGCATACGGATGACGCAAATCATCCGCATGCGGCAAAATCATTTAGCCGTAGCCATCATATGGTCAACGACTTTATCGCTTACTTTATTTTGTTTTAAGTAAGTGATTATCTCTGAATTAAGATTGTATACGGAGTGTGTCCTATCAATCTCGCTGGTTATCACGGCATCAGGCGTGCCTTGGGATGCCATCTCAGCAATCTTGGGCAAAGGAATATGGTTAGGATTAACTGCCATTGCCTTTTTATCGCCTTGGTCCATTGCGCTACCAAGTAATGCGCCACTAAGCGCCCCTACGGCTGCGCCAATTCCGGCTCCTCCTAACCCATGCCCGCTTTGATGGCCGATTATTCCTCCTGCGGTTGCGCCGATAATTCCTCCAGCGACTGCGCCGGTCTTTGTCTTTGGGCCCATGGATTCACAACCTGTAATAACCAACGCTGCAATCAGAAATAACAAAAATAATGATTTTGTTTTCATATCAAAACCTCCTTTCGTTTAAATTCTTAAACACTGCCTTATCTTTTCTCTTGATATATATTATCATACGCGTCCAAATTAGTCTATGGATTATAGACGACAAAATCATTTCGAGATATGAATTTACGTTTGTCATTCTGAGGACCCTGAACGAAGTGAAAGGGACGAAGAATCTCGACGGTATAAGATTCTTCCCCTTCGGCTTCGCCTCAGTGTCAGAATGACGTAATTTGCACAGCAATGATATATTATATATTATAAAATAAAAAATAAAAAATATTTTTATTTGGGAAAAAAATCAGCTAATGCATAGGATAAATAAAACCAACTCATATGTTAAAATGTTTTGTTGGTTTTATTTAATTGACTTCTTCTACGCTAAATAAACCTTTTATCTCTTCAAAGAGAACTGCCTTTACTCTCTTCTGCCATTTCTCTTGGAATTCTTCTTTTTGTTTTTTACTGGCTGTTCCGACGATGCATTTAGTAAAAAGGGCCGGCATATTTTCATCTTGGGGCAGAAGCTCAGGATGATAAACTACCTTTACGGACTTTTTGGTATTATCCCTGGTAAAAGTAAATGCATTTGGCTCTTCATTCTTCTCATCAAAGATGAGTTTATCCTTACGCGCGAATCTTTGTCCTAGGCCGGCAAAACCTGTTTGGGGCGCCGCACCAGTTATGAGCGAAATTACTTGCGAAATTGGCCCATTAGCGCCGTTATCTACGCTTCCTAGGACCCTTACGCTGATTTCTCCTCTCACAGGTATTTCGTTACCGTACAATGCCTTTAATGCCTTCTGGGTTAACTTATACGCTCCGGAAACTGCCGGGCAGGAGTGCCCGGCAAGTTTTACGGCGTCAGTGTAAGTAAACACCACTTCTTCTCCCTCATTAATTACGCCTAAAAATTCTGCCAAGGGTTCTCTTAACTTAATAGGCTCTACATCATCATAAAATACTTGCTTCCATCTGGTTTGGATTTCACACATTTTACTTAAGACCTCCCATTATTGCACCCACTCCTCTGACAAGATTTCGCCCTGTAGGCTTACCACAATAGATTTAACCGGGACCTTCCTCTTTGACTGCTCAAGAGCCTGCTGGGCTAAATTGACTAACCCCATACAACAAGGAACCTGCATAATCAAAACTGTAAGCGTATTTATCTTGGCATCTTCAAACCAGGATTTGATTTTCTCTACGTAGGTATCTTGGCCTTCATCTAATTTGGGACAGGCAATAGCTATTGACTTACCTTTAAGATAATCCTGATGAAAGCTTCCTAAGGCATAGGCTACACAGTCAGCCGCTAACAGCACATCTTGGCCTTGATAATATGGCGCAGTAGGCCCGATTAAGTGCAACTGGATAGGCCATTGGCGCAGTTGAGATTTTATTTTTACTGCTGCACCGTCTTGTTTTTCTTCATCCTTCCCCCTAAAATCCTCCATCCTTGAACCCGGGCAACCTTCCATTCCAAACTTACTCATTTTGCTACCTCCTTCCACGCAAGTGGAACACCGACACAATTCTCCGCCACGAGGCGGACACTGGCCCAACACCTTTATGGGCCAGGTGCTATTAAGCGTCGGGTGTTATATTAGCTTCTAATCTTTGTATTCTTTCTTCTGCTTCTTGTACGAATTTTTTGCATCTTTCTATCGCCTCCTTATCTAATTTACTCTCTGCTTGGTTAAATTTTGTGAATAAATCTCCTACTTCTGTTATGGAAAGATTTCTATCCATCCAAGGATATAAAATTTCATTTTCTTTGTTTATATGTTCGGTTAAGAGGTCTTTATAGGCCGAAAGGTGTTGGACTAGCGAGTCTTTATCTTGTTTATTAAGTGCCTCTTGGATTGCCCTTACATGGCCTCTTGCTGTCTCGTGATCTTGCAGCATAGTTTTGATAATATCCAGATTCTTATCCGCATATTCAAAGAGTATATCTTCTTCTTTACAATGGTGAAATTTATCCGCATAAAATCTTATAAAATCAAGGCCGTCCAAAATCAATTGTCTGTCTGATTCCGATGCAATATCCAAATTTTTGATTGCCCTGGGTATAATCCCCACCCATTTTTTTATCAAGCTATGTTCGTCTACTAATCTTTTCAGAGGTGGCGAATAGCTTAACTCTTCAGCTTTAACCGGCGGCTTTCTTTCAATTTTAGGTATCCTTGCATCCTTGCCGGGATAAATAACCTTGGCCATCCTGGCGAACAATTCCTGTTCCTTTTCCATAGATAAGTTGTGGATTTCCACAATGTCTTTAAAAAGGCAGGTTCCTACATTACAGGGAACGCAGCCAATGTTGTATTCATTGAGGATATCGGCAACTTTTGGATATTGGGTTATAATTTCTTTAATACCCTTATTCAGATATTCTTCCATCTCTACCTTCTACGACTTAATACCGATACACATAGCCCGATGCGCCCACCAATCAGAACTATCCCAGCAACCAGCAATTTCGCCATAAGGACTGTATTGTCCGAAGTTTTCTTCTTTAAAATAAGCATAACTAAAATCGGGGTCCAGTAATTTATCCTTATATTTGGATACATCTATCTCGTGGCGAATTAGCGCTGTATAAAACCCAGACTTAACAATATCCCCCGCAAAAATCATTCCGCAAATCTTATCGCCTTTTAATACCAGTTTTTTATAAACTTTATTGTTGTGCATACTGATTACTTCATATTCCTGCTGATCTTCTTCGCTTTCTATGAGCGTCTTGCCAAAAGATATAGCCGGTATTTGATGAAACTGCACTGCATTCTGAATTCCCACTGCCTGCGCGTATCTCTTTCTTAAGCCAGCCATATTATAAGCGGCAAATTTACCCTGCAGGACTGCGTTGAACCAGGTTGCCGAAACTGCTCTCTTGCCCGTAGAAATATCCTGTATCTCTATTACATCGCCTGCCGCATAAATATCTTCTTCCGACGTGGTTAAAAACTCATCCACCAGAATACCCCTGTCATTATCTATATGTATCTGGTCTGCCAATTCTTTGTTTGGTTTCATTCCTGTGGCGATAATTACCAAATCGCATTGGATGCGAGACTTATCAGCAGTAATTACGTTATTCACCTCGTCGTTACCTTCAATTAAGATTAGGCTTTCATCTAATATAATCTCTACGCCTAACTCTTCCAAGTCTTTTTGAATAATGCGGCTGGCAGTAATATCCATTTGATTCGGCAAAATTTGGGAACATTTCTCTATCACGGTAATCCTTAATCCTCGTTTTACTAATGCATACGCTGCTTCCAGGCCCACAAAACCAGCCCCTGCTATCACAGCAGTTTTTGAGTCTTTTATCTTTTTATTAACCTTATGGGCATCGCCTAAAGAATGAAAAGAATATACGCCATTTAAGCCTACTCCTTCTATTTTGGGCAACCGCGGGCTTGAACCGGTAGCAAGAAGAAGTTTGTCGTAAGCGAATTCTCGCTTGTCTTGAGCAATAATTTTCTTTGCATTTTTATCAATGGCTGCAACCTTAGTACCCAAAACTCCTTCAATATTATAATCATTGAAGAAATGTTGAGTTTTAAAATAGAGGCCGTTTTCCGTTAATCTCCCATCCACAAAACGGGAAAGCAGACAGCGCGAATAAGGCAGATATTTTTCTTGTGCTATAACTGTGATTTTACTTATCCGATCTAGCTTACGCAACTCCTCTGCTGCCTGAGCTCCTGCTGCGCTGGCGCCGATAATTACATATTTCATCTCTTTCCTCCTTGAGCACCTAAAGTTTTTGTTTAGCGAAACTTCGACGAGTGCGTTAAAATTTAGATTTTTGAAATTTTAACGCATCTTACGAGTCGAAGCATTATTCTTGAGTACTATTAATCTTATTCTGCCGCATCCTGCACTTCTAAGGCTTCATTCGGGCATGCCTCTACACATGCCGGTGCTTCTCTATCCGGGCAAAAATCGCATTTTAATGCTTGGGCAAAAACATCTTTACCTGCCTGCACAACATCAAATGAAGGATTGATTACTCCGTAAGGACAGGCCATAATGCACATCCAGCAGCCCACGCATTTTTGTTCGTGGCCCTCATTATTCACAACGCCAGTTACAAAATCTTTCTGCATACAACCCGACATGCATGCGCTTACACAAAAGGCATCCTTACAATGCCTACAGGCAATTGGAACGGGCCTATCATTTATAGACTCAAGAAATATTCTCGTCTTTGGTTCGGGCATAGTGAGCGTAGCTAATGCATAATCCTTCGCTTCGGAATGCTCTGCCATACAGGCTAACTCACAACGTTTACAACCAGAACAACGTTCAATCCTTGCCATAAGCTTCTTCATTTTTATCACCTCATCTTTCAAATTTACTCCCGGCAAGCAACCGCCTCTTTCTCGGTTCTTAATCCTAATGCCTGGCGTTTCTTTAAAATGTGCGCCTCCATAGCATCTGCTGTTTTCACCGGGTCTAGCTCCACAAATACCTTTCCCCCCGTTAAAGATTCTACATCCTGCGTCAATATCCGGGTTACGGTAGCACTACCTAAAACAGGCGGGGCAGGGGCTAAATGTAAAGTTATACCGAAGGCTACGGCAGTAAAAGCATCTGCAACCGCTTTTTGTTCCATATATTCAGGAGCTGAAGCGACAATAGGTAAATCCGGAATATCTACGCCTAAAGCTTCGGCTATGGCCACAGCTGTGCCGATGATCTTACCTATGTCTGTACAGCTACCGTACGATAAACAAGGAGGTACTCCTAAGCTAGAACACACACCGGCTAAATTCTTTCCTGCTTCCTTAATTGCTTCGGTAGACATTAAACCCGCATTCTGCATAGTACTAGAACAACAACCGGCGCCAATAACTAAAATATCGCGCTTGATAAGCTCCCGCACCAAATTTGTTATATGCCTGCCGGACTGAAACTCTCTTACTGTAGTGCAACCCACTATCGCAGCAACTCCTTTAATAGAACCATTGACAATTGCATCAATTAATGGTTTTACTGAGCCCCCAAGGGCATTCACCACGCTCTCTGTGGTAAACCCCGCTACTGCTTTGTGTTTAACCTCAGGTATATTGACCTGTCCTCTTTTGCCAAAGGCCTCTATTGCCCTTTCTAAAATTTTTTCAGCGATCTCCATGGCTTTATCCGGCTCAAATTCAAGCCGTTCCACCCCTGCCTGCCTTATTACCTTATCCGTGGATATAAGCTTGGTGTGGTATTTAAGAGCGAATTCCTCGGGAATAGTAGGCATCACACAGTTATAATCAAAAGCCAGAACATCAACTGCGCCCGTAGCCAAAACTAATTCCTGTTGTATCCAATTACCGAGCTGGCCATAAAAAACATCTTTATACTCAGAAGCAATATTAAAAATCTGCTGTCCTTCGCATAAAGAACCATAAATTTTTAGCCCATTTTTGGCCCCTGCTTTTTTAGCCTTTTCTTGCCACGATTTATTGCGCGCTGCTTCCAAAACCTTAATCGCCAAAAGCGGTTGATGACCGTGCATCACCACATTTACTGCCTGCGCATCTAATATGCCTATATTTACCTGCCCCTCGTTTGGCTTTGCTGTGCCGGTTAAGATCTCCTGCATAGTAGTAATCCCAAAAAGCCCGGCATACTCGTTGGCAATCCCTAAACGTAAACAATGTAGAAGCAAATCCACTACATCATTATTCACATTAGTCATTGCCTTGGACAAACCGCATGCCGCCTCAGAATTAGGGCCTCCGGGGATAATCCCTAATTTCTCCCAAACCGCTAAACGTTTTTTGGGAGCCAATACCCGTACTAATTTCAATGGTTCATAATCGTTGCTATTAATCTGTTCTATAAAAAAATCACCAAACTCTTTAGCGATTTCTTTAATAGGCCTATTTCCGTCAATCCCCAACTGTTTTGCTATATTTCTTAATTTATCTTCCTCTTTGATTACATAATCTGCCTTTCCTTCACCCACTGCCTTCAGTGTACGGGCAACATTACGGGCATGATAAACATTTGCCACTGTCCCTTGCGCACATTTCAAAAGCAAGTTTCGGGTTACGATTAAATCCGCAGTAGCACCGCAAACGCCCCGTTTTGCTTTCCTGGTAATCTGACAAGGCCCGTCTGTGCATAGCTGACAGCAGACCCCCATTGAACCAAAAGCGCATTGGGGTTGTTGTTGAATAAATATTTCATAAATCGTTTCCATCCCGTCTTTCCTGGCCACCTTGTACATATAATCTGATAATTCATCTACTGGTTGATTGCGAAATGTTTTGAAATCCATCTGCCTTACTCCTTTTCTTGTGGTACAGGAAAGCATGCTCCTGCGGAGCACAAGTAAAACACTTTCCCATACCACTGCGAAAATCGTTTAAAGTTATCGCCGAAGGCGATTTTCTTGGGGTATAACAATCACCCACTGCGAAAATCGCAGTAAGTTATCGCGAAGCGATTTTCTTGGTTTATAGGTTTATGTCAGATAAATATAACTTCTCAGCCTTTGCCTTTCCTGCGCTTGTAAGAAATACCTTATGAATTATGTTCTTTAATTTAGCTTCATCGTTTGTATCCGCCTCCTCTTTTAAATTCACCAGCCAATCTGCATCGTATAAGACCTTAAAATTCTGAGTATTCACTACCCCCGGCGAATGATGGTGCGCAATAATCTGGCATATCTCCTCAATATCTTCTTTCTTTAAACCAACTTTCAGAAGAATCTGCCTTGCTATCTGTGGCCCTTCCTTTTCCTGTAGATGCCCGAGGCAAGAGCCATATTTTTCCTCGGCTGCCTTTATCCCTACATCATGAAGGATGCTTGCGGGAATCACAATATGCCAATCTGCCTTATCTTGTTTGAGTAAATCCTCGGCATAACCCATTACCTTTTTGGCATGGTTTATCCTTTTTGTATCCTTACCGAAATATCCTTCTAGTTCATTGATGAGTTTCTCTTTTGTAGTTATAGCTTTGTTTTGCATATACTTGTTATAGGTTTCCCCTCCTACACATTCCTTGGCGTACTTACACCAATCCAGGCAACTCGCGCCCTCTTGTTGGCGTATTGTCGTATTCTTACAGTTTGGGCAAAGAAATTTAATCTCATCCGACCATACCTCAACTTCCGTACCACAGGAAGGACATTTTATATTCTCTGGCTGTGGCTCTTTGAATTTTTTCGACCCCGGACAAAAATCTAAAACCATTTTATACCTCTTTATTGAGCTTTGCGAAACTAATAGGAATGACTCTTTCTTTATCTCCGATGCAACCAGCCTCCCCGCCATTCCTATTACAAATGCAAAGCTCAATAATGTAAAAGCGATTCTAAAGTAATAGATTTCAACTCTGCGGCCACGCGTTGTTTTATGCTATCAATTTTCCTTTTTAAGATGCACCTGTTTGTGTCTGGGCAATTCTTTCTTAAAAAAAGGCATTCGTTGAATTCAGATGGCCCCTGAAATGTTCTTATTAAATCCGCCAGGAATATCTCATTTGGTTTAAGCAATAGTGTAAAACCTCCCCTTTGGCCTTTATAGGACTTAAGTATTCTGTTTCTGTTTAGTGCCTGGAGTATTTTCCTTAAAAAAGGCCGGGGTATCCGCAATTCCTTAACCAGCTCGGAAACAGTTATAATTTTGTTCTTTCGGCTATCAATATACCTTAGTCCCTGTATAGAATACTCTGTATCTCGGTTGATTAATTTCATTTTTATAGAAATGATACTATCGTTGAGATCCTCTCCTAAAGGCTATCTTTTTCTTGCTTGGGGACATCTTCCTTTTTTCTAAAATCTATCACTTGGGAACCGGGACAACCCGAAAAACCATGCGTATCTTTATCCTCTATTTCTACCTCAATATTCCTTTCCTTTAAAAAATCCATGGCTTCTTTATAGATATGCTCCTGCCCGTGTTCCTTTAAGTGCCCTAAATGTGCTTTAATCACATTTTTGCCTTGTTTTACAATATTTTCCATAACTTTTCTTTCGTCGTAAGGCTGGGCTTGCCTCTCCTCAATGGTAATTGCGCCTTGCGGACAATGGCCAATACAGGCGCCTAGGCCGTCGCAGAATAAGTCACTAATCAGCCTTACCTTGCCATCAATAATTTGCATCGCCCCTTCCGGACAGTTAGGAATGCACAAACCACAGCCATTACATTTTTCTGCATCGATATTTATGATTTTCCTTTTTGCCATGGCTTAAGCTCTTTACCTTAAATCATCCTTCCCTACTGACAAATGATACCATAATAGTATCATTTGTCAAGAGAAATTTTTTTTTGGGCGTGGATCGCTTATACCCAACCAGTGTTTACTCTGCTTTGCTGCTGGGTTCGTGTTAATGCAGTGCAAATGCTGGCAAAATTATTTACACTCAATCGAGTAGGAGGCGAGATTGCTCCCGCCGTCCTCTCACACCACCGTACGTACGGTTCCGTATACGGCGGTTTCTGTCTTCGTTTACCTTTGCTCTCTATGCCTGCAGTCTTTAACCGCCCAACTGCCCATCGTGGATTCCGTCCACTACCTGCAATTAAGGCCTTCTTGCGAAGTTTCTGGCCAGACTATCAGAATATCAAACTGGCTTCCTCGACAGATTCAGCCCTTCATTGTCTTTCGACAACTACTATGGCTTCTGCTGACTTCTGACTACTCATCCTGTCGTCTTGCGACGGCCATAGCCTTACGGCAAATAGCCAGACCTCCCCGGGTAATCCATGTTTCTTTCTCGCTTATGCCTGTCGCATCTACGTCCATGCTTTCCGTATAAGTATTGGACTTTAGAGATATTGGCCTCCTCATCCAGCACGTCCGCCTCTATGCGCTTCCTGTTCGTCAGGCCAGCGTTTTGCCTGCGGCTTCCTTTAGATTCTACCTCACGGTAGACACCCTTGCCGTCCGACTAACGATTCCTCTTATCAGGCTCGTTTGGAACTTTCATCCTACAGAAACATGGCATGCCGGGCATACCAA
>ORJL010210062.1_pt1 | contig 12194 bp, 8 predicted proteins | sample 1779941 | NCBI WGS metagenome assembly ORJL01 (sample SAMEA104232317, study PRJEB22302) | groundwater metagenome | biome: forest; feature: aquifer; material: groundwater | place: USA | collected 2011-08-07 | depth 5.8 m
ATTTCAATTATTTCAAGAAAACACTCTTTTTGGTGGAGAATTCTTTCTTACAATAAATAATCTTTTCATTTGTAACATCCTTCCTTTTCCCTGCGTCTAATCAGTATATGCCCCACTTCCAAGAAGAACATATTTGTATTCAAAAAGCAATAAAAGGTGATCAACGATCATATAAATTGCTTTATGATGACAATGTACGCCAGCTATTTCGATTTTTACGGCAATATTCGGAAGACAAACACTTGGTAGAAGATTGGGTGCAACGTACTTTTATAAAGGCGTATCACAATCTTGAAAGTTTTAAGGGTGAATCGCGATTTTCTACCTGGTTGATATCGATTGCGCTCAATGAAATGAGAACAGATGTACGGAGAAAGCATATTCTTGTCTTTACAGAACATGACTTGCCGGATAGAATTATTGAAAGCGAAGAGGAACGGTTTGCGTGGAATGATTCAATGAAAATTTTATTACAAGAATTAGATGACCAAAAACGGAGCATTTTTCTGCTTTTTGAAGTAGAAGGCTACACACACGCGGAAATTGCGCAGATAATGCAAATCGGTGAAAATGCATCAAGGACACTGCTTTGCAGGGCAAAACAACAACTACGAACCAAATGGGAAACGATGGAGAAAGCAATATGATAGAAAAGGACAAATTTTATACACCTTCGGAACTGCCTGATGATTCAACGACATCACGAATGTGGAATACCATTGAAGATGAACTTCATCCAAAGAAAACATCGCTTTTTTCTGTTGTGGATCGAAGGAGCTTTTTGTATGGTATAGCGGCGAGTTTCATTCTTTACTTTGCTATCGTGGGTGTGTATACAACGATTCAGCGTACACAGGAAAAGGCTAAACCTGAACTTGTTAGGCTTGATGAAGCGTATCAATCTGCCATCAAAGATTTTGAAACAATTATACCCCAATTACTTTCCGCTTCAGTTACCAGTGAGAAAGATAAACAATATGTAGAAGTTCGAAGGGAGGAGTTACGAAAACTTGACGAAGCAATCACTACCTTTAAAAAGGAAATTGGGGGAGTGGATTGTTCTCCGCTTTCGCAATTACGATTGCGACAATTGTATAGTATGAAACTTACTGTTTTACAGGAATTAATAGATAAAGGAGAAAAAGAATTATGAAAATTATTATAGGTTTGCTTATTGTATGTTCGACAGTGATGTGTTTTGCAGAAAAGCATAAAGTATTAGAGAAACATTTCCCGACAACGGAAAAACAACGAATAGAAATACAAGGGTTTTCCGGTTCCGATATCCGATTTAAATCATGGTCGAAAGATGAGGTCTATATTAAACTTAATGTCAGTATATCTTCATCGGATGATGATTATGAGAAGGAGTATATCGAATCGGCAAAAATTTCTGATTTTCAAGCCTCAGATGCACTCCGGATAACGTTTGAAGCGGAAGAGGAACACAGCAGTGGATCATGGCTCTTCAATTTGTTTAAGCGATTTTATGTAGAGAAAAAAATATCAGGGGAAATTTATGTTCCTCAGAAGAACGCTTTATCGACTGATATGCGATACGGGACGTTAGGGCTTGAAGATATGCAAGGAGAAATAAATTTGAACGGGGTTAGCAATTCGTTAACCTTAAAGCGGTGTCCTGATATAAGAACAATTGATAATAAATACGGTAAAACGGTTATTGAGAATTCAGGAGGGGATTTGCAATTGGACGGCACAAGTTCAACGATTAGTATCTCTGATTTTAATGGTAAGGCTAGAATCGAGGCAGATTATTCAACAGTTACGATTGTCCATATCAAAAAAGGAGTTTACGTTAGTGATAAAAGCGGGAAGATTAAAGTTGAAGATGTCGCCGGTGATGTTACGTTAGATGCCGATTACTCGGATATGACAGTAAAGAATGTTCAGGGGTTTGTTGATATTAATTCGGCAAGCGCAACAATTAAAGTATATACTGTTAATGGAATCAATGTAGATGCTAAGTATTCCGAAGTTGACATAAGCGGTGTAAGCGGAACTGCCGGAAAGAGTATAATCGTTAAGGGTCAATCGGGTAGTTTAATGCTCGAAGATGCAATTGGGGATATATCGATTGATAATCCATATTCTAATATTGATTTTAAGAATGTAAAAGGAAATATCAATTTGTCATCGAGGAGTTCACAAATAACCGGAAATGGGATCCAAGGAAATTGGAATTCAGAGACAGAATATAGCTCCGTGAAATTGCGTCAATTACAAGCCAAACGAGTGTATGCGACGAATAAAAGTGAATCTATCGATATAAAGTTTGCCATTGTTCCTGATACAATAGAGATCGAGAATGAATATGGTGATGTGAGTATTAAAATACCGATCGGTTTTACGGGAAGTGTAGAATTGGAGTCAGAATATGGTAGTGTTGAGACGAACCTCTCGGTAACGCAAAAGAAGCGAGGAAATAGGGAATATGTAATAGGAAAAACGGGGTTAGGGAGGGGAAGTATTTCTATCGGGACAAAATCTGCCGATATTGAGTTAATCGAAGAATAAGGGTCACGCTCGTTTTGTGGATTGCTTTTTCACAAAAAGTTTTCGTAAGTTAAAGATCATTATCATTAACCACAAAACACAAAGGATACTCAGATGGACGAGCAGAAACCAGAACCAATTGTAGAAGAATTCAAAGGCAATAAAGTATTAGTACTTAATCCGGGCTCAAAATTCCCATTTTCATTCGGAGTCGGAAAGGCAAAACTTATGTTAGATAACATAGAGGCAATTAAAAATTTCGTTGCTCAATACGACAAGAAGCCTGCGTAACCCTACCGGAGAATGTAAAGTACCTCGAATATTGTTTATGGTTATTCGAGTGCTTGACATTCTCCGATTTACTAAGGTTGTTTCCTAAGTTCAATATAGATGTAGCCACAAACTTAAGGTCTTCATTTTTGATCCGGAAACGCAGGCGAAAAGCCTGCGCCTACAGTTGTTATGTACTTTTAACAGCCCACTCCGAAAACAGATATCTGGGTGAGAATTACCCCATGTCTTTTTCTTGACCGCGTTATTTCCTTCCTTCGCTTCATTGTTTTATCCCTTTACTGCATTACTATATCAAAGTTACTCAGTGGATGTTATATTTTTGTATCAAATAATAAAGTGGATTACAATGAATACTATTAAACATACTTTTACCTTTTTTCTCCTTCTTTCAGTGGTTGGTATATCATTTGCGGGTACTATTCATGTTCCGGCAGACTATGCTAAGATACAATTAGCTATTAATGCGTCAGTTAATGGCGATACAGTGCTTGTCGCTCCGGGTACGTATTATGAAAACATTATTTTTCGAGGTAAAAAGATCGTATTAACAAGTTGGTATGCACTCGACCATAACCCTGCGTATATTGATAATACTATAATAGATGGTTCACAGCCTGAGCATCCCGACTCTGCAAGTTGTGTTCGTATGATAAACGGAGAGGATAATACTACCGTGTTGCAGGGATTTACGATAACAGGCGGAACCGGAACAACATGGAAAGATGAACACAGCGCAGGAACCTACCGTGAGGGGGGTGGAATTCTGACAGCGTTATGTTCGCCTGTCATAAAGAACAATGTTATAAAGTATAATGAGGCAATTAATAAAAGCGCGGGGATAACAAGTTGCGGCGGCGGCGGCATACGTTGTGGGGATGGTAATCCGCAAATTCTGAATAATTTTATTATGTATAACAAGGGAAGATATGGGGGAGGAATTGTACTGAATTATTCGGGGGCGATCGTAAAGAATAATGTTATCTACAGAAATACGGGTGGGGAAGATTTTGCAGGCGGTGGAGTCTGGTTGAATTCAAATGGCCCGTCTCAAAAGATATTTGATAATAATATTATCCTGGAAAATTCATCTGTTTCACCCGGGGGTGGTTTGTATGTTTCAAGCACTACAGTTTCAATTCGCAATTCAATAATCTGGGGGAATGTGGCACCTCAAGATTCTCAAATTACGTTTTCGGGGATTGTTTCGATTTCATACAGCGATGTTCAGGGTGGATGGGCAGGGGTAGGAAACATGAATGTAAAGCCCATGTTCGCGGACACAAGTTATTATTTAGCTCCGGGGTCTCCGTTTATTGATGCGGGAAATCCAGATACAAATTTTTATGACATTGAAGATGACCTTAATCCCGGATATGCGAAACACCCTTCGCGGGGTACTGTGCGTAATGATATTGGCGCATTTGGCGGTCCCGGAGTGTTACCTGTACCGTATATAGATTTACATTTGAACGATCCGAATCCGCCACAGAACGGACTTGCTTACAGTGATTATCAAACTCCTACTTCAGTAGTTATTACATGGACAGACCCCGTACAAACCAATGATAGTTTACTATTACAGGACTTTAAGATACATGTTTATCGAGATGGAGTATTTCTTGCTGAAGTTGATTCAGGGGTGCAAACATTTACCGAAGGCGGATTAACGCTTCATCAACAATACATTTACACGTTAAATACAGTTGTGGCGAACGATTCAAGTTATTTTGATTCATTATATGTGTATTCAGGAGGTGCGGCAGAGCCGAATCCTGTATCGTCATTTGTAGTACGTGATGATAGTAACGGTGTTCATCTGGAATGGAGGAATCCTTCAACGCAGATTGATGGAACGCCTCTTAATGATTTGGCATACGTGCTTGTTGTTCGTGATGGAGTTGTGATTGATAGCGTAGCTCAATCGATGGCGGACACAGGTCAAATGAGAACGTATTTTGATGAAACGTTGCATTATCATAAGTATTCTTTGCAAATCAGGGATAACGAGACACCTTTGAATTACAGTGTCCTGACAGATAGTGTGTTAGGATATGGAGGTTTAGGAAAATCGTTGACTGAGACATTTGAAGAAGGGACAATCAACTTTTATACAACGGGAACATGGGATACGACAACTCAAATAAAGCACGGCGGTTCAAGTAGTATGACAGATAGTCCGGTTGGAAATTATCCTGCAAGTTCAAGCAGTTACTTTTTATTGCCACCAGTCATCTTAGGGAATGAGCCGTTGCTCAAATATTATGATATAGCGATTATTCGATCAGGATGTTTTGTTTCTGTGGATATAAGCACTGATAGAAGGAAGACATTTACAACCTTAAAAACGTACAATGCATTTGTTTCCTCACTTTGGTTAGATGGCAGAGCCGATTCGACTGATTGGTTGAAAGAAGTTATTGATTTGAAAGCGTATTCAGGGGATACGGCAACGATACGTTTCCGCTTAAATACAGGTTCCGGAATTGTATGGGATGGCTGGTATATTGACGATGTGACAATTACCGATCCCGGTGAGGTTGTTACCAGTGCTCAAGATGTCCAAAAAGGATGGAATATGATTTCGTTGCCCATAAAAGTAAGTGATCCTGTACTTGAACATGTTTATCCTCGAGCAACATCAAAAGCATTTATCTATAATAAAGGTTATGTGCCCAAAGATACGTTGGAACCGGGAACGGGCTATTTTATTAAATTTGATACAACCCAATCAATTCCATTGACGGGTTCGGTAAATTGGAAAGATACTGTGAGTGTTGTGACGGGCTGGAATATTATTGGCGGCATTGGATTACCTATAGATTCTTCTGCGGTTGTTGCTTCTCCATCGGGAATTGTGAAGTCATCCTATTTTGGATTTGATGAAACGGGATACCATACAGAGAAGACGTTAATGCCGGGAAGGTCGTATTGGGTAAAATCTTCATCAAATGGGAAATTAATATTAACGGTGACGCGTTAATAATATCCCTATAATAGTATTGAAAAGAGGTTCTCTCAACGTATCGGGAATCAATATTCCGATTAGAATTGAGAGAACCTCTTTTTCATTTCTCAGAAGAGAATTTTAGTTTCTCTCTCCTAATTTCCTTATTTTAAGGTGCAACAATATAGCGAACACATCGTTTGAGTTGAGAAACCTTTAATTTAATTCCACTATCGTAATGAAACACACGATTTATCAACAACATTGGAGAAATCCATGCGATTCTTACTATATATTACCCTCTGTATTATTCCGTTGGGGCTTTTAATGGCTCAGGGGAATAATACGAGTGACAAAATATTCCCGTATCCCATTAATCAAGTTATGCTTGATAACGGGTTACAGGTAATTTCCATCCCATTTGAAAGTCCGGGAATTATTGCTGTATGGACTGTTGTCCGTACAGGATCAAGAAATGAAGTTGAACCGGGGAAATCCGGGTTTGCGCATTTTTTTGAGCACATGATGTTCCGCGGTACAGAAAAATATTCCAAAGATGCATACAATGAAATATTGAAATCCATAGGTGCGGATAATAACGCATTTACAACAGACGATTATACAGCTTATCATACACTTGCAAGTTCGGATGCACTTGAATCAATCCTTGATATTGAATCAGACCGTTTCATGAATTTGAAATATTCGGAAGAAGATTTCAAAACAGAGGCGGGAGCAATCCTTGGCGAGTATAATAAAAATTATTCTAATCCTGATATGACGATTTACGAAAAGCTTCGCGAGAATGCTTTTGAGAACCATACCTATAAACATACAACAATGGGTTTTTTAGAAGATATCAAAGCTATGCCGACACAGTACGCGTATAGTTTAGAATTCTTTGACCGTTGGTATCGCCCTGAAAATTGCGCGTTGATAGTAGTAGGCGATTTTAATCAGGAACATTTCATGGGTCTCGTAAACAAGTATTATTCAAGCTGGAAACGCGGGACGTATAAGCTTGATGTTCCGCTTGACCCACCGCAGACGCAAGAAAAAACAATCAACTTACCGTGGAAAGCGAAAACATTGCCAACAGTATCAATGGGGTACCATGGTCCTGCATTTAACGATGAATCAATAGATATGCCGGCAATTGACGTACTATCACAAGTGTTGTTTTCTGAAACTTCGGAATTATTCCAGAAACTTGTTGTTGACGATCAGTTAGTTGAGTATGTGGCAGGCGGTCAACAAGATCATAGAGATCCTGAATTGTTCGTTGTTGAGACACGAGTAAAAGATAAAGCGAATATTGAAAAAGTGCGCGCTGAAATTGATGCGGCAATCGAAAAATCAAAAACAGTTCCTGTTTCGGCAGAACGTTTAGCTTCAATTAAATCTCATATGAAATATGAATTTGCGATGCGTCTTAATAATCCGAACGCCGTTGCCGGAACTATTACAAATTATGTACAGTTAACAGGCAATCCTGAAACAGTGAACCGTATCTATAAACTTTACGAGCAGGTTACCCCACAAGATTTAATGAAAGTAGCCGAGCAATATCTTAAGAAAACGAATCGAACAACTGTAATCCTAACTCAAGAAGGGGGACAGCCATGAAGACAGGAACATTTTTCATTTCAGCATTGATGATACTTATGGCATTAACATCAACATTATCTCAGCAGGCACATTCAGCAATCAAAATTACAGAATTGCAGAGTAAGAATTCACCACTGATAACATTTCGTGTCATTCTTCGAGCCGGTGAAATTAATTCCCCAGCAGGAAAAGAAGGATTAAATGCACTTACTGCCTATGCTATAGCTCAAGGCGGAACGCAGGAATTATCATACCAGCAAGTCGTAGAGAAACTGTATCCATGGTCGGCAAGCATTGATGTTAATAGTGACCATGAAATTACCACCTTTGTTGCGGATGTCCATAGGGATCATATTGACCAATTCTATAAAATATTCTCAGATTTACTGCTTCATCCCAGATTTGAAGAGAGTGATTTCAATAGAGTAAAAGATTTAGGCTTAAATTACCTTAAAAACACACTAAGGGCAACGAGTGATGAGCAATTAGGTAAAGAAGTCTTAAATTCGATGATTTTTGCAAATCATCCCTATAAAAACACTACTTTTGGGACTGTTCAAGGCTTAACGGGTATTACGTTATCAGATGTAAAAGACTATTATAAGCAGACTTATACACAGGCAAATTTGTGGTTTGGGCTTGCGGGTGGATATCCCAGTTCGTTGATTGAAAAAATCAAGGCAGATTTCTCCACTTTACCTGAAGGTTCTTTTACGGAGACAGCATTACCGGCTCCGGAAAAGATTAATAACCTTGAAGTTACGATAGTTGAAAAACCTGCACGTGCATATGCAATTTCCATGGGACATCCGATTTCCATAACAAGAAAAGACAAGGCATTCTATGCTCTTCTTGTCGCAAATTCATACTTCGGCGAGCATCGTACATTCAATGGTGTCTTGATGAATCGGTTACGCGGTGATCGCGGAATGAATTACGGTGATTATTCATACATAGAAAAATTTGTCGGCGGATTAGGTTCGGGCGGAGTGTTTCCGGAATTGAATACACCATTACGCAATCAATTTTTTAGTATTTGGTTACGTCCTGTTCAACCTGAAAATGCATTCTTTGCAATTCGAAATGCTTTGTTCGAATACAATAATCTTCTTGAGAAAGGAATATCGAAAGATGATTTTGAAAAGACACGTAAGTTTGTAACGTATTACTCGAAACTTTGGGCAGGAACAAGCAGTCGTCGTCTTGGTTACTATATGGATTCTCAGTTCTATGGAACAGATTATTTTATTGATAGAATTGATAGTGAACTTAAAACATTAACGGTTGAGGATGTTAATGTAGCAATCAAACAATATCTTGATTGTAAGAACGTGAAGATCGCCGTTGTAGTCGATGATGGTCAAGGTGAAGCATTGTTGAATTTAATGGAGTCGAACACAAATGCAACGATCAAATACTCATCACCGGTAGCCCAGAGCATCCTGGATGAGGATAAATTAATTGGTGCTTTCCCACTTGAAGTCAATAAAGAAAAATCAAAAGTGTTGAAAGTTTCAGAATTCTTTGAAAAGTAATTTTCCATATATATTGAGCTGATTTGAAAAGCTGACCCGAAACAGGGTCAGCTTTTTTTGTATATTAGGATTATGAAGATATCCGTAAAAGTAAAACCCAATGCCCGAAAGAACGAAGTGAAAGTAATAGGAGAAAACACGTTTCAGGTTTCGGTTACCGTTCCCCCTGTGGATGGGAAAGCGAATGAAAAGTTGGTAGAAGTACTCGCTGAGTATTTTCATAAACCAAAACGAGAAATAGAGATACGTTCCGGGCATAGCTCAAAGATGAAAATAGTTGACATCGGATAAGGCAGAATACGACTTAACTTCAATTTTGGGAAGTAAACTTGTCAAAAGTAGCATGTTTTAGCAATAAATTAATTTTTATCTTAACTTATTTGCAATTGTCATGTCATGTTCTTAACTTCACTACCAAATTACCAGCAATGTGACCCATGCTTTCTCAGAGCAACAGGTGTATATTCATTATTACTGTGTGGAGCAGTTATTTGAGCAGAATATATGCTATGTCAACGGGTTATCTACTAAGCTTATTATATCATCTAAAGAATATTGTTTGGTTAATGACAAGATCTCGGTCTTGTGTCTATTGTTCATTATCATCAGTCTATACTCTTGTATTGCTTCACCAATAATGAAGTGTTGCTGTTTGATGCTTGTGTGATGGATAGCACGAAGTTTTAGTTTAATCAAAACTACATTATCCACGCATTGAGACTTCTGTAAAAGAGATTCCTTTTTAAATTAATTAGTTTTTTTATCGTTTTTTTATACAACCTTTACTCTATAATAAGGAAATTGGTTATGAGGACCGTATTTTCCCTCCCCGCGCGTAATATAACAACTCAGAGTTCAACTCAGTTGAAATCACAACTCATAAGGAAAGCTGTTGTTCTTTTCTTTATGGTGAGTTTGCTTTCCCTTGCTTTTTTGACACTTGGGTATTCCCAAGATCGAGAAGCCATGGCGAAATCACCAAGTCCCACTGATTGGAAATCGCTCGAGAGTAAAAGCGACGTCTCAAGCGCTAAGCTATGGCAGTCGATGAAAGACAAGGGGCTCATAGGAGCGCCTACTCAAGCAAGTTCATCAATTAAGATGGAGCCTCAGGCGACCCTCTCGCCACTTTCGGGAATGGCAGATCTTAATAGTGAAATAAAAATTCCTCGTGATGGTTCATTCTCAGTTGTTCCGTTTATCGGTGCCTCATCACCGTCATATCGGAATGACGACCGTTCAAGCTCCATCATTAATCTTCCCTTTGCATTTAACTTTTACGGTTCCTCATATAATGCACTCTATATAAATAACAACGGTAATATCTCTTTTGACCAACCTTATGCAACATTCACTTCTTCCGGTTTCCCTGTAAATCAATATCCAATGATCGCGCCTTTCTGGGCGGACGTAGATACACGTAATCTTTCAAGCGGCTTGGTATACTATAAGATTGAATCACACAGATTAACCGTTATTTGGGAAAATGTTGGTTACTACAATGCTCAGGCAGGAAAGAAAAATACATTTGAAGTAATACTATCGGATGGTTCTGATACATTAGTAGGTTTAGGAAATAACGTTTGTTTCAGTTACGGAGACATGCAATGGGCAACCGGTAATGCTTCAGGCGGAGTAAATGGTTTCGGGGGAATCCCGGCTACTGCCGGTGTTAACAGAGGTGATGGTACGACTTTCTTCCAATTTGGACGATTTGACCATGATGGCAATGATTATGATGGCGCCGGGGGAAATCCGGATGGAATTAATTATTTAGACGGAAAACAAGTTTGTTTTTATGCGGGTGGAGCTAATGTTCCCCCAATTGCTACACGATTCCCATCAAATAATCTTATTGAGTACACAGTTGGAACAACACGCACTGATACGGTTAATTTCCTCAGCCCTGAATTAGGACAAACAACCCACACTACAGTTGATGCTTCAGGATTAGATAACTTTAGTTCATCAAGTGTTGACGGGAATATATCGAAAGTAACATTCACATTTAGCCCGACCGAAGCCGAGATTGGAGACCATGTTGTACGTTTTGTTGCAACAGATAATGGTTCCCCTGTTGAATCAACAGTAGTGAATTTAACTCTCAGAGTTAAACAGTTGTCATCCATTAGTGGTATGAAGTTCAATGACCTCAACGGAAATGGTGCAAAAGATCTTAATGAGCCGGGTATTGTAGGTTGGAAAATTTTGTTGAACAATGGCTTGCTTTCTGTTACAACAGATTCTTCGGGTTCGTATTCATTTACCAATATTACTCCGGGTACTTATACTATAAGTGAAGAACAACAGGAAAGTTGGGTTCAAACATTTCCTGCCAATGGAACTTATACTGTTGTCGTTGAATACAACAAGAGTTATTCAAACAATAATTTTGGGAATTATCAATACAGCACTATCACCGGTATGAAATTCCAGGATATCAATAACAATGGAGCAAAAGATATTGATGAACCGGGACTTGCAGGGTGGGTAATAAAATTAGTTGGTTCAACTACAGATTCCACCGTCACCGATGATAAGGGTGGCTATCAATTCTTTAATGTTATTCCGGGATCATATACCGTTAGTGAAGAACAGAGACCCGGATGGCAACAGACAATGCCTGTTAATCAGTTCTATTCTTTAACTGTTACCTCGGGTAATTCGATCGATAATATTGATTTTGGAAACCTTCCACTCGGTATTATTACAGGTAGAAAAATAAATGATATCAACGGGAATGGTACGCGCGATTTGGATGAACCGGGCTTAGCAGGGTGGACAATACACCTTGTTGGACCTGTTTCACGTGATACAGTAACCGATGATAAAGGAAATTATAGTTTCACATACTTACCTGCCGGCGATTATACAATTAGTGAAGAGCCACAATTCGGTTGGACGCAGACTTTCCCGACTACTCCCGGGACGATAAGTGTCACAGTAGTTTTGGGCGTTGTCTCTAATGGCAACAATTTTGGAAACTTCGAAAATATAAGTTTGAGCGGCATGAAATTCGAAGATGAAAATGGTAATGGTATCAAAGATGCGAATGAAATCGGTGTAGATGGATGGACAATATTATTATCTAAAAATGGTCAACTTTTAGATTCAGCATTAACAAAAACAGATGGTACATACAGCTTTGACGATCTTGGTCCCGGGGTTTATACTATTAATGAGCAGTCACAATCGGGCTGGACGCAGACCTATGGGAATAGCGGTTACTCAATTACTGCTGTTAGCGGTGTAGATAGTAGCGGAAATGATTTTGGAAACTTCAAGAACATTACAATCAG
>ORJL011399201.1_pt1 | contig 12192 bp, 14 predicted proteins | sample 1779941 | NCBI WGS metagenome assembly ORJL01 (sample SAMEA104232317, study PRJEB22302) | groundwater metagenome | biome: forest; feature: aquifer; material: groundwater | place: USA | collected 2011-08-07 | depth 5.8 m
AGTGGCCGTGCCGGCGCCCCAGCACTCGCCCATGTTGGGGCACATGGCCTCTTCGCACACCGTGTGCAGCGTCTTCGAGCGCATCAGCCCGCGCAGCCATTCGTACGTCTCGCCGCTGGGGGCGCGCACCTTCAGCCAGTCGGGGCGGCGCATGGGCGGCGGGGCAGTTTGTATGTCTTCCGGTTTGATGATGCGGTCACGGGTGGGTTCGGTAATGGGCATTGATTTAACTCCGGTTTGATTTTACGACAGATTTGCGTTTCAGTCAGTAGGGGCGATTCACGAATCGCCCTTACTCGCGAATCGCCCCTACTGCACAACCTTCGCAATCGCCCGATCGGTCTTGCCCATGGCAAACTTGCTCAACTCGGCGGGCCGCACCCATCTGAAGTCGGCCGCATCCAGCGCCCTTGCTCTGCCGCTCACCCACCGCGCCTCGAAGGCGTGCAGTGTGATTTTGAAATGCGTATATGTGTGCGCCAGCTTCAGCCGCTGCTCGCCGATTTCGGTTTCGATTCCCAGCTCCTCGCGGATCTCTCGCCGCAAACAATCGGGCAGACTTTCACCGGCCTCGACCTTTCCGCCGGGAAACTCCCACAGCCCCCCCAGCAGTTTGTGCGCTGGCCGCTGGGCAATGAGGATGCGCCCCCTCCGCCGGATGATCCCGGCCGCCACGGTGTAATGAGGCGTGGGCGGCCTCTTCCGTGTCACGGGCCGCTGATCCTGCACCCCCAGCTTTTGCGCTTCGCACAGCCCCCGCAGCGGGCACACGGGGCACGCCGGGTGCTGCGGCTTGCACACTGTGGCCCCCAGATCCATCACCGCCTGGTTGTAATCTCCGGCGCGGCCCGGCGGCGCGAGGCTTTGGGCCAGCGCCCACAGTTTCTTTTCGCCTGCCGCGCTCTTCACGTCATCCGTCAAATTGAACACGCGCGCCAGCACGCGCTTCACGTTGCCATCCAGCACGGCAGCGTCGGCGTTGAAGGCAATGGAGGCGATGGCCCCCGCCGTGTAACGCCCGATGCCCGGCAGCTTGCGCAGCGTGTTCGCGTCGCACGGCAACTTGCCTCCGAACTCGGCAACCACTTTTTGCGCCGCTTTGTGCAAGTTGCGCGCCCGCGAGTAGTAGCCCAGCCCTTCCCACGCCGCCAGCACCTCGCTCAGCGGCGCGCGCGCCAGCGCCCTTACCGTCGGAAAGTGTTTGAGCCAGCGGCGGTAATACGGAATCACCGTATCCACTTGAGTCTGTTGCAGCATTATCTCGCTCACCCACACCCGGTACGGATCGTGCGCGCCGCGCCACGGCAACGCGCGCGCATGGGCGGCGTACCATTTCAGCAAACGGGTTTGCAGTGAGAGAGTCATGGCGGGGTTTGTGTCGCGCTTCGTTTTCTCATGGTATATTCGCCGCAATGATAGTGCATCTTCTCCTCGCGTGGGACTGGCCGTACGACCAGCCGTTTGTGCGGCTGGTGCGCGAGTCGCTGGCCTGCCGAGGACTCGAACTGCTGGAGGCCTCGCCCGCCACCCTGCCGCGCGTGCTCGACGGCCTATCGGTGGGGCGCTACCGGGTGGGTGCATTTTGGGATCGCGCCGCCGACACCAATCGCGCCTTTTTGCCCCTCACCCGCTGGGCCGCGCTCAACGCCCCCCTGCGCCTCAACGCCTTTGAACATGCCCGCCGCGCATGGATCAAAACCAATTTGCACTGGGAATTGATCAACGCCGGGATCAACACCCCCTACACCCTCGCCGTGCCATCGTATCAGCATGCCCCAACGTTGGAGCCACTGGACACTTCCCCGCTGGGGCTGCCCTTCAGCATCAAACCCGATTGGGGCGGCGGCGGCTGGGGCGTGCGCACCGATGCCACCCGATGGGCCGATGTGGAAACCGCTCGCCAGGCCATGCCCGCCGACGATTTGATCTTGCAGCAGTTCATCCAACCGGCGGTCTTTCGCGTTGGCCCGCCGCGCCGCGCGTGGTTTCGCGTGCTGTACGTGTGCGGGCAGGTCTTCCCCTGCTGGTGGGACGACACCGCCCGCGTGTACCTCAACCCGGTGACCCCCGCCGAGCGCTTTGCCTTTGCCCTCGACCCGCTGTGGACCATCACCGCGCAAATTGCATCCATTGCCCGGCTGGACATTTTTTCGACCGAGATCGCCCTCGACGCCGGTCGCAAGTTTATTGTGGTAGATTACGCCAATGACCCCGTGGATACCCGGCTTCAGTCACACGCGCCCGAGGGCGTGCCCGACGAGGTGGCCCGGCAGGCAGCGGAGGCCATTGGCGATTTTGTTCAACGTGGGAGGCTTGAGTCATGACGAAAGTTGACGCGATAGTTCCCGCAGGCGGCTACGGCAAACCCGACGACCCGCTCTATCCGCTGGTGAAAGACGGCCCCAAAGCCATGTTGCCTGTTGCCGGTAAGCCCATGATCCAGTGGGTGCTGGATGCGCTGGGCGGCTCGGTCCGCGTGGGGCAAGTGGTGGTGGTGGGCCTGCCGCCCGACACCGGGTTGACCTGCGGGGACAAGCCCGTGCACTATGTGCCCAACGCCGGGAGCATGGTAGCCAACGCCCGCGCCGGCCTCACCCGGCTGGCAGAGTTGAACCCCGCCTCCACTTGTGCGCTGTGGGCCAGCGCCGACATCCCGGGGGTGCGCCCCGAGCACGTAGACTGGCTCGTGGATACCTGCCTGCAAACCGATGACGACATTTACTACTGCATCATCGAACGCGCGGTGATGGAGGCTCGCTACCCGGCCTCGCGGCGCAGTTACACGCACCTCAAAGAAATGACCGTGTGCGGCGGCGACATGAACATGTTTTCGATGCGGCTGGCCCGGGGCGTTCATCCGCTGTGGGAGCAGATTACCGAGGCCCGCAAAAACGTATTCAAGCAGGCGGCGCTGTTCGGCTTCGAGCCGCTGTGGCTGCTGCTCGCGCGGCAGCTCACTGCCCGGCGCGCGGAAGAGTTGGTGGAAAAGCGGCTGAACGTGCGCGCCAGGTTGATTGTGTGCCCCTATGCCGAGATCGGTATGGATGTGGATAAGCCGTTCCAGTACGAGATCATAGTGAAAGACCTCGAAGGCAGGACGGCCAAAGGGTGAGGGAGCGACTGTTCGCCGCAGATGCGCGCGCCTCGGCGCGGCTGGCGCAGCGGGCTGCACGCCCCGGCCTGTTGCGTGCCGCGGCCATCGTGCTGGCGCATTCCGGCGATAGCCCGCTGTGGCTGGCTGCCGTGCTGCTGGCGCTGTGGCTTGGCTCCGCCTTTTGGCGGCGCGAGGCGCAAATTGGGCTGGCGGGCATCGCGCTCACGGCGGCGGTGGTGCAACTGCTCAAGCTCACGGTTCGCCGGCCTCGGCCGGAGGGGCAGTGGGGGCAGGGCTACCGCAAGCTGGACCCGCACTCGTTTCCCTCGGGGCACGCAGCGCGGGCGGCTGCTCTGGCGGCGCTGGCGCTGTGGCTGGGGCCGCTGTGGTGGGCGGCGGTGCTGGTGATATGGGCGCCGCTGGTGTCGCTGGCCCGGGTGGTGATGGGGGTGCACTATCTGTCGGATGTGGCCGTGGGAGCGGCGGTCGGGCTATTGTGCGCGGGAGTGTTGGTCGCGATTTCGGCAGGAGTCGGGGCGTTTTGACTCTTGGGGGGTGCGGGAGTATCCTATCGGCAACAGTCAGCCATCGAAGAAAAGGAGATATCGATCATGCCAAAGTGGGAATACTGCATTCTGACCCGCCTGTCGTGGGGTGTGGACACCAAATGGTACGTGAACCGCATCTATCAACATGCCGACACCGATATGCCCGACGAAGTGACCGCGCCGCAATTCCGGGCCTATAACGACAAGTTGGATCAACTGTACGCTTCCAAGGTTTACCCCATTCTGCCGGCGGCGCTCAACCTGCTCGGCGCGGACGGGTGGGAGCTGCTCGACGATATGAACACCGGCATGACCGGCGGCGAGGGGCTGGTGTTCAAGCGTCCGCTGGCCGATGCTCCGGCGGCGAAGCCCAAAGCGGCTCGCAAGCCGGTCGCCAAAAAGAAATCCGCGCGGCGATAAGCTCGCTCCGTTGGGCGGCGCGCCTCCAGTCGTGATGGCCTGGCCCATTGCCGGAGATTGCGTTTTTCTTACATACTTTGTGACCGGCTAACTACTTCGCGAAAAATAGGCCAATCAATTCCCAATTGCTGACCAGGTCATATATCCCAACGACCAGCAGCAAGAGTCCGCTCAACAGGTTGATCAGGCGGGCGCGCATGGCAAACTGACGCGTAATCCAGCGCTGGGTTGCTCCCGTAAGAAACGAGAGCACGATCAAAGGCAGGCCAAAACCCATCCCGAACCAGAAAAAGATGCTTAGTTTGCTCAAGGCCTCGCTTACTGTCAGCGAGAGTGCGAAAATGCTCACCACCAGCGGTCCGGAACAGGGTAGCGCAATCGGCCCATAGAGAAAGCCGTAGACAAAGGCATTGACAAACGGATTGGATAGGATCGGTACCTGAATCTGCGGCAGACTCTTGAACGGGTTGATATTTAAGATCAGCAGTCCGCCCAACAAAATAATGATTGTGTCCGCAATGGGGATGATGGCCGAGAGCGCCCGCCCAATGGAGACGGACAGCAATGCAATGAGTCCGCCGAGCGCCAGCATCATCGCCAAAACTCCAGCCAGAACGAAAAACCCCAACAGGTAACGCCCCGACTTGCTTGCAAGACCTGCTTGCCCGCCAGAAATATAGGCCAGAAAACCGGGATAAAGCGGCAAAACGCAGGGGCTGGTGGTGGCCAGCAGACCGAGGCTGAAAGATGTAATGATTGCTTCCATGCGCACTCCAATGATTATCAGAGGTGACTGTCACTGGCTTCAAAGCGCGGGAATTTCAGCCGCTCCTTGCCAGTGACAGTCACCTTTCATGACGCCGTCTCCGGTCAACAATTTTAATTCGGCTTACATGCCTTCTTTCAGATACACCTCCACTGTCTTGAACAGGTCAGCGGCACTTTTGATGCCAGCGGGCAGCGGATGGGCGGCCCCATGTCGATCAATGATCAAAATCGGGGTGGAAGGTGGATTAAGGAACTGGTCGGTATAGAGTTGGCCGATCTCCCGCGAGACATCCGCCGGGGCAACGGCATACAGCCAGTCGAAGCCGTTTTTCTCAGTAAAAGATTTCAAGTCGTTCTGGTTTTCATTTGGATCAATATCGAGGCTCACGCTGACCAGATCGCTATTCAGGCCGACCAAATCGTGCAGCGCCTTTATCTCGCCCTGTTGCGTGCGACAGTTCGAGCACCAAACTGCCATGGTTTCGACCAAAACAACCTTGCCCTTGAAGTCATTAATGGTGAAGCTCTCACCGGTGCGAACGTTGGTCAGCGTTGCGCCAAACCAGCCGGGAACATCCATCATGGCCTGAGATGTGGCTGTGCCATCCATCATCGCGTCAGGAGCAGCCGTATCGTCCGTCATCATGGCATCTGGCGTGGCCGTATCAGGCGCCATCATGGCTTCAGTGGGCGTGCTTATTATCGCTTGTGGCGCAGAAGCAGGGCCACCGCAGGCGCTCAACACTGTAGAAGCAACGACAATCAAACTGGTCAAAATGGTAAATCTCCGCATGTTTTCCTCCATAAATAGTTGGTTAGTGATACGCATGGTAGCAAGCAGGTCTTACAAAAAGGATACGGACTTATTACGCAACGGTTAGAATACCTTCACCTGCCGCGGCGCCTGCCGTTCGCCGCCGGCGCGCAAAGGCGCTTGCCCCGCGCGGACCATTGAAATAAACGCAAGAACCGCCGGTGTGGGGGGACACATCCGGCGGTTCTTTTTGGGGGCCGCTCCCGCATCAGAGACTTGCGTCCTGATGAGACGAGAGAGGCGTTTTGGGGAATGCGCCCGAGGGCGGGGCGCATTTGAAACAGAACATACGCCGCAAGCGTGAGTGCGCACTTAACGGCGGTTAAGAGTCCGGTGAGTTGCCCGGCGCGCCGGGAAATGGCCGTGTTTTCAGCCCCGCCGGGCTACTCCACACCGCGGTTTTTGAACAGCGCTTCCCATTTGGAAATTTCATCCGCGCTCGGCCCGCGCTCTTTTTCCGGGGCCGCGGCCGGGGCGGGGCGCGCGAGCAGCCGCGCAAACTCCGCCGACCGCAGCACCGATGCCCGCCGCTGTTTGGCCGCGTTCACCAATCGCTGATCTGAAGTGACCACAATCAACCCTTGCGGGTTAGGCTCGGCGGCGATGCGCTTGAGAATCAAATCGTCGGCGGAGGTGTGCCGATCCGAAGCGAAGACCACCATGAGGTTGGAGCTGGAAAGGTTCGACACACCGCCCGGCAGGCCGCCGTCGAAGATCAGCGTGGCGCTGCGCTTCTCGCGCGCGCACAGGCTGCGCACCAGCAGCACCAGTTTCGCTTCGTCGTCCGGGTCGTCGAGCGACAGCCTCGGCATTTGCCCGATGACATTGTGACCATCGATCAGATAAGGCATGGCATTCTCCTCATCTCATTGTATGGCCTGCCGCTGTGCCCTACCCGACGATTGCCGGACGATAAGCCGATGCGGGCCGGGGCCGTTTGTCATTAGCGGCGCTTCCGAGTATCATCGTGCCTATATGAACTGGCGGCGGCTGATCCTGTATTTGCTCCTCAACGCGATTGTGTCGGCAGTGGTGACGCTCTCGGTGCTGGCGGTGTGGGATGCCACGCACCCCCGGTTGGCCGCCATCGCCACGCCGTCGCCGGCGCCTCAGCCTCCACTGCAAGCCACGCAAACCGCCGCCGTGCAACCGCTGCCTTCGGCGACCCCCACCATTTACGAAGTGAAGGGCGGCGACACGCTGGGCAGCATTGCGCTGGCGTTCGATGTGTCGGTGGAAGACATCATGGCGGCCAACGGCCTCGCCGATGCCAATACGCTCAACGTGGGGCAAACGCTGGTGATCCCGGTGGGCGGGTTGGTGAGGCCCACGGCTACCGCCGAGGCCCTGGGCCCGCTAGCCTCGCCCGTTGCGCCGCCTTCCACGAGCACCGTAACCGTGCAAAGCGAGCCGCCTCAACTGGCGATTCGCTCGGTGACGGATGCGGGCAACCTGGCGACGGAAAAAGTGACACTGATCAACCTGGGGGGGCCGGTGAATCTGGCCGGGTGGAGTTTGCACGACGATCAGGGCAACGTGTACACGTTCCCGGTCGTCAACCTGTTTCAGGGCGGAGCCATCAGCATTCACACCGGCGTGGGCCGCGACACGGTGACCGATTTGTTTTGGGGCCAGCCCGGCCCCATGTGGCAGAGCGGCGAAACCGCCACGCTGGGCGACGCCGACGGCAAAACGCACACCACGTTTGTGATTCCATGATGGGTCGCCCTTGCATGAAGCCCCTCGCAATGTTACACTCGCCAACGAGGGAGTGAACTTTGGCCGATCAAGCGTTGTATCGCAAGTGGCGCCCCGCCGCCTTTGACGAAGTGGTGGGGCAAGAGCATGTTGTGCAAACCATCCGTCATGCGCTGGCCTCGGGTCGGGCGGCGCATGCTTATTTGTTTTCGGGGCCGCGCGGCACGGGCAAAACCAGCACCGCCCGCCTGGTGGCCAAAGCCCTCAACTGCACGCACCCCGACCCCGCCCAGCGTCCCGACAACACCTGCCGCAACTGCGTGGCTGTCAACGAAGGCCGCTTCCTCGACCTCATCGAAATTGACGCCGCCTCCAACACCGGCGTGGACAACATCCGCGACCTGCGCGACAAGATCAACTTTTCGCCGAGCGAGGGGCAATACAAGGTTTACATCATCGACGAAGTGCACATGCTGTCGATGGGCGCATTCAACGCGCTGCTCAAAACGCTGGAAGAGCCGCCGCCGCACGCGGTGTTCATCCTCGCCACCACCGAAACGCACAAAGTCCCGGCCACGGTGCTGTCGCGCTGCCAGCGGCACAACTTCCGCCGCATCCCCACCGCCGAAATGGTGGCCCGTCTGCAATCCATTGTGAGCCGCGAGGGGCTGCAAGTGGAACCGGCCGTGCTGGACGTGCTGGCCCGGCAGGCTACGGGCAGCATGCGCGATGCCATCAGCTTGCTCGATCAGCTGGCCGCCTCGCCGGATGAAATGGTGACGCTTGACGCCACGCTGAAGGTGCTGGGCACGGCGGGCGGGCAGGCCGCGCAAGACCTGGCCGAGGCGCTAGCCGAGCAGGATGCCGCGCGCGGCATGGACGCGATCAACGCGCTGATGGACGACGGCGTGGACTCGCGCCAGTTTGCGCGGCAGATGGTGGACTATTTGCGCGGGCTGATGCTTGTTCGCATGGGCAATGCGCGGTTGGTGGATGCGGGCGCGGAAACGATGAAGGCCATGCAGCAGCAGGCGAGCCGCTTCGAGGTGGGCGCGCTGTTGCGGGCCATCAAAGCCTTCAACGCCGCGGCCAACGATTCGCGCAGCGGGTGGCTGGCCCAACTGCCGTTGGAACTCGCCTTCGTGGATAGCTTGCGCGGCGATCCCGATCCGGCGGCCCGCGTGGAAACGCCCCCCATCCGCAAGGCCGCCGCCCCGTCGGCTGCGCCGATGGCAACCGCATCGCCGCCCGGGGCGCCGCCCCCGGCCAACCGGCCCCCCGGCGTTGTCCAGCTCGGGCACGTCACCTCGAATTGGAACGATGTGGTGGCGGCGAGCCGCCGGGTGCACCCCAACCTTCCGGCGCTGTTGGCTGCGTGCCAGCCGCTGGGAGTGGAAGGCGACGTGGTGACGCTGGGCTTTCGCAACGAGGTCTTGCGCTCGAAGGCCGACGGCGAACAGAACCGGCAGGGCATTGAGCAGTCATTGGGGCAGGTGTTGGGCGCGGCGCTGCATGTCAAGTGTGTGCTGCACTCTGCCGAAGCGGTGCAACTGCCGGATGTGGACAGCGATGGCCCTGTGGCCGAAGCGTTCCGGCTGGGCGGCAGACCCCGGAAGTAAAGTAGATTCTAAAAGGAGAGTGTTATGGCGCGAGGACGCGGGCCGCGAATGCCGGGCAACCCCGGTGGTGGCGGTAATCTCATGGCAAAGCTGGCGAAGGCGCAAGAGGAGATGGCTAAGACTCAGGAGGCGCTGGCGCACGAACGGGTGCAGGTGTCGGCGGGCGGCGGCGCGGTCACGGTAGTCATCTCCGGAGCGCAGCGCGTGCAGTCGGTGACGGTATCGCCCGAACTGCTGGCCTCGGGTGATGCGGAAATGGTGGGCGACATTTTGGTGGCGGCGATCAACGAGGCGATTGAGAAGTCGCAAATCCTTGCCGCCGAACGCCTGCAAGCCGTCACCGGCGGGCTGGGCCTGCCGGGGATGTAGCGTGCCTCCGGCCCCCTCCGCCATTCCCCGCCCGGTGCAGGCGCTCGTGGACGAGCTTTCGCGCTTGCCGGGCATCGGCCCCAAGACGGCCTCGCGGCTCACCTATTTTTTGCTGCGCCAGCCGCCCGAACAGGTGCGCGCGCTGGCTGAGGCCCTCACCGCGCTCAAAGAGCGCATCCGCTTTTGCTCGGTGTGCTTCAACATGGCGGAGTCCGACCCCTGCCCGTTGTGCCTCGACGAGCAGCGCGACGCGGGCGCGATTTGCGTGGTGGAGGAGCCGCTGGATGTGATCGCCGTAGAGCGCACGCGCAGCTATCACGGCAAGTATCACGTGCTGCACGGGGCCATTTCGCCGGTGGACGACATTGGCCCGGACGACCTGCGGATCAACGAACTGCTGGGGCGATTGCGCGGCCCGCGCCCGGTGCGCGAGGTGATCATTGCCACCAACCCCAGCTACGAGGGCGAGGCCACGGCCATGTATCTGCAAAAGCAAATTACCCCGCTGGGAGTCAAAGTCACCCGGCTGGCGCGTGGCTTGCCGGTGGGCGGCGACCTCGAGTACGCCGACGAGACCACGCTGGCCCGCGCCCTCGAAGGCCGGAGCGAAATGTAAAAAAACCGCGCAGGCGTTTGAGCCTGCGCGGTTTTCATTATCCGGCGTGCAGCGACTGACGGGCTAGCTGCCGGCAATCCCCAGCATGAGCAGCAGCGGCGCAGTGAGGATCGCGGTCACGATCACAGCCGCAACGGCAGCGACGATCACGGTGATGAGGGCCTTCAGGCTGCCGAACTCCGACGACTCGCGCAGGGCAATGAACCCGGCAACAGCCGCCACGATGCTGCCCAGCCACGCCAACAAGCCGCCCACCCCCGGCACGAGCACCAGGATGCCCAATGCATACCAGGCATAGGCATAGCCCAGCGTGCGGCCCATCTCGTTGAAGCCCGTTTTGCCGCCAAGCACTTTGCTGACAATCGTGGCGATCGCCGAGTAAATGAAGAAGCCGACGATGGTGACGATGGCCACAACGATAACCCCCAGTATCCCGAGATCGCCGAAGCGGCCCAGCGAGGCGATGAGCGCCGCCAGCGTGACCACGATGCCCGCCTGCATCATCGCCGTCCCGTCGGCGGCAATCTCGCGGTACACCGATGCGTCGAAGCGCAGCACGCGCATCAACCGACCCGTAATTGTATTCATGTCCATTGCATTTTCCTCCTGATGGAAATAAGGTTACGGATAAACGACCAAAGATAGATAACCCCGAATCCTCTGCAAAGTGACGGCTTTGTGCCCACGGGTTTACAAAAAACCCATCGTGCGCCCATGCTATAATCCACCGCAGCCACCCCCTTTTTCGGAGCGCCATTTATGATCAACCCAGTCGAAACACTTGTCGGCCTCAACCTCACCCTCACCCCCGAACATGAAATGATCCGGCAAACGGCCCGCGATTTTGCCCGCAAGGAAATTGCGCCCATCGCCGCTCATTTCGACGAAACCGGCGAGTTTCCTTCCCAGACCATCAAAAAAATGGGCGCCCTGGGCTTCATGGGCCTCGAGGTTCCCGAAGAGTATGGCGGGGCCGGCCTCGACACCCTCTCTTATGTATTAGGCATGGTGGAAATTTCCAAAGTGGACGCCGCTCACGGCACGGTGATGAGCGTCAACAATTCGCTGGTGTGCCACGGCATCCAAAAGTTCGGCACCGAAGCCCAAAAGCAAAAATACCTCGTCCCCATTGCCGGCGGCCAACAGATCGGCGCCTACTCGCTCACCGAGCCTATGTCCGGCTCCGACGCCGGGAGTATGAAATCGCGCGCCGTTCGCAGCGGCGACCACTACGTCATCAATGGCCGCAAAAGTTGGGTCACCTCGGCCCCGGTGGCCGACATCGTCGTGCTGTTCAGCATGACCGCGCCCGAAAAGCGGCACAAAGGCATCACCGCCTTCATCGTCGAAACCGGCAAGCCCGGCTTCTTGCGCGGCAAGGCCGAACCCAAACTCGGCATCCGCGCCTCGGCCACCAGCGAAATCGTGTTTGAAGATTACCAGTGCCCCGTTGAAAACCGCCTCGGGGAAGAGGGCGAAGGTTTCAAAATCGCCATGAACGTGCTGGACGCGGGCCGCATCGGCATCGCCTCACAAGCGCTGGGCATCGCCGAAGCCGCTTACGAAGCCAGTGTCGCGTACGCGAAAGAGCGCGAAGCCTTCGGCAGCAAAATCCGCGAGTTCCAGGGCATCCAATTCAAAATCGCCGACATGAAAACCCGCATCGAAGCCTCGCGTCTCCTCATCTACAGCGCCGCCCTCGCCAAAGAGCGTTGCAAAACCACCGGCAGACGCTACACTCTCGAGTCGTCCATGGCGAAACTCTTCGCCTCCGAGACGGCCATGTTTTGCGCCCATCAGGCAGTGCAAATTCACGGCGGCCTCGGCTACTCCAAAGAACTCCCCGTCGAGCGCTACTTCCGCGACGCCAAGATCACCGAAATCTACGAAGGCACCAGCGAAATCCAGCGCATGGTCATTGCCCGCAGCGAACTTGGGCTGAGGTGATATGCCCGGCACACAATCCATCATCTGGTTCGTTGTCATCGCCGTCGTCCTCTTTTGGTTTGGCCGCTACGCCTGGCAATACGGGCAGGACCGGCGCAACCCGGGCAACCCCGCCCCCCTCGCCACCGGCGATAAACTCTATGATGCCTACACCGCCGCGCTCGAAAAAATAAAATCCCGGTGGATGTCGGCCCGTGCCGCCCCCGCCGACGACGCCCCGCCACCCGCGCCCGAGGCCGCCACCCCCGATCCGGTGGTCGCCTCCCCCCCCGGGGCCCCCCCCCCCCCCGGCCCCCCCC
>ORJL011033567.1_pt1 | contig 12191 bp, 15 predicted proteins | sample 1779941 | NCBI WGS metagenome assembly ORJL01 (sample SAMEA104232317, study PRJEB22302) | groundwater metagenome | biome: forest; feature: aquifer; material: groundwater | place: USA | collected 2011-08-07 | depth 5.8 m
CGCCGGCGACTCGTGCCGAGCCGCCCAGTTGTCTGTCTCGATCTCGAACGGCTGATCCGGGCCGCCGGCCACATGATGATCAATGGCATCGCCATCGCCACGCACTGGGATTTTGAGCGCAGCGTCCAGGATGGACGGGGGCGTGAAGCGCTGGGCGTGACCGAGGCGGATCCGGCCTTACCCGACATCGTGCTCATAAGCCTGAACGCCAAGTTGATCGCGGAGCGGGATTATCTAAAACGCTCGACGCTGGCCCATGAGTTCGGTCATGCCGTATTCGATGGCCCGTCGATGCTGCGCCAGGCCGGCCAGCCGGCGTTCGCCATGGTGACGCCCAACGAGGGCCATCTGGCCGCGGCGTCGCGCGGACGCGGCGGAATGGACTGGCGGGAGTTTCGTGCCAACGAGTTCATGGGCGCCCTGTTGGCGCCGCGGGCGCTGCTGCATCGCGAGCTGGTGCGTCGCGCGATTGCCCTGCGGCTGCCGCTCCGAAACGCTGGCGAGGGCGAACCTGTGCTGCGCGCCGGCGGAGATCCGATCCGGGTCGAGGAATTGCTGCTCGATCTGGCCGAGCGTTTTAGCGTTTCTTCTTCGTTCATCGAATATCGCCTGCACCGTTACGCCCTGGTTCAATAGGGGCGCGGCGGGAGCCCTCTGCTCGCCCGCGGTGTCTGCTTCACGTCAATACGCAAAGGGAGGGTGAGGTGCCGTTACCTCAGAAACGCTGGTTCCGGATTGGCGACGTCGCCAAGCATTGGGCGATCCCTTTGAGTGACATCGAAGATTACGCTCTCGACGAGATGCTGCAGCTTTCGGTGTTCGTGGTCGACTTGCCGGCGGAGATGGGCAGCTGGGAGGGGAGCCGGGTGGGCGAGGGGCCCGCACTGCAGGACCTGCCGATCCTGAACGGTCCGCAGCCGTTGCAGCGCAGCAGTCTGCTGGAAATCTTTCGCGACGGGCAGGCCGAGGTGCGGGCGTTTCGAGCCGCCCACCCGAACACCTATCTGCACGTAAGATCCGATGTGCGGGAGATGGTCGTGCGCCGCGATGATCTGATCGTCACGCGCGAGGAGCGGGATCGCTTCGAGCGGGAACATGGAAAGGTATCTAGGCCCGGCGCGCCGCCGGCAGCGGCGGATTTCTGGCACAGCGAGGATTTCACCAGCGTCCGTGTGGACAGCGAGTGGCACAGGTTTGGCCCCAAGCAGGCGGCGGTGTTGCGTCTGCTAAAAGCGGCCGGCGAGACGGACAATCCCTGGTGCGACGGCAAACGACTGCTCGACGATGCCGACTCGTCAACCATGCGACTGCTCGACCTGTTCAAACGCAAGCCAGCGTGGCGGCAGTTGGTGCAGGCTGATGGTAAAGGTCGTTATCGGCTGCATGCTGCCCTGCTGTCGCCGGAGCGGCGGCGCATTCGCCTCTTCCGAAAAGCAGGGTTCGCTGCAACGAAGGTGGTCAGCGCGACAGGCAAGGAAGTTATCTACAACCGGTAACGCGCCGTCCCACCCCGCGTACCACCCTGTCCCCCTCTGTCCCACCCCCTGTCCCCCTCTATCCCACCCCTGGTCCCACCCCCCAGCACCACGACATCCCACCCATCGATGATCGATGCTTATCCCGTCAGCAAACGAGGGCGGGATCGAGGCGATGGAACTTTCGGAATACTTCAGCGAAAAGTTGCTCGCACGACGCTGGGGCCTCAGCCACCGCACGCTAGAACGCTGGCGCCATGACGAGACTGGCCCGATCTATCTGAAGATCGGCGGCCGGATCGTCTACCGCCTCTCCGACATCGAGGCTTACGAGGCGAGCCGGCAGCGCAACACGATCGTTCCTGCGTCACAGGCCGCCGGGGCGCCGCGATGATCGCCACCCGCACTGATGCGCTGCTGCCGCGCCGCCAGACCGAGATCGATTTGCTCGCCTGGGTCGGTCAGGCCAGCGCCGGCGACATCCTCGAATACCACCAGGGCTTTCTCGCCCTCGACCGCTCACCTCGCGGGGATGCGTTCAGGGATCGTGAGCGCGCAGCACTTGGGCGGGTGGCGAGCCAGGCCATGCGATTGGCCGAACACGGGTTGGTGCACCTGCTGCAGCGCCGGGTTTGTAGCGAGCGGTTCAGCTACCTGGCGATCGCCCGGCCACGCGCCGTTTCAAGCCCGCTGTCGATTTCAACGCTCATCCCCGAGGAGAAAGTCTGATGTCTGGATTAGCCAACCGTCCAACCCTGGACAGCATACGCCTGCTGCCGATCGGCGAGGTCGCCGCGCTGCCCACCCAGCATCTTGCCTTGCTGCAGGAGGACGCCGCGGCTGCCCTCGATGCCAGCAAGAAGACCAAGGACTGGATCGATGGCGCCATCGCGTTGCGCTTTGCCGACCACGTTCAGGCGCTGCGTCGCGAGGCCGGGAAGGATACCGGCACGGTGCGCTTCGAGCAGGACGGGGTCAGCGTCGTGGCCGACCTGCCAAAGCGCGTCGACTGGGACCACGCGCTGATCGCCGCGGTGGTCGAGCGCATCCGCGCTGCCGGCGACGATCCCACCCAGTATGTCGACATCGCGATCAAGGTGCCGGAGCGCAAGTACACCGCCTGGCCCGAGAACATTCGCACCGCCTTCGCGCCGGCGCGCACCGTCAAGACCGGCAAGCAGACGTTCCGGCTGAGCCTCGCCGAGGAGGTGTCTTCCTAGATCCCGCCAAAGTGGCGGGGCTGCCCTTTCCGCAAGGACGGGCAGGCATCCCTTCGGCGCCCGGTCAACGCCCCGCCGCCCCTCATTCCAACCAATTCGCAACCGCCGGCCGCCGCCGGTCACCCAGGAGCCAACGTGCCAGTACGCATCATCACAGCCGACGAGAGGCTTTCCGCTGCAGCCAACAAGACCTCGCTCGCCATCTTCGGCCCGCCCGGGTCGGGCAAGACTTATTTGCTGAAGTCGCTGCCCACGGCCGACACCGTGTGCCTCGATCTCGAGGCTGGAATGAAGTCGGTCCAGGATTGGCCCGGCGGCAGCATCGCGGTGCGCAGCTTCAGCGACTTCCGTGATCTCGCCGTGCTGATCGGTGGGCCCGATCCGGCGGCCGACCCGAATGCCTGGTACAGCGCCCAGCATCACCAGCATGCCCGCGGCGTGTATGCCGGCACCGGTGTCGAGGAATATCTCGCGTCGAAGTCGATCGTGTTCATCGATTCGATCACTGACCTTACCCGGCAGGCGATGGCCTATGCCAAGCAGCAGCCCGAGGCCTTCTCCGAGCGCACCGGCAAACCGGATGTGCGTGGCGCGTATGGCCTGCTGGGCCGCGAAGTGATCCAGGCGCTGAAGCACCTGCAGCACGCGCCGGGCAAGACCGTGATCTTCGTCGGCGTGCTGGAGAAAGTGACCGACGAGTTCAACACCGTCACCTGGCAGCCGCAGATGGAGGGCTCGAAGGCGGGCCGCGAGCTGCCCGGCATCGTCGACCAGGTGATGTCGCTTCACCTGTTTGCCCGGGACGGTGAGGGAAACTACTTGCTCGACGAGCGCGCTACCGAGCGGCGGTTGGTATGTCGCGCCGGAAACCCCTTCGGCCTGCCTGCCAAGGACCGCTCGGGCCGCCTCGATGTCACCGAGCCGCCCGACCTCGGCGCACTGCTCGCCAAGATCAACCGGACGGCCTCGCCGCCATGGCCGGCACCGTCCGCCATCTCCAACGCCTTGTCAGCCTGAACCACCAACCCACAGGAGAACCACCATGTACGACATGAACGACGCCGGCCCCCAGATGACACCTGTTGGCGACACGATTCCCGACGGCACCTTTGCCAAGCTGCGGATGATCGTCCGCCCCGGCGGGGTGAATGGCGCGACCCCGATCGATGCCGGCCTGCTGAGGGCCTCCAAGACGAGCGACGCCAAGATGCTCGATTGCGAATTCACCGTGGTCGACGGAGCCTTCGCGCGGCGGAAGTTCTGGCAGATGTTCACCGTCTCCGGCGGCAAGCTCGACGACAAGGGCCAGTCCAAGGGCTGGAACATCTCCAAGGGGACCTTCCGCGCCATGATCGACAGCGCGCTCGGCCTCGATCCCCGGGATGAGACCCCGGCCGCCCGGCAGAAGCGGGTCATTCAGGGGCTAAAACAGCTCGACGGCATTGTCTTCGCCGCCCGCATCATGATCGAGCCCGCGTCGGACCCGCAATACAAGGACGCCAACAAGCTGGCCAACGTGGTCGTGCCGGGCGAGCCGCACTACGCGGCCATCATGCGCGGCGAGAGCGTGACGGCCGATCCGGTGAACGCCCGGCCGCGCAAGGCGCCATCGGCGGTCCAGCAGACGCCGGGCTGGAGCGCACCTGCCGCCACTTCCGACAAGCCGTGGACCGGTCAGGCGACCGCTGCGGCGGCGGCACCCGCTCCGGCCACGCCGACCGGCCCGCAATGGCTCAACAGCTGACCACCATGAACTCAGACGAGTGGCAGGCGCACGTCACGCGTGAAGCAGCGAAGGCGATGGGTGAATGGCTCGAAGGACGTGGACGGCTCCACCAACCCATCGCCGCGCTGAGCATGGCGGATCTCGAAGCCATGGCCGCGAACGCGATCTCGCGCTTCGTGGTGCTGGGAATGGATCGGATCGGGACCAAGGCCGGCAACGCCCCGGCCCTGACCCGGTTCTTGCTCGCATAGGTACCTGCGCTCTCTGCAGCCGGGAGGGGCGTGGCTTCGGTTACGTCCACCACCTGCGCTGGGACCGCTTTCCTTATTACCGATTCTGCTCGATGCGCTGCCTGGACGTCGGCGCCGAGATCGCAAGAAGGACGAACGGCATGATCGACAAGACAGCCCGCGAGACACAGGCATTGAAGGATGCCCGCAAACCCTTTGCCGAGGCGCTGACCGAACTCGGCCTGATGGACACGTTCTATCACCGCACTGCCGCCGACATCGACCAGCTGCTCGAAGCCGCGATCACCGGCTTCGTCGAGAGCATGCAACGCCAGGCCGGCGTGAAGGAGCGCACCGGCACCGCGTTCGACGACCCTCTGCCGTTTTGAGGAGCACACCACCATGCTGGACCTGAACGACGACGGCCCCACCGCGAGCCTGACGGCATTGCTGGACAAGGCCGAGGCGAATGCCGAGACCGACTTCGAGATCGAATTTTGTGCCAGCCTGCGGGCGAAGCTCCGCACCTATGGTGGCGGGGTGACGCTGAGCGCCGCCCAGCAACACAAGCTCCAATGCATCGCCGCGGCCGGCGGTTTTTGGGAGCGCCAGCAATGATCGACCTGAACCATGGATCCCAAGCCCTCTACGGCGGCTTGCAAGACGAGCCGATCACTGGGCGCATCAATACGCTGATCGACCGCGCACTTGTCGACCGCAATCGCCAGCAGCGTCCACGCACGTATCTCGGCGGCAGCCGGATCGGTGAGCCCTGCGCGCGCAAGCTGGTCTATGAATACACCCGCGCGCCGCTCGATGCTGGCAAGGACTTCGACGGCCGCACGCTCCGGATCTTCGACGCCGGCCACCAGTTCGAGACCCTGTCGATCCGCTGGCTGCGCGCGGCGGGCTTCGACCTGCGCACCCATCGGACCGACGGCGAGCAGTTCGGCTTCGCCATTGCTGGTGGCCGAGTTCGTGGTCACATCGACGGCGTCATCGTCGCCGGTCCCGATATCGGCGTCGCCTGGCCGGTGCTGTTCGAGCACAAGGCTCTCAATTCGAAGTCCTGGACCGATACCGTCAAACACGGCGTGCAGCGGTCGAAGCCGGTCTACTTCGCCCAGCTACAAATCTACATGGCCTACATGAACCTTGGATCGGCGCTGTTCACTGCGCTGAACAAGGACACCCAGGCGCTCCATCACGAGATCGTGGCCTTCGACGCCCGCGCAGCCCAAGCGCTCTCCGACAAGGCCGTCGACGTCATACGCGCCGCGGAGGCCGGCGAGTTGCCGCCGCGCATCGCCGCCAGTCCCGACTTCTATCTCTGCCGCTGGTGCGCCTACGCGCAGCGCTGCTGGAGTGCGCCCCAATGATGCCGTCCGCCTACGCCCTAACGAAATACGTGGCTCAGAACTTCCATCGCCTTTGGCACGGCGAGATCCTTCGTCGGATCCACTCTGCACCGATCTACTATTTTCCGGACCACGATCGGTTCAATTGCGATGACGTGGACACTGTCGCCAGGGCCCTACTGAGAGAAGGACGCCTGAGACTTCCCCACGACCCTGTCGTTTTCGAAGTCGCCAATGAACATCCGGCAGCAAAAGCCGTGATTGCTCTGGTCACGCAATCCGACACGGGTATCGAGGGGTATCTCGTCATCTCTCACCGCACCGGGAATGGTTTCTCCGACGTATTGGCGCACGCCTTGTTCACGGATGACGGCTATGCCGACATAGAGATCAATCCCAGAGCCGACGGCCCTACAGCCTTTGCGCAATACGCGGAAAGCCTCACCGCGACGGTGTGGCGTGCACTGGCGATACTTTCGAAAGCCCCCGCCCTGGCGGACCAGCAAGTTCCCGTGACGCGCCGACCCAAGCTTGCGCGCTCCGGGGTAACGGGCTGGACCTGGCGAGTTGTCGATATCGATCTGACACGTATGCGGAGCGCAGCAAGCGATAGAGGCGGTTCTCATGCCAGCCCGCGCTGGCACATCCGCCGCGGCCATTGGCGAACCCTGCCAGATGGGCAGCGCGTGTTCGTACGCTCCTGCGAAGTCGGCGATCCGGCCCGTGGCGGCGTCGTGAAAGATTACCGCGTCACGATGGGAGAAGCGGCATGAGTGCGTTCACGCCTTCGGACACGCAAGCCCGGGCGATTGCCGCCATAAAGGACTGGTTCGAGAACCGGGCCGACACGCAGCAAGTGTTCCGCCTGTTTGGCTATGCAGGCTCCGGCAAATCGACCACGCTCAAGTTTGCCCTCGAAGAACTCCGTCTCGATCCGCATCGCAGCGGCCGTGGCGGCGACAGCTGCGTGCCGGGTGTGGTGACCGCCACTTTTACCGGCAAGGCGGCGCTGGTCCTGCGCCGCAAGGGCACGCCGGCGCGTACCATTCATAGCCTGATCTACAGTGTCATCGAGGCGACCGAGGAAGAGGTGGCGGCGGCTGTCGTAAAGATAGAGGAGGCACAGAAGGCCGCCCGCCGACTCGCCGGGTTCGAACGTACCGCGGCCGAGGCAGCCATCGAGGCCATGCGCCAGGCGCTGTCGGGCATGAAGAAGCCGCGCTTCGCGCTCAATCCGCAAAGCGATGCCGCGCATGCCCGGCTGATCGTGCTGGATGAGGTTTCCATGGTCGGCGAGGAGATGGCGCGCGATCTGATGAGCTTTGGCAAGCCGATCCTGGTGCTGGGCGATCCCGGACAATTGCCGCCGATCAAGGGCGAGGGGGCCTTCACCAGGGATGCGCCCGACATCATGCTGACCGAGATCCATCGGCAAGCGGCCGAGAGTGCCATCATCCGGCTCGCCACCATGGCCCGCCAGGGCGAGCCGATCGGCTTTGGCCAGTACGACACCTTCGTCTGGAAGATGCGCAAGATGGACGTGACACCGGAGCAGGCGTTGCGCGGGGGACAGGTGATCTGCGGCATGAATGCGACCCGCCTGCAGCTCAACAACGCGATGCGCCGTGCCGCGGGCTTCGGTGACGGCTGGCTGCCGAGCGGCTCCGGCGAGAAGATCGTGTGCCTGAAAAACCAGAACGATCTCGGGCTGATCAATGGCATGTTTCTCACCCTGGAGGATGTCGTCGACGAGGGCAGCCTCTACATCTCGGCCGTGGTAACGGACGAGGACGGCAACCGCATCGGAGATCCTGGAGCCGACGGCTCGCGGGCACGCCTGCGCATCTACAAGGGGCACTTCGAAGACCACGTCGCGTTCGACCGCCATCGCCACGACCGGGACTGGAAGGAGAAGCGCCACCTGACCGAGGCGACCTTCGGCTGGGCGATCACCGGGCATAAGTCCCAGGGCTCACAATGGGAAAATGTGGTCGCCTGGGATGATGGCCTCGGCCGTACCGAACCGGATCGCCGGCGCTGGCTCTACACGGTCATTACGCGCGCGGAGAAGGGGCTGGTGCTCCTTGCCTGAGGGCCCGGCCATGATCGACCTCAACGACGTCTGGCAACCGCCGGTACGTTTCGACCTCGCCGCGGTGCGCGAACAGCTCATGGCGACGGCACCCGACTGGCTGCCGGGGTTGTTCCCGGGGGCGCGGCTCTCGCCGGATCGCAAGACGCTGCGGTGCGCCGATCTCTCAGGCCGTCCGCCGCGCAAGGAGGGATCCTGCGTCATTCATCTGCGCGGGCCCCGCGCCGGCTGGGGCTACGATCATGCGACCGGCGAGTCCGCCGGCCCGATCGACCTGATCCATCACGCCACGGGCATGGCAAACGGCGCCCTGTTCGAGGAGGCGGCCCGGCTGGCCCATCTCGACCGGCCATTGCCGGCAATTCCATCCTCGGCACGTCCATCGTCGGCCCGGCCCTCGCCGCCACGCGACCATGGCCGTGAGGTTGCCCGCATCCTCGACGGCTGCCAGCCGCGCGCCGGCTCCGCAGCCGAGATTTACCTGCAAAGCCGTGGGCTCGTGGATCCTGCTGCGCCGGACCTGCTGTTCCATGCCGACCTGACCGACTACGACGCCAAACGCGGCTGGCCCGGCATGGTCGCCATCGTGCGCGACGGCGCGGGCGTGCCGACGGGCGGCATCCATCGCACCTTCCTGCTCGAGGACGGCTCGGCCAAGGCGCCGGCGGGGAAGAAGATGCTGGACACCGTGGCCGGCGGCTCGGTGCGGCTGGCGACGTTGCCGGAGGATGGCCACCTGGGCATTGCCGAGGGCATCGAGACGGCGTTGTCGGCCCAGGCGATCTTCGGAGTGCCGACCTGGGCCGCGCTGTCGGCCGACGGGCTGCGACGGTGGCAATGGCCGGACGGCGTCGCGCGGGTGACCATCTTCGCCGATGCTGGCGACGCGGGACGGCAGGCCGCGGCAACGCTGGCCGATCGGCTCAATGCCGCCAGCATTCCGAATCGGATCGTCGGGCCGCTGCACGGCGACGACTTCAACGACGACCTGCGCCATGGCGCGACGGCGGCCGACTATGCCGCCGAGGAGCCCGTTGTGCCCGCGACGGCCCAGGCGCCGGCCACCGCCAGCGAGTTCGAAGCGATAGCCCGGGGGCTGAGCAACCCGCCCGATCTGTCGGCGCTCGGCACGCTGCTGGGCCAGCTCGTCAAGGCAAGGCTCGACCCCTTGCCCGAGCGCCAGGTGCTGGCGGCCATCAAGACGGCCACCGGGATCGCCGTGTCCATCCTGGACAAGCAGATCGGCGAGCTGCGCCGTCGGCTGAACACCACCGGCGACATTCACCACAGGCCGATCCGCCCGCGCTGGGCCCACCAGCTGCGCCTCGATCTCGCCGGTACGCCCGAGCGCAACGAAGCCAACGTCATCACGGCACTCTCCTGCGACGAGGCCTTTGCCGGCACCCTGGTGTTCGACGAGTTTCGGCAGGAGATCATGGTCGCCCGGAAACTGCCTTGGGACGACCAGCTCATCCCGCTGCCACGGCCCTGGATGGACGCCGACGACGTCCGCTGTGCCGAGTGGCTGCAGCGTCGCGAGATCAATGTGCCTCCGGTCGTCGTCAGCCGCAGCGTTATCGCCGTGGCCCGCGATGTCGGCATCCATCCCGTGCGCGACTATCTGAACGGTCTCGTCTGGGACGGCGTGCAGCGCCTCGATTCCTGGGCCCTGAACTATCTCGGCGCCGACGACACGCTGCTCTATCGGGCCTTCGGTGCGCTGTGGGCGATCTCGGCCATTGCCCGCATCATGCAGCCCGGTGCCAAGGCCGACCACATGCTGATCCTCGAAGGTCCCCAGGGCGCCCGGAAGTCGACGGCGCTAAAGGTCCTCGCCGGCGCGGACTGGTTCACCGATGAACTCGCCGAGATCGGCAGCAAGGATGCCGCCCAGCAGATGCGCGGCGTCTGGATCATCGAGATCGCCGAGCTCGACGCCATCGGCCGCGCTGAGGTCTCGCGTATCAAGGCCTTCCTGTCGCGCACCGTCGACCGCTACCGGCCACCCTACGGACGCTACGTCATCGACGTGCCACGCCAGTGCGTGTTCGCCGGCAGCGTCAATCCCGACACCTATCTGCGCGACGAGACCGGCAACCGGCGGTTCTGGCCGGTGCGTTGCGGTACGATCGATCTCGATGCCCTGCGCCGGGACCGCGATCAGCTGTGGGCCGAGGCCGTCGTGCGCTACCGCGAGGGCGCGATCTGGTGGCTGCAGGATCCGGAACTGATTGCCATGGCCGAAGAGGCGCAGGAGATGCGTCTGCAGTCCGATGCCTGGGATGGCCTGATCGAGCATTGGCTCACCTTCGAGCGTCGGCGCGTCAATCGCGGCTACGTAGGCTACGACGACTGGCAGGACGAGGAGGTCGAGCGGGCAACGCCGCTTGCTGATGTGTCGGTGGGCGAGATCCTCGAGCAGGCGATCGGCGTCGAACCGGGACGCTGGACCAAGAGCGACCAGATGCGCGTGGGTGCGTATCTCAAGGCGGCAAAATGGGAACGTTACCAGCGGCAAAAGGATGGGTTCCGCGAGTGGCGTTACCGGCGGGCCTGAGGCGCTGACGACCGATCAATCAGCAGCCGGCCAGACCGGATAGCTCCACTCCATCTTGCCGGCTCAGGAGTCAGGCCTCGGCCGCGATCTGACGAAATCCTTCCGTGTTGAAGGGCTGGGTGCGTCACGACATTCAGGGCGACATCGCCCGCTCTGGATTTTTGACGTGCCAGGCCATGGCCACGCTGGCCCGTATTCCAGAAGCAGCCGTTGCGGGATGGATCGTCATTTCCCGTGTTCGCCTTGTCAGCCGCTGCACCACCTGGCGCGGAAGGTGGTGCATAAATCTCCCAATAAAATCAACGATATCGCCAATAGTGCACCACCTGCACCACCTGAATCGGTGAAAACATATTCCTATAGAAAAATGTGTGTCGGCCTCGGGACCCATTTTTTCCACGTATATATGTTTTGGGAAAAAGGTGGTGCAGGTGGTGCACTTTTGGCCCGCTCTCAATAGAGCCTTGAAATTGCGGGACAATTTCTCTGACCGTTGGTGCACCACCTCGGCTGACAAGTGGTGCAGGTGGTGCACATAGGCTGCGCGCGAGATTTGAATTGTCATCTGCTCGCTATCCCCTAGGATTCGCGGTGACCGAAGCCGAAGGCCCACGTTTCGTGAGCCTTCATGATGAACATCTCTACCAATGCGCCGGCAACGCCGGCCGCAACCCCGGTTCTCCGATCGCCTGATCCGAGCCGGGATGTTCTGCTCGCCCTCGATCTCGGGACCACTACCGGCTTCGCGCTCCGCGGCGCCGACGGCGCCATCACCAGCGGTACGGCGGAGTTCCGGCTCGACCGCTGGCAGAGCGGCGGTATGCGCTTCCTGCGCTTCAAGCATTGGCTGACCGAGATCAAGCACCAGGCCGGCGGCATCGAGACAGTCTTTTATGAGCAGGTTCGCCGGCATGCCGGGGTCGACGCCTCGCACGCCTACGGGGGCTGGCTCGCGATCCTGACGGCGTGGTGCGACCACCACGGCATCGCCTACCAGGGCGTGCCCGTCGGGACGATCAAGCGGCATGTCACCGGCAAGGGCAACGCCGACAAGGCCGCCGTCATCGCCGCGATCCGGGCTCGCGGCTTCAATCCCGCCGACGACAACGAGGCCGATGCGCTGGCGATCCTGCTGTGGGCCACCGAGACGCAGGGAGGGGTGCGATGAGCGGCGACAGCATCCTGAAGCACGCCGCCGATGTCCTGGCGGAGCGCAGCAAGACCTACGGCGAGCCGGACAAGGCGATGGCGGCAATCGCGGCGCGCTGGTCACTCACGTTGGGCCACCCCATCACGTCGGCGCAGGTCGTGCTGTGCATGATCGATCTCAAGCTCGCACGGCTCGGTCACGACCCCAAATACCGCGACGGCCCCATCGACGTCATCGGATATGCCGCCTTGCTGCACGAGGTGACGAAATGAAGTGGACACCCCGCGGCTACGGCGGCGAGCGCAGGCCGCCGGAACACATCAAGCGCGAAGGCTGGCAGGCGCAGCGCGTGCTGGTGATCGAAGCCGACGACGAGCGGCTGA
>ORJL010540184.1_pt1 | contig 12190 bp, 11 predicted proteins | sample 1779941 | NCBI WGS metagenome assembly ORJL01 (sample SAMEA104232317, study PRJEB22302) | groundwater metagenome | biome: forest; feature: aquifer; material: groundwater | place: USA | collected 2011-08-07 | depth 5.8 m
AGATTTGCAGGCGTTTAATTCTGAAACAGTCGTGCGGGCGATTTTTGCATCACCCATTCCGGTGATATGTGGCGTGGGACATGAACGAGATGAGACATTGGCTGATTTTGTGTGTGATGTGCGTGCGGCTACCCCTACGCATGCGGCACAGCTCGTGGTTCCTAACCGCGATGATATACTGCGCATAGTGTTAAATAGTTGTGAAACACTTAATGCAAGTATACTGCACTCATGTGAGTGGCATTCGCAGCGAATTACGCACCACATGCTTATTTTAAAATCCGCGACTGAAAAGCTATTGCAAAATTTTAAGCACTTATTGGTGCGATTTAAGAATACCTACCAATCATTAAAGGTGAATATAGTACATATTGGTGAACAGATACGTTTTTTTGAAAAAAATTTAGACTATTTAAACCCCTTAAATGTGTTACAGCGAGGGTATAGTGTGGTGCGAACTAAAGGTAAAATCGTTTCATCTATGAAAGATGTTTCAAAAGGGGATATTGTTGACATTCGACTGAGTGATGGTTCAAAAAACGCGGAAATACTTTGAAATTCTGAATCAGGAGTCTGGAATTAGGAATCATGGATTTAAATACCCTGATTCATGATTCATACTTCCTGATTCGACTGATCTATTGAGAAAAAAGTGATAGTACTATATACTTCGTTTAACAAAATATGTCACAAAGTAAAACAAAAAAAGAGCCAAAAGATTTTAAAGAAGCATTTGGCCAGCTTGAAAAGCTTGTTTCAGAATTTGAAAAAGGGGATATTGCCCTTGAAGAAGCGCTTGATAAATTTGAACAAGGTTTGGCGTTGGCGTCATTTTGCAAAAAGCATTTGCAGCATATTGAAAACCGCGTGATTGATATAAAAAAGAAATTTAAAGAACTTGATTTGGAAGATACTTAAATCACTAACTTATAACCTAAATAACATATGAAAACATCGCATATCGTATGGCTTGCTATCGGAGCTGCTTTAGTTGTCCTTCTTTTAATCGTATGGGGAGGGTATAACGGGCTGGTAAGCGGGCAGGAGAACGTAAAAAATAAATGGGGAGACGTGCAAACGCAATATCAACGCCGAGTTGATCTTATCCCTCGTTTGGTTGAAACCGTAAAAGGATCAGCGCAGTTTGAACAGCAGACACTTACACAAATTGTTGAAGCGCGCAGTGCATGGGCAAAATCGCAAAGCGGTGGCATTAATGACCAGTTAAAAGCTGCATCACAATTTGATTCTGCACTTTCTCGATTATTGGTGACGGTTGAGGCATATCCACAATTGAAAACAACTGAAGGATTCCGTGATTTTATGACACAATTAGAGGGAACAGAAAATCGCGTGGCGGTTGCGAGAAAAGATTATAATGGTGCAGTAAAAGAATTTAATGTGACGGTTCGCAAATTCCCTTCTAATATAGTAGCTCGACTTTTTGGCTTTTCAACGTACGATTCATTCAAGGCAGATGAGGGCGCCGAAAAAGCCCCAGATGTGAATTTTACGAAATAACTCAAGAATCATGAATTATGACGCATGAATCATGAATTTAATACCCTGATTCCTAATTCCTGATTCCTGATTCCTGATTCACGCTATGAATATTGTTAAAACATTTTTTTTAAGCATACTTTTATGTTCCTTTAGCGGAAGTGTTTTAGCCTATACTTCACTAGGGGAACCAAAGGGTTTTGTGAATGATTTTGCAGGTGTGCTTTCGGAAAATGCAAAGCTTTCTCTTGAAAGTCAGTTGATGGAATTTGAAAAACAGACCAGTCATGAAATTTCAGTGGTAACCATTAAAACTCTTAACGGAGATTCGATAGAGGATTACGCAAATACATTATTTCGTGAGTGGGAAATTGGAAAAAAGGATACCAATAATGGCGTCCTTTTTTTAGTGGCGCTCGAGGATCGTAAGATGCGCATCGAAGTAGGGTATGGCCTTGAGGGTGCATTAACTGATCTTGAGTCAAAACATATTCAAGAAGATTTTGTAAAACCTTTCTTTAAAGAAAATAACTATGAGCAAGGAATTGTATTGGGTGCAAATAAAATTAAAGAGGCAATTGCGGGTGAAATTGTTTCAGTGCCGCCAAAGAAATCAAAAAAAGGTATCAGTGGTTCTTTAGTAGAAATGATATTGTTCTTTGGAATTTTTCTTTTACAATGGATTGTGGTGATTTTAGGGCGTTCGAAATCATGGTGGCTTGGCGGTGTTATTGGTGGGGTTTTTGGTATACTTGTTGCACTTGTGTTTGGCTGGTGGTTGATGATCGGTGTATTAACAATTTTAGGGCTTTTGCTTGATTACGTTGTTTCTAAAAATTATCAAAATCATCCCAATCATCCTTCGTGGTGGGCAGGTGGGGGAGGCTTTGGCGGAGGAAGTGGTGGTGGAGGATTCGGAGGCTTTGGCGGCGGCAGTTCCGGCGGCGGCGGATCCTCAAGTAGCTGGTAAATTCATCTGTCATCCCGCACTTGATGCGGGATCCAGTTATAACAAAGAAAGAACGACTTTTACTTTTTCAGGGAGTTCGAGTTTAGTTGAGTTTATAACAAGATGATAGTTTTCAGGATTTCGATAGTCATACAAATCACCGTATAGGCGTTTTGCAAAAGAACACTCATATTCTTCACGCCATTCTAAATCACGTCGGATCTCATCCGGCGTTTTTTGTGTATATTTTTTTGTACCAACTGCTCGCTTCACTCGTGTTTCAATGTCTGCCGTTAAAAATATTTTTAAGACTCCATCAATACCATCTGCAACGCAGTCATGTCTAACCCCAACAAAAATGCCGCCCTTTTTAAGAAGTTCCCTAATTTCTTCATTTACCTTTTTGTGGTCTTCACTTGTAAGTGTCTTGAGATAGTCTTGAAATGATACTTCGCTGTGGGGATATTGTTCACTATGGCGAGCACGAAATAAATCACCAATTCCCACATAAGGCCAGGTGATATGTTTTTTTAATTCATCAGCAAGCGTTGATTTCCCCGATCCCGGAACTCCCGATAAAAGTAACGAAGTAAATTCCATAGTTTTCCTTTATTATTAATTGTTTTGAAATTTAAAACAATCGTTTCACCATGTATGTTCCCTCCAATTCATATCCTTGCTTTTTATAATACTCTCGTACGCCAATGCCGGAAATAACTGCAATTTTTTTATATCCCTGTTCTTGAGAAATTTTTTCTGCTGCCAAGAGAAGTTTTTTCCCAAGTCCCTTATGTTGAGAATCATTGGTATTGCCATCTTTACTAATAGAGATGAGTGTACCATACGTATGAAGTTCGCGAATGATGCTCGCATTTTTTAATTCTGGAAAATGTTCCCATACGAGTTGTGCTTCAATAGATGGTAAGCGGAGTCGTAAAAATGCATAAAGTATTTTTTCATCCTCGCTTTCAAAACTCAAGAAATATTCTCTTCCTCCACTTGCTTTATAGTTTCTTTCCTTGTATTCAGGATTCAAGTTACGTGTTTCATGCTCCATGATTTTATTGTGACCCACTTCCCGGCACCGGATACATTTGCAAACCATGCCATTAGTTTTCATGTAGGTTTGGATTGTCTCGCGTAAATTTGTTACTTTATTACCTGCAGAAATTTCGGTTGATGGCACATCGCGAATAACGCGCGCAATGCGTACATAGGGTGGTACCAATGTTTTAATTTCAGAAAGCAGCGCGATGAGTTCATGAGTTGAATAGGGAATATATCTTCCCTCATCAAACCATTGTTGAAGCTCGGCAGTTGGTATTACGAGGCACGGGTATAATTTAATCGTATCAGGTTGAAATTCTTGTTTTTCAAATACCTCGTGTGCCGTTTCAAGATCTTTTGCAGGTGTGGCACCGGGAAGCCCCGGCATAAGGTGATAGTCAACCTTGAAACCAGCATTTTTTAAAAGAGTTGTTGCATGAACAGCTGACGCGCGGTCATGGCCTCGATTTATAAGCGTTAAGATTTTATCATCAGTTGTCTGTACGCCAAGCTCCACACGGGTTACTCCTAAATCACGCAATCTTTTTAGTTCTTGGATACTAATCCAATCAGGCCGTGTTTCAATGGTAAGGCCAATACAGCGATGCAAAGCAGTTTCATTCTCTTTTTGAAGGTCAAAAAGTATCTGCTCATTCCAATTTTTCTTTTCCTCTCCAAAAAATCTATTATAAGGGTTTTGCGGATTATTATTTTCGACAATACGCTCACGAACACCCATATCATTCATAGCGCGAAAACATTCGGCAATAAACCATTGTTGGTACTCAACCGGGTAGGCAGACCAGGTACCACCCTTAATAATGATCTCAATTTTATCTGCCGCATGTCCGTTTTGTTCGAGCGTGGTAATGCGGTTTGCGGTTTGAAGGTACGGGTCAAATTGTAAAAGGAGTGCGCGTTGGGCTGCGGGTTCTGTTTCAATATAGCTTTTTGGCATGCGTGCCTCCGTTGGGCAATATACACATTTTCCGGGACACGAGTAGGGCATTGTGAGAAGTGTTACAATGGCAACGCCAGATAACGAACGTACGTCACGACGGCGTAGGAGTTTTTCAAGCCCCTTATCTTGCACTATTTCATTGTTCAATAAAAGAGACCGATAGGACTCAATCAGCTCGGTATTGGTGAATAGGGGAACATTGCTCAATTTACTCATACGGCGCTTTAAAACATCAAGCGCGTCATTTGAAAAATTGCCGCTTTTCAAAAGTTCCTTTATGATGGTGATAGTATAGGAGTTAGACATATGAACGAAAAGTGCGCATTAAAGATACTAGAGATAAATCGAGAGTCGTACGAAAAAATCGGGACGCGTTTTTCTGATACGCGCAATTATGTATGGAAAGATTTTGACGTGTTTAAAAAATATATACGGTCAGGAATAGATGTTATTGATATTGGGTGTGGGAATGGGCGTGCAAGTTCTTTTTTTGAGGGGAATGAGTGTTCCTATACAGGTATTGATGGAAGTGTAGCCTTATTAAGTGAAGCCAAAAAAAAATTTCCAAACCACATATTTTTTGCAAGTGATCTTTTGATGCTTAATACTCAAAAAGAACTTTTCTTAAAACAGTATGATGTGGCCTGCTGTTTTGCAGTTTTAAATCATTTTCCTCATGAAAATCACTGGAAAACTATTTTACAAAATGTATGTGCGCTTGTAAAGCCCCAAGGCTACCTTTTTATGACTAATTGGAATCTTTGGAATATCACTAGCAAAAAAGGTTTTTGGCAGTTAAGTAAGGAGCGTGTATTTTTTAGTAACGCCATGTGGAAAAAAAAATATGGAATGCCAAAATCAGCATTTGGGTTACAAGATATTCCTACTCTTTGGCAGTCCGGCAACATTTCAGCAATGTTGTACTATTATAGCTTTAGAATGAAACAATTAGCAAGTTTGGTGCGCCACGCAGGTTTTGAAATTATCGAATCTCGATATATAAAAAATGGCACCCCGGCACACTGGTGGAATGGCACCAATAGCGCGATTGTTGCTCGAAAAATTTAAATTCAATCGTTTGTGCTGTGTGTATTTGGGTGGTAGAATGTAAGCGTATGAAGCAGTCACTAAAACTACCCTCTGTGCATGGGGAAAAGCGTGCAGAAATGCAAAAAAAACGAAAAAGCGCACCCACCGGGGCTGGGTTTGGCGCCGCTGCCGCTCGCGCTCGCGTCAACCGTAATTATCAAGGAATTCCAAAAGAGGAGTTACCAAAAATTAGAATCAAACCATGAATTTCAAACTTGTTTCGAATTACAAGCCAGCGGGCGACCAGCCATCAGCCATCCAACAATTAACGGATGGCTTTTCTCGCCATGCATTCCAAACCTTACTCGGTGTTACTGGAAGTGGAAAAACATACACAGTTGCCAATGTAATAGAAAAACTTCAAATCCCAACGCTCGTTTTGGCGCACAACAAAACACTTGCCGCGCAACTCTATAATGAATTTAAAGAATTTTTTCCTGAAAACAAGGTTTGTTATTTTGTCTCGTATTATGATTATTATCAACCGGAAAGTTATTTGCCACAAACAGATACGTATATAGAAAAAGAAACACAGATCAACGAAAAGCTCGATCAACTTCGCTTAGAAGCAGCCGCTTCACTTCTTTCGCGTTCGGACGTTATCGTAGTGTCATCCATTTCATGTATTTACAGTTTAGGTAGTCCGCACGATTTTTTGGCAAGTATTATTGTGTATAAAAAGGGACAAAAGATTTTAAGAAAAGAACTACTTACTACCCTTATTGAATTATTGTACGAACGAAATGATACACAACTTTCTGCCGGTACATTCCGCGTACGCGGGGATACGGTTGATATTATCCAAGGGTTTGGCGGTGATGTGATACGCATCGAGCTTTTAGGGGACCATATCCATGCTATTTCAATGCTTCATCCTATTACCTACGATAAAATTTCAGATAACGATACCTGTACGCTCTATCCCGCAAAGCCATTTGTGGCGCCGGAATCAAAACGTAAAAAAGCTATTATTACCATTCAAGAAGAGTTGCGTGAACATCTTCCCAAATTGGGACTTATCGAGTCTCATCGGTTGGAGCAACGTACAAACTATGATCTTGAAATGATGGAGACACTCGGGTACTGCAAGGGCATTGAAAATTATTCGCGGCATTTCGATGGACGAAAACCTGGAGAGCCGCCTTTTTGTCTGTTGGATTTTTTTAAGCACAATCCTTTTTCAAAAGAATTTTTACTCTGCATAGATGAAAGCCATGTCACGATTCCACAAGCGCGGGGGATGTATTTTGGGGATTATACGCGCAAAAAGAACTTGATTGATTATGGGTTTCGCTTGCCAAGCGCATTTGATAACCGACCCTTAAAATTCCATGAGTTTGAAAAATACTTTACGCATGTTATTTGTACGAGTGCAACGCCAGCCGAATATGAACGCGAAAAGAGCGGACAGATCGTTGATCAGATTGTGCGGCCAACGGGGCTTGTTGACCCCATGATCGAAGTTCGTCCGATCAAGGGTTGTATTGCCGACCTTAGAAAAGAAATTAAAAACGTAGTGAAGAAAAAAAATCGGGTATTGGTAACCGCATTAACGAAAAAATCCGCAGAAGAACTATCAGAATATTTAATTCAGCATGATGTGAAGGCGCGGTATCTTCACAGTGAAATTGAAACATTGGAGCGCACGACTATTTTAAAAGATTTGCGCATAGGTACCTTTGATGTGTTGGTTGGCATTAACTTACTACGTGAAGGGCTTGATATTCCGGAAGTTGCGTTAGTAGCTATCCTAGATGCAGACAAAGAAGGGTTTTTACGAAACAGTACGAGCCTTATTCAAACCATCGGCCGCGCCGCGCGTAATCTTGAGGGTAGAGTTATTTTATATGCAGACGTGATGACTGACTCCATAAAATTTGCTTTGTCAGAAACGGATCGTAGGCGATCTATTCAAGAAGAATATAATAGTACGCACAACATTACTCCTAAAAGCATTATAAAGGCAGTTACGGAAAGTTTGAGCGGTATTGGCAAAGAAGTTTCGTTTAAAAAGGGTGCGGAACTTGCTGAAAAAATAATACAACTCGAAGAAGAATTACAAGTGTGTATTGAACGGCTTGATTTTGAACGAGCTATTATTCTGCGTGATGCATTACGCGACCTGCGTGGAGAGAAAAAAATTTCACACACCATTCCACGAAAAAAGGGGAAGCGAAAGATTCTTTCTCGTCGCGGTATCGCAAAGTAAGTGCGAAGATTGTTCCCCATCTGCCATACGTGCACGCATACTTGCACCAAGTACCACCATATCATTTCCATATCGCGAGCGTATTGCGTCAACTGATTTATATACTTTTGTTAATTTTTCTATCTGGAGATGGGTACCAAATAAATCAAGCTGCGCGGAAGGACGGTCGGTAAATTTTGATAAGACAACCCCTGTTGCACGGTACTGCACACTGGGGCGAAAAAGATCGTTAAATACTTTTTCACATGAATGAATGATTTTATTTGGAAAGGCAGTCGCCTGTGAAAAGGTAACACGCAATGCCATTTCTTGTAGTTGCTGAGTGCGAAGAATAAATGTTGCCTGCTGTGCTGCAAGGCCAAATTTTCGCGCCCGCGCGCATGCCTCTTCAATGCGATACGAAAGCTCGCTGAATACCAGGTCTTTATTTGCGCTTGCGGGTGTAAACGTATGAGTTTTTTGTATCGAAGTGGTATTGGGGCGTTTAACTGTTTGTAAAGCAAGAACAGAAATGCCTTGCAGTTCTTTCCAAATTTCCACATAGGGTTTTGCGTAATGTGATGTTACCCAAGATTCATCTTTACTAACAAATTTTTGAGCGGTTGTAATGTCATGTTTTTCCAGTGAAGCAGTTGTTTGTGCGCCAATGCCCCATATTTTTTTTATGGGAAGTGTTGCGAGAAATGAAGATATATTTTCTGGCGAAATAACCGTCAGGCCATTTGGTTTTCGCCAGTTTGATGCGATTTTTGCCAATACTTTTGTGGGGGCTAAGCCAATGGAAAAGGTGCATCCAAGTTCTCTAAAAATGCTTTGTTGAATATTTTTTGCAATTGTTTCATAGGACATGTTCATCATGTGCGCATAGCCGGTAATATCAACAAAACACTCATCAATGCTGTATTCCTCAATCTCGGGAGTAATTTTTTTTACGATTGAAATAAAGCGACGGGAAAATAATTGATAGGTTTCGTAATCAGAAGGTACAATAATTGCCTCGGGGCATATGCGTTGTATCTCAAACATGCGCATGCCGCGTGTAACACCGCACTGCTTTGCTTCGGGACTATAGGCAAGTGCAATGCCGCGCTCTCTGCCAACGACGACCGGTTTGCCTTTCAGCTCCGGCCGCAATGCCTGTTCGCATGAGGCAAAAAACGAGTCGCCGTCGATATGAAGAATTGTTTTCATAAATGTAACATGTTACGGATTACGTGACACGATATTTTAAGTATATTTTCTAATGACAGCGCGGACAACAGCAGCCACCTTTAATTCACTTTGGGGCACGATAGTCGGATAGTTTTTATTTGCGGGCTGGAGCACTAGATGGGTTCCCTTTTTTACCAAATATTTCATCGTCCATCCGCTGTCTACATTTGCAATCACAATATCGCCGATGCGCGGCTCGCATCCGCGCTCTACAAGGACCAAATCACCCTGCATAATTCCTGCATCAATCATAGAATCGCCCTGCACTTTTAATAAAAATGTCGCTTCTTTCTTTCTGATTAAAAATTCATCAAGACTGATTGTATCAAGTTCTTCTTGCTCGGCTGTCGTGGGAAACCCGGCCTCCACCACGCCAAGGAGGGGAATTTCTTTAAATAATTTTCCAGGAAGAAGTTTGCCTTGGTCGTCTTTTGAAACGAGTCCTGCTTCTAGTAACTTATCCACAAGCTTTGATGCCGCATTTTTTGACTTGAACCCGAAGAGGGAAGCAAGTTCACTATAGCTTGGCATCCGCTTTTTTTCTTTATAAAACCTCTGTATTTTTTTTAAATACTCTCTCATACGACATGGTGTATGTTATGAATTACGCGCTACGATATTTGTAGTATAGTGAACGATCGTACACTTGTCAAGTCTGCCCTAATTTTTATGGTATACTTACCATACTATGAAATACGAGCGGATCTATTTAGTCACTTGGATTGTACGCACAACCATCCACCTGCAAGAAATATTTTATTTTTTGAAAGGGGATTTTTCCCGCTTCAATCATCTTGATACAACTGTTTTAAAAAAATATCACGCCGCCCTTACGATTGATCATATAGCGCTTCATGAAGAAAATGATTTTGCCGTCCTTGTTGCGCGCCATGGAACTATTGAATTTAAGGCAATTGAAGACGGGGTACTTATCCTCTCACTGCCCGCAACGGATTTACTTGAAACGCGAAATACGCTTGAAACGTATTATTCAAATATATTGGCGCCCGCGCTCAGTTATCTTTTTAGCAAAGGCGCGCCACTGCCAAAAGAGCTTGCCAATATTAAAGAAGTATATCCATCCTATCTAGTGGTCCGCAATGCAAAAAAGAATGAAGTCGATGCGCTTTTTAGTAAAACAGGGGATGAGATTGAATTAAGGCTCGCATCTCCTGATATGAAAATTGATATTGGGGGAGTTCTTTCGGTTGTGAATATTACCTCGCCATCCATGCGATGCAATGGATTGTTTGAAAGCGTACTTTCCAATATTGTTTTTTTACGCGAATATGAAAAACAGCTTCAGACGTATTTGAATATGCATCGGCTTATTTGGGACGAGGTTTCGCATATTCGAGAGACGCGCAGTATTCGGTATAAAAATTTTCCCCGTGTCCGCAAAGATATTCTTGATTTTTTAAAGACGCTTTATTTTGTAAAAGCTCGCCTCAATCAAATGGGTGATATTTCAGATGCGCGTTTTACATTATTGCGTGGGGACGTAGAACAAAAATTAAAAGCACTGCATATGCTGCGGTTTGAAAATATTCGGGCGGACCAAAAATATTTATTGGATATGTGGAATATGACCATTGAATATGTAAATGGCACGCTTGCGCTTTTGGAATCGCTGTATCAAGAAAATACTCAGCGCGAATTGAATGCGTTAAAGTTTATCACCATCCTCACATTTCTTACCGGCTATTTCGGTATGAATATTCCTTTTCCCTGGGACAAGTCATGGGAAGTTGGCGCGTTTAGTTCAATATCTGTGACGCTGCTTATCGCGTCATTATGTATTTTCATTTATCTTGTTTTACGCATGAGAATCTATAACCGCACATTTGACATTACCAAGGCCTCGTGATAGTGTGAAAAAACTATGAGAAAGCAACGTCTTACAATGCAAGGCAATACATGCGCTCCAACGATTCACGTTTGGGCATTTTATGCTTTGCGCGAAATAAGTAGAGACGTTTCATTTATTACTTAATAGAACTATTCATTAAGAAGTTAGACGCCTCGGCTTATTTCCCGGGGCGTTTTTATATGTGTTCTTTGAAAAAAGAGGAGAATAGCAATGGTCAAAAAAACCATCGCTGAGTATCTTGTTATGTTGTTTTTATCAAGGCTTGGCATTGGTTTTTGTGTTGCAACATACGCAACCTTTTTACTTGATCATCACCTTACAATATTTCAAATGCATCTGGTAAACGCGGTATTTTTTGGTGTCATGATGCTTTCTGAAATTCCCACAGGCATGTTTGCTGATATATATGGAAGAAAGCGCTCAGTTATGTGTTCATTTTTCTTCTTTACACTTGGCCTTTTTTGGTATGGCATGTCTGACACCATGTTTGAATTTATGATCGCTGAAAGTTTTATTGCCCTTGGCGTAACATTTTCAAATGGCGCGTTGCAAGCATGGTTTGTTGATACGATGAAAGAGTTGGGATTTAGGAATGATGACGATACTCCTAATATGCCTACCTGGCTTTTTGGCGTGGAGTATACAGTGATGAATATATGTGGAATTGCCGCAGGGTTTATTGGTGGAATGCTTGCCGATCAACATAGTGCATACCCTTGGTTTGCAGGCGCCGGCACGATGTTTCTGAGTGCTCTCGCGGTATTTTTCATGATGAAAGAACAGCGTCAATGCAATGCTCGGCATAATACGCGCGAAAGTTTTTACCTAGTGAAAGAGCGGTTTGTATCCGGATGGCATCATGTGCGAACAAATACTGTACTGAAATTTTTATTTATTGTTGGCATGGTAAATATGTTTGTCCTGCAAGTGCCTAACATGCAATGGCAGCCGTTTTTTACACCGCTGTTTAGCACAAATACTTCAAGAGGTTTGCTGTTTACGGGTATGATGATATTTTTGGTAGCAGGATCGGTCGTATCAATGACTGTGAGTAAGAAAATTGTGAATCATCGCACGGTGATACTCTATTCACAATTATCATATGGAGTATGTATTGCATGTGTACCGATAAGCGCAATAATATTTGGCGGGTATGGAATGATTATTGCGGTCGGAGTATTTTTGCTTCACGAAATAGGCAGAGGTTTTTGGATCCCAGTTCGCGATTGTTATATGCATCATGCAATTCCTTCGTCCCAGCGCGCAACGCTTGTTTCGGTAACGTCAGTATTTCAGCATGCGGGCGGATTGTGCGGCTTGGTACTGTTCGGTTTCTTTTCTGATATTTTTTCA
>ORJL011026706.1_pt1 | contig 12190 bp, 11 predicted proteins | sample 1779941 | NCBI WGS metagenome assembly ORJL01 (sample SAMEA104232317, study PRJEB22302) | groundwater metagenome | biome: forest; feature: aquifer; material: groundwater | place: USA | collected 2011-08-07 | depth 5.8 m
AGCAAACTCCGAGTATTTAGTCCACACCTCAACATTAGGGAAGCTCACATCACACATCAGCGCCCGAGGCCAACTCCTTTGAATTTCTTCACCCCTCAATAATCATGAAAATCACTCCATCATTTAACGAGACCGTTCTCATTATCAAGGGCTGTTCCAGCCGGATAAGAGGAAGGGCCTGTTTCATGTTCTTGGCGCCCATCATGACCCTGTTCAGATCATTGTGCTGAATGAACGGAATGAGTGAGGCCGCCAGGCCCAGCAGTTGCCCAGGATAAGCATCCGTATAACTTATTTGTTCTTGTGTTACTTTTACTGCTTCATCGGCCCCATGCCTCACCGCTATTTTTCCGGTTTTATCAGGCTTGGCATCAGTTGTGGATATAAAAAAAGTATCTTCCTCTGCCGGCTTTAAATAAGTCTCTTCCCGGTTAGGTTTTCTGTAAGGGGTCTCTATCTGTCCTTTCTTATTAATCCTGGCAAAGGTGGCAAAGTGCAGGTTAAGACCGATGTGATTGGATTCTGGAGTCTCACAGAGGCAAATGCGGCCGTAATGGCTATAATGGACGTCCCTTTTATCGAGGCTTCCATATTTGGCTCTAATGCCTCCCGGACCGCGTAGAGTGAGCTTTCGTTTGTGTGAAACTTCGGATAAGGGGTTAGTCTGGTCCAAAAGCTGGCAGAGTTCACCATTCTTGAAATAGGAATTTAGCGCTTGCTCCACTATTTTATGGGTTACTCCAAGAATCCGTTCCATTTCCGGAGATTCTTTCAGTTCTTTGTCGATAACCTTCCTGATCTGTTCTGCCAGGAGGCTAAAGAGATTATCCATCTGGTCTCCCAGAAGAATTACCCGGCGATTCTTGAGATGATTCAGATCATCTGGGCGGCAGTCGCTTTCTTCCTTGATCAGCCCCAAAAGATAGGCCAGGGTAACAATGATATCTTCTTTATTCAGGTGCCTATCCTGCGATAAAAACAGAGGCAGTTTGGCAGCGCAATTGCCCAGTTTTTCATTTAGCCTTTGCCTACCCGTTTCCGATAAATCATATTCTTTATTCTCACTGAAGAAGTGCTTTCGGATAAGCTCCGCTACCCCAGAATCTATAGATTCTTTGCCGTTTGCGGTGATAACTTTTTCCCAGAGAGGATGATGGCCCAGTATTTCTTCAGCATCGGGAAGAAAGTTTATTTTTTTCAGAAATTCCTTTAACGGCCATTTCTTAATGATCAGGGAGCTTTTCTCCTGGAGCGCTGCTTCTACGTAAGCCTTATACTGCTCGTCGTCAAACTTCTGAATAATTAAGTGAAGATGTCCTCCTTTTTGGGGCCGGATCGAAGCCTTCCAGGTCGGGATATATTCTCTATCCTCGATTAATTCAAAATAGACTCCGGGATATAGTAAAAGCTGGGCTATGGGCACTCTCTCTTTACCATCTATAATGAAAGAGTCCCTGGGTGTGAATAAAGGGAAAAGACCTATTATGAAGGTTTTATTAAAAGATAAGGTCGTCTCATCTTCAGCCTCTTCAATATCGAGCCTGATATTAAGATAAGAGCCATATGTTCTATTTTGTTTTAAGCATTCCTCTTCCGGCATCACTGACGGTGACCAGTTTAAAGAGATATTTTTAATCTTTTTTTCTTGAAATGTTACCTCTCTCAGAGCGTGGAAAAGTTCATTAAAAATAGAGACAAGCTTCTTGTGAAGAAAGTGATCGTAAGATTCGGTGTGGGGCGAAAGAAAAATATTTGGCATTTTGCTTTCTTTCCCTTTATGGCCGGGCCAAATAGTTCTAGGCGAGGCATTTCTTTATTAACCAATCGTTTATCCAGAAATCCTCTAAGATGCTTTTATTATCAAAAGCAGCTCATATTATAAATAATCCGGCCAGAGATTCATTTAAATTTTGAAAATAATACATGATTTTTGTAGAATGTCTATACGTATAACTACTGTATTTTGGGGTTAAGGTATACGGTATTTTAAGAAAAAACCTACGGTATCGATCGCGATAATCCAAAAAATGTTTGCTTTATCTAAGCCCAGTATCCATTCTTCCCAACAAGAGAGTGTTACAACTTTTAACGTTCTCTACGCATAAAACCGGAGTGCAGCATTAGAGTCGCAGGTCTGTCTGGTGGCTACAGGACAGAGATCCACGGAAGAAGTCTTGAGCTATTTTAAGGAATTATTTCACAGCCAGCTAAAGAAAATACCTTCATTTTTCTGGGATGAATTAGTCTGTTGTTGCACTTCTTTATATCCTGAGGAGGTATATCCCGAAATAAAGGAGTCATTCGCAGAAGGCCTGATAAATGAATTCATTATTGATCTTGACTATGTGGATGAAACCTTGTCACAAGACAGGCAGAAGGTTTTGACTGATCTTCAGAATAAACGCTACATGCTTATTGAAGATACTATCAAGGAAATTGAATGGTGGTCCTGCTTTAAGCCAAAGCCAACGGAACAGGTTGTTAAAAAAAGGAAGATTGGGCGTAATGAGCCTTGCCCCTGCGGGAGCGGCAAAAAATATAAAAAATGCTGTGGCGCATGAAATCTGTTTCTACGAGTCAATTCAGATGGTAAAATTACCTATATCCTGAATCCGTGAGCTACAAAGGGGCAAGCCTACCTACTCAGGTATTTTGGCTCATTTTAAGCCGAAGATTCGGCGCCAAAGTCAAAAATTGGGGCGCTGCAAGTTCAATCGGCGGAATTCGCCGCGTTCTTTGACAAAATTTCATAGTTCTAGAGAGATTTCGGGCATACTTATCCCTTTGATGTTGTATTTTCACTGAAACATGCTTGGGTCAGAGAGTTCTGCACAAGGCATTATTAGCAATTCAATCTCTGGTAAAGGGCCTCAAAGGCTCCAAACCCAGGACAATGTCGGCTGAATATGAGCTTGAAACGACGGCCTGTCTTTACCAATCGGGCAGCCAAGTACATCAGTTCCTGCATCACGGTCTTGATTCGTCGCCTTTTGACGGGATGGCGCACAGGAGTCTTTCCATCCACAAGCGCGAACTGCCCGATGGCGCGCAGTATATTGTAAGACAGTCCCGCAAGGGTCAGAATCAAACCATTGGTGGCGAATTTGCCCGAAGGGAGCCTTTCCACGTCCATGTCTGATTTGATTTCACTGTGGAATTGTTCCATTGTTCCATGGTCCTCGTAAAGCCGGATTACTTCGTTTTCTAGCATAATCAGTGTGGTCCACCATCCTTCCACTTCTATCTCCGGGGTGAGGAACATCTGGCCTTTGCGATCGATGGTTCGTTCCACTGCCCGCATTACCCTTTTGAATCGGTAGGTCTTTCCATAATGGACCTGCTGAATATGTACGGTGAGCAAGCCGATTCTTTTCCCCTGACGAGGAGTGGTTACTTTACCCTCCTTGAATATCCGTCTGGCCCATTCTTGCAAGTCCTCCTTGCGGGGGTTCCACTTAATGATGTAGCTGATCTTTCTTTGGCCTGCCAGCGCAACCCGGGTGCCTATGGCATCATGGGCGGAATCCAGACGCACCAGTAGTTTAAGAGAAGTCAGACTGCGGGCTTTTTCTATCACTCGATTCAGAAAAGGGATGAATTCACATTGGCTGTGTTGCTTACCTTCACGTATCTCCAATTCCAGACACCATCCTTCCCTACCAAGATAGCCAGCCATCGGAGCATAGCCGTCTTGCCCATTGTAAATGCGGGAAACACCTTCTTTCTTGGTCTTGGAATTGTCCATGCCGAAAACATCACAATCCAGAGGAACGTGCCCGGTCTCTAAGGGGGTGATTTTAACCTTGGCTTCTTTTAAAAATCCCACCGAGCAGTAATCGACAATGGGGCGTAAGTCCAGGGCTACTTCATCAAACCTCTGACGCAGTGTTTCAGCCGAAGGAACTCTGTCGATACCAAGGGATTCTCTGAAGTAGTCGTCCCCTCTGCGGTTAGTCACAGCCTCGTAGTCGCTTTGCCCCAGTGTGAGTAAACCGATATAGCTGCGCAGGATATCATCAAGACCAATGCCATTGCTACCAGGACTGACAGGGAAAGCTGCCTTGGCCTTGGCTGGTAGCGAACAAAGCTTGTTTATGCACAATCCCACCAAGGCAAGCCCTGAGTGAGAAGTATAGAATTCCTTGTCGGACTGTTCGATGATAAAGCGTTTCATATTTCACCCCTCAAGTGAGTTTTTGTGAGGGGATAATGTAACATATAAATACAATAATATCAATAAGTTATGTGCAATATTCAGACTAATTTTATATGCTTTAGTTCACTGATTTAGGTATATGACTATTGAAAAGACGGCTATTACCAATCTCACACTCCACCAAATCAGCTATCATATACAATATTAGGATTTTGTCTAAAATCTCTCAATGTTTCATATTTGGCACGTTCTTTAAGAGATTGATATATAGGTGACGCCGGGTCTCTGGAAAGTGAGGGAAAGGTTTTAAACCTTTTCTCAATAAGAAAATCGATCTTTTGCCTGCAGTCTTCAGAAAGAGAACCATATAGCTCTTCCAGTTCTGACTTTTCCTGGAGTTCCTTCTGATTGCGTCGATTTTCCTCTTCTTCTTTTTGACGTTCCTGTATCTTTTTCTGCTCTTCGCGTCTCCTAGCTTTTCTTAGAGGTGGAGAAATAATCCATTTTTCTTTAAGCGCTTTCGCAAGATAAGCTGTTTTATCTTCTACATCTTGGATATAAGGCATAACTTCCAACCATTCATCGATATATTTTGGATCCAGGTTTTGGATTAATTCAATGGCTACTTTTTCTGTAATGCCAAATAGAATTAAACGTTTAAGTGTATTTTGTTCAACTTCTGAAAGGGATAATTTCGGAATAACATCTCTGTTAGAGTTAATTTTATCAGAATTTTCTCCCGACAGGTGTTCCAGATTACCCTGTGATTGCCTTTGATACTGTTGAATTTCTTCAATAGCCCGAGGCCCAGGATAATAATAAATAAACCAGTCAGTTTTTGTTTTCTTTTCCCACTCGGTTTTTTCTAAAAAGCTGGTTACCGTAAGCTCTTGATGGGGTCTTTTAAAAATTTGTTTAGCTAACCTTAATTCTTTTTGTGGTTCTATTGGTAGAAGCTGACATAGTATCAAATAATTAAATTTGACATATTTGCTATCTTTTAGTCCATAAAATCTAACACCCAAAATTTCATAGAGTCGACTGGCAATATTGGTTTTAAGACTCTTTAAATATTTATAATTTACTGGTTTAATGTAATAAGAATTTAGGCTCTGAAGATAGAGATCATTCAGGTAAATGTAATTAGTATCCGCTACTTTACCGTCTCTTAATTTCTCTCCTTTTGCTATAAAGGTGTCATATAGATGAAAAGTTTGAGAAACCCACTGTTTTTTACCTTTACTAAAAAAAGTTCCTTCCGATTTCACTGTAGTTGCCACTATTCTTTCAAAAGCTTGCTTTATAAGCTTATATTCTTTGCCTCCCCATTTTTCAAGTCCCATTCTTTTGCAAACACTACTCATGGATCCCAATGGAATCGGATTGTTTGCTAATCCCGTTTCTTGTAATATCTCGGAGATGATAGTTTCTATTGCCTTATGCACCTCTCTATCAAATGGGCCTGGATAACCGAATTCCTGATTTGAACTTACTTGCCAAAAAATGTCCAGTTGCTTTCCATCTCGTAAAATCGTTTCTCGGTACTCTATTTTGGTTCTCTTTTCTAAACCGTAGGGAGTTAGTGCAAAGAACGGAAAAATTAAGAAGTTTACTTCAGATTTTATGATTTCTGGTAAAGTAAGATCTTGAGTATTACCAGCTAAAATTAATGAGCTCTCTTCTCTTGAATTTTTTGTTTTTCTTGAATTAAATTTTAAAGACAACAACAAACTCCTGTTCTTGTTGTTCTATATGTTCAATATATTCAAATATTCATATTTTGTAATTATTTGTAATTAAAGGATAAATTAAGTTTTTTTGCAATCAGTATCCCATGTTTCCGCAACTAGAATCCCATATTTCCGCAATCAGTATCCCATACAGCGCAATCAGTATCCCATAAAATCGTAATTGAAATACCGTGTTTCCGCAATTAGAATCCCATTTTTATATAACTGAAACCCCAGAGTAATTGGTATGCAATCAGTATCCCATTTTTGCTTTAATCAGGTCACAAACTAATCATAACAGGTTAGTTTTTTCTTCTCAATGGGCAAAATCTATATCCATGAGAACTTTTTGAGGTCATGGTCTATCTCATTTTGATAAAATTTGTAGCCCATATAAAAGATATTTAAGTTGAATGATAACTAAGTATTAGTTATACTTAGTTAGTCTTAGTAAAGTTCATCAATTTAAAAGAGGAAGGGAAAACATGAAAGTAATATGCATAGGCAACGAAAAAGGTGGATGTGGCAAGAGCACCATTACAGCCAATTTAGCTGTAGAGGCTGTGAAAGACGGGTTAAAGGTTCTTGTAATTGATTCTGACGTTCAGCAATCGAGTATTGATTTTAGAAGCATTAGGGGTGAAGTGGATAGTTTGCCTCAATTTCAGGCCGTGTCAAATACTAAGAACACTATCCACCTGGATATTAAAAGTTTTAATAACTTTGATCTTATTTTAATTGATGCGGGGGGAAGAGATTCAAAAGTATTTAGGTCAGCTATCCTTGCGTGTGATTTCATGCTGATCCCGGTGTTGCCTTCTCAATATGACATTTGGGCAACTGAGGGAACAGTAGAAACTTTAAATGAGGCAAGAACATATAAAGAGATAAATTCCGGATTTATTTTAAATCAAGTCATAGTTAATACCACCGTTGCTAAAGAGGCATTGGAAGCATTGGAAGGTTTTAATATACCTTTGTTGCACACTAGGCTTTGCTCAAGAGTTGCTTATAAGCAAAGTATTGGGGAGGGGAAAGGAGTGAGCGAATACGATACAACAGGAAAAGCAAGCTCAGAAATTAAAGCATTATGGCAAGAAATAAAAGAATTAGTTAGTCTAACTAAGAATAATTAAGTCTAATTAAGTATAAGTAATACTAACTAATGGAGACAAGGTTATGATTCCAAGAAGGCCAGCAAAGAGTGCGAACGAATTTATAAGTGGAGCGAAAGCGGAACAATCACCGGAGGCTGCAGAAGATCTTATGAGTCAAAAAGACAAAACTTTTCTTTTGAGAATGCCGTACAAACTATGGCTAAGTGCCAAAAAAAAGGCAGGTGGTGAAGGAATGAGTCTTCATGACTATATTTTAAGATCAGTTAACGAAGCGGTAACTAAAAGTTAGTAACTAATACTTAGTTACTAACTTTGTTTTAATCAGAGTTCCTTTAAAAATCCCTGTGATGCAAATAATAGATGTTGGCTTCAACCAGGGTGTGATTCAATATGATAAAGTGAAATCCGAATCTTGGGGAATGATCGGCCAGGAATCTATCCCAGTTTATAGACATTTCAAAAATAGTTAGGCCATCAGAATAATTGCGTAGTTTATGAAAGAAGGTTATTTCCCAACTATAATTTATGTTGATCGTTCCACTAAAGTTCTTCATTTTGTTTTAACTCGTGATCCAGCAATAACATAGAAGCGATTCCAGAGCTTAAACGTTTTCAATGTTTTTTCCGTTAAAAGGGGAAATCTTCAGCCTGTAAAGGTAGTTCAATGCTAAGGCCTGAAGTCTCGAAAGCGGTTTCTTTTTTAAGTTTCTTCTCCAGACGATTGGCAGCGCCCTCTTTGCCTTGTGCCCGCAACGTTATAACGGAGTTGCCCCAGATCTTTTTTAATGTTGTTTCCATTTTATCGCGCTGAGTTCGTATGTTATTCAACTCTTCCAGATATTTCTGTCTTTTTGACTCCAGGGCGTTAACAGCCATATGGTAGTCAAACATAAGCTTTTCTCTTAAATTTTCCGTCTCTCTTTTTGTCTGATCGATTTCTTCTCTGATAATTTTAGCCTCAGTTTCGGCTTTGTCCCTTAAATTGTCAGCATCTTTCCTGGCTTCAGCGATACGGTGGTTGGCGTCGTTTTTGGCCTCAAACCGTATGGATTCAGCTTCCTTTTCTGCCTTCCATATGATCTGTTGCTGCTTCTTCTTATGACTATCCCACCACATCGCCAATAGCCAAACGCACAAAGTTAGGCAAGCAACGACCATAAGCGCCGAAATACTTTCGGATGCGGCGTAAAGGAGAAGATTGCCGGTTGTAACGCCTTCCGGAAAGTTATTACGGAAGTAGATCAGGTTGCCTATTTCAGTGCCTAAAACGATCAACGCCACAATAAATAAAATACCAAAAACATATTTCATTCTTTCACCCCAACTCCTTCCCGCTCGGCAGCCAATTGGCTGTAACAATCTCGTAAATACCCAAAAGTGAACTTTTTCCTGTGGTTGGTATGGATATATTCCGCTATCTGCCTCCAGCTCAAGCCTTTATCCCGAAGTATGCGGATTTCTTCAAAAAATTGTGTTCGTATAAGATCTTTTTTCGGACTGGCCTTTAGTTTCTTTTTCGCTATGATCCGGGCAACACGCATATCAGTTATCTTTTGAATCTGTTCATCCGTGAGGCGTCTTTTTTGCGATTGAGCTGTCTCTATCCAATGCATTTTGACCAAAGCCAGTATTAACAAAGAATAGAAGTATTCAGGGCGGTGTTGAGGGTCATACTGCGATCGGTTTTGCCGGTCAAGTTCACCCAGGATTTTGAAGGCCTCCACTTTAGTTGCCTCGCCATGGCCGGCAAACCACCGAAAAAGCATCATACGCTGCGCCGCCGTTGTCCGGCTCAGATTGTCTATGTACTCATCGTTAAATTCCATTTCGATTGATCTTCTTTCCATTTAATGTGCTTTATGTTTGTACGATATCATAGAACAACGTACAAGGCAATATCATTTTACGTTTTTCACATGGTTAGCGTTTTAAGGCATTTTAGATGGATGTGAAAAATATATAGGAAAGCGAGGATATGTGATAATAAATCTTGACATTATTATTAACAGCACTTAAGTTAATAGCATTGTGTCGTACGGGACCTGACCCGCAATAAAGGCGTTGGTTAAAGCCTTATCCAGCGAAGGTGGCAAAAGGCAAAAACCGAGCTCAAGAGTTGTCCTCTACAGAGAGGGGACAACGGGAGCAAAATAAATCCGCTGCTTTTCACTGCGGAGAGCATCGGGGAAAAGTGGCCGCTAACACTAAAAAAAGCGTTGGGTTTAAGATGGTTTTCCCTCCCGGGGGGCATATAAATACCGGGAAAAAGTGGGGTTGGATGAGGGGGTCGATTGTCTACCAGGTGCATAGGCTCTGGCAAAATGTAAATGAAATTGGTACGTCAAAGCATGAGGCGAAAGCCGTGGCCAGGGCAAATGGAGCCAGGACATGGCATGACATCGGCAAAAGCATGGGTGTCAAATCTCATGGTACAGCAGATGCCTATCGGTCTGTATGGCGTGAAATCCTCAGGCATGCCAAGGCGGAAAGAGGATTAAAGGATAGTGAACTGCTATCCGGGGAAGACGTGCGAAAGTATTTGGTTGAAAAGATCGAAGATGGGGTCGCTCATGCCACAATCAGTAAGTATTTTGCAGCCAGCGAGAAGTTGGAATTGGCGTTGAACCGGGAGGCTCAAAAGAAAGGCGCCGAGCGGAAATACGATTTTTCCGCCGATCTAAAAATGGTGCGTCAAGAGGCCAAAGACTTGGCGCGTTTCGAAGGATCAAGGGCCTATGTTGCGCCAGAGCTCCTTGTAAGTGCTGTTCACGGCGAGCAGTATAACTTGGCTGCATCCATGCAGCGAGAGGGGGGCGCCAGGGTTAGCGAAGTAAATCATTTGACGAAAGACCATCTCAGGGGATTGCAGCCAGACAGCCAGACTGGAGCGGCTAAAGGATGGGCGTATATTAAAGGTAAGGGAGGTAAGAAACGCGATATCGGGTTTAGTGGTGAGACGTATGCTCGTCTTGAAAAGGCCGTGGAGATTGGGCGATTCGAGTTTGATAAAAATGCATATCGACAGGAATTAAAGGCGGCTGCAGAGAGGACTGGCCAGAAATATGAAGGATCGCATGGTCTAAGGTGGTCCTGGGCTCAGGAGCGCCACCAGGAGCTGCAGCAACACGGTCTGAGCTATGAACAGGCTTTATCACAGATATCGCAGGAAATGGGCCATGAACGTAGCGATATTACGGAACATTATTTGAGATAGTTGTTTCATTATTTTGGTCGCAGGTATTTATATTACTCTCCAGTCCATTCGAATAGCTGTTTGATCGAGATAAATTGCACTTGGAGCTTTCCATATCGCCGCTGATAAGAAGATTTAATGAGAGGACTCAGCACGTAATTTCCCCCCTCAGTATAGATAGAGCGAAATACCATAAGATTTGCGGGATCAAAATAATCAGGATTGATTTTACATTCAATGGCCTCTGTTTGATCCACTTTCCTTTTGACCACAAAATCTACTTCACGCCCGGATTTATCTCTCCAGTAAAATAAATTGTGATTATCAACGACCGCGCGCAGGGTATCGAGCACTAAATGCTTCCATAAAAGACCTCGATCGTCCTCCCTAATACTGTCCCAACCCTTTACAAAAGTGACAAACCCGGTATCAAAAGAATAGCATTTCGATCTGTGCGTAATTTCGCGCCTCCCTCCCCCTTGAAACGGGGCAAGCAAGAATACCGCATGGGCAGCATTCATGGCTTCCACATGAGCTTTCACCGTATGGCGGCTTAAACCGCTTAACCGACCCACGTTGGTATAATCCAGGAGACTTCCACTTTGCCGTAACAACAAATGCAGCAACTTCATGAAACCGGAACGGTTGCGGATGCTAAAAAGTTCTTGGAGGATTTCAGCCGATGTGGAATTTTTTCTGACTCATTACGGGGACGGTTGTATAATAGACGAGGCTCAGGTCTTGCCAGCTCTCTTCCCTGTTTTAAGAACTTATGTCCATCAGGAAAGAGCCAAGAAAGGTCGGATTGTTTTGTTGGGTTCGGTGATTCCTCTGCTGGTAAAGGAGATTTCTGAGACTCTGGCCGGCAGAATAGGCTTTATTGAAATCCAGCCTTTCAGTTATGCTTAGGGTAGGCGCCTGAACGACATAGATTTGGAAGTATTCTGGCTTTATGGAGGCTACCCGGAGCCTTTATCCTGTCCGGGGACAGACCGACACGCCTGGATGGAACAGTATATCAAAACTTTTGGGAAAAAATTTGAATGATTATTGGAGTATTATTTTATGATTGTTTTGCATGGGGCAGTGACTGAGAGAGAGTTTCTTCTCTGGGGTGAGAGGCCTTTAGAAGCGCAGGCTTCTACTGCCAAAAAGGAGCAACGCAGGCACAGGTCCAGGGATGTCTCTACCTTTTCGAAACCTCTTCCCTATGATGTCGATAAGGAAAAACTGGCAGAAGCTCTTAAAGATGCCGGATTTGGCTTCATAACAAAGAAAAGTTCCGGTGAAACCATGATGGCCTGGCTGCCCACGGCGGATGATAGACCTCTTCCCTCCTGCCCTTTAATTGCCGAACCCCCGGCGCCAGATCTAAAGTATACTCTGATTCCTTATACCGTCACGGCCCTATCCCTTTCGGTTCAGCAAACATTGGAATTACTCTGCACTTGCCTGGGCAAACCGGTCCTGATTCCGGGAGTTATCGTCGGTAAGGATCTTTCCTTTTGGGCGACCGCCATGCGGTTTGCCGCCGAACTGGTGGCAAGACACCATTTTCTTCCGGGTCTAAGTAAGGATAATGGGAATTATGTGGCCTTCTGGAAAGTGGTCTTCTCCGGACCTGACGCGGACCGTCTCGCCAGACTAGCCAAGGCTATGCCCACCGTTTCACGGGCCTTGAACCGTGAGGCCGGTTCTCCGCCTGACACCTCTTCCATAGCCCTGGTCTCCTGTTTTATCGGGAGGATAGTCGATCATCTCATTCGCTCAGCCAAAGCCCAGGCCGAGGCAAGTCTGAATTATGGTCGGAGTCAAACCCAAAAGACCAAGAAGAAACCATCCGTTTGCGAAAGTTTGCATGATCAGTGGCTTCATGCCTTGCTTTCCGCCAATGGGGTTATGGAAGGTGATGAGAAGGAACTGGCGGAGCTGGCCAACCAGATTAAAAAGTGGCAGGGGCCCCTGACCGGCTCGGCTGCTTTGTCCTTTCACC
>ORJL011468036.1_pt1 | contig 12190 bp, 12 predicted proteins | sample 1779941 | NCBI WGS metagenome assembly ORJL01 (sample SAMEA104232317, study PRJEB22302) | groundwater metagenome | biome: forest; feature: aquifer; material: groundwater | place: USA | collected 2011-08-07 | depth 5.8 m
CACTAAAGGGCAGGTCACCTACGCGTTACTCACCCGTTCGCCACTAGAGTTGGTCACCGAAGCAACCAACTCCCGTTCGACTTGCATGCGTAAGGCACGCCGCCAGCGTTTGTCCTGAGCCAGGATCAAGCTCTCGTCTTGTTGTCCTATTCTTTGACGTGGACCTCTTTTCCTTCCACTATTCGGTTGTTAAGGTGCCGTCTTCTTTTGGAGACGTAGGGTATCTTAACACGTCGGCACTGCGCTGTCAAGGGACCGGGCGCAAAAAGACCCGAGCTCGCCCTTGCGAGACTCGGGTTCCCACCCATCCTCGCGGGCTACTAGCTCAAATCCGCCCCTGACTGTTGTTATCGTGCAAACCCATTCGCTCCAAGAGGTATCCTAGCACAAGCCCGAATTGTTGTCAACAGATGAGTCTACGAGCAAAACCCCCTTATTCATTGTGCATTTGCTGTTGTATAATGTGTCTGAGAGAGGCGCCAGAGGAGGTGCTGACGATGGCAGAGTTCCGAAAGAACCCGTTTGACGATTTAGAGATCATGCAGCGGCAGATGGACCGCTTCTTGGGTCATTTTGCCGGCCCCAAGCGTCCTGTCTACTTCTATTCCCCCAGCGCCTGGCAACCGCCAATGGACATCTACGAGACGTCGGATGATCTAGTGGTGGTTATTGCGGCGTCTGGTCTGGACCGGGATTCGCTGGAGATAACCACCGACCGCAATACGCTCAGGATCAAGGGAGAGCGTCAGGACACGCTCAAGGGTGTGCGCCAGAAGTACCACATGGCGGAGATCGGCTTCGGTGGTTTCGAACGCGTTATCGAACTACCTGTTGCGGTGAACGCCGATTTGGCCTCGGCCTGCTATAGGGACGGTATGCTCGAGGTTGTGCTTCCGAAAGCGACCGAGCGGGTGGCCACCAACGTGCGAATCAGGACCACGTAATGGGGTACGAAGTTAGTTGGCCGGAGCTGTAGCTATGGATGAGGCAAATAGAGAGATCAAGCCTGTCGAGGATATCCGGGTTCCTGACGAACTGCCAATCCTTCCCGGAAAAGACACGGTGATCTTCCCACACATGATAGTGCCGATGGCGGTGGCCCAGGAACACCTAGTCAGTCTCATCAACGAGGCTGTGGTAGGCGACCGGTTGGTGGGCTTCTTTGCCATACGTGAACAACACGAGCATCAGTCGCCGGGGGACCTTTTTTCTATTGGGACGGCTGTGCAGGTCGTTCGCCTGTTGCGGTTGCCTGAGGGCATGGTCCAGGTCCTTTTGCAGGGGATCGGCCGTGTGCGTATGCTAGAGGCGGTCCAGACTGAGCCCTATATCAGGGCCAAGGTGGAACTGCTTAAAGAGGAACTGCAACCATCTATGGAGATCGAGGCCCTGGTTAGGAATCTGGTCGCCCTTTTCCAGAAGATCGTAACTCAGGCCCCGAATCTGCCCGAGGAACTGGCGGTAGCGGCCCTGAATATCCCTGAGCCGGGCAAATTGGCGGATTTTGTCGCTTCCAATCTCAATCTGCAGCTCGCCGAGAAGCAGGAGATACTGGAGACCCTGGACGTGGAGGCTAGACTTCGGCGTCTCACCGGCTTCGTCAATCGGGAAATGGAGATTCTGGATCTTGGCGCCAAGCTCCAGAGCCAGATCCGGGGGGAGATGGACAAGACCCAGCGGGAATACTACCTTCGAGAGCAAATGAAGGCGATTCAGAAGGAGCTGGGCGAGGAGGATGAACGGGGCGTTGAGTTGAATGATCTTCGTCAGAAGGTCAAGGAAGCTCAATTGCCGCCTGAAGCTCAGAAGGAGGCGGACAGGGAACTGGACCGCCTGAGCAAGATGCCTCCGTCCTCCGCTGAGTACACGGTTTCACGTACCTATCTCGATTGGATCGTGAGCCTTCCCTGGAACAAGAGCACGACCGACAATCTGGATGTGAGCCGGGCAAAACAGATCCTGGAAGAGGACCACTATGACCTGGAGAAGGTAAAAGACCGCATAATCGAGTACCTCGCGGTTCGACGCCTGAAGAACGATATGAAGGGCCCGATCCTCTGCTTCGTAGGACCGGCCGGCGTGGGCAAGACCTCGTTAGGCCATTCTATTGCCCGGGCCATGGGCCGTGAGTTTGTGCGCCTCTCGCTGGGTGGGGTCCGTGATGAGGCGGAGATCAGGGGACACCGCCGAACCTACGTCGGAGCCATTCCCGGCCGGATCATCCAGAGCATTCGCCGGGCTGAAACCAATAATCCCATCTTCATGCTGGATGAGATAGACAAGCTGGGCGCAGATTTCCGGGGAGACCCGGCCGCTGCCCTCCTGGAAGTGCTCGATCCGGCGCAGAACAACTCTTTCGTGGACCACTATCTGGATGTGCCTTTTGATCTTTCCAAGGTCATGTTTATTACTACAGCCAATGTCTTGCATACCATACCTGCCGCGCTCTTGGACCGCATGGAGGTGCTTGAGCTGCAAGGCTATATCGAGGGCGAAAAGCTCCAGATCGCGAAGCGCTATCTGTTGCCCCGGCAGATAGCCGCACATGGGTTGACAGAGGAGAATATCGAGGTCAGCGACGAGGCGATTAGCGAGTTAATTCGCAGCTACACCAGAGAGGCTGGGGTCCGCAACCTGGAACGTGAAATCGCCACCGTCTGCCGGAAGGTGGCCCGGCGGGTGGCCGAGGCCATGCCTGCCACGGCCGAGGTAGACGGCGATGCGCCCGCTAAACCGCAGGTGAAGGAGGTCGTGACCGAGGCCAATCTCCATGAATACCTGGGGCAGAAGCGGGTGCATTACGAGGTGGCTGGTGAACACGGCGAGGTCGGCTTGGCCTCGGGGCTGGCGTGGACCGAGACGGGGGGGGATGTTCTCTTCGTTGAGGCCAGCGTGGTTCCGGGCAGGGGGGGGGTGCTTCTCACCGGCAAGCTGGGCGATGTTATGCAGGAGTCGGCGCGTGCGGCCGTCACCTATGCCCGTTCCCGGGCAGGCGCCCTGGAGATCGACGAGAAGTTCTATGAGGATAAGGACATCCATATCCACGTCCCTGCAGGCGCCATACCCAAGGACGGACCATCGGCAGGAATTACGATCGCTGTAGCCCTCATCTCCGCCCTGACCAGGCGTCCGGTCCGAGGTGACGTCGGGATGACCGGTGAAATCACTCTCCGGGGCAAGGTCATGCCTATAGGCGGTATCAAGAACAAGGTGCTGGCTGCGCATCGGGCAGGGCTTAAGACGATCATCATGCCCAAAGACAACGAGAAGGACCTGGACGAGGTCCCTGCGCTGGTTCGAGAGCAGCTCTGTTTCGTCTTCGTTGATCACATGGACGGGGTGCTTCGCGCAGCTCTGGCTGACAAGGTCGTCGAAGAGAAGAAAGAACCTCTGCTGGCGGGCGTCTAGCAGAGTTCAAGCCCGCAATAACCAAGAACTGCAAAATGAAGGGGCGCAAACATGTTGTGCCCCTTCATTGTTTCCCGTGATTGACTTGGCCCTACTTCAACGCTCTCAAGTATTCGTTGTTTGAACGGCGAGCCCGTCATGTTGGTGGTATAGTCTCCCTAATTTGGTGGTGGGCAATTTCGGTGGGGTCCTCACAGGAGGTCGCTAGATTGAACACCCGAACTCTCCAGGTTGCACTGAGATGCTTGCTGCATCCGGTGGCCATCGGCAGCATCTCCTTGCTGGTCCTTAACGATCACTTGCTCAAGGAGGCTGCGCCCTCCTGGTTGACCGGCAAGCTCAGCGACTTTGCTGGCCTGTTCTTCTTCCCGTTCTTGCTTGCAGTCGTCATCGGCATTTTCGCCATTGCGGCTGGCCGGGGTGGTTCCCAAGCCCCGGGTAAGGTTGCCTTCGGTATTACGGCGCTCTGGTTCGCTGCGGCCAAGGCGACACCGCTCGGTAATTCTCTTACCGCTCAAGCCGTTGCGGTCTTGCTGGGACACCCAGTCTCGATTGCACTTGATCCGACTGATCTCACAGCGTTGACCGTGCTCTGGCCGGCGTGGCTGCTCTGGCTCCGCGAGGCGTCCACTGAACATGCACAGAGGGCTCCGGCGTGGTTTGGGTGGGTGGCACTCATGGCAGCGTCGCTAGCGAGCATGGGTACCCAGCCAATCCCACAAGAGTTGGCCTTTCACTTTGTTGTCACGGACAATCATGAGCTCTACGTGCTTACCAAGTATGACCAGATCTACTCCTTACCTAAATCCAGAGTGTCGAGACTCTACAGAACCCTGGATCACGGCATGACCTGGCAGCGCCTAGAACCCATTCCAGAGGGATTCAGGGTGGAGATCCAAGAAGTATGGGGCGAAGAATCTACAGTTGTTGATCCAAGCTTCGCTGGCCTGTACCGAGTCAAGGCCGAGGGTCGAGTTGAATACTCGGGTGACAGCGGCATTACATGGCGCACAATCTGGGAGGTGCCAGATGATCGCCAGGAATTGTTGAACCGTAGTTACGGAGGTTGGCTGGAGCCGATGATCGGTCCCTACGACCTGGTCTTTTCCCCCGATGGTTCAGGTATCCTCCTGGTGGCCCTGGGCACAGAAGGCATCCTGATTCGGGATGCCTCAGGAGCGTGGTCTCGTCACTCAGTTGGGGAAGCAAAGCCGAGCACCATTTGTGGCTTTAATCCCGTACAAGCTCTCGGGCTCTTGGTCTTTCCTGAAGGCCTGCTAATTGTGGCCGCCATGTTGTTGGCATTGCCGGTGGCAAGCGCCGCGGGGTGGATGCCTTTGCTCACCCGGGTGAGGCGCGTCTCGGGGATGAGAAGGGTATGGCGTGTTCTGCTCCCACAAGCTATCTGTATTCTGGCAGCTGCTGGGACTGCCCTGGCGATCGGGATCCTGTTCAAGCCTCCGGATGGGCGGTCATTCGATGAAGGCCTCATCGTCTATTCATGCCTCTTCCTTGCAGGGCTACTCGCCTTAGGCAGTCTGCTAACGTGGTCGGGGGTAATAGCCGAGGCCGTTGATAGATCGTCTCTCGATAGATGTGCGATGGCTTGTCTGTGGATTGCGCCCGGCCTCTTGATAACGGCAGGGTTGCCGTTCTATCTCTGGGTTGGCGGCATTGTGAGGTGGCATAGCACCGCGGTATTCATAGCCTTCGTCTTCGGATTCGTCACGGTTGCAATGGAGAGCATCTTTGTCTATCATCTCACCCGAGCCGCGGTCGGCGCGTTTGGGAGCATCAAGGGAGAAGCCGATGCAACTTGAACCAAGAGCCGTGTGGCCCGGCCCGATTCTCAACGGATATCGGATGGTTTTGGCGGATAACGGATGGACATAACAAGCCGTTGAACGGTCTACGGCGCCATTTTCTAACGCGGCTCCTCACAGAGACCTGACCTACCGGATCATAGGGGTGGCGATGGAGGTGCACAACCGGCCAGGGCCGGGCACGCTGAGGAGGTGTACCAGAAGGCAATGGAGTTGAAGATGCCGGAGGCGGAAGTATCATTTGAAGCGCTTTACGATGAAGTATCCGTTGAGAATATGGCCACCACTATCTTCTTTCGTGCGGAAGAAAGAATCTTGCTTCATCCGTTGAGAGCTAGGCTTCCAGACCTCTGCTTCTGTTTCTGTACTCGACACGTCCTACTTGTGCCTCCTCCTCTTCCCGCTCCCACTCCCACTCCTGGCTCTTGGCTTCGGCAGGTAACGTTGGCGCAACTGTGCGGCTTCGAATGAAGCCAGCGACACCGGGTATCTCCGGGTGAAGTAGTAACCAAGGTAGCTTCCCAGTCCGATCACCCCCACTCCAATGATCAACTCCCAGAACCTGAACGAAAGTACTGGGATTTCCCAGAAGCGGAACCCGATGAAGAGCAGCCCGAAACCGCACAGTAGCCCGGCTGTGAGCCCCACCCGCCGCGCTATGTTCATACGAAAGGTGTTATCGCCGGCGGTTTGTCTCGTTTTCAGAAAGTAGGCGGCGCTTCCTGCAATTCCGGCCGTATATAGTGCTGCAAGGACCCAGTGGATAATGGAGGGGGGACCTGGGTGCAGTTGGAACCAATAGAAGAAAGTCAGAAAGCTGCCAGGGTTGGGCATGGTGTTATCTTGTCTCCTTCGATCCTCTAATTTCGGGAAGTTCGAGTCCGAGGCCCACGGATGTCTCGATCTGCCGGTCTGGTCCCTGCCAGTAAGTCCGAAGCAATTCGTCCTTCTTCGGCATCATGCTGAAGCCATGGTTTTCGTAGAACTCTACGGCCCATGACGCCGCTGCCCATGTGCCCACGAGCAGGCGCTTGGTGGAGGTCATCGCAATGATATGATCGAGTAACCGGGAGCCGATGCCTTTCCCTTGAAACGCTTTCAACACGTATGCGTGGCGAATCAGGGTAACGTCCTTGACCGGCTGGTGGCTCATGACTCCCACCAGTTGGCTATCCTCTACCCACCCGAACATATTCATATCCGCCATCTCTGCCAGGAGTTCCTTCATGGGCATGTACGGCGTCCGATACCGGTCTGGCGGGATGTGACCCTCGTAGGCCCGCGCCGCATCGTTCACAATAAGATAGATGCGGTCTTTCTCCTCAACTGAGCAACTCCGTATCATGCTGTCCACGTCCTCCATCGAAAACGGTGGGGGCGCACCGTTTGACCGAACCACCGGAATCCCTGGTGCGATTATACCGCAGCCCAGGATAATGGGGAAGCCAAGTCTGACCGGGCCAGAATCCGCAACAGGGCATCGGCAAGATCTGTGTGACTCTAACCTGGCCGCGGCAGGGAACTCGTCTGCAATAGTCTCACAAAACTCTCACAAAAAGAGCCCCGCTAACCTATTGAAACTCACTCAGGAACAGTCTAGAATGAGTGGACGTTTGGAGCAGAGGTATGACACAGTATACATCAGAAGATAAAGTCAAAACGAAAAGGAAGCTCACTGAGGCGGCAATAAGCCTGGCTATGCGGAATCGGTGGGATGATGCTCTGTTGGCCAACCAGAGTATCTTGGAGCTCTTCCCTGAAGAGGTCGAGGCATATAACCGTATCGGAAAGGCCCTGACCGAGTTAGGACGCTATGGTGACGCGGCCTCGTCCTACAAGCAAGCATTGGAGTTGGATCCAAACAACACTATTGCCCAGCGCAATCTGGCTCGGTTGTCCCAGGCGCCCCGCTCCGAGGGCGTTCCGGTTGACAAGCGGGATAGCGTGGACCCGCGCCTGTTTATCGAGGAGACCGGCAAGACCGGTTTCACTAACCTCGTCCAACTGGCAGGCCGGGATGTCCTGGCCCGCATGTCCGCAGGAGACCGGGTAGATCTGATGGTCGCGGGCAGCAAACTGAGTGTCGAAAACGTTCGCGGGGAGCGACTCGGAGAGGTTGAGCGCAGGCTGGCGCTGCGCCTCATCAATCTAATCAATGGTGGCAACAAGTATGCTGCGGCTATTACCAGCCTCAATCAAAGTGGTGTTCGCGTCATCATCAAAGAGACCTTCCAGCACCCCGATCAGGTTGGCAAGGTCTCCTTCCCCAGCAAAGGTCCGACTGATAATTTCCGGCCCTATATCAAAGAATCCCTTTTGAAGTACGGGCTCGAGGGCGACGAAGAGGAATCCCTGGACGATGAATTCAAGGACTGGGAAGAGGGGGAAGGCGGGGCTGAAGAGCCGGAATACGTGGAAGAAGACAGCGCTGAGGGAAGGGAAGAAGACCTGGGCATGTAGCTCGAAACCTGGTGTCCGGCTGCATGTGGTTCTTGGGTTGAAGCTAGGTGTTTTGGGTGGCCGGTTCGTGGGACGCATCAAGGGGCATTCCCTGATCTTGTCATGAGCCTGATTCGCGCGAGAGGGCTTGTCAAGCATTTCGATGGCCTCGTAGCCGTGGGAGGCATCAACTTCGACATCGAGGGCGGCGAATGCTACGGGTTTCTCGGCCCGAACGGCGCCGGCAAGACCTCCATAATGCGAATGATCTACGGCGTATCCCCGATAACCTCCGGGGAAGTGCTGGTCGATGGTAAAGACGTTCGGCTCTTTCCGAAACAGATTCGGTCCATGGTTGGAGTGATACCCCAGGACAACAACCTGGACCAGGACCTATCGGTGCTTCAAAACTTGCTGGTTTATGCGCGCTACTTCTCGATCAAGGGCGAGAGTGCGCGGGAGCGGGCCAGGGATGCACTGGATCTCCTTCAGCTTTGGGACCGGCGGGACAGCAACACCGAGGTCCTTTCCAGCGGGATGAAACGCCGGCTGGTCATCGCTCGGGGCCTCATAAACGATCCCAAGGTGCTGATTCTGGACGAGCCGACCACCGGTCTTGATCCCCAGGCTCGCCATCTAGTGTGGCAGAAACTTCGTTTTCTGAAGGGTCAGGGGGCTACGTTGGTGCTGACCACTCACTACATGGACGAGGCATCTCACCTCTGCGACAGGCTTGCGATACTCGACAAGGGCAAGATTCTGGTGGAAGGGTCGCCCTCAGAATTGACCAGCCGGCATGTTGGGCAGGAAGTCATGGAGCTGTCACCTCGTCAAGAAGACAGGGAGTCCTCCATCCAGTGGCTCCAAGAGCGCCATCTGGAGGTAGAGGCGGTCGAGGACGCCCTCTACGTCTTCGGTCGCGAAAGCGGTAATCTTCCACAGCCACCGGGCAACTTCGAGAAAGTAGTCAGGCGCCGGGCAACTCTGGAGGACGTGTTCCTCAAGCTTACTGGGAGGGCGCTTCACGAGTGATTGCGCTCTATTATCCGCGGCTTGGCGCCTGGCGGGTTTGGCAACGCAATTGGGATGTCTTTGTGAAGCTCTGGAGGGTCGAGCTATGGCCGGGTTTCCTGGAGCCCGTCATAATTCTCCTCGCCATGGGCTTCGGGCTGGGCGCCTTCGTTCAGCCCATTGCGGGCCAGTCATACCTTCAGTTCATTGCCCCCGGTCTGGTAGCCAGCTCGGCGATGTTCAGCGCCACGTTCGAATGCACTTATGGTTCCTTCATCCGGATGACGTACCAGAAGACATACGATGCGATCCTCGCCACCCCTCTGGTGGTAGATGACGTCATAACGGGTGAGGTCCTCTGGGGCGCCACTCGTGCCTTCTTTTCCGGGGGCGTGGTGCTGCTGGTAATAGCTGCTTTTGGCCTAGTGCAGTCTCCGCTGGCCTTACTCGTGTTGCCTTTGCTCTTTCTCCAGGGCATGGCGTTCTCTGCGCTCGCGCTTCTCTTCACCGGGCTGGCTCCTTCCATCTACACGTTCAATTATTACTTCACCTTGTTCATAACTCCCCTCTTCTTCTTCAGTGGTATATTCTTTCCGTTGGGACAGCTACCAGCCGTTTTTCAGAGTGTTTCCTGGTTCACACCGCTGACTCACGCCGTAGTCCTCTATCGCTCTTTGATTTTGGGATCTATAGAATGGAGTCTCGTAGTGGACCTTGTCTGGCTCATCGCGGCGGCCGGGACCTTCCTAACCGTCTCTCAAGTGGTCATGAGGCGGCGTCTCATCGTTTAGGAAACGGCTGGCGTTCAGATGGGGCGATCCCCGCGGCGCCATGCCGTATGTTATAATTGCCCTGATCGGAGCGGCGCACGGAGGTGATGAGAGGCTTGAAGAGCGGGTCACTGGTTAATAAGGTCTTCGTCGTTTTGGCCATACCGCTCCTGGCCTACCTGAGCTTCTCCACCGCCAAGAAAGCCCTGGAAGTATACCAGTTGAATCAGCAGGCTGCCAGCATTCGCCAAGATATCGCGCAACTCAAGGACCGAAATGCGGAACTCCGGCGTCAGATGGAGTACGTGCAGTCCATGGATTACGTGGAGAAGGTGGCCAGGGAACAGCTAAACCTGGTGAAGCCGGACGATATTCCCCTGGTGTTGGTTTCCCCGGTGGTGAAGGCGACATCGGTAGAGCCATCGCCGGCTCCCCAGCCGGCGCGTTCTCAGGACATTCCCCCCAACTGGAAGCGCTGGTGGAACCTATTCTTTGGAGAAGGCGCTTAGCCGTTCTTGATGCTGGGATCTCGGGTCCTGGCGTTCATTCAGGAGCACCATCTGGTTGCGGAAGGGGATCTCCTTCTTGTGGGAGTTTCGGGGGGGGCCGATTCCCTCTGCCTCGCGCATATCCTCGTCTCGATCCGGGAAAGCCTGCTGATCCGATTGCACGTGGCCCATCTGGACCATTCCCTTCGGCCCGAATCCCGGCCCGACTCGCTCTTCGTGGAGGGAATGGCCCGTGGCTGGGGCCTGCCTTGCACCGTTGCTCGTGAAGATGTGGAGGGGTTTCGGGCGCGAAACCGGCTCTCTCTGGAGGAGGCCGCACGGCGAGTTCGCTATTCTTTCTTCGCCAGGCTTTCGTCTGAGTTGGGCGCCTCCGGGGTCGCAGTAGGCCATACGGCGGACGACCAGGCGGAGACCGTTCTCCTCCATTGGATACGTGGCGCTGGCCTGGCTGGCCTGAGGGGCATGCGCCCGGCCACGCCCCTCAGTCTCCCTGGTGGCGAAGGGAGGGTGACCGTGGTCCGTCCCCTTTTGGCGGTGCGCAGGGTGGAGACAGAGGGGTACTGTTTGATGGCCGGGATGGAGCCACGTACCGACGCCTCTAATCAGTCCTTGCGTCACGTGCGAAATCGAATTCGTCACGGACTTCTTCCTGCCCTGGAGTCATATAATCCCAAGGTTCGCGAGTCTCTATTGAAGATGGCACGAGTCTTGGACCGGGATTATGCTTTCATCGAAGACGAGGTACTCCGGGTCTGGCCTGACGTGGTTTACGAAGAGGCGGGGCGCCTGACATTGAACACAAGAGCCGCCTTGGCCCTGCCTCCGGCCATTCGGTTCCACCTGCTGAGAATGGCGGTGGAGAAGGTGGCCGGTGCGACTGATGGGCTCGGGTATAAACATCTTGAGGAGATGGCTCACGCCCTTAGCAGGCGGGCCGGCGCCACACTGACGCTTCCCGGTGGCCTGATAATGGCCGTTGACTACGGGCGGTGCACGATCTCAGATGGCCAGTTCCCGCCCCCCTTTCCGCCTATCAGGGGGGAGACGGCTTTGGCAGTGCCCGGAGAGACAGCAATGCCTGGCTGGAAAGTGCTGGCCAGCATCAAAGAGCCAGGGGGGGCGCTCTCGGGCGAAGACCGGTGGACGGCTTCGCTGGACCTGGACAGGGTGGAAGACTGCCTCCTGGTCAGGGCCAGGAGGGACGGTGATCGATTCAGGCCCCTAGGCATGATCCGGGAAAAGCGACTTCAGGATTTCTTCGTGGACGCCAAGGTGCCACGGTCCTGGCGTGACCGGGTGCCCCTTGTGGTCACGCGTGCCCAGATCGTCTGGGTGGCTGGATGGCGCATCGATGACCGGGTCAGGGTGACGGAAAACACACGGAAGGTCTTAAGGCTGACTTTCACCCTCGTCCCCGAGTTGTTGTCTGAGCCTGCTGGCTTGACGTCTCCGCAAGTTGATCCCGCGGTCTAGGGAACCGGCTCGCCCCTGGGATGGTCGCTCTTGCGAATCGGAGCTTGCGGGCGCCTCGTCCCGAAGATGATGGGGAACGCCGTTCGCGCATATAGGGCGCCGGAGACCAAGGTCAAGAGGGTAGCGGCGGCCATTACCGGCAGGCCAAGGTCTGTCACCAATTTGAGCCAGTTCTCCCAGTTCGCGGCCTGGGCCCATCCGCCCCTGTTCAGGCTCTCGCCCAGAATAACAGCCGCTATCCCTATGGAAGTAGCGAATGTCTTTCCCTTGCCCCAGGCGGCGGCGGGTATCACCCTGCCTCGGCTGGCGGCACGCCATCGCAGCCCCATCACGAATATCTCGCGAGCTACGATCACTGATGCCATCCAGGCAGGAATGTTTCCGAGATAAGCCAGTAGTGTCAGTACGGCAAGAACCAGAACCTTGTCCGCCACGAGGTCCAGGAAGACTCCCAAGGAGGATGAACCCTTGCCTCTTCTTGCCAAGTACCCGTCAACCATGTCAGTGGCCATCGCCAGTATGAAGAGCCAGCCCCCAACGAAGTACCCCTCCCTCCAGGATGACAAGAGCAGCAAGACAATGGGGAGGGTGAGGACTATCCGCGAGACGCTGAGTAGGTTAGCCAGATTGTAATATCGGGTCATCTGTCTTCAGCAAAATCACATTTGCGCCGTCTCCGACCAGTTAGGGTAGCGGAGGATTGACGTCGAAGGACATGGAATCCCGGGTCATTTGCACGTCCAAGACCTGCCCGTTA
>ORJL011729244.1_pt1 | contig 12190 bp, 16 predicted proteins | sample 1779941 | NCBI WGS metagenome assembly ORJL01 (sample SAMEA104232317, study PRJEB22302) | groundwater metagenome | biome: forest; feature: aquifer; material: groundwater | place: USA | collected 2011-08-07 | depth 5.8 m
CGGTAATCCAGCCCGTGCCCAGGCATTGCAGGCCGAATTCCCCGAACGAAACACGGTTGCCGCGGGTCGCGATGCCCCGAACCTTGCCGCGCTGGCTCTTTCGCCACTTGACTCTTTTCGGCATCAACGCCATTGCGTGATCTCACTCCAGTCGAGGCCACATTCATCCCGGAATCGCAACCGGGTTCGCCGCGGAACCTAGCCGCGCTTTCCGCGTCGTCGATCGCGCTGCGCCGGGCCGGCCTGTTCGTCGAAGACCACTTCTTCGCCGTAGCGACCCTTGTACAACCAAACCTTCACGCCGATCGCGCCGTACTTCGTCATACACGTCGCGACGCCGTAGTTCACATTGGCTTGCAGCGTGTGCAGCGGAATCGATCCGCGAAGCTGCGTCTCGCAGCGCGCCATCTCCGCCCCGCCCAACCGACCCTTGCACTGAATCTTGCATCCGAGGGCGCCGGCCGACATCGATGCGTCAATCCGCGCCTTCATCACGCGGCGGAAACCCGCTCGCTTTTTTAGTTGTTCCGCAACGGCCTCGGCCACGAGCGTCGCGTCCCCGTCCGGAACCTTCACTTCCGTGATGTTCAGGCTGACTTTGCGATCAATCAGATTCTCGAGCGCCTCTTTCAGCTTATCCACTTCCGAACCCTTCGGTCCGATCACCAATCCCGGCCTCGCCGTGTGGATGATGACCTTGACCTCGTCGCGGGTCCGTTCGATCTCGACTTTCGCGACCGCCGCGTAAGGCGGTTGGCGATTCAGCTTGGTGTCGACGTATCGCCGAATCTTAAAATCTTCAATGAGAAACTCAGCGAAGGCCGCCTTCGGGGCGAACCAGCGCGAACGCCAATCTTCCGTGATTCCGACCCGAAAACCGATCGGATTGACTTTCTGACCCACAAGCAACTCCCACGCGCCCGAAAGTTCGAGACGCGGAACCGAACCGACCGCCCTAGCGCACCGCGAGTTCCAGCGTAATGTGGCTCGTCCGCTTGGCGATCGGATGCGCTCGCCCGCGATCCTTCGGACGCCAACGGCGGTAGTACGGGCCGCCGTCAACAAACGCCGCCTTCACGAACAGGCGGTGCATATCCGCTTCCGCTTCGTCCGCGTTCGCCATCGCCGATTTCAACACGACCTGGAGCATCTTGGCGCCGCGTCGCGGATTAAACTGCAACTGGGACATGGCGTCATCGCAGCGTCGACCCCGAAGGATGTCGAGCAGAATTCGCACCTTGCGCGGAGCGATCCGAGCAAAACGGTGACACGCCGTCCACTTCTTTGGCTTCTCGTCCATGATCCTGGAAATCCGCAAAACCCGGGTCAAACCTGGCCGCTACACGACCCTCGCCCCGACTACTTTTTCTCTTCCTTCTTCTTACCGGAGTGCCCGCGGAACGTGCGGGTCGGACTGAATTCGCCGAGCTTGTGCCCGACCATGTCCTCCGTCACGTACACCGCGTGGAACATCTTCCCGTTGTGAACCTCAAACCGCTGCCCGACAAACTCCGGCACGATGGTGCAATCGCGGGCCCACGTTCGGATCGGCGGACCGCCCTTGGTGCGCTGCGCCTTCAGAAAGAGCTTCGCGTCGACGTACGGACCTTTTTTCGCTGATCTCGTCATCTTTGTTGCACACCCAAACCGTCCGGCCGAAAAACCGCAGCGCCACCCTTCATGGGTGGCGTGGTTCGCTATTTCTTCTTCTTCACGGACGGCAATTGCCCGTACCGAACGCTCTTACGCCGCCGCAGGATTCTCTGGTTGGAGATCTTTCGGGGACTCCGCGTCCGCCCGCCCTTGGCCAGCTTGCCCCACTTACTGCACGGATGCCGACCGCCGCCGCTTCGACCTTCGCCGCCGCCCAACGGATGCGAAACGGGGTTCTGGGCCGTACCGCGAACGGTGGGGCGAATCCCGCGGTGCCGAGTACGCCCGGCCTTGCCCCAGCAGATATTTTGATGCTCCGTGTTCCCGACCTGGCCGATGGTCGCTCGACACGAGGAGCGGACTTCGCGCATTTCGCCGGAAGGCAACGTGACGATCGCCCAATCTTCGGTCCGAGAGAGCAGTCGCGCCGACCCGCCCGCTGACCGCACGAGCTTCCCGCCCTGACCGACGTTCAACTCAATGTTATGCACGTCGAGACCCGGGGGGATATTCTTCAGCGGCATGGCGTTGCCGACTTTCGGCTCGACGCGGATCCCGCTTTCCACCGTATCCCCCGCCGTTACGCCGGCCGGTGCGAGGATGTATCGCTTTTCGCCGTCCGGATACGTCACCAGGGCGATATGACAGCTTCGGTTAGGGTCATACTCGATCGCCTCGACCTTCCCGATCACGCCGTCCTTGTTTCGCTTGAAATCGATGAGCCGATAGATCTTTCGAGCGCCGCCGCCCTTGTGTCGCGAGGTGATCCACCCGTGGTGGTTCCGCCCGCCGGTCCGGCAGATACGCTCGGTGAGCGCCTTCTCCGGGCGCTTGCCGGGGTGCGTCAGCTCGGCGAAATCATTCACCGTGGAGTCGCGGCGGCCCGCCGAGGTCGGTTTGTAAAATCTGATGGCCATAAGGACTCTCGACTATCCGCTTGCGGGACACCGTCCCGCCGAACCTACCGCCGCACACTTTCACCGAGCGAAGCTGCCCGGCTTCGACTGCTAGAACAGATCCAAATGATGCTCCGCTCGAAGCACAACGACCGCCTTCTTCCAGTCCGAGCGCTCGCCCACCTTGAACCGAACTCTCCGCAGCTTTCCCTTGCGATTTTGGGTATGCACGGTGAGCACGCGTACGTTGTAGATCTTCTCGATCGCCTGTTTGATCTGCGGCTTGGACGCGTCCGGGTGAACCTCGAACGCATAGGAACCGCCCCGCGCCGGACGGCTGCCCGTCGCGCCGAAAGAGCGCGTGGCCTGGTGGGTGCCCTTCTCGGTCACCAGCGGACGCTTGATTATGTGGTAAATGTCCATCGACTAAGTTCTTTCGCGTCCGCTACGATTCCTTCGCGCCCGCTACGCTCCCGCCCGACCCGCCAACCGCTCGAACGCCGGTTTCGTGAAAACAAGCACCTTCCGCCGCAGAACGTCGTAGGCGGTCATCTCCTCCAGCACCCGAATTTCCGTCTTGGCGACGTTGCGACCGCTCAACACGGTGTTCGGATCCTGCTGGTGCAAAGCGAGCACACAGCCCCGATCCGCGCCGATCGCCTTCAACATGCCCGCGAAACTCTTGGTCTTCGGGCGATCGAATTTCAGGCCGTCAATGACGATCGCTTCCGTTTCCTTGATCTTGGCGAGGATCGCACTGTCCCGAGCCAACTGCCGCATTTTCTTGGGCATCGACTTTCGGAACCGGTAGTCCTGTCGAGCAAACGCCCGACCGCCGCCGCGACGCACGGGCGTCCGCGCCATACCCGCACGAGCGTTTCCGGTACCCTTCTGCCGGTAGAGCTTCCGGTTCGATCCCTCAACCTGGCATCGCGTCAGGGTCCGAGCACTATCCTGTCGCTGACGGTCCTGGTACATCACCACCGCCTGCTTGATCAGACGGTGCCGAACCCGACCGCCCAACAACTCAGGGTCGATCTGGACCTCGCCGGTCCGCTTGCCGCTCATGTCAAAAACGGGAACCGAGAGCATCGATCAACCCTTCTTCTTCGCTTGCCGCACATAAACGAGAGAACCATTCGCCCCCGGAATACTTCCGCGAATCAGGAGCAGATGGTTCTCGGAATCGACCTTCAGCAACAAGAGATTGTTCTGCGTTCGTCGCACGCTTCCCATGTGGCCGGGCATCGGCTTGCCTTTTTTCACGCTTTGGCCGGTACCACGAGGCGCGTTGGCACCGATACCGCCCGCCGACCGATGCTTTCGCTCAGTCCCGTGCGAGGAGCCTAAACCGCCGAACCCGTGCCGCTTCATGACGCCCTGAAAGCCCTTGCCCTTCGACACGCCGACCACGTCCACGAAGCCGAGCTTTTCGCCGGCGAACAGGTCAACCGTAAGTCGGTCTCCCGCGTTCGCCGTCGGCGTATCCGCGAATCGGACTTCCCTGATGTACCGGAGCGGTGCGGAAGACGCCTTGGCACAATGGCCGATGATGGGTTTGGTGGATCGATGGGGCTTGACCTCTTCGAGACCGAGCTGCAAGCCGTCGTACCCGTCGTCCGCCTTGCGACGAACGGCGAGAACCACGCACGGTCCCGCCTTGACGACGGTGCAGGCTTCCACCCGCCCCGCCTCAAGGATGACCGATGTCATCCCGATCTTTGTTCCGATCAATGCCCTGGTCATACGTTCTTTCGCACGCGAACTCGCCGAAGGTCGGCGATCCTCATTCTTTTCGATCTCAAATCGTGACGGCGGGACAATCCGCCGTTCGCGGATGACGCATTGTCACACCGCGGGTTTGGCGTCGCCTCTCGCGCCCTAACTCACGTCTTGATTTTTATGAAAACGCCTGCCGGAACCTGAATGCGATTGATCGCCTCCACCGTACGCGCGGTGGGTTCGCTGATGTCAATGATCCGCTTGTGCGTACGCATCTCAAACTGCTCCCGCGACTTCTTGTCGATGTGCGGGCTACGCAGCACAGTGAAGCGTTCGATGCGAGTGGGCAACGGAATCGGTCCGTGTACCTTCGCGCTCGTGCGCTTGGCTTGCTCCACGATCTCGCGAGCCGAGGCGTCCAACGCCCGCGGGTCGTATGCTTCCATTCGGATACGGATTCGGTTTTGAGCGCTCAAGCGACGTTTCCACCAGTTCAGCGACAGTTCAGGATCCACGCCGTCCGGAAAAACGGCAGACGGGTAAGAATACGCGCCGTCCCAAGGCTGTCAACACCCTTTTCCGTATGTTTTTTTGCCAGTGCAAATCGGCAGAAATCGCCCCAGAGGAAGCGGAGCGGCCCCACATGGGGCGTGGTCGACTCCGCCGCGTGCCGAATCCTCGAATTCACCCGGAAATCCGCCGAAAACGATGGCCGGGAGAGCGCCCACATGCATGGAAATGCCTGGCGATTGCACGCCGTCGAAGCCCCAGCGGGGAACGCGCGAGCATTGACGAGGGCGGCGTTTTCACCTAGAGAATTGTCGTGACTTGCCGATCAATCGACCGGTGGCGGATTCTGCTATGAAAACCTGGATGGACATCACGATCCTCGCGGCGGAAGCCCCCCCGGCCACGGAACACGCCCCTTTCAACGTCTGGACGACCCTGCCGCTGGTTCTCGTCATCGCCGTCCTGGGCTGGTGGGCCGTGCGGCGGTTTCGACTTCCGTTCGTTGGGCGGGTGTTCTGGTGGACGCTACCCGCGACGTATCTCGTAGCCGCTCTGATCTGGGGCGGAGTGATCGCTTTCTCCGACTACAAGACCATGCCCGCGGACTACGGCGGAACGATCATTTCGTCTGCGATTCTCGCGTATTTGATCCACTTGTGGCTGATCCCCGTGGACGAATTGCCGGGTGTGGAATCGGAGTCGTCGCCCGGATCCCACACCGATTCGGACGCACGCCGTTGATCCGTCTTCCACGCTCGAGAGGGAACGCGAGAAGAGACCACGCGCCGTTCTACCTCGGTGAGGGAGAGCCTGAACCGGGGTGCTACAAGCGGCGCTCGATGATCGTTCGCTGATAACCGGGCACCGGGTCGGGGTAAGCACCGGGCGCGGGCAGTTTCCATTTCGCGAAAAGCTTCTCGTTATCCTCCGCCCCGACGTCGAGGTCCGATTTCTTGCGGTCGTCGTGTAGTTCGTCGTGATGGATGAGCGCTTGGCGACATCCGAACACCTTCAATCCTTCGCCGATTTGCAGTTTCAGCGAAAGATCGGGATCGAAACCGAAGAAGTAGAACCGTTCATCCGCGAACCCGACTCTCTCTAGCAGCGAGCGACGCAGGAGCCCGAAATTGGCATACGCGTAGCCCCGGACGTGACAGAGCTCGTACGACTCGCCCTCGTGCGAAACGCGATCCAACACGTTCCGTTCGTTGTGCCATTGGTGATAGAACGCCACCATGCCGACGTCGGACAAATCCGGGCGCTCGATCATCGCCACCGCCGCCTCGACCGCGCCGCGGAGCGGAAACGAATCGTCGTTGAGCCACAGCACGTAATGACCCGTCGCCGCCCGGAATCCCTTGTTGAACGCCCGAACCGCGCCCTCCCGGCGAGGTTCCAGAATCACGCGAAGGTCGAGCTGGTCGGCAAGCCATTCCCGGGCGCCATCCGTCGAGCCGCCGTCGATGACGATCACTTCCGACGGGACGGTCACGTTCCGTCGGACCCTGTCGATGCAGCGGCGCAGGCAATCGACACGGTTGTACGTGGGTATCACAATGGAGACGGTCTTGGAGTTCATAGGCATCGGGCGGCAACGCCGCAGTCACCCCTCTCCCTCCAAGGGAGAGGGACAGGGGTGAGGGTTTTATCGGCGAAGGAGGCGTGTCGATCGTGTGTGCACTGTGTGGAATGGGCGCTGAGGATCCACGAATCAGCGGGTACCGCGCCGGAAGCAAGACAAAGAACCGCTCCCTGACGGTCGCGGCTCTGATCGGCGGTGTGTTTCTCGGTGGCACGAACGTCGGTCCGACATTGGGCGACGAGCCGCGCTCGCCCACGCCGCCTGCCTCGGCCGTCTCGGACCCAGCGACGACCGACGAGCCAGGGAAAAAAGATTCGGACGCGACCACGGAGGGTCTGTGGCCGTCGAAGCGGTTGTTGCGATCGCTGTTGGCGCGACGCGCGGAGGACCTCTCCCGGGAAAACGGGTTCGACGACGAGCAAAAATCGAAATCGCGGGAGGTGATCGTCGACGGATGGAGTCAGTTCCTCGGCGATCGGCGCGAGCAGTTGCAACCGCTGTTCAACGAGTTCTTGGAGATGCGACTCGACGTGGAAGCGCCCGCGAAAGAACGTGTACGGGCGTGGGCGGAGAAGGCCGGACCGGTGTTCGACGAGTTGCGCGAACGGGCCGGGACGAGCGTCGACGACCTGCGGAAGATCGTGAAGCCGGAGCAACGGATCGCGTTCGAGGCCGAGGCGTTGAAGATTCGCGCGGGATTGGCGCTCGCCGGGACCAAGTTGCAACAATGGCGCGGTGGCGACTTCGATCCCAAGGAGTTCTGGGAACCGCTGCCGAGCGAACGGCGTCGCGAACGAAGCGAACGAGAGTCCGCGAACGCATCCAAAGAATCGGACACGCCAGGAAAACCCGCGACGGAATCGCCGGACGCCGTTCCCGCGGAACCGACGGTCGACGATCAGATCGACGCCGAGCTGAAATCGTGGGATCGGTACGTAGCCGACTTCAGCGAGCGAAACCGGTTGGATTCGGCGCAACGAGACGCCGTTCGATCCTGCCTTTCGGAACTCAAGGAACGGGCGTCGGCGCATCGAGACCGTCACCGCGAGGAGATCGCCCAACTCGAGCGGCGAATCGCGGCCAGCCAGGGAGGAACCGAGGAAGTGGAAGGGATCGGGCGGGACGTCATCACGCTCTACGGGCCGGTCGATGAAATGTTCGCGGAGCTCAAACGGCGAATCGAGCCGATTCCGACATCGGAGCAACGTGATATCGCGGAGAAACGCGGGAATGTGGGAGCACCCGTCACGACGGATCCGGGATCCGGGAAATGACGCCCCATTCCGTGTACCGCGGCTGCGAGAATCGGCCTATGGGTGCCCCATCCTCGCTACTGCGAGGGTGGGGGACGGAAGCGCGGCGTGTGCCCACCCGGCGCAGCGTAATCATCGCATCATGGACCCTAGCGCGCAAGTGATTTCATTCCGCAGCCTGTCCCAGAAGCGGTAACAGCTCGGCGAGGCGGCGGATCACGTGGTCCGCCCCATGCGCGTAATCGGGAACCGGGTCGTCACCGACCATCAGAACCGTCCGCGTTCCGGCGGCCCGCCCCGATAGGATGTCGAACCGGAAGTCCCCCACCACCCAACTCTTCCGCGGATCAGCGTCGAGCTGCCGGCAGAGATCGAACACCGGTTCGGGAGACGGTTTGATGGCCCCGTCCTCGCGCGTGCGAATCGCGTCGACCGCGATCCCGAAGGTGTCAAGCACATGGCACGCCGTGGGTCGGGCGTTACGCGTCATGATCGCAACGGGAAAACCTCGCGCGCGGCACTCGGCCACGACCTCGGCCGCTCCTTCGTAAAGCGCGGCGTTGCGGGCCGCATCCCACTCGTGACGCGCGAGAATCGAATCCGCGCGCAGGCGCTCGTCGCCCGTGAAATGCTCGATCGCTTCCAGGATGGGACCGGTCACGCCGATCTCCTTTCTGATCGCATCGAAATCGAGATACGGCTTGGTCAACGTCCCATCGAGGTCGAAAATGACAGCGGAGTTCTTCACGGGATTCCACGCGAGAAGCAGAAAGGTTCGCACAGCGGACCCTACACGCTGCAGCGGAACGCAAAGGAGCGGCGTACGATTCGGGACAAGAACAACCCTACCGCTTCTTGCGATCCGGTTTTCCGTACTTTTGCTTCTGCGCATCCTCGGCCATCTTCTGCAACTTGCCGAAGAACCCGCCGCCTACGGGCTTGCCGAGCACCGCGTCACCGGGAGCCTTGGTCGGAGCTTTCAGAAATCGCCCGGACGCTTCAAGCTCCTTGATATGTTTGCGGATCCACCACTGCTCGAACGCGCCAAAGAGCGAGCTGAACATGACGTAGAGATTGAGCCCGCTGGGTCCGTGATAGAAAACGAGCAGCATCATGACGCTCATCATGGGCATCATCCGCTGCATGGAGTCTTGCTGGGCCTTCTGCTCCGCGGTCATGTTGGGGTTGGGCTTGGGCTTGGGTTGCAGCTTGGTCTGAATGTACATCGAGATCGTCACCAGGATGGGCAGTAGGTTAAACGAGGGTAGTTGCCACCCCATCAGCGGAACGGTGATCGGCGATGCAAAGGTGTAGAGCGCGTCCGGCGCGGTGAGGTCATGCACCCACGTGAACAAGAACGGCTCATGGCGCATGCGGATGTTGTTGCTGAGGCTCAGATAGAGGGCCGCCCAGACCGGAAGCTGGATGAACATCGGAATGCACGTCAGGAACTGCGACGCGGGGTTGACGTTGTGCTCTCGATAGAGCTGCATGATTTCCTGCTGCTGCCGCGTCTTGTCGTTCCCGAACCGCCGCTTGATTTCCTCCATCTTCGGAGCGAACTCGCCCATCCGTTGTTGCATGCGCACCATGTTCACCTGCCCCTTCTTGGTGATGGGGTGCAGCAGAGCGCGGACGATGCAAACCAAGATAATGATGGCGATGCCGTAATCGCGAACCACGTAGCGCAGTCCGTCGAGCAAGAAGATCATCAACTCGACGAGCCAATTGAAGGTGCAATACCCGAAACCTTGCGAAATCTGGTAGTAGTAATTGCGATCGCGGTATTCCGGAACGTTGCGGAAACCGTCGTTCTCCTTCTCGCCGAGGTAGACCGCCGTCGCGAGGGTCACATCTTGTCCGCCCGTCACCGTTAGGGCCGACGTGACGAACCGGAGCGTTACGTCGCCCAGCGTCGTCGGATCCCCATCGAGATCGATGGCGGACAGATCCGCTGCTCCGTTCGGTGGAACGCCGACCGGAGCGATCGGAGCAATGGTGCAGGTGAAATAGGTATTCGCGGTCGCCGCCCAACTCAGTCGCGCGTCCGCTTCTCCGGGCGTCATCTTGAAGATCGAGAGGGGCCCCGACGTCGAGGTGGAGACGGCGCTGAAGGCGTGCCGCCCACCGACCACCGCTGTCGCGCCGCGCGCGACGCCCTGGTCGACGACGCGATCGTCGTGCTGACTGGCCATGGGAATGCCGAGTCCGCCGCGGTACGTCACCACGAACCGATGGGATTCTTCGGAGAGGTTCTTCACGGACAGGGACACGTCCAGATCGTGCCGCCGGATTTCCGCCGGCTGCTGCGGCAACCGGAAACGGCGAGTGAGTTCCAGCGCGGGCTTCTCGTCGTGAGAGAGAACCAGCGAAAACGTGACTTCCTGACCCTCCTCCTCGCGCCCATCGCGCTGCGCCTTGAAGGAAACGGGCCCGGCCACGGTCCAGCGTCGATTCAGCAGCGGAAGGTCCGCACCATCGACGTTGATTTTCTCCATCGCCAACGAACGAAGCGGTCCGGTCGGAGTCACCACCGCGGAGAGCAACTGGTACCGGTCGTCGCGAGTCACGACCTGCGCGTGATCCGTCATCGTGGCGGATTCGACGGACGCGCCGACGTTGGAGAGCGCCAGGCGCATTCGATACGGACTAGCACCTCGATCCGCGTCGGGTTCGGCCCGCTCGGCGCCGATGAGGATCGTCTGCTCGTCCTCCGCGTCCACGATCGACCAGGCGGAGTTGGAGCCGTTCCCCGGCGTCCCCGCAGGCGCCGTACCCGGGATGTCCGCTCCGCCGGGCTCCGTCGGGCGAACAACTTCGGCCGATCCCGGAGGTCCAGGCAGGTCATCCGACGTCCGACCGGTCGCGTCGTCCCGCGGTACCGGAGGAAGCAGCGGCTTGAAGAACCGCGGTGCGATCGACATCACGGCGATGAAGATCGCGGCCGAGATCAGGAGATTCCGGAAGGTTTCTTTTTTGTCCATGAAGCGTGCGTTTCGTCACGCGCCGCGTTCTCCTCCCGCTCCGTCGAGCGAGAAGGAAGGCGCGGCGGTTACCGTCCTTCGAACAATCGCGTTCCGAGGAAGTCGTCGAGTTCCGGAGTGTCGTAGATCTTCCGGGCGGCCTTTTCGACGTCGTATTCCAAGCGCACGAATTCCAGCGTCGTGCAATAGGCGTCGGCGCCGACGTTCGGCGGATCGTACCCTTCCGGCGACTCGCCGCGCTCGTAGATGACGACGTAACACGACCGAGGATCACGATCGCGCGGTTGTCCGATGCTGCCCACGTTGATGATGGCCTTCTCATCCGACGTGATCGAATAAATGTTCGTGTCCGGAAGCTCGTCCGGCGGATCAAAACACGGATCGTCCAAGAACACGCCGGGCACGTGGGTGTGGCCGACAAGACAGGCCATGTGTCGATCTTCCAGTCGTCGGAAATTGTCCACGATTTTCCCGGGATTGGTGTAGACGTCCTCGGGAAATAAGTACTCGTTCACGGGGCGACGCGGGGACGCATGGACCAGCAGAAGTCCGTCGGATTCAACCCGCAACGGTAGCCGCCCGAGGATCTCCCAGCGCCGATCGCGCTTGGCCTTGACGGGTTCATCCTCCAACACCTGCCGCGTCCAGTAAGCCGCCCGCTCGGCGCCGACGTTGAAGTTCGTCGGCTCGTAGAAAACGGCTTGGTCGTGGTTCCCACAGAGCGAGAACTGGCATCGATCGATGACCAAATCGAGGCATTCCTTGGGGCTCGCCCCGTATCCGATCACGTCGCCGAGGCAATAGATCTTCTTGATCGACCGACGGTCGATGTCCGCCAGCGCGGTCTCCAACGCCTCCAGGTTCCCGTGGATGTCTGAAATCACCGCAAACACAACGACGCTCTCTCCGAATTCCCAAGAAGGACACCCGGTGGACTTCCGCGCCAGCGCAAGCGGGGCAATGTAGACCCGACGATATCCTGCGTCAAACCACGGCACGATCGGCGCCCATCTTGCCGGTGCCCCATCCTCGCTACTGCGAGGGTGGGGGACGGATCGCTGAGCCCGTAGACCTTGATCTTCAGACTAGGCGAGGCGGGACTCGAACCCGCACGGGGGTTACCCCAGGGGATTTTAAGTCCCCAGCGTCTGCCATTCCGCCACTCGCCCTCACTTCGCACGCACGTTCCAAGTCTCGTTCTTCACGCGGAACGGGTCAAACGAGCGCCCGCCTTGCGCACGCGAATGGAAAAACGTGACATCGACCCGGCGCCCCGTTCAGTCGCCCACCCGTTCCGCAAACCGAATTGCGTCGCAACAAACCGATTGTTCGCTCCGCCGGTTTGTTCGCATAATCACGCTCGAAGGCTGGGCGCGGGTCGACGCGCCGCGGATTTCGAGATCAACGTGCGGTTCGGAACAAGAGCCTCAACGACCCGGACCCGCGGGACTGACCGTGCCGACGTGCATGAGGAGAGGTGTTGATGACCCGTTTTTCCAAGGCATTTCCCTCCGATGACGAACGCTGGGACGCCCTCCGCGCTCGCGCCGCGGACGCCGAGAGCGCTTTTGTCTACGCGGTGCGAACCAC